>Ga0207428_10002551_pt1 | contig 18193 bp, 19 predicted proteins | sample RhiMethybrSRZTD1_FD_187600 | JGI IMG/M metagenome (GOLD analysis project Ga0207428, IMG submission 187600) | Populus rhizosphere microbial communities from Tennessee, USA - Rhizosphere MetaG P. TD hybrid SRZTD1 (SPAdes) (version 3) | ecosystem: Host-associated > Plants > Roots > Rhizosphere >...
TTGCCGCGCTTCTCAGCCTTCTTCCACGTCTTCACAAAGGCAATAGGCAGAATGTGCTCCACCCGCCTGCCCACAGCCTTGCGAGCGTTCTGGCTGTGCACCCAGCCGTGCACACCGGACTCCGACGACACCATCACGTCCGTCACGCGGTCGCGGTCGGTGAACTCCTTCGGGCCGTCAATCAGGTTCTTTCCCTTAGCCAGAAGGACATTCTCGTGGTCCCGCACGCTGTCCGGGCGGTACGCCTCGATGGTGTACTTGTGCATCCGGACCTGTGCGAAGCCCGCCTCGGCCAGCCAACGGCAAACCTCCAGGACCGTAGTGCCCTCGTCGAACTTGTGGTCGATTAGGTCTTCTTCCTGCTGAGACCAACGTCGGCCTGCGCTGTCCTTCTCCTTGCTGAAGTTTATCTTGAGCCGTGGAATGCAGCCGCGCGCATGCGCCTCTCGGATAAGCGGCACGAGGACGTCACCTGGCGTGGCGTTCTTGAACCTGCGGGGCGGAGCCTTCGGGGCGGACTCCAGCTTGGCGCTCAGCTCGCTGTCCGGCTCAAAGTCCTTCCACTTGGGCTTGTCGTAGTAGTGCCGCCATCCGTAGATGTTGTTGTCGAACTTCTTGTCGCGGCCCTTCTTCTTTCCTTCGGCCTGAATCTCATCCAGCACCTGTTGAAGAATGCTGCCGTTGTCCTCTACCCGGCCAGCGGCGTCAAGTGATGCACTAGGAGGCGTTGGCATTAGGGGTAAATCCTCCTGCCGCTAACCTCCGGAGACCAGCCCCGGAAGGTCAAGCTCCAGTTGACTCCGTTGTGCAGCGTGGCGATGCCGACCTCATCAGGCCAGCCCGCCCGCAGTACGTCGGTGCTGATGCAGAACCCTCCGCCGGTTGAGAGGGCTACGTGGTTCGGTGCCCAATACACCGGCACGCCTGCCGGAATGTCGTTCACTGGAGTGTTGCCTCGCTTGAGACCAGCGAACCACGCTTCGCTTGCCGTGCTGTAGATTCCAGGGAGCCCGAACGACTGCCGCACGAACGACTGGCACATGTGGTCCCAGTTCTGAGAGCGGCTGACAATCTGGCCGCGCGCCCAGCGAATAGCGCGGGTGCCCCAATGGTTGAGGTCCTTGTAGTCACCCGGCCCGACAGCACCCTCCTGAATCTTGTTGCGCCGGTCCCGAACCTTGTCGTTGTGCGTCTTCGCCTTGTACTTGGCGTCCAGCACGGCGTCCTTTATCTGCTGGTGCATCCACTCCTCGCGGGCCTCTGCGAGCAGCTTGCGCTCGTGGGCCGTGATGACGTCCTCGCGGCGGTGCTCGTCCTTCTCCGGTAGCACCAGGATGTCGTCAAGCCGCTCGAGGATGGACTGCGCCACCCAGCCGGTCCAGCGCTTGCCGTCGGCAACAGTGTCCTTCGTGTGGTCCGTAATGGTGAAGCGCCCGTTGCGAACCTCCTTGCCGTTAAGGAAGACGGCAATTTCCTGGTCCTCCTCGATGGCGTCGAAGTGGACGCCGCCCTGGAGGTACTCGAAGGCCAGCGTGCCGATGTCGCTGTCGTCGTCAAGATACGCCGGGTTGCGGCGGTCCGGGAGTGGTGCGCCCACTTCCCCGCGCTTGTTGACGAGTCGTAGCTGGATGGCGCTCATGCGATAAGGAACTTTCTGCGTCCGGCCACCTTGATGAAGGCACCGCGTCCGATGGCATCCGCCTCAACACGCAGCCGTGGCGCGTCGCGGTCGTTGTCGGGGCTGAGTGGCAAGATGACACCTCCATCAGAGAACGTGGTCACATTCCAGAGCGCCTTGCCATTGCCGCGCTTGACGGTCCAGTTGCCATTGTCAATCTCGATGTACTGGTCGTCACCGAAGCGCTCGTTGATGCGTACCCACTGGCCGCTGGCCACGTCGGTAATCTTGATGTCGTTGAACGGGCCGTTTAGCGTTACCACGGTGTCTTCCATCGGCGCCGTGGCATCGATGAAGGTGTCAAACTCCAGCACGCCACCCTTGCGGGGGATGGCCAGTTTCTGAGTCAGCGGGATGGTATCTTCCCAGAACACCTTCGGGGCTTGGAGAACCACGACGAACCGAGCCAGCTCCGCGTTCATGCTGGACTCCGGCTCCACGGCTGCCATGCGCTCCACCAGAATGCTCCGGGCGGGGCCGACTCGCTTGCTGGGGCTGGCGTCTGCGTCGCCCGTCCAGAGCGTGTACTGCTGCGTGCCGTCCAGGTACGTGACCTCATCGTCGCGGCTGACGGTGGCTTTGTCCGCCCGTATCACTTGCGAGAGCGCGGCATTGCCGCCGGAACTGTTGTACAGCCACACGACCGGCCGGAAGTGCGTGGCGTCGCCCACGGACACGGTGCTGGTGTCCACCGTGTACGTCTTCGTCGCGTCCACCCCGCTGGTGAGGCTGGTCTTGGCAGACTTCAAGCTGGCAACGGATGCGGGCACCCAGCCCTGCCGCGTCCACTTGCTCAGCAGGAAGCCCACCTCCACCTGAGCATTCACGCTGACGCTGCGCAGGTCAATGCGGAACGTCAGGTACGGGTCTCTCTCCACTCGGAGCTTGAATCTACGGTCGTCGTCTTTCGCATTGGCATGGGCGTAGAAGTAGCAATTGGTGGCGGAGTTAGTGACGGTGTAAGTCCCGTTGTTCGAACGGTCTGTGGACCACGTGCCATTGCGGACAAACGTTCCATTGACGGAGTTCCAGTAGTCGACGCCGGGGTCCCACTTCTCCGACTCGCTAAAGCCCTTCGTGCCCGACCACTTCCAGCCCGCAGTGTTGCCGTCCGCATACGTAGTCGTCGCACCGAATCCAAACCGTGCGCCGTCGGCATCAAGATACTGGTCAGCAAGTGCAGTAGTGAGCACAGCAATTGGAACGCCCACTGTCGCACCGGCAGGCGGGCTAGCTGTAACAGTCTTCCGCGTGAAGCTGGCGCTTGTGAGTGACGTTGTGGACGAGCTGGAGATGCCAACCTGGGTTCCTTCCTTGTCAAGCCAGACGATAGCCACGTAACCGTTCTGGGTCACGCTGGGCTTGAGGTCAATGGCGAAGCTGTAGTCCAGCTCCGCGTCGATGCCGTCCTGGGCAAAAGTGACGCCAAGCTCCCCGTCCTGGTTGGCTATGGCCCGCGCTACGTACACGCCCTGCGTCCCTGTGGCCTTTCTACGGCGCACGACAGGGTAGCTGTTGCCGTAACCGTGCCAGCCATTCGCGCGGTCCTGGTAACGCACGCTAACGCTGCGCTCCGGCTCGTCCATCCATCCGAACCGCGTACCGCTTTCGCCGTCGAAGTATTTCCGAATGGCCTGGCAGGGCTCCAGCATGAACGCGTCAATTTGAATGGTGTCGCCGTCGGCCGGGGCTGCGTTGTAGAAGAAGCCGATGCGGGTCAGCTCCGGGTCAGAACCTACCGGCACCGTGGTCGCCAAGCTGGCCTGGAACCACGCGCCCGCCGAGGGTGCTGTCGCAGAGCCGTAGGTCCAAGTTTCCCCATTGTCGTAACTGATTCCGACCTTGACGGAGACGCTACGACTGAGCTTGAAGTAGCAGAACAGAATGTGCTTCCGACCAGGCCGTAGGTCCAACACTTGGCTTGTGACCTGTGGGCGGTCCGTGCTGTCCGGGCTGCGGTACGGCTGGAGCTGCATCGCGTACTGCCGCAGGTACCCGTCGGCGCTCTGGAACTGCCGACCCTGGTCTGCGGTCCAGCCGCGAATGCCTGCGCCGCGCATAAGGGAGGGCGACCAGTGTGCATCGGTGTCCCACGAGTAGTTGAACGTGTCGTCGTCAATGGTGTTGCCGTCGAAGTAGTCGTCAGCTTTCTTGGCCTTCTCGATGCACGCTGTGTCCACGTAGACTATCTCGTCAACCGACCACGCTTCCCCACACAGCAAGGCGAATCCGACCTTCTCCGTGTCGGCCAGCGTGTAGCCGCCCTCGTACTGAATCTCAAGCCACTGATTGGGAATCAGGGTCAACGTGATGTCCGCATGCGCGCTGCCGCCCGGTGCGTCCAGCACGGTGCCCAACAGCTCGCCTTGACTGTTCCAGCATTGCATCCTCAGCTTGACGGTTCGGGTCGCGGCAGTGTCGTCCGGGTCCTGGGTGTTGCGCCGCACGAAGATGCTGCCGCTGACGTAGGTCTCCTCCTCGACAGCCGCCGCGCCCTGCGGGTTGTTTCGCAACACGATGTCGTTAGTAGCCGTAGTGGCTCCGACGAGGACCTTGGCCGACTGCACTCCCACCCGTGCGTGGTCACTGGTGCAGCGAACTGTCTGGGTGGGGCTCATCCAGCCACGCGGCGGAACGTAATACTGCTGGCTCTCGCTGCGGCCTGGTTCGTCCTTCCAGCGCAGGCGAGTACCGTCTGACTCGTCGGTGTCCCCATCGAAGTAGGGCTTGACAGTTGCGCCGGTGTGCAGCAGTGCGGCGTCCACGTAGAACACGTCATCCTGTACGGCGTTCAGCATCACGAACCGAATGGCTGCCTTGGCCGCGTTGGCTGGGCTGGTCACGTTCTGCTGCGTCATGAGGGCGGTTCCGTCCGCGCCCACAACAACGTCCACGTTGCTGGTTGCGGAGATAAACGTGCCGTTCTTGTTGAACCAGCGCACGAACATCCGCATGGTCATGTTGCCCTCGGTGCGCTGCCACACGTTGCCGCTCAGGCTGTAGACCGTGTTGGGCTGGACAGCGATGGAGTGCGCTTCCACACTGGCGTTCGTGGCCGAGGCTGCCAGCGCCACGCACCGGAGAGACTGCTGACCTTGAATGGGCCACGAGCCGCCGACGCGCGTCTTGCGGCTGGTCATTATCTTGACGTTCTTCTGGTCCCGCCAGTAGCGCGTTCCTGCTTCTACGCTTGGGTTCTTGACGAGGTTGGTCAACTGGATGACTGGCTCCGCCTCAGCGGCCATCCGTGGGTTGCGAATGTAGTTGACCCGGAAGTCGTTGTCGGCCGAGCTGGACTCCATGCCGGGGTTGTCCGCGAAGTTGCGGCGCACGATAACGTCGCCCTCGCTGTACTCGGCGCTCGGGTTGTCGATGATGTTCTCTTGGGTCAGCACCAGTTGCCCAGCGTTCTCCATGCTGGGGTTGGGAATCAGGTTGACCCGCCCGTAGTCTGTGGTCTGGGCTCGCACCAGTCGGCGGAGGCCTTGGTAGCTGAACAGCTTGCTGAGGAAGTCCATGTGGTCAACGAGCTTCTGAGCTTCGCTGCCAGCCGGTATGTCGCCATTGACCTCGGCACCCTGCGCCCACATCTGGAGGGGGACGATGTTCTCGGCATAGGGCTTGATGTCGTTCACGACCGCGCCACTACGCCCCGGCACGAGGTAGTTCTCACCACGCCGCTCCGGCCAGCGCCACGACGCACTACGCAGCTCGACATTCCAGCCGTAGTGGTCCAGCGCGATGCTGCCGTCCGCAGGCTCCAGGTCTCGGTCCTCCATGAACCAACGAGACTCGTAGTCAGCCATCAGTGCCTCACAGGTGTCCGGTGTGACCGAGGGTGGTCAGCGTGTTGATGAGCGACATGGACGACCGCTCTTCCTTCGGGTTGTAGATGTTGACGACCGCCGGTCCTGTCCGACGCTCCTTGGTCTCTCGGATGATTTCCCTTACTAGGTTGGGCTGTCGCACTTCGCTCATGCTCGGCCCTGGCCAGCCGCTCGCCATGTTCAGCAAGCCACCCTCGGCGTACTTGATGAACTCTCCTCCAAAGCTCCTGGCCACCAGCCGCATGATGCCCTCGGCGCGACGACGCTTGTCCGGGCGCATCGGGATGTACGCCTCCTGGCCAGCCTCCGCGAACTTGATGCGGGTGCCGTTGTAGATGCCTGGCGGGAACCCGCCGTTGGCGTAGCCGAGGATGCCGCCGTGAGCCTGTGGGATGTTGTACCCGACGCCTGGAATGTAGTTGGTCACTCGTTCGATAGTGACTCGGCTCACGGTGCCGTCCAGGCTGTCCAGGTACGCCTTGAGCTGCTGCGCGTCGCTCATGGCCTCGTCAGCGCCAGTAAGGGCGATGAGAGTCCTTACCTGCTTGGGAGTCAGGTCGTATTGCTTCTGGAGCTGCTTGACGTCTCCCATTGCGATGTCGCTGCCCTGCTCCTTGATGAGCGTGACGACCTGCTTGGGCAGTGACTTGGTCAGCGCCTTCCACTCGCGGGTGGTGACAATGCTGCGACCCATGAGGGCTCGGTTGTCGGCCCATTCCTGCCGAGAGCTTTCCAGCACGCGGTTCTGGCTGAAGATGATGTTGACAAGCTCCTGGTACTCCTCTCCTGTGATTCGGCCCTGGTCCTCGGCCTTGCGCAGTGACGCGAAGAATCGGTTGCCTGCCTTGCCTCCGGCGTCCAGTGCAGCGGCCAACGCGCGCTGCGGGTCCAGCCCTGCTTCCATCACTGTCTGCACCAGCGTCTGACCGTCCGCCAGCTTGGAGCTGGCCAGGTTCTGACGGATGAGGGCAGCGGTTGCTCTGGTGGCCGCACCCGTCACTTGGTTCAGGCTGTCCCGGAAGGAGTTTGACGACTGCTTCGCGGTCTCGAACTGGTCGGCGAACCGTACTGCGGTAGCGCTGAGTTCGTTGGCCTCCTTCTCCGCATTGTTCATCGCGGTGTTCAGGCCATAGATGAGACCAGCCGCACCACCGACAGCGGCACCGAACGGCCCGCCGACGGAGAAGCCCAGCGCCGCACCACCAGCCGCACCCGTGAGGGCACCGAGGGCGCTGTTGGTCTCACCGGAAGCGTGAATGAGCAGGCCCAATCCCGCCGCACCGGCTATGCCCTTGGCCGCGCCACTTGCCAGCACGGCCGATGCGCTGAAGTTACGCAGGCTTAGAGCGGCGAGACCGGCTGCGGTGGGCACCAGCTTAAGAGCGCCCACGAGAGCGGTTACACGGCCTCCTAGCAACAGCCAGGCTCCAGCGCCCACAAGGATTTCGCCACCCAGCCCACCGAACATACCGCTAAGCGTCTCGAGTAGCTCGCTGGCAATGCGCAGTGCGCCGATGACCACTGTGAGCCCACCCGTAGCCAGGTCGTGCAGCGCACCGTCGCTGTCAGCCACGGCGTTCCACAGGTTCTCCAGCGTCTGCCACAAGTTCTGGGCGATGATTTGAAGTTGCTGAAGCGCCTCGGGTGGCTCCCGCGCACCGGAGGCCATCTCGCTTAGTGCGTTGGCTCCTCGCGTTGCGAAGTCCACCACCTGCCGCAGCGGGTCCAGGAGGGGTGTGCCCAGATTGATGAGCAACGTTTCAATGGAGCCCTTCAACTGCTCCACACTGCCGGAGAAGTTGTCCATCCGCTTGGCTGCCACGTCAGCGGCGGACACCTTGTTCATCGCCTTGGCGAACTTCTCGACGCCCTGTGCTCCGGTGTTGCTTATGATGGCAGCGGCCCGGATGGCGTCAGTGCCGAACAGCGTCTCAAGGTTGGCTAGCTTCTGCTGCCGGGTCTGACCTTGCAGCGCACGTTGGAGAACACCGCTGAGCTGAGCGAGGTTCTTCACGTTGCCAGCCTGGTCGAAGAAGGCGTTGCTGCCGTCCTTCGTGATGAGGCCAAGCTCCTTGAAGAGCGTCGTCTGCTTCTCCGTTGTGGGCTGGAGGTTCAACAGCATGGTCTTCAACGACGTACCTGCGTCGGAGCCCACGATGCCCGCGTCGCCCATGAGGCCGATGGCCGTTGCCGTGTCCTCGAAGGACAGACCGACAGTGTTGGCGACTGCGCCGACCTGCTTCAGAGACTGGCCGAACTGGCTGACGTCAATGGCGCTGGTGTTTGCCACACCGGCAATGTCGTCCACGGTGGCGGTCATGTCCGTGGCGCTGATGCCGAACTGGTTCATGGCGTTGGAGGCGATGGTCGCCGCCTCCGGTAGCTCAATGCCAGCCGCAGCCGCTAGGGCCACTGTGGCGTCCGCAGCACCACCGAGAACCTCTGGGATGGTGAGGCCAGCCTTGACAAGTTCTTCAATGGCCAGGCCCGCCTCGTTAGCGGAGAACGCCGTGTCGGCTCCGAGTTGAAGAGCCTTCTGCCTAAGGGATTCAAGCTGCTGTTCGTTCGCCCCGCTGACCGCTGCCACGGCCGACATCTGCTTCTCGAAGCTGGCAGCGGTCTTGACCGCGACTGCCAGCCCGCCCACCAGAGCCGCACCGAGTCCCGCCGCGCCTATCTTGGCGAACCGGGCGAGACTGCTGCCTGCCTTAGTGAAGCTACGGTCGATGCCGGTTGCATCGGCAATGGCTGCCTTGGCGGCTCCGCCTGCGTAGTTGAGGCGGATAGTGCCGCTGGCGGTGCCGAGGTCGAACGCCATGGCTACTTGGCCTTGCTCATCGGGCTACGGAACCGCTGCTCAGCGGGAACGTCCAGCCAACGCATGAGGACTTGCTCGCGCCACATGCGCTTCATCCCGTCGCTCTTGCTGTTCGCGCCTGCTTCGTTCATGGCTTTCTCCAGAGCCATTGAGAAGGTCACTACTGCCCTGTCAAGGCAATAGCGGTCCCAATCATTGGTTAGCCCCAGCAAGTCGCTCGGGCGGCAGTTCAGTTCCCGACTCATCGTCCGCAGTTGCCACAAGTTCTGCGAGCTGCTCACGAAACTCAACGAGGTCGGTACCTCCACCGACCGACCAATTGAAGATGAACAGCTTGTCGGGCAGGTCAACCTCGTCGGCATACAGAATCTCGTTGCTGCGTTGGGGTTCCACGTACTCGTGGTCGAACAGGCCGGACTCGTGGTTGTGGATGTCCTTGTCGTTGTAGTTCAGCCACTTGCCGCACTGGTGCTCGTCGCTGTACTGGTGGGCACAACCGGGCGGCATCACGACGTTGGGCTCGAGCACGGTCATGCAGAGCGCCCGGTCCATCAGCTCATCCGTCTTCAACACAGCCATCGGGTCGCTGGCAAGCGCCTTCATGTCTCCGGGGCCGAAGGACTGCCGCTCTTCCACCATCTTGCCGACGGTGGCTGCCAGGTAGTCCGGCACAACACCGGCTCGCAGGAACGCCTTCATGCCAACGCGCTTCGCCCGGCAGACCTCGCCACTTGGCAGCTCCAGCACAGTGCCGTCCTGCTTCTTCTTCCAGGCACTGACCTTGCTGACCTTGCGCGGGTCGCCGGACTTCTGCTTGCCGTTCTTCTTACCCATGGGCTCCAAGGCCTCCTAGGTCCGTTACTGCATTGGGATGTGGGTCACGTGATGGCGACGGCCGTCTCGTTCTGGACGAACTCGTAGAGGTCGTCGAGGCCAGCGGTTACGAAGCTGGGCAGAGCCACGCCGCTGACGCCCGTGAGCCAGAAGGCTCCGTCAGCCATCGTGCCCTCCAGGTTGCCGGTCGCACGGCACCGGAACAGCACGCCATGGAAGTCTCCGCCGGAGTCCGAGATGGACTGGCCCTCCGCCTGGAAGAACGGTCGGCTGTCCGTGCCCTTCTTCTTGAAAGACCTCTTCTGGGCCGGGGTGACGCCGGAGTCGGTGATGGTGCCGCCTGCGATGGCCTTGTAGGCCTCGAAGCTGAAGCCGCCACCTTCCATCTCCCACTCCACCTGCGGGCCACGGCCTCGGGTAGTGACGACCTTATCATCGCCGCGCAGCTCTTCGTACTCCTCGGCCTCGGCAAAGGCCAGCGTACGGGCGTAGGGGAAGTCGATGCTGGGTGTTGCGAGGACTGTCGCTGCGGGGGTCGTGTAACTGGTGACCTTGAGGTCACGCAGACCGTACGGCAGCGGGATTGTGGTGAGAGGCATGTCCAATCTTTCTGTGAGTAGGTGGTGCCTTGAAGCGTTGCGTGCTCACCATCTGTCCCGTCTCAAGACTGAAACGGTGCAGCACTACTCGGCCCTTACCTGCGCCGCAATACCGGCTGTTGCACTTGACCTCGAATGTGCCGGTAGCGTCGTCGATAACCTCTCCGTGCAGCTTGTTATCGCAGCGCAGTTCCATCGGGTACTTACTTGGCGTCGGCAGTGGTGAGTACGAGGCCGTCCTCGTTCTCATCCATCCACGCGACGGCGGCGTCGCTGAGGTCCTGGACAGACACCGTCCAGTTGTTCTTCTCGTTCCAGACGACCTTGCCCTGGTTCTCCACGCCGACGCTCTTCCAGGCAGCGGCATCGATTTCTCGGACGTCCGCGGTGCCGACGTACTTGACGACCTTGGCGCTGTCGGCACTGGCCTTGGTGGCTTGGCTTCCTGCCATCGGTGTTACCTCCTCCATGGTTGGTACAAGCCTACCTGTCACGGCCTGTCACACGGAACTCCACGTACCGCACGTTGGTCTTGTGCTCCTGGTCATACAGCTCCCCACTGGAGGACTGCCAGGTGGCCGTGCTGATTCTGTCCACAAGCCCTGTGCCGTAAGGGATTTCGACGTTCTCCAGGCCAGCTACCAGCTCGGCACATCTAGCCACCGCGTCGTTGATGCGGTCGTAGCTGCCTCGGGCGTCGTGGAAGTACACCTGGACCGTTCTGGTGGCCAGCCCCGGCCCGTTGGACTGGTGCAGACCCCAGGCGATGACTGCAAAGGGAGGGGCGGGGGAATCCACCAGCGCACCGCGCTCCGAGAACACCGCGCCTGGGTAGAACACATTCAGCTCGGCGTCGTTGGTCAACTCGTTGTACAGCACTCGCCTCATGTCACTGCTCCCAGCGTGTTTATCAGCCCGTCAAGGTCGCTCATGATTCGCGGCCCAATAGCCTCCACGGTCGGCATGATGATGGCATAGGTGCCGCTGTTGGCCAGCTCCAAGTAGATGCCGTACGGCACCTGATGGTACAGCGTCAGCACGTGCTCATCGCCTTCACTACTGGCGGTAGCGGCCAGACCCGAACGGGCTGCACCGGTACGGTCCGTCCACGGTGCGCCGTTCTTCATCTCCGACTCGGCAATGGACTCGTACCGCAGCAGGGTCGCGTCAATCGCCTTGTTGACAAGCGGGTCCAGCGCTCCCAGCTTGGCGATGATGCCACCCATTCCAATCAGCATCAGGTGGCTCCCCGCTGGTACAGCACCTCAGCCTTCATCTGATACGCATGCTTGTCGTGCACGTAGAGCAAGACATATGTCTGTCCGTCGTCGGTGAAGGTGTCCCAGCGCCGCATGTCAGCATCCCACTCAGCCATGAGAACGTGAGTGGGCTGTGCCATGGTGCCGTCAGGTGTCTCACGCTCCGGTAGCTGCCGCCCACCCGGTATTAGGCGCATGTTCTGTGCTGGCAAGGGGTCTGCGGCGCTCAGGGTGTAGCCGCCTGTGCCGTTGGCTGTGCGCTCTCGGCGCTCCAGCACAATCTCCTTCTTGTCCGCAAGGATGAACTGCTGCGTGAGCTTGCGGTTGACGCGCAGCTCAGTAGGGTCGATGTAGCTGCCGGTCTCCGGGTCCGGAATCGTTACGCTCATGCGTTCTTCACTCCCCAATAGCCCGCATTGTCTGCGGCTGGTGCTGCCATGACCCAATCAAGCTCGCGTAGGAGAAGCTCCTTGCCGTCGTAGCTCAGAGTGTCGTTCCAGTTCTCGATGTACCCGAGGGCCGCCTTGCGCCCGGTATTCGTGCCGCCGCCGCTCCTGGTAGCCCCGTGGTCCAACAGGAAGCTCATGATGTGAGTCGACGTACTTACCAGCCTGGCAAGGATTGTAGCGCCTGCTGCGAGGTTGGCTGCCGCAGCCTGGCCCCACTCGCCACCGCTGCTCACCTTAGGTGCCAGCGGGTCCGGCAGACCAGACGTGATGGAGTGCGCCTCCAGGTCCCACGAGGGTGTCTCGCTGCCATTGTTGACACTGGCCGCACTGGTCATCAACAGTTCGGTATCCCACGCATTGATTTCCAATGCCAATACCTTCTGGTCCAGATACGTAGTGCTGAGAGTAGTCGGGCTGATGGACTCGCTTATGACGTGGGCATCCTGACCAGCCAGCACCGCCTCCTCGTCGCTGCGCAGTGTCACGGTGTGACCGCTGTTCTCAAGGATGCGCTGTAGCTCCACATCGGTAGCCGCCACTGCGGTCTTGTCCCCCACTACCAGGGCGATGTTCTTGCCGGTACTACTGGCGGGGACCTCTCGGAGCCGGATGAAGTTGACAGGTCCGCAAGTGGTGGTCGCACAGGTCCACGAGAAGCTGGGCGCGGTCGTGGGAGAACCACTGACCCCCGTAACGGTTGCCTCCCACACCTCAATGTTTCCGTCCTGCCCGGCTGTTGAGCCAGCCGTTGCCGGAGTCCGCCTTGTCATGGCACTGAAGGTCACATTGGTCGCAGTGATGCTGGCCGCGCTGATGGTGAGAGCTGCGTCAGTGTCCACAGCCACTACGACGACCACCACATCCCCTACCTGCCAGGAGATTGAGCCAGCCCCGCTGGTGGAACGGTCGGCAGCGTGAGTGTTGTCGTCAGCAGTGGTAGCTGCAATGTTCCAAGTGCTACGTGGGCTCGACTTCCGGTAGCCCAGGACAACTCCGATTGAGCCGCCAACGGTTCCGCCGAGGTCAAATGCCGGAGTGCCGTCTCCACTTACGTACTGCCGGGTGTCCCCGCCCACTTCCGTTACGTGAGCGTCGTTGGCGCTGCCGGTACCGCCCTCTAGACGCCCCTGACTGGTCCAGCCTGTCTCGTCATTCAGCGCCACAGCGGCGGACCAGCCAACCCGCCCTGCGACCAGCATGTCTCCACTGCCGACGGCTGCTGCGAACATGCCAGCCGGTAACGGAGGACTCACCGTGGTACCGGAACCAGCGGTCTTGGTTCCGATGGCCACGAACTTTACCGCTCCAGGCATGTCAGCCCGTTCGCCGAAGCCAGATGACTAGACCCAGGTTCGCTGCGCCACCGGAGGCCGAGTCGATGTCCACCTGGAAGTAGTCCGAGGCCGACACCTCAGTCGTAGCGAACCCGCCCACCGTTGGGGTCTGACTAGCACTGAACGACACCTTGGTTGAAGTGAAGATGGTGGTGCCGTTCAAGTTGACGTCCGCCACCGCTGTACCGCTGGTGCCTAGGCGGGAACTCACGGCCTCTATAATCGCCGAGAACGGTACGGGTAGGGGAATGGCCCCGGACCCCGCTGTCAGCACGCCAGGAACGCTGAAGGGCAGGCAGAACGTGTTGTCCAGCCGTAGCGACTCCCCGCCGTCGTTGCGCATGTACGGCCGATGGTCCGTTCCAACGTAGTAAGCCCCGAACCCGCTGGGCGGATTGCTCGGTGCCACTTGCTCCGGGAGGATGAGCGGCCGAAGGAACGTGGACATTTCTCAGTACGTCCAGAGCACGCGGTACTGCGCAGCGGTCGGTGCACCACCGAAGTTGACGTTGATGTTCGTGCTGTCGATGGTGACGTCGGCTTCCACAACCACGCCGTCGCTCACGCGCACGACCTGCACGATGACGTCCGCGCTGCCTGCGCCGTGGGCAAACGCCTGCGGGTTCGTGGTAGCCGCACAGTTCGCAGCTCCCTTGCGTGCAACGAGGCTGGTGTTGATTTGAACGTCATCGGCGTTCACCGAGATGCCGGTACCAGCGCCCACATTGAAGGTGCCAGCCGGAGACTCGGTGAGACCGGAGCCCGCCGTGTAGGTCGTGCCTGCGCCGCCCAACTGCGCGTAGGTAAGGGAGGTGGAGCCGAGCGTCGGGTTGTCCGTGCTCAGCACGTACATCCGGTCGGCATTGACGGTGCCGGACTCCACGAACACTGCCATGGAGTCAATCTCCGCGGAGGTATCGGCATCCACGGCCCGCGTCGGCGCTCCCGACGCATTCACTGTGTAGATGCCGTTCTCGCTGCCGGTCGTCTGGTTCTTCAGCAGGATACGGTCGCCGGTTGCCAGCGTCACACCGTCGACGGACTGGCCGTTGGCGAACGCGCTGGCGAGGGTGCCGTTGGCCGTAGTGGCGACGCGCACGGCCTGCTTCCAGCTCAGCCCTCGGACGGCGGCGTCGAGCTGTTGCTTGGTGACTGCGTCGGTGTTGGCTGAGCCGTCGGCCAGCCCTGTGATGTTCTTGTTGTTGAGGTCCAGCCCATTGAGAATGAGGCGGCTCATGCCTTGCTCCTAAGCGAACTCAGCCCGCCCGGACACCGGGTCCGGGAAGATGATGGTCATGTGGTTGGCGTCTGTGAACACAAGGTCCGTGTACACCGGCACCGTCGGGGCGCTGTCTAGGAACACGAGTGGCTCCCGGTACTGCCCGAGGTTGTGCGTGACGAGCCACGTGGCCGTGGGGTCCGGCTCCACGTGCGTATAGATGGCTCCACCGCCACCGCCAAGCGGTGGAACGAAGAAGGGAATGCGCTCAGTGCCCATCACCATCTCGTAGCTGCCACTGACAGCGTGGAAGAACAGGTTTCCCAGGTCATCAGTCTGAATTGGGTTCGCCGCTGGCGTTGCCCCTTCCGCGTCCTCAAACAGCTCGGCCAGCACTCCTGGTGCTGACTCAATTCGCACGGTGACGTTGCTGGCCGCAGTCCCACTGCGATAGCGCACGCCGTACGGTCCGAACGCGGGTAGTGTCATGCGAGTGGCTCCGGCCTCACGATGCGCCGAGTGGTGGGCCGTACACCGCCCGTCTCCTCGGCGACCTGACTGTCGAAGTAGGTGGCCATTGCGATGGCGTTCTTGCTGACGTCGCTCAGCTTCCGGCTACTGCCGGACTCACTGACGTCAACAAGCTCACTGCTGGCCGCAGCCTTGCGCCGCCAGAAGCCCGCCGCGCTGGCGTTCATGCCCAAGGAGTCAATGGCGACTTCCAGCTCGCCATCGGTGAAGGTGTAAGGCTCGTCGGTGTCGGAGATGAGAGTGCGAAGTGCAGCGATTTCCTCAATGGTTGCCATTGCGAACTCCCTTGCTCAGAAGGGAAGGCGGGCCCGGGAAAGGTTCAGCCCGCCCTCCCTCCTGGTCACTCGGACTCGTAGTCCTCGTCCTCGGACTCGTCCTCGGGCTCCTCGTCGGCTTCGCGAAGGGCGTCGCGAACGTTGTCCGCCAGCTCCTCGTCGTCGTCGGCTTCGGTGTCGTACCCGACGTTGCGCTCCTCGGCCTCCGCCTGGAGGTCGTGAAGGTTCATCGTCGAGTAGCGGTCACCCGGCTCCGCGTCCTCGTACCGTGGCCCGACCTCGTGGTCGTCATCCCAACCACGCAAGCGGTCCACGAGGGCCTGCTTGTTGCCGTAGCTGGGAACCCCGCGCCGATGGGTCTCATCGCGAAGGGTCTTGTTGTGCCAGTCCTCGTACGGGTGGTCCTCGGTCTCCATGCGGATGTTGGGGTCCATGGCCGCGAGGCGCTGGCGCTGACCAACGGCTGCCGGGGTCTGGTGCGTGGCAGTCGGGCTGTGGGTGGGCTCGGTCTGGCCCGTACGCGGGTCCTGCATGTCCGGGTGACCGTCAGCCGGGTCCGGCTCCTTGGCCACGTCGCCGTCTGGCGGGTAGGCCTCGTCGATGCTCCGGATTTCCGCCCAGCGGTCCCGAGCCATGAGGAACTCACGGTTGCGGTCGCTGAGGGGCTCATCCTGGGGAATCTTGCGTCCCATTGGAATCTCCTTCTGTGTAAGGGAAGTGGGTCCGAACCCCGAGAGCCCGGACCCTACTCCGACCCTCAGGCGTACTGCGTCGGGATGGTGTACGAACCCGCAGTGACCTTCATGATGACGGCCGCTCCGCGCTGGCGAACACCGCAGCCGAAGCCACGCTGGTAGTACGAGTCCTGCAAGGGGTAGTCCGCCGAACGACCCTTGACCAGACGCAGACCTCGGAGGCCTTGGTTGGCGTGCTCCCGGATGCCGATGGGGTTCGTGAGCGACTCCTGGCCGCCCGTTCCGAACGCCACCATATAGCCAGCCGGGATGTGGCCCTCCTCGACGATGGTGAACTCGCCGTAGCTGCCGATGACCTTCATGCCCCGGATGGCTGCCGGAGGCTGGGGCTGGTTCGGAGCCAGCCGCAGGTCGGTCGGAAGGAGGAAGGACGGGGTAGCCGCCGACGGGATGAAGTCGTACAGAGCCGTTCCACCGTTGGCGATTGAGCGGAAGTTGCGGATGACATCCGCCTCCGCCTTGTTCACCATCAGGACCAGCTCCACCCCGTTCTCACGGGAGTAGCCGTGCTCGGTGAGCGCGTCCTGCATGTCGTCGATGTCGCTGCCGTCGGTGGCGAGCGACGCCGCGCCGGAGGCCAGGAAGTGGCTGTGGCTGCCGGTGAAGGTGTTGGACTTGTACTGCGGCGGCACGGTGCCGTCGTTGTTGTAGAACGTGTACACGTTGTACGCCGTTCCCTGAATCTGGGCCGTCCGGTTCGTGTTCCGGAACAGGGTCCGCATGACCTCGCCGAACAGCAGACGGTTGTCCGCCTCCAGCACGGCGCTGTGCACGCTGTTGACCTGCTCGGCAGTGGCCTCGGCCAGGAACTTCCAGGTGTAGCGGGCTCCCGTGTCGTACCACTCGAACGGGAAGCCAAGCTGGAAGTACGTCGCCTCGGTCCGCTGACCGATGGGCACGCCGAACTCGGACGCCCGCTCGAAGTCCGCACCCGAGCCGAACTGCGGCACGGTCTCCACCGGATTGGTGACGCCGTAGGTGAGGAAGTTGATGAGGCGGTTGCGGTCGGCGTTCTTGATGGCGAGCGTCTGCTGGAAGGTCTGCCAGATACCGTTCAGCGATGTGCCATCCACCGTCTGGGTGATGACATCACCCTCGGTGTTGAAGCCCTGCGCGCCACCAGCCGGGACCGCCGTCAAGCCGGTGAGGCCACGGAGAGTCGGGTCGGTGAGCAGGTTGCGACCGTGCGAGTTCGCCGTGTCATAGGCGAATGCGGGGAGAAGGAGCCGTGGCTGCTTGAGCTTGCGCATGTCTCAGCCTCCCACTGCGCCGGAGCCCACACGGACGACGAGGCGAGAGGCCTCTACCGTGTGCCCGACACGCTTGTTGGCGGTCGCGGTGTTGGAGAGAACGCCAGTGGCCACGACTGCGTAGTACGCCGTGCCAGCGGTGAGGGTCTCCACCTCCACGATTTCACCTTCGGTCATGACGTCCACGATGTCCCCGGCGTACCGGAGCATGGTGAGACACAGGACCCCGATGACGCCCGTGTTGCCCGCGCCCTTGACGACCTTGCCGTTGGTATCGAGACCAACGCCAATGGGCTTCTCCAGGTCAGCGGAGAGCCAGTCAGCGGCGAGGGCCGCACGGAAGCCACCACTGATGGGGTCGTACTTGTCGTAACGAGCCACGAGCGGTGCTCCTTTCTGCGGCTACTGATTGAGTGCTGGGAATTGCCTGCGGAGGGCAGCCTCATCAACCTGCTGCTTGTTCTTCTTGCGCTTGCGCGTACTGCCGACGTTGCTGTCCGTGGAGTGGGTGTCGTCCTCGTCTTCGTCGCCATCGTCGTTGGCCAGCAGGTGCTTCTTCTCCTTGGCCAGCTTGTCCAGCGCCGCCTTCAGCGCCTTCCGGTCGATGTCGCCGTCCTCGTCAACGACACCCTCCAGGTAGCCGCGCCGTTGCGCCAGCTCGAGGGCATCCTCCGGGTCAGCCCAGGAGTGCGTGTTCTCCCGCAAGAACGCATTCTCGAGCTGAAGCTGGGACACGGTGGTTGTCAGCTCAGCCATCTTGGCCTCGCTCTCCTTCACCTTGCCTTCAGCCTTCTCGAGTTCGCTCTTGTTGGCGTCCTCGTACTCCTTGACCTTCTTCTCAGCGGCACTAGCCCGCCGGTCAGCCGCCTTCATGCGCTTCTCTAGCCGCGTGATGGCGTCCTTGTCGGTGTCGCCTTTGGCTCCCTTGCCACCCTTGGCGTCGTCGTCGTCTCCACCGTCGCCGCTGTCGTCGGTGTCGTCGTCTTCGTCACCTTCGTCGTTGCCTTCGTCCCCGTCGCCCTCGGAGCCTTCGTCGTCATCCTCCGACGCTCCCAGGATGGGATAGAATTCCCTTCCTGTCTTGGGAGAAACGTAGATGGCGTCGAGTAGCTGGCCCGTCTTCGGATGCAGCGGGTGGGTGCTGAGCCTCTGGCCCATGGGATGACCTCCGGTCTAGTTCCGCGTTACTGTGCTGTAGTCTACGGGATGAGCCCGAGCCTACGGATTCTCCCGCCCGCTGGGCGCGAGGTACTGCGCGTACTGCGTCGGCTGCTCGTAGGGCAGCACCGCCGCGTTCGCAGCGTTGTCCTGGATGACGTTGCCCTTGCTGTCGAACTTGACGTCCACGTGGTGAAGTCGGTTCTG
>Ga0207428_10002553_pt1 | contig 18181 bp, 27 predicted proteins | sample RhiMethybrSRZTD1_FD_187600 | JGI IMG/M metagenome (GOLD analysis project Ga0207428, IMG submission 187600) | Populus rhizosphere microbial communities from Tennessee, USA - Rhizosphere MetaG P. TD hybrid SRZTD1 (SPAdes) (version 3) | ecosystem: Host-associated > Plants > Roots > Rhizosphere >...
GTTGAAAACAAACATACCTAATGCAGCAACACCAAGTGCCTTTGTGTAAAACATAATCACGTCGTCAGTTAATACACGGCACATTTGGTATAAACATTTACAGATTCTTATCGTGCCTAGTTGTAATCTCGGAATTAGTATATTTCCATTTTAGAAATAAAAGGTAAAGGTTTAGTGAAACGCCGATAGCATTTGCGGTAGCAATTATTACGTCTTCCTTTACAATTCCATAAAGAACCCATAACGAAAGTCCACCTATCAGAGATATAATTAGCCATTTGGAGACATCATCAGCTTTTTTAGTTCTAAGACACTTCCTAATTTGGGGAACTGTACTCCATAAACTGAAAAAGGTGGCAAGTATTCCTATTAGAAAGATAATATAGTCATTGATTACCATAACAAAGACGACTTTAGCTTTTTCAACTTAGGCATATTTACGGGTTAGATACAAAGCCAATTAGGGACTTCGGTTCTTTGTAGCATTCTTAAATCACAAGTGCAGGCTATTCGGATAAAGCATTTCTCTTAGCTAGTTTTGTGCAATCTAAATGACTTCTTATTTCCCTGAGAATTGACTTCAGCCTACTTTGAAACCGCTTGTTGTTCAGTACCTTTGCAGTAGTCTTTAGAACTTTATAATTCATCACCTCTACTCCTTCCATCAGACATAGAAACTCTAAAGCTTCTTGTGTATCAGGGTTGTCGCCCAAATACGTTTCCATTATTAGGGATGTCTTCAAAACTGTACCCACTGCATTCTCTTTAATTTTTGAGGAATCAAATCCGTCGGAATCTGACAGTTCTTGTACCAAATCCTGCATTTCAAATTCCTGTTTAGCTGCTTCATTTCTCATCTTGGAAATTCTCCCTCATGTGGCCTGGTTTTAGTAGTCCCCTTGAATGTAGCGTTTCAACGGTTTGCTGCGCTGCTGTTTCTAAACCTAAGGCTAGTCCAATTTTTTCCTGAATCATTTCTTTATGGGACATAATACCAACAAATAGCCATTATCATTTAAATAAAATGTAGTTCGCGAAGTTATCGCATCTTGTTTCTTTTTCCTCTACTTTTTTCTTTTCAATAACGTTACCAGATTGATCTATCTCGTCGCCCATGTCATGCTCTAATTGCACGATATTGTTTAAATAAATTGACACTGAATAAGGACAATAAGGACTCAGATGGATTTCACAGTTATTTATACTATTATGCGCTAAGGCTAATATGGTCTTAAACACACTCATTTATGTCGCACTGGTTATAATCGTGATTATCGTAATTGTAGTCCTGCTGAGATTCCTGTTTAACGTACTATTAGTTATGCCAGTAACATTAGAGCACGATTTTGTAAAAGATGCTGTTTCAATTTATTTACCTACCTGACTTCTAATAACTATACAATGAAGAATTTAAAAGAGTAAGGAAAATTGGACAGGTAAAGCATTAGTGGCGATAATTAACAGTTGCGACTTAGATAGATAATTCTTGACAAAAATACTCATCCTCTCGGGTCTCATAATGAACTTAATAGCATCGGTCCTAATTGGCTATGGTAGGATTTTTAGATCGAAGAAAACAATCGAGAAAGAATCTCAAAACCGGGGTGAGGAAAATGTCTATGAAGAAAGACATAGATTATTAGAAACAAGAGTTGCTCAAATAGGCGCAGTGTTATTAGCCATCGGCTTTGCTGTACAGATATGGGGCAATTTGACCGATAGTTAGGCGATGATAAGATAACGGATAATAAAATCTCATAAAATCCCATTACCACCTATAGAAAATCTATTTATTTTTTATCTCCTATAATCAGGACATGTGCATTGTAAACATGGATACCTTACCTTCGTTCCTAACAAATGCTGATGTTGGGCTCTAGCATGACCACAAGTGCATAAGTCGCTTTCACCTTCCACAGAACCTATACATAAAACTAGTGCTTTAATTTATTGTATCTTTTATTCAAGATAGAACATCTTTTGCTATCATTTCAAGTTTTGATTTCTCTACCTCCAAGCTTCAATTTTCTTAAAGTCTATTTTCTTTGCTTATTCTTAGCTTGCTTACTGCCTTCATATACTCGGACGCCGTGTCGTCCAGAATAGGCTTGTAAGATATCGGGTTAAACCGATCTTATGGCCTAGGAGCATTCTAATTTCTCGATTATTCATGCATTTTCATCAGGGTCTATTATGCGGAACCAAGTTGATTCAGAACTGTGAAAGAGAGCACTTCTTCTTTGGAGATCCTCTGGGCGCAACTCGTGCTTGTCCTTAACAGGCAAACATAAAATTTGGCTATCTTGTCAAACTCTTTTTCTGACAATTTTCTTTTTTCCATTCCCTTCACCCTTGGAATTCTTACATCTAAAGTAGGGCATAAAGCAACTTCTGTCATTGTGTAGAATGTCGATTATATGCCTAGCCCTCGTATGTCCACATATCACACAACTTTCTTTGAGGTCTATAATTATATTTGTCTAGGAGAGTCATATCACTTTAGTATCAACTTTGTAACAAAAAGAGTAAAATAATGCAAAAAGTTAGATCACATAATAATCTTGTTGTACCATATTGATCATGGCTAAGGCATGCCATCCTAATGCCGACTCAAGAAAAGACCTGTTTTGGAAAATGGACAATACTTGGGTTACCTCGACTACCGTATTTTCATTTGTTAGAAATTTAATGATGGAGTATATTTCCTGTAACGGGAACACAAAGCCAAAGCCCACAATAAGACCAAATGAAATTTCGGATGACTATTAGAACCTTAAACAAGGATACTAGGTATTGCCGTATCAAGACATGAGAATTAATTAGAAAATAACTGGAGTTCTGTCTTCCATTTGTCTGGAAACTCGGACAAGAATGCAGGTTATTATGAAGAACGAATACCTCGCGAGTATAGAGAGTAGATCTCATATTTTATATTCTCAGTCTTAATACTTGTTATTTGGGTTTTTTATACCTCCATCATTATAAGAATTTTTGATTTATCCGCATATACTCTTGGTATGTAACAATAAAAATTGATTTTGCAGGGATTGGAGTACAGTCAAGATTTAGTCAAACCCTAAAGCAGACTAAAAATAAGAACGGTTTGCTGACCCAGGATGGAAATTAATCCTTCCTGTAAGCCTCAGCATCTTCCTTAGTTATTGAAAAGTAGACTTTGTCGCCATCAAACCGTTCTACCAGATTTCTAGGGAGATAAAATTTGTCCTTATCTACGACCCCTTTTTTGGTAACGACGATCTCCGGTTCCACCTCATGTACTTCTCCTAGATCAAAGTCATTTATGCCTCTTGCTTCTTTTTTTACGATATCTTCCCACTTTCTTATATTGCTCATGTGATCTATGGTTCAACATTTAATATAAATATTTTAGCCTCCTAAGAAAAGGGATGGGTGTTGAGCTTGACTGTTACCAAGAAGCGACTATTCTAATATTGCGATCTTGCTTGATATGTTTATGATTGCAGGACTATTTCTGTCCGATGACTTGTGTAAGGTCACCAAACATCATATCAAAACTCCAAGTGTTCTTTTTCATCTACTTTTTTCCTTTCAATAACGTTACCAGATTGATCATCCCCTCGCCCATGTCATGCTCTAATTGCACAATATTGTTTAAATAAGTTGACACTTTGAAATCGAACTCGAGCTCCGCTACCTCAAAGTTATTTATACAATTATGTACTTAGACTATCATGGTGTTAAACACGCTGCTTTATATCGTACTGATTATAATCGTGATTATCGTGATTGTGGTCCTCCTCAGATTCCTATTTAATGTTCTATTCGTTATGCCAGTAACGCTGGAGCATGATTTTGTAAAAGATGCTGTATCAATTTATTTGCATACCTGAGTTCTATAAACAATACAATGAAGGATTCACAATAGTTCATCTCGCCTGTTTTAAAGTATTTTATAATTTACAAAATTGAGTTGTTTCTTTTGGCCCATTCTTACGTTTAATTCTTCTTTCCTGTGTAAGTTTCTAAGGCTCGCCACTCATATTAATACCACTAGTTTTATTTGGCATTGTTGCATTTGTCATATTTCCACTCGATATGCCATTTGACATCTGTGCATATTGAAAATTGAAAAATCTAAAATCGAGATCATAGAAGCTAAAATACAGAAGTTAGAAAGAAAATATCGCAGATAGTTATTTAATTACTAAATAAATAGAATGTTGTTCATCAAGTTTCTATGAGTAATACTGAAGCTTCTGAGGAGAATGTTAAATCTCCCTCTACATACGGTAATAAGGGCTACGAAGAGTATAGAAAGAAGGAAAAAATGAAAAAGAAAGAGATCCCACCATTTACAACAGAACATCATATGAAAAATGTAAATGAAAATGCCGGATTAGATGAAAACGATAATTATATTGCTAGAAGAATACAAGATCAAGAGTACAGAAAGAACGAAAAGAAGAAAAATAAAACTGATCCCGAAAAAGAAGGCCTTAGCACAGTTATCAGTTACACTAAATATGTAGTGGGCGGAGAATCCAAGGAAGTTCCAGCATCAGCAGGATTAGATGAAATCGATAACTATATTGCTAGAAGAGAACAGTATCAGCCAAAACAAAAGAAGAGTAAAACTAAGACATAAAAAAATTAGGTAGACGGCCATTTTGCTTTAGTTTTATGATTAGCCGCTGTCTCTATCTCTTCGATTCTTATCCTAATTCTTTTTCCAATCCATTTACTAGATAACCGTACGTGTCCAGAGTTACCACATTTTTGAACTGTAAATTCAAATTCTTCGCCTAACATCTTTTTACTCATAAACTTTAGTCGTGTATATACATTATATATACATTTATATTAGTCTCAGTAGCCTTGTTATGGACTATTATTCTCATATAGGTGCAGATATACCGATATCACCTTGATTTTTAATAATATTATAACCTTTCAAACTATATTCTGAATTGTTTACAATCGCAAGGCTTAACCTTGCAGTAATTGTTACTCTTTTCTCCATCTTTTAACACATGTTGTTCTTCGACGAAAACATGTGAATTTTTTGTATGTCCACATGTTAAGCAATATTCAGAAGCCACGAGATATTTTACCTATGATGAGTTATAACCCTTCAAACTTTTTTATTTCGTTACTACTAACCTGATAAAAAATTCATCCAGTAGTTCCTTTTGTGTTATTATCCCTTTAACATCCTCTTTCATTAATTCGCATAGGACAAGAGGGGAGATATTTTATTTTGTATCTGTCATTCCACTTTTCTTAAATTTTTCACGTGCTTCAGGACTATCTGTACCGGTTTGGCCTTCGTCTGCGATATCTGTACCTTGATCTCTTTTAACTGCCGTTGGCTCGTGTTCCGCTATATCTTCAGTATTCATCGGTTCCTTGCTTCCGGATTCATTATATTCTCTATTTTCCCTTTCGTCGTCCGAACCAGTATATGTGTCAGCGTCTACTACTTCTGCAGTATCCTTAACACCTTCCTTAACACCTTTTACAGTATCTTTAACTCCCGCTATAACACGTTCTGCAGTATCTTGAATTCCCTCTATAACACCTTCTGCAGTTTCGTTAACACCTCCTGCAGTTTCATGAACACCTCCTGCAGTATCTTCAACACCTTTTGCAGTATCTTTAACACCTTTTGCAGTATCTTTTATACCCTTCTTTGCTTTTTCAAACGAATCTGCAGCCATGATAAATACAATACAATAAATTATTTAACACTTCAACGGCATTGCATCGGGATCTAAAATAAAAAATTATGTGAGTCAAAAATTCATTGTAACTTTTGCACTCGTACAGCCCTTTTCCCGTTTTGTGTGAACGTTTCCCATTCTAATACATCACCTAATTTCAGACCTAAAGATTCCATTAGCGCCGGTTGATAAGCAATGAAACAAGAAAAAATACGGTCTTAATTTTTGTTACAGAAAGAATTGTTTGAAATTTACTTTTCACGTGCATTTAGTTTACATGCTTAATTGAAATTATTGAGTTTCAAGCGCGGAATCATCGATTTTTTGGTTTCCGTCGGTCGACATTAAATTATTTTACATTGTATTGTTCAATAAATCACCAACGTAGAACATCAGACCATCTATACGTTCGCTGGTGGGATTATCTTCGTCCGTTATCGCGTACGGCTCTAATCCCACTAGTGATTAACATATTCTTAAACTGTGTCGACAATAGACCTGTACTACAATCCACACAAAACTTAGCGGGGGGACTTGTTCATCATTGAAGAAAGACGCCAGCACCCAGCCTCACTTACTCGTATATATGCGATTTTCTATTTAAAAAATAATTTTATTCTATTTGATATCCCTTCAATGAAAGTCTAAGAGCATGTAATAAATCATCATAACTTGTTTGTTCTTTATCAAGGGAATATTCTCCTAATCAAACCCCTTCCTGTTCGCCTACTGCTTCATGACTAAAGGATTGGATAGATGCCTCTTTTTTGGAATCATCAAAGTACATCCTAAACGGTTTCTCATATCGAAGAAGGGTTACAATGTCATTAAAGCGTGAAATATCAAGGCACATGGTAATTATGTTATTTGTATATGAACTATCTTGAAGTGGAGTGTCAAGAAACCATATCGTTCCTACCTGGACATGATTTGTGCCACTTTGGCAAGTAATAACAGCATATAAAGTCGATAAACCCGAACTTGTCTGTACCTTTCGACTAGCATATTTGATTTGATACGTATCAAAGTCTTTTGTAATAGTTGTCATAGATCAAAATATTGCATACCACTACAAAACAATATTGACGCTTTATTAACTTAGAATGAGATAGTATAGAATTATTATGAAAGCCTTTAGTTCTTTCGCTAATTCAATAATCATTTAATATTGTAACCCTTGAGGGATAACCTTAGTGCATCTATTAAATTATCAAAACTTGGGAGTTTTCTTTTTTCTGAATTCATGACAATTGCACTCAGGGAAATCACAATCTGCTCTGCCACTAAATGACATTTGGTTCTCTCGATTATGCCCACAATCAGCGCAATGATCTTCCATGGGCACACCTTTATCGTGGTTACTCTATGTTATAACCTTTCAAACTTTTTTATTTCGTTACTACAAACTTTATAAAAAATCCAATCCAAAATTCTTACTTCGGTATGAAGTTTATCGGCTTCGAATATACACTTCAGAAGCAGTACTGGCCAAACTTGAGAAGATAGGCATCAAGGTAGACCTTAAGGAATTAATGAGCCAAAGATGACAGAATACGTTTGTCATTCTTGTAGGGATGAATTTGAAATAGAGGATACGAGTGATCACTTTGACGATCCACATAGGCATCAATGGTGTTCTGAGTGCTGTAATGACTTTTACGGAGTAGATTAAAAATGAATATGAATAATTAATCAATGCCAAAGCAACCACAATATACACACTCTATTAAAATTGAAGATACCGCAAAAGGGATCAGACTATCGGTACATGTTTATGCAAATAGTACTGGTGAAGCAACAGAACAAGCATTCACTACGTACCTAAAAACCAAGATAGCGGCCGTTGATAACAAGATTACATTAGCACCAGTGGAAGCCAAATAAGAAATTTTGAATTTGAAAAAACTTGATTCTTTTTTATATAAGATTTTATCATACTCCTTTTTATTTACGTTATAAACAGTAAACCACCGCAACTAGTGGGCGATGGGGTTGATTCTTGTTCAATCGCTTAAACACACATTAACCCACTAGTTGCTTAAATCATTTTATAATTTGTTGGCCATATCTTGATCAATGTCGAAACTAAATAGAAAATTCGCAGTCTTGATTGCTTCGATGGCAGTGCTGCTGGGAGCAACAATGATAGCAAACCCAATCGGCCAGGCTAATGCACAAGGAAATCAGACGAATCAGACTAATGCCACTGCAGGAGCGACAAATGCAACTGGGGAAGAAAAGAAAGTGGTAGCAGCGGTAAAAATCGATGTTGACCCATTGATAAAAGCGTTAAAAGATGCTTATCCAAAACTAGGTGATGTTAAAGACCCTAAGGGGCTTGTTGATGCAATGAAGGATATCAAAGACCCAAAAGAGGTTGTAAAGAATACGGTAGCAGCGGGACTTCTGCAAAATTTGGAGATATTCAAAACAATACAGGATATGAAATAAAAATTTCCTTCTTTTTTTATTGTTGTCTAACTGAAATTAACCGTTTCGCTGGTGAGTCATTCTTATAATGGGGACCACTATCTGATTGGTCCACCAGTTCTATTCATATATTATGTTGTGAATACTTAATTTGGATCTGAAACCAATCTATTGGTGGGATCATTCATCAAAAGAGTTCACTGGTCCCACCAGTAAATTATTTTTTTATTGATGATCACGTAGGCATATGCGCCGCCTTATGCTCTTCACAAAAATATTCTACCTATCCTGTCTCTTTATCATAAAGTAAATACCAGCTACAGTCATGATTCCTATTGCTATTCCAATTAATTGATAGAGTTCCAATCCTGGCCTTTAACCTTGTACATAAGTAAACAGCCGAAATATTTATTCAAAACACGATTCGCATTAGAAACTATCATTGCCCGTCTATATAAAATGCAAATTTGCGGCGACGATTTGGAGTCTGTAAGCTTAATTTGGTAAGTTGTCAATATTATTAGTACATGAGATATGGGAACTGTCTATACTCCAAATCCAAAGAAACACAAATGTGAGATATGTGGTAAGATATTTGAGGACACATATGTTTTGAGCTATCACAAATCCGTAGAGCATGGCCCTAATAGAAGGGATACTTCGGGTGTCTCTTAGCTCGAAATAGTTAGTATATATTCTTCTAATATGTACTAATTTGGATCGATGCCATGGTCTGGTTCTATGCTTCTGCTTGCGATCTTTACAACGCAAACTTGTTATGAATTTTTCAGCTCTAAATAAGAGTGCATCTCCATCCCATTTTTTCTTGCATTATAAAGTCACAGTCCAGAATTTTTTACCTCTATCATCGATTTTAAATCTGTATTTTACGTATAAAAACTAGAATCTAAATGAATAGATCGTCCACAATCTGGGATATCTACTAAAGTCAAAAATAATTATTAACAGTTTCATAATACGAAGATTTAATTGAATTTTTATTATTATTATTTATTGTTTATTATTTAATTTCTTCCAACACTCTACATGATAATAGTCGTGTTGGTTCTTCTCAAAATTAAACCTTTCACCATCGCGTATTTTTTTGGTACAAATGAAACATCTTAAATCATGTTCTTGTTCAAGAGATCCACCTCTTAATATTAGCTTCAATTTCTCAAATTGATCATTTAGGACAATTATAAAAATCCCTGTAATCTCCTCTAACATGGTTCTTAAAAGTCTTAAAGTAGCTTTAGTCATTTCTTAAACTTACCTTCATATTTTTGAATAACTAAATTAACGCCTTCAATAAGTAGAGTGTTCAAAGTCATATCATGATCCAATGCCTTTTGTTTAAGCCTATTAAGAAGATTCAAGTCTAACACAACATGACACTCAGAGCAAAGGATCGGAACATACAAGTCTAGTATAACACTCAGAGCAAATCATCACATCAAGCAAACCAAAGAGTGACTTAGTCTCTTGCTTACAATACTCACACACTGTCTGACTTCTCATTGAATAAATATGGTCAAAATAGGATAAATGGGTTTAATTTATTTTACATTGTACCCTTTTAATGACAATCTTAGAGTGTCTATTAAATCATCATAAGAAGAAGTTTGTTCTTTATCGAGTATTCTTTTGCTTGTGCGGTACGTAAAGATATGATTAATTTTTCATACTTATCGGGTATGGCGCAAGTAACCTTCATTTATCATCAAGTAAAGATGGGATAACATTTGTTTATCTTCTGTTGCAAAGTTACTGGGTAATATTTCCATTGTCTCAGGTGATACTTTATCATAATCTGGATCTTCACCATTTAGCCTAACTTGTCTCATTTAGTGTTTTCTGACGGATTAGTTCCGCTAACTGTCTGTTATCCTTTGTCAAATTCTTAAAATATTCATCGTTAAGTTGATTTACATTTACACGCTGATTAGCTCCTTTGGTTACATTATTGTTAGCGCAAGTTCCATTTTCATATAAGATAGCATTGATAAATCGAATATAAACTCCCTGAAAAGGAAGAGATACAATTAATATAGATACAAAAATGCAGATCAAGATGGTCAGAACCGAGCTGACTGGCTGCGGATAAAAAATGCAATAATGGCCAGCGACATAGGTGCTTAGATCAGATTTAGCTAATATCAGTAATCTTGCTCAAATTCTACTTCGTCGGTTTCCTCTTCTACTGAATCCAGATCCAAATCTAGATTCTCTCTTTCTTCAGGAGTCTTGTATGGGAGGTCAGCCTCGCCAGCCGAGTTACAAACAGCACATCTAAACTCGATTGTCTGTCCTTCTAGCTCCAATGGAAATTCCTTTGAGAATATTTCGCCACACTTTGAACATACCAGAGTAGCCTGTATATTGTCATAACTGAACTTATTGGATTGTAATCTGAATAAGTTACTTGCCATATTTTGTTCATTCTTGAGCAATATTTTTAATAAGTGTTACAATTAACCTGCAATATAGAAAAGAACGTTGGACATGCGAACGGATTCTCGGTGATATTCTAAAAAAATGTGCTTTCACAGAATCACTTCGTTACCCTTCTAGAATTGTCAACAAATGGGAGTTTTTGTACGGAAATCAAGTGATGTTCTTAGCCTAGGGACAACCTTCCATCTTTTGTATAAAGTAGGCATTTGTTTTATGCTGTCCTCAACTACCCTTGGCGCTTGTTGAACAGGACAAAATTGTCATTCCACTTGGGTCATTTTTCGTCCTTGTTGTCGAGCACTTTTAAATATTCTGTCTCATACTATAGACTTTTCATGTGGAGTTGAAGATAATAACATCAAAGTGCCTGAGCACTCGTCTTTTAATGTTACGCATGTGTCATATACTGCACATTGCATGAGAATTTTTGTTATTGATCTATAGTTATTGTATACTGTTATCTTAAAGAGGATAATTACAGCTAAAGTTTCACCGAAAAGCCTATTGATATCTTCTACATCTACTACGGCTACTAGCCTTTTTTAGAGATCAAACCCTAACAACCTATTGCTCCTCAGATGATTCTGAGGCTCCACTTTTACGTCAATCCACTATAAATAAATCTAGAGCTCAATTTAGAAATTTTTAACTAGTTTATAATGTCTGAATCGATAGCTTCGCGGGTACCGACGGGCTCAAATATGTTTCCTCTTATTTACATCCAATAAAATTCTAGTTTAAAAAGTCCTAAGTTCCGATTGGACATTCACTCATATTCCCACGATCCAAAACTTGTGAATTTGAATATTGAAATACTATGTTGAGTAGATCTGATATGAGTGACAACCGATAATGTCTAATGAAATTATTGGTAAATTCCTATTAAAGCTATATGAAAAAACCGGTGATAATGAAGTAGGTTATTTTGATAAATATGATATTGGAGAAGAAATAGGATTACTAGACAAAACTCAAACTGATCATGTGGTAGAAAATCTAGTAAAGGATGGCTTCGTAAATAATGATACACAAGGCTCTAAAATCAAAATAACTGAAGAAGGTAATAAGAGACTTAGAAATAATCAAATTTAAGCAAATCAGCTTCGGAATTTATTTTAAAAAGGGCAGTAATCAAAAGTAATACAAGGGCTTGAAAACAAAATAACATCTAACAAATCTAACAAATCATGAAAATGAGATTAATGCCAAAATATCAATTGTTAAGAGTTTACTTGATAAAGAAATGAAGAAGTTTAAGAAAAAAGTTGATTAAAGACCAGCATTGAAACTAAAAAGGAGTAATTAGCGAATCTGAGGAAAGGTGATGTAATAGAATGGTCATCAAATAGAGCATTAGTTATGATGATTTATTAGATGTGTTGCGTTTTGACATTAAAAGGGGCTATAACAACAAGTAAAAAAGGTTTTAAGGAAACGGATTAATTATGGCTTCATGGACGTAAAGGAGTTAACGGAAAAAGAATATGATAAAGTACTAAAATTATTATCATCAGCGGTAAAGAATAAAAAATACGCCCAACCTGAAGATCTTCAAAGAGCGGGCGTTCTTTTTTATAGTGTAAATAAACTTGGTTTCGTATTGGTCGACCTTGATGTTAATTCCATTATAGAAAAGTCGGGAGAGGATTATTCTGAATCAACAAAAGAACTCCTTAGACACGTGGCAAACACTTGTCATGATCTTGTCGAAGGATTGGAAAATCCGGAAAATGAACAGTTCAAACTCCAAGAAGGATTTTAGTTAATGGAATTTGGAAAAGATACGTGCAGTACTTGTGGCAAGTATACTGATATAGAAGCCAAGGTGTTAAACGAACCGGAGACACTTTATTGCAAGGAATGCCAGGACAAGGAATTAAAAAGAATGTTAGAAAATTTTAATCAAATAAAGTTTTACTGTATAAAATGTGGTTCTTCCAACGTAACAAAAAAAGAGCCCAAGACAGGAATTAGTCTAACAGATATACCAAATGCTATGTATGCTAAGGCCCTTATAACATGTAAGGATTGTGACCATAGGTTTTTTGTGAATATGGAAGATCATGGTAAAACAAATTGACGATTGTTCTTTCGACACTCCAAACAGAACAAATGTGATGTATGATGATTTGCTGTGTACACTAAGCTTAAATCTGAAAGGCAATGGAGCAAAATTACTAATTAGTGCAATACAGGCGTCAGAAATCGCTGACAAAAGCCGTCTATGTATCTATTTTCTAACTCAAGTTGTGACCTTGCCTAAATCTTGAATTTTTACAGCGAATTTATTGCGGCAATCCGGACAAATAAAAAATGCTATTGCATGTGTTCCGCTATAGTGATTCTCAAAATCGATGACTGACGCAGTCATACGATCTTGATTATTGCAATAAATGCATAGGAAAACCATCGATTTGATGCGTTCAATAATTTCTTGTTTTAGCCTGGAATGGTCATTACTCATTTCCAAACGTCAATTTATAAAACTGTAGAACTTTATAAATTTTTCTTGGTTTGACTAATCTATCTTACTTTTTATTTATTCACTAGGTTTAATATTGAATGCTCAATTTCCGCTAGTTTTACAGGCTTTAATAATATCTCGACTTTCTTGTCACGCAATTTAGGATGCTTTCTTAAGACAACGGGTTGACCATAATCAGCGGTAATGAATAGTATCGGTGCTGAAGGATATACATCTAATATTTCGGTCGCTACCTCCGTCCCGCTTTTATTTCCTGGTAACCTTGAGTTTAATATAAAAACATCCGGTGGTTGTTTTTCAACATCACTTAGAATATTATTTCCTTTTGTATATCGAGCAATAACATGGTAACCTCTCTTCGATAGGTAATCACTATATAGGCTCAGATTGTCGTCATCGCCTTGAATTATCATGATTTTAAGTTTTTCTGGTTTCTTCATGAATCTCAAGACCCGAGTATTATACTCTCTTCAACAAACTATTTACGGATTGAATTAAAGTGATCGTTACAGGTTTTAAATCATTTACATTTTGTTAAATTTATTAAATAATGGTCAACCGTTTCACGACCGATGGGAAGAAGCCTCCGAGTCTTTTAACACCCCGTCGGCCTTCTACCTGTAAGTTTTTTATAATTTATTGAGCATATTTCAACTGATTTTTATTACACGTTGGGAGGAAAAGTCAGCCTTGCCGGGCTTTCTCTCGATCCTCCCATCATTTTAAAAGTTAAATTATTTACTCTATGCTCTTTTTCAGTTTTCCATAGAGGAACGAATCTTGTATCTACCTCGGCTCCCTTTCTCCTACATGTGATTTAGGTTTTAAATCAAATAATTGCCATACCGCAATCATGGGCCGAACAATTCCTCGTATCGAATTACATGAGAAATGGTAAGATGGAAATTGGAGATCGTTTAGAAAAGCGTTAGACAAAAGAGACAGAAAAATATTTGATGAAATGTTTTCTTATACACGATTGTACAATGCTGCGGGAACTATGGCTTGTAGACCTATCTTAATTCATGTGATCCTTATGTCGATTATATTTGAACATTATAAGCAATTAAGAGAAATTGTAAAAGAACGCATCTGTTCTAGTATTAAGTAAACTTAGATAATCAATTTTTTTATATTAAGTTAACGGCAACAAAGCACTTTCAAGAATGTATCTGGGCCGGTGGGAGCCTTTCCGTTAGTTTCCAACCCCCACCGGCTCGAACTAAAATTTAAACTATATTGTGCATAGTACGTTTACTTTATTTGCATACGACTGGTGGGACTTTATCGTCTTTGGGGTTCATTGGTCCCACCAGTAAATTATTTTTATCGTATTTTTAGAATAATCTTCTTCTTTTTTATAGAAGATTTCCTCATCCTCTTTTTATCCAAGTCACAAAGAAACTAACATTACCATTACCGCAGCTAGTGGCTGATGGGCTTTCCTTAACACACATTAACCGCTAGTCCCCCATTTCGTTTTTTGGTTTTGAGATATTAACCCTTTATTGAGTACTCCCTCTCTTTAAGCGGCCTTGTATATTATATCTTCATTTAGCCTAGTTAGATTTCAAAGACTATGACTGTAGAACGAATATTTCAAAAAGAAATTGAAGAGTCAAGGACATGGCTTGATAGAGAAACTGAGGGGGACAACATACAAAAGAGATCTTCAAAAAAGGATTGAACTATTAAATTTGACTTTAGAAAGTATGAAGAATCCTAATATCTATATTTGTGCCCTTATTGAATCTAAAATGAATGAAATCATAGAGACAATAAATAAAACCTATTCTATATTGGAAGCCGACAAATTGCATAGTGAACTTCGTATACTGACTGGATATTATATCAGGTTTGCATTAATGAAAAATAAACTTTCCAGACATAACTTAGGTAAGGCAGGTTCTTTTATTTAGTAGCAGAACTCTAATTACTTATTTCGAGACAATTAGATACTGGCCGGTGGGATTCTCACCGCTTGCGCTTCCACGCTTGCGATTCCAGTCCCACCGGTCTACTTGGTCACCCAAAACCAACCGAGTGCGTTAATAGACTTAAAATAATGTATTAAGTTTGCTTATAACTCGATCACTTACTATCCAATAACTATCATTAGGATTAGAATTAAAAACAATTTTAACTCTATCTTCGCCATATCTTCTAATAAATGCTAGTTGGGAAAATGATGGTTAAATGTATGTGATGTAGAAAGTTGTTACCTGAATTTAAGATGCATAAATTAATGAGATTTAAAGAAATCACCAATTTGCAAACCATCGGATTCAAGCATTCCAGGACCTGTCAAAGAAAAAAATAAAAAAGTAGGATAATCATTTTGACCAATTGGAAACGACCAAGAAATAAAGTAAAATATTGCTTTGACGATTAAAATTCCAAAGATCCTGAGTGATTGGCTTTCATCAAATCAGTGATTTGGATACGCCTTGAGATTCCATAAGCTATTAAAAGGATGTTGTTCAGTCCTATTTAATGAATAAATCAATCTATTTTGGAGCTGTGGCCGTCACATTGGCATTTGCATTGTTTTATGCCACAGTCGCTAATGCCCAGTATGCGACCAGTAATGCTTCAAATGCAGCAGGAAACGCAAGTGCGGGATTAAATAAAACCGGATCAGAATTAGGCAAGAATGCAAGTAATGCAGCAGGAAACGCAAGTGCGGGATTAAATAAAACCGGATCAGAATTAGGCAAGAATATCAGTAAAGTAGGAGGAGAAGTCGTGAATAAGACCGAAGATGTAGGCAAGAAAATAGCTGGTGGTCTAGGCAGCTTACTTGGTAACGCTAGTGAAAAACTCAAGCAAAGCTCCAAGTAAATATCCGCTTCCAAATCTTTTTTGTAACATTTGGCACAGTTTCGATCGCTTGATAAATTCTAGGTTTTTAATTGCCCTTGTCGCACAAACCATAATCGGATATGATTACATAGGATACCTCTTTTGAATTGAATTTATAAAATTTAATATACCCCAATTACACTGATGAACATTTATAATATTACTACCTTTTGGACCTGGTGCTATTTAGACATAAAGCAATTCTATTTATTAGAGTTCTCTTTGCTGATGGTATGTAGTTTTTAAAAAGTTTGCCAAGCGATAATACAATATTAGTAAAATTAGTTTGTCAAAATACTGTAAACGAAACAATTGTAAAGTAAATTAGATCCGACGGATACGATTAGAATTTCCCGCTAAGATGTTACTTTTCTGAAATAACAGTTATCTGTCTTTTCCTACATCATATTTACAAGGAATTTATTCTGACAATCAGAACAAATACTCTACCTACGCTTCAATGCGATTATTTCTCCATCTTGGATCATAATCCAAAGTGCCAGAATTCGAAAAACTAAGGCAGACTGACACTATGTATTTCGTTATCACAATTCACGCACATGAATCTATTACAACCTTCACACCATTGTACTTTACTAGTTGTGCTACAAGAATCGCATGACGGCAACCCTATTGCACCTTCCTCACTTCAGTTTCTATCATTCCTATATTCATGACACTAGCATTAAGGACAATATTCCTTTTAACAGGTACTTATTAAGAAAGATAGATTATTTAATTACTATACTGGCTATCCCGTCAACTGAACAAGGATAAAGTTTTATTTTAACCCCAGCGGATATTTCTTGGAATTGAAAAGCTTAGATGATGAATTAGGTCCATCGCTTCATAAATTAGAGAAAAACCTGAAACGGCAAAGGCTAGAAAACAAAAAACGAAAAGGGGTAGAGTTAGTTCCTGATAAAGAGTTCAGTGAAATAATCGAAAATATTATTTTACCTATAATGATTGAGTATAAAAAATTCCTTGAAGCTAAACAAGAAAATGTCTACTTGAATTGTTCCATAGAAAAACCATATCAGTTAAATGAAGGTATAACGTTTGAATTAAAGGGTTCTATCAAGATATCAAAACAAGATGCTGTAAGAAGGATTACTTTCTTTCCACGGAAGGAAAGAGTACATATTTTAGAAGAAGGGACGCTAGGTGATGCCCATCCAGTAGAACTTAGTTATACTAAAAATGAAATAACAGAGGAATTCGTAAGAAAAAAATTGACAGGGTTGATAAAAGAATATGTTGATAAATTATTGACTGGTTTTAAATAAACATTTTTAGCATAACTAGTAGGAAGGAGGCGTAGCTCATTACGAGGTTCTTAGCTCAATAGCAAAAGATGTAAAAAATAAGTAAGTTTGGAACATGGGTTAGAGGTATTCTTAAGGCGGAAAAAGGACATATGACTTTGTGTACTAAATTAGCAGAGTAATGCTGCTTCGGAATAATCCTTTCCCCCTTTTTATTTTAAATTATGAATATCCTGGATTGTATAGCAGCGCCTTGCTCTCTTCGAACGCCTGTTACGTGAACAACATGACTAAGTTAACTGTTAATGTCACTATTGCTTTACCTGTCCAATTTTCCTTACTATTTTAAATTCTTCATTGTATTGTTATTAGAAGTCAGGTAGGAAAATAAATTGCGACAGCATCTTTTACAAAATCGTGCTCTAATGTTACTGGTATAATGAGCAGTACGTTAAACAGGAATCTCAGCAGAACTACAATTACGATAATCACGATTATAACCAGTGCGACATACACGAGTGTGTTTAAGACCATATTAGCCTTAGCGCATAATAGTATAAATTACTGTGAAATAGGGCATCTGGATCCTTATTCAGTGTCAACTTATTTAAACAATACCGTGCAAAGAGCATGACATGGACGATGAGATAGATCAATCTGGTAACGTTATTGAAAAGAAAAAAGTAGAGGAAAGAGAAGACGACTAATTTTTTTCCTTAAATAAAAAGTTGCAATTCTGATCAGAGTCTTTCTAATAGGAACAGCAGATCTGATCTAATCTGGTACTTCATTCAACAACATTTCAATTTCTTCCTGAGTTGGTTCATCTTCTCGTTCAAATTTGGGACTAACTAGTCCGCTAGTTACATCTATCCACAGTGAGCTTCCGTCATATTTTGTAATATACTGCTTGGGAATATAATACATGTGAATATTTGCAACGCCCTGCCTAACCACAATGAATTCATTTCCTACCT
>Ga0207428_10002556_pt1 | contig 18177 bp, 15 predicted proteins | sample RhiMethybrSRZTD1_FD_187600 | JGI IMG/M metagenome (GOLD analysis project Ga0207428, IMG submission 187600) | Populus rhizosphere microbial communities from Tennessee, USA - Rhizosphere MetaG P. TD hybrid SRZTD1 (SPAdes) (version 3) | ecosystem: Host-associated > Plants > Roots > Rhizosphere >...
GGCGGCGAGCCGGTGACCCTGACGAGCGACGACGACGGGCGTTTCCAGGGGCTGCTGCCGGCCCCACCCGGTGTCCTGGAGACTCGCTGGACCGTCGAGGCGCACGCGGCGCATCCTCCCATCAACCGGCGACTCGAAGGCGTCAGCGTGCGGCCGGCGGCCGGCGAGACGACGGTCTGGGTCGATCTGGGGCTGCCGATGTTCGCCGTGCGCGGAACCGTCGTCTCCGAGGGTGGTGAACCTGAGAGCGGTGCCCAGGTCACCTTCGAGGACACGCGCAACGCAGCCCGAACGGTCACCGCCACCGACGACGAGGGCAGCTTCGAATTGTCCGAGCTGCCGCCGGGGAGCTACACCGCGCTGGCCGAGTCGACCCACGGCGTTTCGGAGCGGAGCGCGTTCGAGGTAACGGAAGGTCTCGAGAGCGAGCTGCACCTCGTACTGGGCCGCTCCGAGCGCATCGCCTTCTACGTAGTTTCCGGCCAGGGCCCGGTGGCGGACGCGGCGGTTCAGGTCTGGATCGCGCCGGGAGTGCCGCGCGTCTTCGCGCGCACCGACGCCGAGGGCCGATTCGAGGCGGACCTGCCGCCGGGAAACACCGAAGTGGGGCTGACGGTGGGAGCGCGGGGACATGCCCTCAAGCTGGCTCGGGTACCCGTGTCGAATGAGCCGACCATCACCCTCGGTGCGTCCGGCGGAAGGCTGGTGCTCGACCTCCAGCCGCCCGGGCGCGGCGGCGACGGCTCCGCCACGCCGTATCTGGTGCACGACGGCGCCATCGAAGCCGCGGGCGCGCTCGCCGGCTGGGGCGGCGTCGATCCCTCCGGCGCCGGCCCGACGGTCATCGAAGCGATCGAGCCGGGAATCTATGCGCTGTGCCTTGCCCGCCCGGAAGAGCTCGCGGATCTGTGGCGAGGTCCGCTGCCCTCGAACCGCTGCCGGAAAGGTTCGGTCGAGCCCGGCGGGACACTGACCCTCTCGCTGCCCTGACCGACGCGCCTTGATCGTCCGCGGGATGGAAGCGGTCTCACACTCTGGCAATGGAAGCGGTCTCACGGATCTAACAAATCTGGCAACAGATATCGCGACATTTTTGTTGACGTCCGATCGAAGCGCGGACTAGGTTCGATTCAAGTCGTCAATCGACGTTTCGTTCCGACGGCGGTGGGCGGAGAGAGTCGACCACCGACCGGGCGGCAGCGCGTTCCGCTGGAATCGCCGTTCGCTCTGGAAAAGGGGGCCGCGATGGAGATGAAGAAAACGGGACTTCTGCTCGTATCGTCGTCCGTGTTGCTGCTCGGAGGAATACCACGAGTATCCGCGCAAACCATAACCAGCAATCAGACCGGCACCAACAACGGCTACTTCTATACGTATTGGAAGGACTCCGGGTCGGCGACCATGAACCTGGGGGCCGGTGGCAACTACAGCGTCAATTGGAACCTGGGCAGCGGGAATTTCGTGGGCGGCAAGGGCTGGAGCACCGGCTCTTCATCGCGGAGGATCGGCTACAACGCGGGCATCTGGAGCCCGAACGGCAACGCCTATCTGACCCTGTACGGGTGGACGCGGAACCCGCTCGTCGAATACTACGTCGTCGACAGCTGGGGCAGCTGGAGGCCGCCGGGAGGAACGTCGGTCGGCACCGTCACCAGTGATGGCGGCACGTACAACCTGTATCGGACGCAGCGGGTCAACGCCCCTTCCATCGACGGCACGCGAACCTTCTATCAGTACTGGAGCGTGCGGACGTCGAAGCGGCCCACCGGGAGCAACCAGACCATCACCTTCAACAATCACGTGAACGCGTGGGCCAGCCGGGGCTGGAATCTGGGGAGCCACGTCTACCAGATCATGGCCACGGAGGGCTACCAGAGCAGTGGGAGCTCGAATCTCACCGTCTGGGCACAGTAAGCGACCGTAGCGTTTCTCTCGGCTCAGCTCTGGCCGGTCCGGTACGGGCCGGCCAGAGAGAACGCCGAGGTCGATGCTCGAAAGCCCTTCCGCGCACGGCTCGGGTTCATCGGACCTGGGTCAACTCCAACCCGTCTGCCGCCAGCAACTGCGCCGACGCCTGCGCACTCGTCTCCGAACACAGGCTGCGGTGATAGATCAAGGCCGATTCGTCGGCCCCCGGGATACCGGAAACAGGTCCATGGGAGACACCGACCGCATATGCAGAAAGTCGCTTCGGTTCCGACGAGAAGCCGTGCCGCACAAACGACGCCAGCGCCGACCGGTCGCCGTCCACAGTGATTTCCAGTAGGCTTTCCGCAAACTCAAAGGAAGGATCGCGGCGCTTGAATACTGCTTCGGCCTCTGCGATCAGGTCACGTGGTATCCGAACCGCGAGTCCTTCGCCGAGAGGCACGGACGCAACGGCGCCGAGTGCGACTACGAGTCGGCCAGAACGCAGCACCGACAAGCCGATGCCGCCGGACGAAGTGCGGGAAAGGTGAAGCGTGTCACCCGGCTTGAAAGCTCTCGTCAGTGCCAAGTCCAGGTGGAAGGCACCTACGGTTCTCGCCTTCGGGTTCGCCGCATCCGTAGTCAGGCTGAATCGAGCGCGAAGCACACTGGGGCGCCAGATCCCTCGGTCGTACCCGGCCTTGGGAGTGAGACCCGCTTCCTCGATCCTCAACCCGGGATTCGCTCCCGCGAGACTGGGTAGACCAACGTCTCTTCGGTCGACCGCGGTTTCCATCGGCACCGTCCACGGCGGACCATCGCCGGCAGGCATGATGCCGACATAGTCGAACGTGCCGGTAGCTGGGATCGCCATCGGTGTCTCGTCTCCCCGACCGGGGAACCTGGATCTCCCGGTCGGGATCGCCGGATGACCGACCGCGGCTCTAAGCCCCCGCGCCCACGCTTCCCGGACCGCCCGCCACCGGCGGCGCCGAGCGATCGTCCGCGCGCGAGGCGCGCCGCGTGGCCAGAACCGCCCCGAGCCCCTCGAGATGGACCATCGTCGACGTCTTCGAGTCCCACACTTCCGCGCGGTCGATGCGGACGCGAATCAGGGCGAGGTCGGGATCCTTCTTGCCCCCCGGGAACCAGGCCCGCAGGCGTCGGCTCCAGAGGTCCTCGACCTTCGCGGCGTCGCGCACGAGGCTGGCCAGGCCGCTGATGGAGACGAACCGCTCTTCCTCGATGTCGACGTAGGCCACGTTGACGTGCTGGTTGTCCTTGATCTCCTCCGTCTTCGGCGCGGTGGAGCGGGTGACGAACCAGAGGTCACCGTCGAAGCCGCCCTTGAGGTTGGCCATGGGCCGGCTGCGGAGGCGGCCGTCGGAGGCGACGGTGGTGAACATCGCGATCCGGGTGCTCTTGATGAGCTTGCGGAGCTTCCGGACCTCCTTCTCGATCGGGGCCTCCGGCGCGTCAGCCTTCTTCGCCATCCTGTCTCCTCCTTTTGCGCGCGGAACGGCACGGCCGCGCGGCAGGGGTGTCCCTATCCACAGCCTGCGCGCACCGGCGCTGGCTGTCAACGCCGAGCGACGAGGCGACCGGCCCGCGGCCGGCATCTTGCAGCGAAGATATCCCAGTGACGGAGAAAGGGCCGACACAGACGCTGACCGGCCCGGAGAAGGATTCGCTCCGCGAGCGCGGCTACGTGGTCCTGCCCGGCCTCGTGGCGCGCGAGCGCGTCGAGGCCGCGCTTCGCGCGATCAACGCCTCCATCGGGCGTGGCGTGCGCCCGGAAGACGTCCCCCGGTTTCGCGCCACGTCGTTCTGCCCGGAGCTGCAGAAGGCCGACGTCATCCTCGACCTGTTCCGAGACACGCTGGCGTCGGACGCCGCCGCGTCCCTGCTCGGACCCCAGGGGCTCGAGCGCGTCACCACCGGCCAGATCGCGCTGTCCTTCCCCTCGGAGAAGGCCACGCGGTCACCCCACCCCCATCTCGACGGCCTGTACACCCCCGACAACGGCGTGCCCGCGGGCTCCGTCCTCAGCTTCACCATGCTCGCGGGCATCGTGCTCAGCGACGTGACGACGCCGGACGCGGGCAACCTGATCGCCTGGCCCGGCAGTCATCGCCTCCTCGAGGCCTACTTTCGCGAGCGCGGCCCCAAGTCGCTGCTCGCCGGCATGCCCGGGATCGACCTTGGAGAGCCGGAGCCCGTCCTCGCCCGCGCGGGCGACGTGGTCCTCTGCCACTACCAGCTCGCGCATGCGGCGGGGCCGAACACGTCGCCCCATGTGCGCTACGCGGTCTACTTCCGCCTGAAGCGGAAAGGGCACGACCGTCAGAAGTGGGAGTGCTTGACCGACGTCTGGCGCGAATGGCCGGGGATCCGCGTCTCCGGCGAGAGGGTCAGCGGCCCTTGACGGGGATCTCGACGTCCGCCGTGCCCTTGCGGCACCAGCCTTCGCGATGCGAGCAGTAGTAGTAAGTCAGCGCGCCCTTCACCGTCTCCCCGCCCTTGGCCGGGCTGGCCACCGCGACCGGGAACACGACGGGGAACGTGAGGTCGAGATACTTCTCGCTCGGCGTGCCGGGCTTGTGCGGCGCCGTCTTCTCGACCAGGACCTTCTGCGTCTCGTCGAGCTTCAGCTTCGGAGCGGGCGCGGCGTTGATCTTCACGTCGGGGTCTTTCGGCGCGAAGGTGACCGCGATCTCGCCCGTCCCGGCGGCCTTGCCCGGCCGGTACTCCGCCGCGACGTCGAAGTGGGGCGAAGTGCCCGCTTGCATGGAGGACGGCGTCTCGGCGCCGGCGAATCCGGCGCCCGCAAGGGCGAGAACGAGACCGAACGAGATCATGCAGCGATGGTAGCAGACGGCCGGAGCGCCGGGTCCGTGTTCACAATTCCTCACAATCGCCGGCCGGAATCGCCGGTTGGAGCCGTGCGTGGAACGCTATAATCGAGGCTGGCGCGCTTGCACCCCGATCGCGTCTTCCGATGATCCTCCACGTCCATTCCCAGCTCGGCGAAGCGGTGCGCGCGGCGGCTCGTGCTGCCTTCGACGCGGACCTGGCCTCGGTCGCCTTCCAGTACCCGCCTCGCGCGGAGCTGGGCGACCTCGCCCTGACCGCACCGTTCGACCTGGCCAAGACCGTGCGCCGGAAGCCGCGCGACATCGCGGAGCGCCTGGCCGCGGAGCTCGCGAAGGCGCCCGGCGTGCGCAAGGCGGAGGTGGCGGGCGGGGGCTACGTGAACATCTTCCTCGACCGGGCCACGTTCGCGCGGGACGTGTCCGAGTGGGCGACCGATCCCGCCGCGACGGCCCGGGTGCCCGGGCACGTGATCGTCGAGCACACCAGCATCAACCCGAACAAGGCCGCCCACATCGGCCACCTGCGCAACGCCATCCTGGGCGACACCTTCGTGAACGTGCTCCGGCACCGCGGGCGTGACGTGGGCGTGCAGAACTACATCGACGACACGGGCGTCCAGGTCGCGGACGTCGTCGTGGGCTTCCGGCACGTGGACGGCAAGACCTACGACGAGGTGGCCGCGCTCGCCCGCGGCGCGCGCTTCGACTACTACTGCTGGGACCTCTACGCGCAGGTCGGCGATTTCTATGCCGCCGACCCCGCGCGCAAGAAGCTGCAGGCCGAGACCCTCCACGCCATCGAGGCCGGGGACAACGAGACGGCGCGCCTGGCCGAGCTGGTGGCCGCGCGCATCGTCGAGTGCCACCTGGCCACCATGGAGCGTCTGGGCATCCGCTACGACCTCCTCGCCCACGAGAGCGACATCCTCCGGCTCCATTTCTGGGACCGCGCGTTCGAGCTGCTCAAGCAGGCCCAGGCCATCCGGCTGGAGACGGAGGGCAAGAACGCGGGCTGCTGGGTCCTCACCATGTCGAGCGAGGAGCCGCCGTCAGCGCCCGGAGGGGCGCCCTCCGCTCCGCCCGAGCGGGATTCACTCCCGGGAGGGCGGAAAAACGAAGAAGCGTCGCCCCGAGGACGCGAGTCGTCGGCGCCCGAAGGGCGCCGCTCCAGTGACGAGGACAAGATCATCGTGCGCTCGAATGGCACCGTGACCTACACGGGCAAGGACATCGCGTACCAGCTCTGGAAGATGGGCCACCTCGACCGCGACTTCCGCTACCGGCGGCAGAAGGAATACGACGACGGCCACGTCCTGTGGACCACCACCAGCGCCGACGGCGAGAAGGACGCGCCGAAGTTCGGCCATGCGCGCGACGCGTACAACGTGATCGACACCGGCCAGTCCTATCCGCAGCGCGTGGTCAAGGCGGGCGTGGCCGCCCTCGGCCACGCGGAAGCGGCGGCGGGGACCCATCACCTCGCCTACGAGAAGGTCGTGCTCTCCCCCGCCACCGCGCGCGCGATGGGCTACGCCATCTCCGACGAAGAGACCGCGGTGAAGGTCTCCGGCCGCAAGGGGCTCGGCGTGAAGGCGGACGACCTCGTGGATGCGCTGGTCCGGAAGGCGCGCGGGGAGATCGACGTGCGCGAGGACGCGCGCGAGGGCGAGCGCCGCTCCGCCGACGAGCGCGCCGGCGCGGCCCGCGACATCTCCGTGGGCGCCCTCCGCTACTTCCTCCTGAAGTTCGGCCGCACCAAGATCATCACGTTCGACATGGAGGAGGCCCTCGCCTTCACGGGCGAGACGGGGCCTTACATCCAGAACGGGGTCGTGCGCGCGCGGAACATCCGAGCCAAGCTGGAGGAGGAGGGCCATCGCGTCGCCGATCTCGTGGCCCGGGCCCGCCGGCTCGACCTGGGCGCGTGGCTCGCCACCGAAGAAGGCGACGAGGTCTGGAGCCTCCTGGTACTGATGGCGCGCAGCGACGAGGCGGCGGAGCAGGCCGTGCGCTCGGAAGAGGTCGCGCTCCTGGCCAAGCACACCTTCGCGGTGGCCCAGGCCTTCCACTCGTATTACCAGAAGCCGAAGTATTCGGTGCTCCACGCGGAGACGGAAGACCTGCGCGCCCTGCGGACGATGGTCGTGGACGCGTTCGTGCGGCACATGGAAGTCCTCACCCGCCTGCTGGGTATCCCGATCCCGGAGCGCATGTGACGCGGCCCGCCATCGCGGTCACCATCGAGAACCCGCGCCAGGAGCCGGAGGTTTTCCGGCTGCGCGAGGATTACGTGCGATCGGTGGAGACGGCGGGCGGGCTTCCCCTGATCTTCGCCCCCGGCCGCCCCCAGGACGCGGGGGAGGTCCTCGACCACGTGGGCGGGCTCCTCCTGACGGGCGGGGCCGACGTGGACCCCCGACAATACGGCGAGACCCCGCATCCCAAGCTCGGCCCCACGTTCGACGACCGGGACGCCTTCGAGCTCGCCCTGTGCCGCGAGGCCCTGCGCCGGGACCTCCCGATCCTCGCTATCTGCCGGGGCCATCAGGTGTTAAACGTTGCGACGGGTGGAACACTGGTCCAGGACATCCCGTCTCAGATTCCAGGTGCGGGTGCGCACGATCCTGAAATCGAGCGGTGGGAGACCTGCCACGAGGTCGAGATCTTGCCGCAGACGCGTCTTCGGGAGATCCTGGGAACGGAGAAAGTCGCGGTGAACAGCTTCCACCATCAGTCGGTCAAGCGCCTGGGCGAGGATCTCGTCCTCTCCGCGCGGAGCCCCGACGGCGTAGTGGAAGGGATCGAGATGCCGCGCGGAGCCAAGCGGTTCGTGGTGGGGGTGCAGTGGCACCCCGAGTCGTTCTGGGACCATCCCCCGGGATTTGCCCCGCTCTTCCAGGCCCTGGTGCAGGCCGCCAACGGCGCCTCCCGATGACCGCGGCCCTCCTGGTCATGCTCGCTCTCGGCGGCGGTTCCCCCAAGCCCGCTACCATCCGCTGGGAGCATCGCCTCGAGGACGCGCTCAAGAAGGCCAAGAGCTCCGGCAAGCCCGTGATGATCGACTTCTGGGCGGAGTGGTGCGGCTGGTGCCATCGCCTGGACCAGACCACCTACGTCGATCCCGAGGTCACGAAGATGGTCGCGGGCGACTTCATCGCGCTCAAGATCGACACCGAAGCAGGCAAGCGCTCGGCCGACATCGCCACCAAATACGGAGTGCAGTCGCTGCCGACGATCGCGTTCATCTCGCCCTCCGGCCGCCCCATCGATCGCGTGAGTGGCTACCAGGGGCCCGGGCCCTTCCCGCGCACGCTGGAGACGGTGAAGGCCAAGGCCTCCAAGGTCATCGCGTGGGAGGAAGCGCTGGACAAGGACTCGCAGGACGCGAACGCCCTCTTCCAGCTCGGCATGCACATGTTCGAGCAGGAGGCCTACGAAGAGAGCCGCGAGCTCCTGCGCCGCGCCGCCGACGTGGACGCCAAGCGCCCCGTGGCCGACCGCAAGCAGACGCGGATGCTCATCGGGATCATCGAGCGCTACGACGCCAAGTACCAGCGCGCGGAAGCGGTGCTGAAGGAGGGCCTCGCCATGGAGCCCGCCACCGAGTTCGATCCCAAGATGCTCTACGTGCTCGGCCGCGTCTACGCCGCCTGGAACAAGACGGCGGAGGCACGCGTCGCCCTCAACCGCGTGCTCAACGAGTACCCGGCAAGCTCGGTGGCGCAGAAGGCGCGGGAGACGCTGGGCGCGCTGGGGCACTGAGCTCCGCGCCCAGGAACTCCTCGACCCGCGCCGCCGTCTCCGCCGGCCGCTCCTCCTGGGGCATGTGCCCCGCCTCCATCATGAGCACGCGCGCGCCCGGAATGTCGGCGGCGAAGCGATCGGCATCGCGCGGCGGGATCCAGGTGTCGTAGCGGCCCCATAGGATCAACGTCGGCACGCGCACCTCGCGGATCACGCCCGGGAAATGCAGGTCGTCCGTGCCGAGCAGGAGCCCGTGCAGCGCGCCGGAAGCGCCCGGGCGCCGCATGGGCGCGACGTATTCGGCGATCTTGTCGGGCGTGACCAGCGAGTCGTCGTGGAAGACCTGCCGGAGCCCCACCGCCACCATCGGACGGACGGGCAGGGCCTCCAGCACGGGCGCGGGGATGGCGCCGGCCACGCGCAGCAGGAAGGGCCGGTCGGAGGGCGCGAAGTTGTAACCCGCGGGATCGATGAGGACGATCCGGTCCACACGATCGGGATGGCGCGCGGCCAGGGCCACCGCGATCGCGCCTCCGAGGCTGTTGCCCACGACGGATGCCCGCGCGATACCCAGGCGGTCCATCAGCCCCACCACGCTGCGCAGCGTGCGCTCGCCGCTCGCGGGCGCGGGAATGGCGGAATCGCCGAAGCCGGGGAAGTCCATCGCGATGACGTCGTGGTGCGCGGCCAGGGCGGGCAGGACGTCCTTCCACGTGTAGAGAGACGACGCGATCCCGTGGAGGAGGAGGACGGGCGGCCCCTCGCCTTTGCGCACGTAACGGAGGCGGAGCCCGTCGATCGTCTCGTAGAGCGGCTCGACGCCGGCCTGCGCCATCCACGAGCCCGTGTCGTGCGCGAAAGGGACGGGCCAGAGGACGAAGACGAGCGCGGCCAGCACGATCACGACGGCGCCGGAGGCGAGCCGCCGCCGGAAGGTCAGGCGGACTTCGCCTTGGCCGTGGCGGCGCCGGCCAGGACCCGGCGCATCTCGGGCAACGCTTCCTCGAGCGCCTCCAGGCCGGCCTTGAAGAACGACGGGATCTTCACCGGCCGCATCCAGCCCGACTCCCCCATGGACGGCGCGATCACGAGGTCGGCGCCCGCGAGCTCGTTGCGCGACCGCCCGCGCAGCAGGGTCAGCCCCGCGCGCAGGGCCACGGCCACGAAGGAATCCGCGGACGGCCAGCGCGTGCCGCCGTTGCAGTCGATCGCGACCACGACTCCCGCCTCTCCCGCCATGTCGCGGGCCAGGCTGACCGGGATCACTTCCGACACGCCGCCGTCGTAGAGGCGGCGCCCGCCGATGACCATCGGCGGGAAGACCCCCGGGAAGCTGCAGGACGCGCGCACGGCCTCGCGCACGTCCCCTTCCTTGAAGACGACCGGCTCCGCGGTATCGATGTCCGTGGCCAGCACGCGCACGGGGACGCGCAGGCCCCCGAAGTCGGAGATGGGCAGGTACTCGTCGATGAGGGCGCCCAGCTTGCTGCCGGAGAGGAGGCCCCCGCCCCAGCCCCGGACCCACATCCAGGGATGCAGCCGCGAGGCCTGATCGACCAGCTTCTCGAGGTCCGCCCCTCCCGCCCAGGCCGCGGCCACGATCGCGCCGCCGCTGACACCGGCGATGCCCGCGATGGGCACGCCCGCCCGCTCCAGGCCCAGCAGCACGCCCGCGTGGGCGGCCGCGTGCGCTCCCCCGCCGCTGAGCGCGACGTACAGTCCGGAGGACGCTTTCTTCTCGCCGGAGGAGGGCTTGTCCGCGGGGCTCATCGCACGACGGCGCCGGCGGGAGCGTGGATCTCCTGCAGGCTGACGATGTCGAGGGCGCGCTCGCGCAGGGCCTGGATCGCCTTCACCGTGGCCGCGGCCGCGGTCAGGGTGGTCACGACCAGGACGCCGTGCAGGGTGGCGCTCTTGCGGATGGCGGTGTCGTCGTAGAACGACTCGCCTCCGAGCGGGGTGTTGAAGATGATGTGGATCTTCCCGCTCTTGATGAGGTCCACGCAGTTGGGGCGCGCCTCGTTGACCTTGTACACCATCTCCGTCTTCACGCCGTGGGTGGAGAGGAAGTCGAACGTGCCCTTGGTGGCCAGGATGTGGAAGCCCATCTCCGCGAGGGCGCGCGCGAGCGGCTGCATCTCCGCCTTGTCGTTGTCGTTGACGCTGATGAAGACGGTCCCGCTGGTCGGGATGGTGTAGCCGGCGGCGGACTGCGACTTCGCGAAGGCGATACCGAAGTCCTCGGAGATCCCCATGACCTCGCCCGTGGACTTCATCTCCGGGCCCAGCAGGATGTCGCTGCCCTGGAGCTTGAGGAACGGGAACACCGATTCCTTGACGAAGATGCGCGGGACGGTGAGGTCCTCGGTGATTCCCTGCGCGGCCAGGGAGCGGCCGGCCATGACCTTGGCCGCGACCTTGGCGAGAGGCACGCCCGTCGCCTTGCTGACGAAGGGGGTGGTGCGCGAGGCGCGCGGGTTCACCTCGAGGACGTAGACGACGTCGTCCTTGATCGCGTACTGCACGTTCATGAGGCCCTTGACCTGCAGGGCCTTCCCGAGCTGGCGGGTGTAGCGCCGGATGGTGTCGAGGTGCTCGGCGCTGATCTTGTAGGTCGGCAGCACCATCGCACTGTCGCCGCTGTGGACGCCCGCCTCCTCGATGTGCTGGAGGATGCCGCCGATGACCACGCGCTCGCCGTCGCCCACGGCGTCCACGTCCACTTCGTAGGCGTCTTCGAGGAAGCGGTCCACCAGGATCGGATGCTCGGGCGAGGCGAGCACGGCCTCGCGCACGTAGCCTTCGAGGTGGGCCTCGTCGTAGGCGATGGACATGGCGCGGCCGCCGAGCACGTAGCTGGGGCGGACGAGCACGGGATAGCCGATGCGCGCGGCCACGACCTTCGCTTCGTCGAGCGAAATGGCCGTCCCGCTCTCCGGCTGCGGGATGTCCAGCTCGGTGAGGAGGGCGCTGAAGCGCTTGCGGTCCTCGGCCAGGTCCACCGCGTCCGGCGAGGTGCCCAGGATCTTCACGCCCGCGCGGAAGAGGGGCAGGGCCAGGCGCAGCGGCGTCTGCCCGCCGAACTGGATCACCACGCCTTCCGGCTTCTCCAGCTCGACGATGTTCATCACGTCTTCGAAGGTCAGGGGCTCGAAGTACAACCGGTCGGAAGTGTCGTAGTCCGTCGACACCGTCTCCGGGTTGCAGTTGACCATGATGGTCTCCCACCCCTCCTCCTTGAACGCGAAGGCGGCGTGGCAGCAGCAGTAGTCGAACTCGATGCCCTGGCCGATGCGGTTGGGCCCGCTGCCCAGGATCATCACCTTCCGGCGGTCGGTGGTGTTCGACTCGTCCTCGGTCTCGTAGGTCGAATACATGTACGGCGTGTGCGACTCGAACTCGCCGGCGCACGTATCGACACGCTTGTAGACGGGGGTGATGCCGGCGGTGATCCGGCGCGCGCGGACGTCTGCTTCTCGTGCGCCACCCCCCACGATCTGGGCGATACGCGCGTCCGAGAATCCCATCCGCTTCGCATGCCGTAGCGTCTCGTCATTGATTCCGGCGGCCGGCGGCGCGCTACTACTTCCGGCTGGGCGCGGCGGCGCGGCGCTACTACTTCCGGCTGGCGGCTGCGGCGCAGCCGCGCTGCTACTTCCGGCTGGGCGCGGCGGCGCAGCCGCGCCCAGCGTCGTGGCTGCGCCCCTTTCCGTTACTATCCGCTTCTCCAAGTCCACGATTTGCTGCATCTGGTCCAGGAACCAGGGATCGATCCCGGTCATGCGGAAGATCTCCTGGTGCTTCCAGCCCAGCTCCAGCGCGCGGTGCACGTAGAAGATGCGGTCGGGATCGGCGGCCAGCAGCTTCTTCTTGATGCGGCGGTCGTCGAGGTCGGTACGGGCGAAGCCGCTGGACCCGATCTCCAGGCCGCGCAGGCCCTTCTGCAGCGCCTCCTTGAAGGTGCGGCCGATGGCCATGACTTCCCCGACCGACTTCATCTGTGTGCCCAGGACCGGGCTCGCGTCCCGGAACTTCTCGAAGGCCCAGCGCGGGATCTTCACCACCACGTAATCGAGCACGGGCTCGAAGCAGGCCGGGGTCACGCGCGTGATGTCGTTCTGGATCTCGTCCAGCCGGTAGCCGATGGCGAGGAGGGCGGCGATCTTGGCGATCGGGAAACCGGTGGCCTTGCTGGCCAGGGCGGACGAGCGCGAGACGCGCGGGTTCATCTCGATGACGGTCATGCGCCCCGTCTTGGGATCGACCGCGAACTGGATGTTCGACCCGCCCGTCTCCACCCCCACTTCGCGGATGATCGCGCGCGCGGCATTGCGCATCACCTGGTACTCGCGGTCGGTCAAGGTCTGGGCGGGGGCGACGGTCACGCTGTCGCCGGTGTGGATGCCCATGGGGTCGAAGTTCTCGATGGAGCAGATGACGACGAAGTTGTCCGCGTTGTCGCGCATCACCTCCAGCTCGTATTCCTTCCACCCGATGACGGACTCCTCGATGAGGATCTGGTGGGTGGGGCTGAGGTCCAGGCCGCGCTCCGCGACCTCCTCGAACTCCTCCATGTTGTAGGCGATGCCTCCACCCGTTCCCCCGAGGGTGAAGGACGGACGGATGACGGCGGGCAGGCCGGTCAGCTTGGTCACGGCCCGCGCCTCCGCCAGCGTGTGGGCGAAGCCGCTCTTCGGCACGTCGAGGCCGATGCGGCCCATGGCCTCCTTGAAGAGCTTGCGGTCCTCGCCCACCTCGACCGCGCGCCGCGAGGCCCCGATGAGGCGGATGCCGAGACGGTCGAGCACGCCCCGTCGCGAGAGCTCCACCGCCAGGTTCAACGCGGTCTGGCCCCCGACCGTGGGCAGCACCGCGTCGGGCTTCTCGCGCTCCAGGATCTTCTCGACGATCTCCGGCGTGAGGGGCTCGATGTAGGTGCGGTCCGCGTATTCGGGGTCCGTCATGATCGTGGCCGGGTTCGAGTTCACCAGCGACACCCGGATGCCCTCCTTGCGGAGGACCTTGATGGCCTGGGTGCCGGAGTAGTCGAACTCGCAGGCCTGGCCGATGACGATCGGCCCCGAACCGATGACGAGCACGGAACGGATGGAAGGGTCTTTGGGCATTAGCGCCGTGCCTTCCTCTTCGCCGCCATCATCTCGACGAAGTCGCCGAAGAGGTAGTGGCTGTCGTGCGGGCCCGGGCTTGCTTCGGGGTGGTACTGCACGGAGACGACGGGCAGATCGCGATGGCGGAAGCCCTCGACGGTGCCGTCGTTGAGGTTCGTGTGGGTCAGGATGAGCTCCGGCTTCCGCGCGAAGGCTTCGGGGTCGACGGAGAACCCGTGGTTCTGCGACGTGACCTCGACGTGGCCGGTCTTCAGGTTCTTCACCGGGTGGTTCGCGCCGCGGTGGCCGAACTTGAGCTTGAACGTCCGGGCTCCGCAGGCCAGGCCGAGGATCTGGTGGCCGAGGCAGATGCCGAAGATGGGGATGCCCGCCTTCATGATCCGCCGCGACGACTCGATGGCGTAGGTGCAGGGCTCGGGGTCGCCGGGGCCGTTGGAGAGGAACACGCCGTCCGGCTTCATGGCCAGCGCGTCCTCACCCGAGGTCGTGGCCGGCACCACCGTCACGTCGCAGCCGGAGGCGGCCAGCATGCGCACGATGTTGCGCTTCATGCCGAAGTCGTAGGCCACCACCTTGTAGTGTCCACCCTCGGGGATCGCGCCCCTCAGCGCGGTGGCAATCGGTTCCTCGACGTGGAAGGGCTTCTCGCAGGTGACCTCGCGCGCGAGGTCCAGCCCCACCATCGAGCGCGATCCGCGGGCGCGGCCGATCAGCGCGTCCCGGTCTTCGCTCGAGGTCGAGATGACCCCGCGCTTGGCCCCGTGCGTGCGCAGATGGCGCGTCAGCATGCGCGTGTCGATCTCGCTGATGCCGACGATACCGTTCTCGTCGAGGTACTGGTGCAGCTCGCCCGAGGCACGCCAGGAGGAGGCCCGCACCGAAACCTCGCGCACGATGAACCCCGCCACCTGGGGCCGCACGGATTCCACGTCCTCCCGGTTCACCCCGTAGTTCCCGATGTGCGGGTAGGTCATGGTCACGATCTGGCCCGCGTAGCTCGGATCGGTGAGGACTTCCTGGTAGCCGGCGAGCGCGGTGTTGAACACGACCTCGCCCGTCGTCTCGCCCGCGCGTCCGAAGGAGCGCCCTTCGAAGACGACCCCGTCCTCCAGAGCCAGGATCGCTCGATGGCCGCGGCTGCTGCTCACGGGCGGGGCGGATTGGGCGGGGGCTTTACGGGACATGGCGACCCGGGTGTCGGGCCGGGAAACCATTTTACACGACGACGGTGCGCGCGCGACCTAGAGCTTCAGCCAGCACCATTCCTTGGTGTAGGGCACGCGGCTCATGCGGTAGCCGGACCTGGTCCCCACCACCACGGTGTCGCTCCAGTTGAAGCCGCAGCCGTGCTCGGGATCGTAGAGGCCCGGCTCCTCCGAGAAACACATGCCCTTCTTCAGCATGGTGTGGTCCCCGAGCGAGATGTAGGGCGACTGATGGCCCTCGACGCCCTCTCCGTGACCGGGCCGGTGGTAGACGTACTTCTGCACGCCCTGCGCGACCTGGTACTTGTGGATCTCGTAGGCCACGTCCGAGCAGGTGCGCCCGTCCACGGAGAGCTCGACCTGCATGTCGCAGGTGTGCTGGCTGACCTCCCACAGCTTGCGCATGTGGGGATCGAAGTTGCCGCTCCCGTCCGCGATGATGTACGCGCGGTAGTTCTCGCCGCCGTAGCCGCCGATGGAAGCCCCGCCCTCGACCTGGAGGGCCATGTTCTTGCCGATGCGGTTGAACAGGGGCTGGTTCGGATGCGGGAAGGCGGTGAGGGGACCGACGCGGCAGCCGATGCCGACGGCGCTGGCCACCCCGTGGTGGATGGCGCCGCTCTCGAGCTTGAGCTCCGAGTAGAGGATGTCGTTGATCCAGGTGGTGGTGGCCTGGCCCACCTCGTAGTCGGTCACGTCGGTGCCGTGGGTGAGGATGTAGTCGCGGGCGAAGCCGTGGGCGCGGTCGAAGTACACGTAGGCCCGCCGCCAGAGGGCCAGCTCCTCCGGCGTCTTCACCCAGCGCATCTTCATCAAGGTGTCGGCGACGTTCACGAACTCGACCCCGGGCAGGATGTCCTTCGCCTTGGCCACCTCCGAGGGATACAGCTCGGCGTCGATGCCGATGCGCGTGCCCTGGACCTTGTGCTCCTTGATGCCCTCGAGCATGAAGCGGAAGAGGTCCACCGTCTCGCCCTGCTGGACCTTGCCCTCGTGGGGAGCGGCGCCCTCGCCGTGAAGGAAGTCGAAGTACATGCGCCCGCTGCCGAACCACCAGGTGGTCACGCTGTCGCGGTCGAGGCCGGGGTACATGAACCAGGGGTCCGCGTCGTCCTTGTTCATGAACGTGGCCTGCGGGCGCTCGGTCGTCGTGTGCCAGTACCCCGTGAGGTACATGATGTTCAGCGGGTCCCGCACCACGAAGGCCTGGATGTCGCGCGCGGCCAGGGTGTCCTTGAAGCGCTTGACCGTCGCCTTGTTCCAGTCGAGCGTGAGGCGGTCCGCGGTCGCGGGGGCGGGCGGGCCCTCCTCGCCCGGCGTGGGCTTCACGAACAGCTTCTCGCTGGCCCCGGTCGCTTGCGCGCGCAGGATGTCGCGCAGGTTCGGCGTCTTCTGGGCCGCCGCCACCTTGTCGACGCGCGAGAGGAAGCCCGTGCCCAGGAGTCCCGCGCCCTTGACCCAGCTCCGGCGGTTCATTTTCATGAGCGCTCCCTCCGGGGAGCGCGCCGAGGCTATCCCCGCCGGGGCGGTGGATCAAGAGGACGGGCGGCGGCCGCGCGGGCGAGGACGAATCCGAAGTCCACGTTGCCCCCGCTCAGGATCACGCCGACGCGCTGCCCGCGCGCCGGGACGACGTGATCGAGGAGCGCGGCCGCGGCCAACGCTCCCGTCGGCTCCACCACGATCTTAAGGCGGCTCCACAGGAACACCGTCGTGGAAATGATGGCCTCCTCCGACACGGTCACCATGTCGTTCACGTTCTGGAGAACGAGGGGGAACGTGATCTGGCCCAGAGACGGCGTGCGCGCGCCGTCGGCGATGGTGTCCGGCTCGCTGACCGTCTGAAGCGTGCGCGTGTGGAACGAGCGGGTGGCGTCGTCCGCGGCCGCCGGCTCCACGCCGATGACGCGGCACGCGGGCGCGAGAGCACGGGCGGCGAGGGCGGAGCCCGAGAGGAGCCCCCCGCCGCCGCAGGGAACGAGCAGGACGTCGAGCGGTCCCGACTCCTCGATCAGCTCCGCCGCCGCCGTGCCCTGCCCGGCGATGACGTCGGCATGGTCGAAAGGGGGAATCACGGTCAGGCCGCGCTCGCGGGCCAACCTCGCCCCGATCTCCTCACGCGTCGCGCCGCCGCGATCGTAAAGCACCACGTCGGCGCCGTAACCGCGCGTGGCCGCGATCTTGACCGCCGGTGCGTACGCCGGCATGACCACCGTGACCGGAGCGCCCAGCATGCGGCCGGCCAGGGCCACGGCCTGCGCGTGGTTGCCCGACGAATACGCGAGGACTCCGCGCGTGCGCTCCTCGGGCCGGAGCCGGGAGAGCGCATTGTAGGCGCCGCGGAACTTGAACGCGCCCATGCGCTGGAAGTTCTCGCACTTAAAGAAGACATGCGCGCCCGTGTGCTCGTTCACGGTGGACGACGTGAGGACGGGCGTACGGAAGGTGATACCGCGGAGCCGCTCGCCCGCCGCACGGACGTCTTCGAAGGAGACCATGGGAGTATGATATATAATATTATTGTCCTGGGGCAAAGGGGCTCAAGGGATACGATTGTCGCTCAACATGATCCCTCTAACTGAACGAACTCCGTCCGTCATCGAGCTGGATCCGGCGATCTCCCCCCCGACCGCCCTCCCCGACCGCATCTATGCCACCCTCAAGCATCGCATCCTCACCTGCGCCATGCGGCCCGGCGAGCGGATCGTGGAGAAGGAGCTCTGCAAGGAGATGCAGGTCTCCCGCACTCCCCTGCGCGAGGCATTCAACCGGCTCAGCCTCGAGGGCTTGATCGTCCTCTCGCCGTATCGCGGCTATTCGGTAGCGCCGGTCACGGTCAAGGGCTACCAGGAGCTGTGCGAGCTGCGCCGCATCGTCGAGGGCGGCACCGCGGCCCTCGCCGCCGAGCAGGCCACGGCCGAAGACGTCCAGCGGATGCTGGACACGGCGGAGACGCGCTACACGCCCGGCGACCGCGAGAGCTACCTCGGCTACCTGCGGAAGAACAGCGCGTTCCATCTCGCGGTCGTGCAGTGCACGAAGAACCGGCAGCTCGAGGCCATCCTCATGTCCGCGCTCGACCGCCACCAGCGGCCCCTCTACCTCGGCCTCGACGTCGGCATCGACGGCCAGGCCTCGACCGACGAGCACCTCGAGATCGCGGAGGCGGTGAAGACGCACGATCGCGACCGCGCGCGCACGCTGATGGTCAAGCACATCGCCAACGCGGAAGACCGCATCGTCGTCGCCCTGCGCGCCGCGGGTTTCTAGCGGCGGGCCGCCCCCGCCTCATCGGCGGGGCGGTGAGGGGCGGTGATG
>Ga0207428_10002560_pt1 | contig 18166 bp, 15 predicted proteins | sample RhiMethybrSRZTD1_FD_187600 | JGI IMG/M metagenome (GOLD analysis project Ga0207428, IMG submission 187600) | Populus rhizosphere microbial communities from Tennessee, USA - Rhizosphere MetaG P. TD hybrid SRZTD1 (SPAdes) (version 3) | ecosystem: Host-associated > Plants > Roots > Rhizosphere >...
GTTGTGGGAGTGACGCCGGTGCTCATCGGGGTCCTTCTGTGGCGGCGGAGTCTGTCAGGTCAAATGGTTGGGCAAAGAGCGTCCTGGCGGCGGCGACGTTTTCCAGCAGCAGTTCCCGGTACGGGCGCGTGTTGCCCTCGGAGAAGAACGCCATGCTGGACTTGCGGGCAATGTTGCCCATCAGCACGATTGCCATGCTCACTAAGGGGTGGTCGGCGGGGATTCCTTCCCGTTCCGCGAGCATTTTGGCGAAGCCGGCTTCGCGCTCCTCCGAGGCGCCGATGATCTTGAGCATCAGCTGGGGTTCCTTCTTGATGACCCCGATCAGCTGGCGGGTTTCCGCCGGAGATGCAGTCATCTGCTCAGACATGCGGAGCGAGAGCTGGACCATGTCACGCAGCAGGGTGGGCGAAACTTCGCCGGCGGGGGAGGAGCTGCCGCCCTGCAGGAACTCGGTGAAGATCTCCTCGGGCAGCTCGTCGTCGAAGTGGCCAAGGATGGCGTCTTCCTTCGACGGGAAGTAGTTGAAAAAGGTACGCCGGGAGATGCCGGCCTGCTCGCAGACGTCCTCGACCGTGTAGCCGTTCAGGCCCCGCTCGGCGGTCAGGGAACGCGCGACGGCGGTGATCGCCGCCCGCGTCGCCGCGCGCTTGCGCTCGCGGAGACCGCCCCCAATGGTTGCACTATTGCTCATATAGTAAAGTTTTGCACCATTCTCTCAATAGTGCAATTTCTGCCGCGAACGGACACTTAAGCCCCCGGCGGGGGCGCCCCGGAACTGCCTTAACGCCAGCGGCCGCCCGCCTTCACGGGGAAGGCGGGCGGCCGGCGTCGTACTTCTTTGGAAATTAAGCCTTGTGCGGCGGCCGGGTCATGGACATGACGTCCAGTGCCGTGTCCAGCTGCTCCTCGGTCAGCTCGCCGCGCTCCAGGAAGCCCATGGCCACGACGGTTTCGCGGATGGTGAGTCCTTCGGCGACGGCCTTCTTGGCGATCTTGGCCGCGTTCTCGTAGCCGATGTACTTGTTCAGCGGAGTAACGATCGACGGCGACGCCTCGGCGAGGAAGCGGGCGCGTTCCACGTTGGCGGTGATGCCGTCGATCATCTTGTCGGCCATGACGCGGCTGGTGTTGGCCAGCAGGCGGACGGATTCGAGCAGGTTGGCGGCCATGACGGGGATGCCGACGTTCAACTCGAAGGCTCCGTTGGTGCCGGACCAGGCGATGGCGGTGTCGTTGCCGATCACCTGGGCGCACACCATGATCGAAGCTTCGCAGATGACGGGGTTGACCTTGCCCGGCATGATCGAGGAGCCCGGCTGCAGGTCCGGGATGGCGATTTCGCCGAGGCCGGTGTTGGGACCGGAGCCCATCCAGCGCAGGTCATTGTTGATCTTCATGAAGGAGATGGCAATGTTGCGCAGCTGGCTGGAGGCTTCGATGAGGCCGTCGCGGTTGGCCTGCGCCTCGAAGTGGTCGCGCGCCTCGGTCAGCGGCAGGCCGGTGTCGGTGGCGAGCAGCTCGATGACGCGTTCCGGGAAGCCGGCCGGGGTGTTGATGCCGGTGCCCACTGCCGTGCCGCCGAGGGGAACTTCGGCCACGCGGGGGAGCGCGGCGTTGATGCGCTCGATGCCATAGCGGACCTGAGCGGCGTAGCCGCCGAACTCCTGGCCCAGGGTTACGGGCGTGGCGTCCATGAGGTGCGTGCGGCCGGACTTGACGACGTCCTTGAACTCGACGGCCTTGCGCTCCAGCGATTCGGCGAGGTAGCCGAGGGCCGGGATGAGGTCGTTGATCAGCGCCGACGTCGCGGCCACGTGCACGGAGGTGGGGAACACGTCGTTGGAGGACTGGGAGGCGTTGACGTGGTCGTTGGGGTGGACCACCTTGTCGCTGCCGGCGGCCTTCAGGGCGCGGGAGGCCAGCTCGGCGAGGACCTCGTTGGTGTTCATGTTCGAGGACGTGCCGGAACCGGTCTGGAAAACGTCGATGGGGAAGTCGCCGTCGTACTTGCCCGCGGCTACCTCGTCGGCAGCGTCAGCGATCGCCTTGGCCAGCTCGCCGTCGAGCACACCCAGTTCTGCGTTGGCCTGGGCAGCGGCCTTCTTTACCCGCGCCAGGGCCTCGATGTGGGCACGTTCAAGGGTCTTGCCGGAGATGGGGAAGTTCTCGACTGCACGTTGCGTCTGCGCGCGGTACAGGGCGTTCACGGGGACGCGGACTTCGCCCATCGTGTCATGTTCAATGCGGAACTCTTCAGTGGAAGTCATGGGGCTAGCTTAGGGCGCTCAGGGGCCGCACCGAAAACCGTGAACTGCTTGCTACGGCGCTCCTGGCGGGGCCCCGGGAGCGCCGGTTTAGAGCTCGCCGATTCCGGAAACCAAGTCCGCGCGGCCCTCTGCAAGGCTGTAGGAAAGCCCGATCACGGCCGCCCGTCCGCTTTCGATTGCGTTGGAAATCACACGTGAGCTGTCCACGAGGCGCTGGGACGTCTGCTTGACGTGCTCCACCACCATCTGGTTGACCTCGGTTTCGTCGTTGCGCAGGGAGGTCAGGACGGACGGTGTGATCCGCTCCACGAGGTCGCGGATGAATCCCACGGGCATCTGGCCCGTTTCGACGGCAGTTTTGGTGGCGCTGACGGCGCCGCAGCTGTCGTGACCGAGCACCACAATCAGCGGAACGGCGAGGACGCCGATGCTGTATTCGAGGGAGCCGAGCACGGCGTCGTCGATCACCTGGCCGGCGGTGCGCACCACGAAGGCGTCGCCCAGACCGAGGTCGAAGATGATCTCGGCGGCCAGCCGGGAGTCCGAGCAGCCGAAGATCACGGCGAACGGGTGCTGGTTTTCCACCAGGGAGGACCTTCGTGAGGCGTCCTGGTTGGGATGCGATGATTCGCCGTTGACGAACCGTTCGTTGCCTTCGCGCAGACGGCGCCAGGCCAGAGCAGGGGTCAGGTAAGTTGCCACGGCCCCTACCTTACGGTGCGGGGCTCGCCGAGGGGGAAACCGTTACTGCCGGGTTACTGTCCAGGGACTTTACGACGGCGGCGGCCAGTACTGCGAACTCGTCCAGCTGGGCTTCGCCGCTGAGGACGACGGTGGTGCCGCGGTGGTTCAGCACCATGCTCTTCTTGCCTTTGCCGGTATCCCGCAGTTCCCATTCCTGTCCGCCCGCATTGCGGGTTCCGGTCACCGGCGCATTCTCGGTCTGCTGCAGGAGCCAGGTGGGATTGGCCTTCCGGGTCTGGACGAGGCCGATGAAGGCCTCCTTCGGAGTGAGGTAGCCAACTTCCCAGGTGGGCACCCCGGTGCCGGTGCCGGCTTCCCACCGGGCGTAATTGGCGCGGAATGTGTCGCCCGGCGCGGGGGTCACCGGTGTGAATCCCGCCACATCTGCGGCGTTGCGGGCCACCGACGTCACATCAATGTTGGGGTGGAAGCCGTCGGACTTCGGTGCGGGGTTCATCAGGACGATCGGCAGGAAGGCTGCGATGCTGACCACCAGCGCGACGATCATGCCGATCACCGAGGCGTTGGCCCGTTTGGCGGCAGCGGCGGGGATTACCGGCTTGACTGGCGGTGGCGCCGTGGCGGGGGAATTACCGTGGCTGGCTTCCGGCGCGGCGGGGGTGGACTTGTCCTGCGTTTCACTCACACCTATATAGTCGCCCATGCGGGGGCCGAACTCACATTCCGTGCCGGCCGCGGTGAGGGAGATCGTGCGTTACGAGGGTGGGTCATCCCATGACCTTGGTGGTCCGGCGCGACTATGATCAGTTACAGAGGAATCACCGCGATGGCCGCCTCAGGCATCGCGGGTCCAATGATCGCCACTCGAAGAAGAGGTTCACGTGTCACCAGCGTCCATGACCCAGAAGTATTCCACGCTTTCCCCGTCGCTTGCCGTCGGCATCGACGAGCCGGACCGCAACCTTGCACTTGAGCTTGTCCGCGTCACCGAGGCCGCGGCGATCGCCGGCGGCCACTGGGTGGGTTTCGGTGACAAGAACAAGGCCGACGGCGCCGCCGTCGACGCCATGCGCTCGTTCCTCCAGACCGTCCACTTCAACGGCGTTGTGGTCATCGGTGAAGGCGAAAAAGACGAAGCCCCCATGCTCTTCAACGGCGAGCAGGTGGGTGACGGCACGGGCCCCGAGTGCGACGTCGCCGTCGACCCGATTGACGGAACCCGCCTGACGGCGCTGGGGATCAACAACGCCCTGGCCGTCCTGGCGGTGGCCGAGCGCGGTTCCATGTTCGACCCCTCGGCAGTGTTCTACATGGAGAAGCTGGTCACCGGCCCCGAGGCCGCGGACATGGTGGACCTGCGCCTGCCCGTCAAGCAGAACCTGCACCTGATCGCCAAGGCCAAGGGCGTCAAGGTGAACCAGCTCAACGTCATGATCCTCGACCGTGACCGCCACCGCCCGCTGGTGGAGGAAATCCGCGAGGCCGGCGCGCGCACCAAGTTCATCATGGACGGTGACGTCGCCGGCGCCATCGCGGCGGCCCGCTCCGGCACCGGCGTGGACGCACTGATGGGCATCGGCGGTACGCCGGAAGGCATCGTCGCAGCGTGCGCTATCAAGTCCCTCGGCGGCGTCATCCAGGGCCGGCTGTGGCCCACGAGCGACGACGAGAAGCAGAAGGCCATCGACGCCGGCCACGACCTCGAGCGGGTCCTCTCCACGAACGACCTCGTCAAGAGCGACAACTGCTACTTCGCGGCCACCGGCATCACCGACGGCGACCTCCTCAAGGGCGTGCGCTACGACAAGGACAAGGTGCTGACGCAGTCGATTGTCATGCGCTCCAAGTCCGGCACCATCCGGTTTGTGGACGGCGAGCACCAGGCCAGCAAGTGGGAAGGCTACGCACGCCGCTAGGCCACCCGCCTCCCGCTTCCTAGCGCGAACGAACACTTGTGGCCCCTTATCCGACCGGATTTGGGGCCACAAGTGTTCGTTCGCGCTTTTCTGTTAGCCGAGGAATTCTGCGGGAGGGACTTCTGCCCTCCGCTGCCGTGCCTGAAGTACGGCCCGGACCTTTTCGATGACGAAGGGCTTCTCGCCCTCAAGGTCGTGCTTGAAAACCCTGATTTCGGTCCAGCCCAGTCGCTGGGTCATGGCCCTGCGCTTGCTGTCCAGCTTGTCCTGGTGCGGATCCGAGTGGTGTGCGCCGTCGTATTGGAGCGCCAGCCGATGCTCGGGGTAAGCGGCGTCCGGCCACACTGCCGGCTGGCCCCAGCTGCTATGGATCACATGATTTAGAACCGGTTCGCCGAGCTTTGTCCGGGACAGCAGGAGGCGCATTTTGGTTTCCTGCGGGGAATCGGATCCGACGCGGATCTCTGAGAGGGCAAGCCGCGCCGTTTTCATGCCGCGCATGCCTGGATGGGCCGCCACCATTCGCCGCAGGTCCTCGATGGTTGCCAGCGGAGCTTTCGGCCGCGGGAAGTCCGGACCGTGTGCCACCACGATGGAGTCACCGGCGGCGATCAGTTCATCGACAGTGAGCAGGCTCGCGAGGTCCAGCCATGTCCTCGCCGGCGAGGTGACCCGAACGCCGTCGTGCATCACAACCTCACCAGGCCTGAACGTCATGCGGTGTCCCACGACGTTGCGACGCCTCGGCTTGCTGGAGTTTCGGTCGCGGGCAACGTGGATTCTCCAGTCCTCCTGCATCCAGGACGGCAGGCCTGCACACCAGATCCGTGCGCCGGAGTGATGAGTGAGGACGGATGCGTCATCGAGTGCCGTGTAGGCGTGAAGGTTTGCGGGCGGCGCGTCGGCGCTACTGTCCAAGGGGATCCGGATACCGCGCGACGGAATGGCGATGTTTGGCTGCCGTTGCTGCCTGCGTGACAGGCCCGCGGATGCGGCGGCAGCGGAGGTGAAGGATCCGGCGAGGAATGCTTCCGGGAGCGGTTTTCGGGCCATGATTCAGTGTGAACGCACTGAAGGGTCCCGAGGACGTTATCCACAGGACGGATTCCTCCGGACAGCGCGAACGGACACTTGGGGCCCCTTTCCCCGGGGCTTAAGTGTTCGTTCGCGCCGGGAGGCCGGGGCTTAAGTGTTCGTTCGCGCTCAGCGGGAGGTGCGTTTGAGAACCGAGCGCAGGGCGTCGCGGAGTTTGCGGGCCACCTGGTACGCCGCGTAGCGGGGCTTGTTCACGGGCAGGTCCCATGTTCCGGGGTAGGCGATTTCGCGGCCGCCGAAGGACTTCTTGAACGCCGTGAAGCCCGCCCACTTGTGATCGGGCTGGTCGGCAGGAGCCACGCCCCAGAGATCCACGTGCTTGAGGCCTTTGTCCCTGGCATCGGCCATCAGCGTCACCAGCAGGGGAATGCCGGCGCTCAGCTTCCGGTGGGCGTCGTCCATGGCGGCGTGGGCGTAGGTCCGGGTGTCCGCGGAGTCGTAGGCCAGGGCAGCCGCGATGGGCCCGCCGTGGAGCTCGGCGATGAACAGCGTGGCCGCGCCGGCGGGCATCAGGGCGGCGGCTACCTGGCTCAGGTACTCGTCGCTCTGCGGTTTGAAGCCGTTCCGCCTCGCCGTCATGTGCAGGAAGTTCAGGAGCACGCGGATGTCCTCCGGATCCTGCGACGAGCGGAAGGTGACGCCCTTCTTGTGGATGTTCCGGTAGAGGTTGCGGTTGACCGGCTTCATGTCGGCCAGCACGTCCTTGAAATCCCGGTCCAGGTCCACGATCCAGCTGAGCTCGGGCTGCTGGTTCACCGGGGCAGGCTGGAGGCCGCGGCTCCGCAGCGCCGCCGGGGCCGTCGCCGGATCCATTCCGGCCTCTGCGGGCTCGATCCGGATAAAGACGGCGCCGCAGGACTTCGCCACACCACGCAGGGCCGCCAGTGCTGCGTCAAAGGCATCGACGGACTCGGCCACGGGGCCGTAGGGTGCGTACAGAACCTTGCCCGCCGGGTTCTTTTCCTCGACCGCGAGGAAGCTCCACCCCGGGCCGGAGTCGCGGTGAACCGTCCGGCCCAGCGACCTCTGGAAATCAGCCCATGCCGGTGTCTGCAGGAAGTATTCCACCGGGCTCAGGCCTTCATCGAGGTGGTCACGGCGAAGGCCACGGCTGTTTCTCCGGGGCCGGAGACAGGGTGGACGTTCACGGGGGCGTCGGCGGCCGGGAGGAAGGCGCTTCCGCCGCGGCCCAGCTGAAGATCACCCTTCGGCGAGTCGAGGTAAACGGACCCCTCGACCACGATGATCACTGCCGCGCCTGATTGCGCGAGCGGCACGGGGGCGCCGTCCGGCAGCAGCTCGATCCGCTGGAGCTGGAATTCGCGGAATGGCGGCTGGTACAGCTCCTGGCCGAGGTCCGAGACTTCCGCGCGGAGCATCGGGACGCCCACGGATTCGAAGGCAATGGTGTTCAACAGCTCGGGCACATCGATGAACTTCGGCGTCAGGCCGCCCCTGAGCACGTTGTCTGAGGAGGCCATGACCTCCACGCCGAGGCCGTGCAGGTACGCGTGGACGTTGCCCGCGGGGAGATAGACGGCTTCGCCGGGCTGCAGTGAGAGCCGGTTCAGCAGCAGGGAAATGAGCACACCCGGATCCCCGGGGTATTCGCTGTTGAGGCTGAGCACGGTGGACAGTTCCGGCTGGTAGGGCGCCATCGGCGCGCCGGATGTCAGCGCCTCAACCACCCTGGACGTCGCCTCACGGACGCCCTCGCCGCCGGCGATCAGCCGCTCGAAGGCTGTCCGCAGGGCGGCGTCCTCCTCAGGCAGGGAAAGATCATCGATCACCTCGGTCAGGATCTGCGGCACGCCGGAGCCGGAGAGCTCCAGACACCCCGCCAGGTGAAGGAACACATCACGTGACTTCGCCGTTTCCCGGAAACCGCACAGCGCATCGAACGGGGTGAGCGCGAAGATCATTTCCGGCTTGTGGTTGTCGTCCCGGTAGTTGCGGTGCGCGGCGTCGGCGGGGATGCCGTCGGCGTTCTCGCGGGCAAAACCGGCCCTGGCCTGGTCAAGGCTGGGATGGACCTGCAGCGAGAGCGGTTTGGCCGCGGCGAGGACCTTGGTGAGGAAAGGAAGGCGCGGGCCGAATTCAGCCACCGACGCCTCGCCCAGGAAGTGGTCGGGATCCTCGGAAATCAGCTCGTTCAGGGGCGCCGTCGTGCCGTCGGGACGGGTGGCCACCGACGGGGAGTCAGGGTGCGCTCCGATCCACAGCTCTGCCTCGGGTCCGCCCGACTCCGGCCTGCCGAGCAGTGCGGCGATCGCCGTCGTTGATCCCCAGGCATACGGCCTGAGGACATTGTCGATTTCGTACACTGCCGGGTGTCCTTCTCTCTTGAAGCAGGTGTGACCTAAAGGGGAGCGCACTGGCCGTTGGTGGCCACGAGATCGCGGATGGCCTGCTCGTTCCCCTCGCGCTTGAGCTGGTTCAACATCTTTTCGGTAATGGGTTCGCCGGCCGGTGTGGTGGTCACCGGGGTGAAATCCGACGACGACGACGGCGACGGCGCGGGTGTGGTGGCCGGCACGCCCAGCGGGGGACCCGCTGCCGTGAGCCCGCTGCCGCCGGCCGCGTTTTGCGGCTGGAGGACGGCATCCTCAGGACCGGCTGCGGCCGGTGACGAGGAACTCTGGGACTGGAGGAGTTTCCGGACCCGTTCGTGGATGACGTCGAAGTCGGGCACCGTGGAGAACGACGCATCAAAGTCCGGCGGACCAATGGTGAGGCGGCCGATCTCCTTGCCCTTGGCCTTCATGGCCAGGTCAACGAAGCTTCCCAGCTGGCTGGCGGAGATGTTGGATTCGACCACTTTGGTGCCGGCGTTGGCAATGTCCTCGAATTTCGAGAGGAGCGTCGCCGGGTCCAGCTGCCTCAGCATGGCCTGCTGGACGCACTGCTGCCGCTGGATCCGAGCATAGTCGTCAACGAACTCGCGGGAACGCCCGTACCACAGCGCGTGGTAGCCATCCAGCTTCTGTTCGCCGGCGGGGATCCAGCCCAGGGGCATGCCGTGGATGCCGTTGGCCTCGTCGATCATGTCGCCGCTGATGGGCACCCAGCCGCCGGCCTTGATCCGGATTCCGCCCATGGCGTCGATGAGCTTCGCAAAACCGTCCATGTCCACCAGGACGTACGCCTGGACGGTGATCCCGAGGGTTCCGGACACGGCTTCAAGTGTCGCTTGCGCGCCGGGATCGGCAACGCCGGGGTAGAGGTCCTTGTGTTCGTTGGTGACCTCGGTGTTGATGGCGTTGATGAGGCAGTCGTTGCCGCAGTCGTAGCCGTCCGGGTAGATCTGCCGCATGGGGGAGCCCTCGCTGAACCGTGCGTTCTGCAGGTTGCGGGGAATGGAGATGATTGCGGTCTTGCCGCTCTCCGCATCGACGCTGAGAACCGAGAGGCTGTCCGGGCGCCTGCCGGTGCGGTCGGCCCCGGCGTCGCCGCCCATCATGAGGAAGTTGTACCGGCCATCCACCGGATCGATCGCCGGGCCGTTGGCATTGAAGATGCTGCCGATTGCATTGCGGCTCACGTTGAGCAGATAGGCCGCGTAGCCGAGCGAGCCGCTGCTGAGCACCATCGCGAGGGCCAGCGTGATGCCGACTGCCGGCCTCATACCCTGCGGCAGGAGCACCGGCCGGATCAGCCGCAGCGTGTTGACGAACAGCACGAACCAGCCGACAGCCAGGGCTGCAAGGATCAGGACGATCAGCAGCGAGGCGATCGGGTTGGTGACAATGTTGATGAGCAGGGTCCGGTTGGTGAACAGCAACACCAGGGCCAGGATCACCACTGCCCAGACGCTGAACGTGACGCGCAGCGCAATGCGTCCGAGCCTGCGGTCTCCGGCCACGATCTGGGCGCTCCCCGGCACGAAGAGCGTCAGGAGGATCAGCAGGAAGGCGCGCTTCGTACGGACAGGCTCAGGCGCACTGGCCGGATTCCGGACGGGGTCCGTGAGCAGGCCCTTGGATGGCAGTTCGGTGTTGGACATGACAGTTCCCTAACGGCTACCCCGGAGACCGACGTTGTTGTCGGAGAAGACTTCATTGACTTTCTGCCGGAGGTTGGCGCCCTTCCGGCTGGCCACGTCATTCAGCTCCTGCGCAAACTCCAGGAGTTCTGCGCGGAGGCGAACGGCGAGGTCGTCCGTTCCGGCGGCCAATATCCGCACGGCCAGCAGGCCGGCGTTCCGGGCGCCGGCGATGGAGACCGTGGCCACGGGGACTCCGGCGGGCATCTGCACGATGGAGAGCAGCGAGTCCATGCCGTCGAGGGTCTTGAGCGGGACAGGCACACCGATGACAGGCAGCGGGGTCACGGAAGCCAGCATGCCCGGCAGGTGGGCCGCGCCGCCGGCCCCGGCGATGATCACGCGGAGACCGCGCTCATGGGCCGTCTGCCCGTACCGGATCATTTCGGCGGGCATGCGGTGCGCGGAGACAACGTCGGCCTCGAAGGGGATGCCGAACTCCGCCAGGGCATCAGCGGCGGCCTCCATGACGGGCCAGTCCGAATCCGACCCCATGACGAGGCCGACCAGGGGGGCGGGGGCTGATTCGGGGCTCATGCGTTCTCCTCGGTTGTTGCTGGACCCGGGTCGGCCGGCAGCCTGCCGTCGCGGATGATGCTGGCCACGGCGGTGGCCCGCTGCCGCAGGGATCCGACGTCCGCAACGGATGCGCCTACCAGGTTGACATGTCCTATCTTCCTGCCGGGCCGCACGGATTTCCCGTAGCAGTGGACTTTTGCGGCGGGTTCCGCCGCCAGGGCCGCCGGGTAGGCGGAGAACAGATCCTGGTTGTCGCCGCCCAGGAAGTTCTTCATCACCACAACCTGGCCGAGAACGTCGGTGGCGCCCAGCGGCAGGTTGAGGACGGCCCGGAGATGCTGTTCGAACTGGCTCGTGACGGAGCCGTCCTGGGTCCAGTGCCCGGTGTTGTGCGGGCGCATCGCCAGTTCGTTGATGAGGAAGCCCGCCCCGGTTCCGGGCGTCTCGAAGAGCTCAACTGCCATGACGCCCGTGACACCGAGTTCGTTGGCGATCCGCAGGGCTGCCTCTTCGGCCGCCGCGGCAACTTCCAGGGGGATGTCCTGGGCGGGCGCGATCACTTCATCGCACACGCCGTCCACCTGGATGGTGTGGACCACAGGCCAGGCCCGGGATGCGCCGTCCGGCGTGCGTGCAACCAGAGCAGACAGTTCACGGCTGAACTCCACCTTGGCTTCGGCGAGCAGCGGACTCATGGCTTCGAACCAGTCCGCGGTTTCCGCGGCGTCCTCGGCCGAGCTGACGATGCGGACGCCCTTGCCGTCATAGCCGCCGCGCGGCATCTTGAGCACCACAGGCCACCCGGTCCTGTCGCCGAAGCCGATGAGTCCGGCCACATCGTCCACGGAGGCCCATACCGGGTTGGGAAGTTCGAGGCGGTCAATGGCGGCACGCATGACGAGCTTGTCTTGTGCATTGATGAGTGCGTCGGGCCCTGGCTGGACGTTCACGCCGGCCTCGATCAGGGCATAGAGGTGCTCGCCGGGAACATGTTCGTGGTCGAAGGTCAGCACGTCCAGGCCCTTGGAAAACTCCAGGAGCGCAGCGAGATCCTTGTAGTCGCCCACCGGGGCGTTCGCCACGGCTGAGACAGCGGATACGTCTTCGCCTTCAGCCAGGACGCGGAGTTCGAAGCCCAATGCGGTGGCGGCTGGGGCCATCATGCGCGCAAGCTGGCCGCCGCCAACCACGCCGATTACTGGAAAAGTCACATATGCCAGCCTACAGAAAAGGAGCGCAGTTACCGGCTTCCACGGCGGCGAAGCTCCCTAAATTGCCCAATATCCATGCCTCGGCCCGCTGCGGGAGGCGTGCAGGCGGTGCCCGCTTTGAGGATACTCACGGCAAAGCGGGCTAAAATGGGAGCTTGGCCCAACGGCCCCCAGTATTCAGACGGCCACGGAGGGTCATGTTTAACTCACTTGCAGAGCGCATCCGAGGACTTGCCTCGCTGTTTTGGCGCGAGGTGGCGAAATTTGGTGCCGTGGGCGGTGTGGCGTTCGTCATTGACAACGGACTGACCTACTACCTGATGCACGGTCCCATGACGGACAGCGAGGCCAAGGCCCGGTTCGTGGGGGCCACCGTGGCCACCGTGTTTTCCTGGATCGCCAACCGCCTCTGGACCTTCCGGCACCGCCGCCAGGCCAACGTTTTGCGTGAGTTCCTGATGTTCGTGCTGATCAACGGCATCGGCATCGGCATTTCCACCGGCTTTACGGCCCTTGCCAAGTATTCGATGGGCGTCACGGACAAAAACATGCTCTTCGCGGCCGGCATCGTGGGCATCCTCGTGGCCACGGTGGTCCGCTTCTTTGCCTACCGGTTCCTCGTGTTCAACCAGGAACTGGACCAGGAGCCGGAGTTTTCGCACGACCACGAACTCATCGAGCACCACCATGCCGCCAAGCCGGCCGCCCGCCAGCCGGAGCCGGCCCCGGAGGATCCGGAAGTTCCCGCCCGCCGGGAGTGACCCGGCCGGACGCATTTCCGTCAGCCGCCGTGGATACGTTCCGCCGCGAGCAGTTTGTCCGTGAGGTCCACGTCGGGATGAACCAGCACCACTGACCCGTCGTTCTTCCACACGCCGAGGGCGTTGGCCAGCGCTGCCTCGAGCCCGTCAGCCGCCTTGACCAGCAGCCTCGCGCCGCCCTCATGCCCGGCAGCGAACCCGTCGAGCAGTTCCGCATGGCGCACGGCTGTTCCGCCGGCGCGCCGGACGGCCGGCTGGCCGGGATCCGGATCGTTGTGGGCCATGAAGACGTCACCGTGCGAGCGGACCTCGGCCGCGTAGTCGATAACGCCGGCGGGCAGTTCGCCCGGCCACCGCATGGCAAGGGCGGGCAGCGGCACGGCGATGACGGCGTCGAACGCGTCCCCGGCCTGCGTCGGCTCGGAGGTCGCCAGCAGCTCCGCCCCGTCGCCCTCCAGGATCACCTCCATGCCGAGCTGCCATGCCGCCAGGGCCCAGATCATGGATTTCCAGTGCGCCGGAAGGTCAAGCCGGAGCCGTGTTCCGGGACCGGCATCGAGTTCGTCCTGCAAGAGGTTGCTCGTCTTGGCCACCCAGTTGTCAAGAACCCGGCCGGAGAGCTCTACGCGTTCCGAGTCGGGCCCGTACCAGGTGAGGCGGGGGGAGGTGGAGTGGCCCGAGCGCAGGGCCGTCATCAGGTCAATGGCCGGGATGTTCATGGCTACATCTTGCCACGCACGGCAGAAGTGTCTACCGGCGCTCTGCCTTCCCCGTGCCCCCTTGTGCGCCCGGGTGGCGGCTGCGCCTGTGTTTGCCCTGTTGGCACCGGGAAAACCGCGCGGGCGGCCTGCAGGCTACGACCTAACCCGGGATCGGCCTCTCCGGAGACCGTGATCTCCGACACATCGTTTTTCTAACGTCGTTTGCGTTAATGTGGCGGATTCCTGCGGTTTCCGTGGGATTGCGGGGCACGCTAACCAAATAGTAAGGTTGCTGTCAACTTGGGTGGCGCCCTAATCTGGCCCTGCGAAAAAATTCCCGGGCGTGGCGTGGCCCATGTTCAGCTCCGGCATTGATTATTATCCGGTCGACGGCTTGACTCCCTTTACTTACACACGTGTAATTAGTAATCAAAGCCACCGCGAAGCTCGGGCACACAAACCTAGTGTCCTAAGCGCCCGGGCAAACGGCTGCACTATCTGGGGAGGGGACGCCATGGGGCAAGTTGAGCGTATCCATGAGGAAGCCGTTGTGGCCGGCCAGGCCACTGCAAAATACCGCTCACGCGGCGTACCGAGTGACTGGTACGTGGATCCGGCTGATCCGGATGCCGCAGAGCGGTACAACTTGGACACCACTGCGTCGTTGCAGGACCAGGCCACCGCGTTCCTGGCAGAGCATGAAGCGCTGCTGGGCGGCCAGCCGGAGCTGGACGAGGACCTTAGCGATCCGCCAATGGAACTGCGGACCCCCGGCGCGGGCACGCTGACCCAGCCGGTGTGGATAGGGCTGCCGCGCGAGCAGGACTTCGACGACGAAGGCGAGCTCGGCTGGCAGACAGATGCTTTGTGCGCGCAGACTGATCCCGAGGCGTTCTTCCCCGAAAAGGGAGGCTCCACGAGGGACGCCAAGAAGGTCTGCGGAGCGTGCAACGTCAGGTCCCAGTGCCTTGAATATGCTCTAGCGAACGATGAGCGCTTCGGTATTTGGGGAGGCCTCTCCGAACGTGAGCGCCGTCGGCTGAGGAAGCGAGCAGTCTAATTCTTCAGGAAGTACACGTCACTGCCGTTGTGGTTGCCCATAACGGCAGTGACTATCTCCCCAGGACCCTTGCTGCATTGGCTGGCCAGACCCGGCCGGCGGACGTTGCGATCGGGGTGGATACAGGCTCACAGGACAATTCCGCTGCCCTCCTCGAGCGTGCGCTGGGCAAGGCCAACGTCACCCGAATCCGTGCCGGCAAAACAGGGATGGGCGCTGCCGTCTCGGCAGGACTTGCCGCCCTGGCCCCGTGGACCCAGGAAGCCCAGGAGGCTGCCTCCGAGTGGATCTGGCTCCTGCACGATGATGCGGCCCCTGCCCCGGAGGCGTTGGCGGAGCTGCTGCAGGCCGTGGAGCGTGCGCCGTCAGTCACGGTGGCGGGTTGCAAGCAACTGGACTGGGACGTCAAGCGGCGGCTGATCGACGTCGGACTTTCCACCAGCCGCTGGGCCGAGCGGCTCACCCTGATCGAAGCGGATGAGCTCGACCAGGGCCAGTATGACGGCCGGTCCGACACCTTCGCCGTCAACTCCGCAGGAATGCTGGTCCGGCGCGACGTCTGGGAGCACCTCAAAGGGTATGATCCGGCGCTCCCAGGCACCGGAGACGACGTCGACTTCTGCTGGCGGAACCGGCTGGCCGGACACCGCGTAGTAGTGGTGCCCAGCGCCAAAGTGTTCCACGTTGCGCACCGGCCGCATGCACTGGGCACCGCCACGGCCGCGCGCCGGGCCCAGGTACACCTCCGGCTCAAGCACGCACCGCTGTGGGCGGTCCCGCTGCACGCCGCGGGGGCGCTGCTGGGGAGCATCTTCAAACTGGTCTTCAGCATCGCCGTGAAGGACCCGGGGCACGGCTTCTCCCAGCTTTTGGCAACCCTGGCGGCCCTCGGCCGGCCCGGGGCAGTCTTCCGCGGGCGCCGGAGCGCCGCGCGCACGCGCCGCGTCCGGCGCTCGGTGGTCAACGCGCTGCAGACCCAACGGCGGGAAGTGTGGGGCCACCGGCGTTCCCTCATGGAAGCCCTGGGCGCGGACGACGCACAGGCCGGCGACAGCGGGAATGACTCACTGGCGGACCAGCCGAGCGGCGACTCCACGAACGACTTCGCTGCCCTCTCCACCACCGAACGGGGCTGGGTGGGCAATGGCGCCCTCGCCGCCGTGATTCTTGCCTCGGTGGCTTCCTTCGCCGGCCTGGCCGCACTCTTCCAGGCCGACGCCGCCGCAGGGGGCGCACTCCTGCCGGCCTCGGCCCGGCTTGAGGACATCTGGCACCACGCCTCCGGCTGGTGGATCGGACTCGGCGCCGGATTGCCGGGCCATGGAGATCCCTTCGGGTACGTCCTCTGGGTTTTGGGCCTGCTGGGCGGCGGCAACGCCAACGGCGCCCTGATCTGGCTGCTCCTGCTTGCCATGCCCTTGTCCGGGCTGGCGGCCTGGTTCGCCTCCGGCGCCTTGACGTCCCGCCGCCGGTTCCGGCTCGCCGCGGCGGCGGTGTGGGCGGGGGCGCCTGCCTTGCAGGTCGCCGTGAACCAAGGACGCGTGGGCGCCCTCGTGGCACACATCATGCTGCCTCTCGTCGTGCTCGCGCTGCTGCGCGCCACAGGCTCGGCCATCGGACGCGGCCGCTTTGCCATGCCCGCGCCGGGCCAACGGCATCCGGCCGGCACGCTTCCGGTAAAGCCCGGCGTCAACGGAACACCGTCTTGGACAGCGGCGGCGGCGGCAGGGCTCGCCCTGGCCGTGGTCACGGCCGCCGCCCCGTCGCTGCTGGTGCCTTCCGCCGTCGTCGTCGTCCTGTTCGGTCTGCTGCTGCGGGGGAGGGGACGCACCCTGTGGTGGGCCCTGCTGCCGAGCGCAGCGTTGTTCGTCCCCTTTGCCCTGTCCACCCTGGACCGGCCCCGGGCTCTTCTTGCGGATCCAGGACTTCCGTTGGACTTCGATGCCGCTCCGCTCTGGCAGCAGGCTCTGGGCCAGCCACTCAGCTTCGATCCGGCCGGCGGGCTTTCCGGCCTGGCATTCTTCGCGGACGGCCCCGTGCCGTGGGCGCTGGTTCTGGCGCTCCTGATCGGTGCGCCGGTGCTCGTGCTGGCGGTGGCTGCGCTGTTGATTCCCGAACGGCGCGTCCACGTTGCCAGGGCCCTGTGGGTTGGCGCGCTCGTTGCGCTGGCCGGCGGCTGGCTGGCCGGGCATGTCGCCACGGGAGCCACTGAGCAGGCCCTCGTGACGCCCTTCGCCGGGCCTGTGGTGTCCGCCGCCGTGATCGCGTTGCTCGGGGCGGCACTCATCGGCGGTGACGGACTTCTTTCCCGAGCCGACGCCGACGCCCACGTTTTAGCCAAAGCCGAAGCCGACGCCGACGTTTCAGCGGAAGCCGGCGCCGAAGCCGGCGCCCGCGCCTCGGCAGTCAAGGCTCCTGAAACTGCGCTGCGCGGCCGGCGGGCTGTCCTGGTCCGTTCCGCCGCGGCCTTGGCCGTGGCGCTCCTCCTCGCAGGTCCGCTGGCCGGGCTCGCCGCCTGGGCGGCCCAGAACGTTCTCCAGCCTGCCGCTGCCGAGGGGGCCGCTGCCGACACGCCCGCCCTCGGGACTCCCAGACTGGTGGCTCCCACGAATCCGCGCAGCCTGCCCGCCACGGCCATCGACCGCGGCGAAGGTCCGGAGCAGACACGCACCCTGTTGATCGGCACCGGCGAGGACGAGACGTACGACGCCTCGCTCATGCGCGGAGCCGGCACAACGCTGGACGGCCTTTCCGCCATCGCTTCGGCCCGCAATATCCGGGGAAATCCGGGCAGCGAATCCGTGCGCGAGGATGATCAGGTCACGGCCGCGCTCCGCACCACCGTGGCAACGCTCGTCGCCGGCCAGGGCGTTGACCCGCGGCCCGAACTCGAGCAGCTCGGGGCCGGCTTCGTGGTGCTCCGTGCGTCGGACACCGCGGCTCAGCTGACGGCGAGCCGCATGGACGCTGTACCCGGACTCGTGGCGGTGGGCCAAACGGATTCAGGCTGGCTGTGGCGGGTCAGCCCGCTGAACCAGGCCGCCCTGCAGCCTGCCGACGTCGCCCACCGCGTGCGCATCATTGACGGCAAGGGCGCCACGGTCAACCTCCTTCCGTCGGGTCTGACCAACGTCGAAACGGCCGTGCCTAAGGGGCCCGAAGGCAGGCTCCTGGTGCTCGCGGAGCGCGCGGATCCGGGCTGGACCGCCTGGCTCGACGGACGCAAGCTCACGTCCACCACATCCGGCTGGTCCCAGGCCTTCACGCTGCCTACGCAGGCGGGGCAGGTCACAGTCCGCTACGACAGTCCCTGGGCGCCGTGGGCGGGAATCATCCAGGCAGCGGTGATCGGACTGACAGTCCTCCTGGCGCTGCCCATGCCCGCACGGCGCGCCAACACCGGCCTGTCCAGGGACGAAGGCTCCCTGCGTAAGGAATACCAGAATGCATAAGAACGAGAACGACGGCGGGACACCGGCGGCGTCGTCGCCGGCACCCCCCAGCGGAACGGGTGTTCGCAGCGGAACCGGTGCCCGCAGCGGGGAACGGTCGAAGCCCGCGAAAAAGGGCAGGCGTCCCGCGCGCCGCGGCCTGATTACCGGCATGCTGTCGGCGGCAGCGATTCTGGCGGCCGGGGGCGGGATGGTGGCAGCTGCCTCCCTCGCCCCGCAACCCTCCGCTGGCCGGCAGCTCGAGATCCCGCTGGCCTCCGTCCCGGCAGGAAGCAGCCAGGACGTGTGCCCCGGCCCGGCGAAACTGCTCGAAGGAACGCCCGTGGGAACCGACCCGCAGTTCAGCCCGGAATCGGCGACGGCCAGGACCTCGGTCTCCGCGGCAGTCGTGAGCGCGGCCGGGGGTTCGCTGCCGGGCAGCAGGCTGTCCGCAC
>Ga0207428_10002563_pt1 | contig 18161 bp, 7 predicted proteins | sample RhiMethybrSRZTD1_FD_187600 | JGI IMG/M metagenome (GOLD analysis project Ga0207428, IMG submission 187600) | Populus rhizosphere microbial communities from Tennessee, USA - Rhizosphere MetaG P. TD hybrid SRZTD1 (SPAdes) (version 3) | ecosystem: Host-associated > Plants > Roots > Rhizosphere >...
CTCTTAGTGTTTGAAAGGAGCGAACAATGAAGAAACATTTCGTTTTAAGCAGTCTCATCCTCATGGGACTGGTAGTGATTATGTTGGGGCTGTCACCGGACTTTGCCCTGGCTGCCGCGAGTGAGAACGGTTGTATACACAGTGGCGGTCAGGCAAATGGCTGCAGCGGCTCTTATACTGGCACTTCATATAGTTCTGTTCCCGAGCCAGCGTCCTTGATTCTACTCGGCACCGGTTTAGCCGCCGTTGGGATTGCCAGGAGAATGCGCAGGAAGACCTAAGCAGATCTACAAGGGGGTCTTAAGCCTTGCGACAATAGGGCCAGTGCCCAGTGAGGGGCTGGCCCTTCGCATTTGGGGATCGTGATTCGAAATATTCTTCATCGAGCTTCATAAGATCTTTCTTCCCAATCCTCTTCCTTTTTTCCTAACACTCATTTATCAGAGAAGATCTTACGGGCCGAAGGGTTCACCAACAAACCGCTCTCGAGTCTGAGCGGTGGTCGTTTTGAAGTCTTACCATGTTTATCCTTCGGTGGGTTGGACCGACCTATCACAGTCGCCCAGGTGTGATCACTATGGGCACGCTTTCTCCTGCCGCCAAACAAATTCTCCTCTCAGAAACATGTTGCCAAGGCGGCGCCTCTTATCTGTTTTTAACATCGAGCCTATCCTAAAAGATATGAGTCGAAAGCTTGGTTCGAACGGCTGAGTCATTAGCCATTCCTACTGTTCACGTAAGTCATTGAATGAGCAAACTAATAAGTGAAGTCTCTGCGATGTCCCTTCTTGGCCCTTCAAAGGCATGTTTTCTGCTGTCTTGTAGATTCCAAGAAAGGCGAACAACGGAGGGGCCTTATGGACATACTCATGCTGGTTGCCATTTTTGTCATACTTGAAGCAGCCATATGTGGCATATGCCATTTCGTATGTCGGGACAGACATGTGTTAGGTGCAGAGCAACAACCAAAGAGAATGTCCCCCCACTCCGCACCTCACTCTCCCCGACCTATCCATGGGAGTGATCACCAAAAGGCGTGGTCTCACGCAACTGATCAACACTTGGACAGACAAAATGATAATCTCCATCTGACCTGTTTCCCTCCTCGCATCCTTCCTTGAGGCATTGCGAGTGAAGATCGTCGCTGCTAGAATGCCTCACCTAGTCGATTCCTCGCCTCTTGTATCGACCTTGGTTTGCCTAATGGATCCGTCATTTCGCCCTTCCCGAGAACAACTCTCGGCTCTCTTGTCTATAAGCCGTCTTCTTACCTCTTCGATTGATCTTCCGTCTCTACTCAAAGTGATCGTCACCTCAGTGACGGATCTACTTGAATGTGAAGCCAGCAGCCTGTTCTTGATCGATCGGACCGGCGAACAACTGGTGTTAAAAATGGCGACGGGGCCGGTTGGCGGCGAAATCAAGGAACTACGCTTAAACATTGGTGAAGGCATCGCAGGATGGGTCGCCAAGCATCGACAAGGTCTAATCGTCAACGATACCAAGCGTGATCCCCGCTTTCTACAGGCTGTCGATAAAGCAACAGGATTTCAAACTCGTTCAATTCTTGCCGTGCCATTGATGGACCAGGAGCAAATCGTCGGTGTCCTTGAGATCCTCAATACTGCCAAGGCGAAGCAATTTGAGCGCTCGGATTTGGATCTCTTGATGGCTTTTGGATCGTATGCCTCCGTGGCATTGAGGAATGCGGAGCTATTGGCCGCCGTGCGGGATGAAAGTGAGATGCTGCGGGGCTCGATCGAGGAGCGATATAAGACTCTGATTGTCGAAAGCCCACGAATGCGTGAAGTGGTGGATACCTTACGAAAGGCAGCTCGCAGCAACAGCACCGTCTTGTTACTGGGTGAAAGCGGTGTCGGAAAGGAAATTCTCGCTCGCTCTATTCATAACTGGAGTCCACGTGGCAACAAACCCTTTATAGCAGTAAATTGTGTGGCCTTATCCGAGCAGTTGCTCGAAAGCGAATTGTTCGGATACGAGAGAGGCGCGTTCACCGGCGCGCATCACCAAAAGAAAGGGCTCTTGGAAGTGGCTCAAGGCGGCACTGTTTTTCTCGACGAAATCGGCGATATGAAGCCGAGCCTTCAAGCAAAACTCCTTCGTGTCTTACAGGACCGAGAATTTGATCGTGTGGGAGGAACACAGCCGATTAGAGTTGATATTCGGGTGATCGCAGCGACGAATCAAGATCTGAAGGAGGCCATCAAGGATGGGCGATTTCGGAAGGACCTGTTCTTTCGCCTGAACGTCGTGAGTGTGATGATTCCGCCTTTGCTCGAGAGGCGAGAAGACATCCCAGCCTTGGCGAAGTATTTTGTTGCAAGATATGCCAAGGAAATGAAGCGCCCAAATTTGACCATTCATCCGAAAGCTATTGAGGCGCTGCGGCATTATGATTGGCCTGGGAACGTTAGGGAACTGGCCAATGTCATAGAACGATCCGTCGTGCTGGCAACCAGCGACGCGATTACAGACGATGACATTACTCTCGAGGCCCAAGACGCGGATGGAAGCCCCACGGAAGCACTGATGGGGCTGCCGTTCCACGACTCAGTTGAACATTTCAAACGAATGAGATTGCAAGAAGCAATCGCCAAAGCAGGAGGAAGCAAGACCAAAGCGGCACGAGCTCTGCAACTCCAACCAACCTACCTATCACGCCTGTGCAAGCAAATGGGAATTCCGTAGCCTGTTGTAGGCTTCCCAGTCCTCTAGGGACGCATGCCGATTACTTGTGAGACTGCAACAGGGCGCTGAATGCCTTTTAGTGATACCTCGCCTATCGGTTCGGTTATCAAGTCCTTCACAAGACCCACCACGTGATCGGAAATAAGGATCTGGCCATGCTGCGCCTCACTGCACAATCGAGCCGCCAAATTGGTGACTGGCCCAATCGCCGCGTAGTCCAAGCGGTCCTCGAACCCAACTGCCCCGATTGTCGCATAGCCAGTCGCGATGCCGATGCCAGCCCCAAGTTCGATGCCCCGCTTCTTCCACTGTTGCTGTAAGGAATAAATAGCCTGACGCATGGCAATCGCCATTTTCACGGCTTGTTCAGCATGATTTGGACATGGAAGAGGGTCATTGAAATAGACCATTACCGCATCTCCAATAAACCGCTCCAAGGTTCCTCCGTATTCGGAAACCAGATGTCCCATCGCGACATGATACTCACGGAGAATGGACATCACCTCTTCAGGATCTGTCTTTTCGACAAAGCTCGTGAATCCTCGTAGGTCAACGAATACCACCGAAAGTTCTCTTCGATGGCCCTTCAAAAATTCCTCATGCTCACCGGACATAATCATGTCGGCTAGTGTCGGGGGTAAGAACCGTGCGATTTTTTCCTTCTGCAGTTGGGCAAGCTCGCGTTCCTGTGCTCGTGCGCGGATTAAGTTGGTTACTCGGGCCAGGATTTCACCTTCATCAAACGGTTTTGCAATATAATCGTCAGCCCCTGCCTCCCAGCTCTCGACACGCGCCTCCGACCCAGCCCGGGCTGTCAACATGATGACCGGTATCGAGCGTAGACTGTTGTCTGCCCGAATGGCTTTCACGAGTTCGTAGCCGCTCATCCGTGGCATCATGGCATCGGTGATAATGAGATCGGGCTGGAAAGTTCTTGCCTGCTCCAATCCCTCGAGGCCATCCTTGACCAACACCACCCGATACTGGCCTTGGAGGAGGCGCGCCAAATAGGCGCGCATGTCTGCGTTGTCGTCAGCAATAAGAAGAAGCGGGCGATCGTCACTCGTACCCGGCGAGGAGGCGGCCAGATTTGTTTCCTCCCCACGTGCGCCTTCCGAGATTGGGACGATCGAGGAATCTTCTTCGCCGATCGTTACGATGGAGTCTGCACTTGCAGCGCCTCGCGGAAGGGAGATGGTGAAGATCGAACCCCGACCAAGTTCGCTTTCGACGGTGATCTTTCCTTGATGCGCCGTTGCAATCTCTTTCACCAAAGCCAGGCCGATCCCGGTTCCTTCATAACGCCTTGTCACGCTGCCTTCGACTTGCGTAAACCGGTTAAAGATACGTTCCAATTGATCGTGCGGAATCCCAATGCCATTATCCTCCACCTCCAGTTCAACACAGTCGTTCTCGGAGGTAAGTCGAATCCATACCTGTCCTTCGTCTGGATCGCTGAACTTAAAGGCGTTCGACAGCAAATTATAAAGGACTTTCTTCATCTGGTTGGGATCGGCCTCAAGAGGAACCGGCGCGTTCATTCCTCGCAAATGGATCCGTCGTCGCTCACCTGACTCAAAGTTGGCCGCGACCGTGCGCACGAGGACGGCAAAATCCAGGTACTGTTTTCTGAGTTCCATGAGCCCACTATCAAATTTCGCAAGGTCGAGCAACTCGTTGATCAAAAAGAGCAGCCTCGAGGTATTACGCAAGCCTGCTTGAGTAACCTCCCTCACGTCAGAGCTGGGCGCCAGTTTTGAGAGCGTTTGAAACGCCCCTAGACTCAAGGTCAGCGGCGTACGGAACTCATGACTGACATTGGCAAAAAACTCGCTTTTCATGCGGTCTAATTCCTGCAACTGGTCGTTCGCGGTCGTCAACTCTTCATTGAGCCGTTCCAATTCGACGGTCCGTTCCCTGACCTTCGCCTCCAGTCCGACATTGAGCGCTTCGATTTGATGGTAGGCCTCCACATTATCGAGCGCGATAGCCACCTGATTTGCCACCGTCTCCATCAAGGCCTGATCGTCCGCCGTCAGGCTATGTTCTTTTGTCCTGTCGGCGGTGAGGGATCCAAGGATGCGATCTTTGACTTTCAACGGAACGGCAATGACAGACCTGGCGTTCGTCATGACCGCAAGCTGTTGGTTGCGAGGATGAAGCCGGTCCCAAACCTCACGGACATCACCTATGAGGACCGCCTTGCCCTGCAACAGAACGGTGCCCTCAAAGCTCTTCGGATCGGTGACAGGCACCTCATGTGATCGGGCATATGCCGCGATGTCTTCTGGCACACCGAGCACCCTCGTATCGTAGGACACTTGGCGTTCTGGATCGAAACGCGAGATCATCGCTCGGTCATAATGCAGTTGGTGAATGAGCGTTTCCAGCACGTTCTGGAGGAGCGTCTCCCGATCGAGCGTCGAACCGAAGAACAACCCGGCCGAATGCAGCGTGGTCAGCTGGCTCACTTTGCGGCGCAATTCGACTTGAGTGCGTTCTTGCTCGAGATAGGCTTCTCGTAACTCTTCATGGCGAGCCTCGACAAACTGCACTTGCTCGTGAATAAGGGCCTCACGGGATGTGGCCTCCCTGCGAAGTCGGCTGGCACCAAGCGAGGAGATGATTGTGGCGACGATGCCGGCTGAGAAAGCGATCAACAGAGGGAGATTGGGCTGCGTGAGCGCTAAAAATGCGAATACCGCAATGCCTGAAACGGTTCCCCACGGTAACCACCAAACCCCCTCTTTGGGCTTTGGAGTCCACGTCACCTCCCATTCACAATACTCGTCACCATTCACGATGCACGCTCGATCCCGAACCATGGAAGCAGGCAGCCCGTGCACGCGGACCGGCACCATGGCAATACGCCCCTTCGAAGACTCACAAGTCTGTGCAGCGCACGCTTTTCGATAATGGCCGAACTGCTGTAGCACTTGATCCGGAAATTTCAAACGAAGTATGGCTGACCCATCGGTCACTTTAACGGCGATGCATTCCAGGCTTCGCGCGTACTTGTGCGCAAAGTAGGGATACATCTTGTGAATCTGCGACAAAGGGAATGGACGGCCCAAGGTTTGAATCAACGGAGAAATATGTTTGGCTTTGCCGACGTTGTAGTGAAACTGCGGATCGCCAGACAGCTCCTTGCAAAATTCTCTAAGGTACGAGGCGAATTCATAGGAATAGCTATTCCACACGTTTTTCAAAAATGTCGGCGTCACATGGTAAGCCGAGTCACGAATAGTACTGTTGAGCCGCCGGCATAATTCCTCTACGACCCGCGCACCTGAGTCCGCTCCCTGCGTCCGGGCGACGCAGTCTTCCAAATATTCCACATTGTCCCGAATAAGGAGTCCGCTAGCATCCTGGATGTTTCCACCCTGGTCGCCTTGTCCAAACGGCCTGAATTCCATGAAGGGCCGTTCGAGGATCGTGTGATCTTTCGAAAGGAGACTGTAGTCTTCACGGGAGCTGGCGACTCCTGGGAATTTTGTGCCGCTGTTATCTAGAGGTATTACTCTCGGGTCCTCCACGGCAACGGAGCCCGTCGCAACAAATGTGGGCTCGGACATTGTGCCGTCACGAGACGGCAGGCGAGGTTCCTCAGCGGCCACAGTCGTCCACTCACCAGTGGCCCGATCCTGTGCACGCTGCTCCGTCGGACCTTCGCTGCCTACAATGGCCTGTGCAAGTCGATCTCGTGACTCGACCATTTGCTCCTGCGAGGCCACGATCGGGGTCCTTGTGAACCTTGTCCAGATGGCTGGCACGGTTCGTGGGCTGGGATGAAAAGTAATCTCCCATTCGCACCACTCATCCCCGTTCACGATACAGGTGAGGTCTTTCACTGTGGCAGGTGGTAAGTGATGAACGCGTTCGGGCCCCGCTACAAATGAGCCTTTGACAGCTTGACAGGCCAAATCGACGCAACGTCTGCGATACGGGCCGAATTGCTCATACGCCTTCTGAGTGAATTTCCGTCGAAGGACTGCAGAGCGGTTTGTGACCTCGACCGCCTCACACACACTGATGCCCTTTCCGAACTTGTCACTAAAATAGGCATACATCCGATATATCTGCGGAAGCGTAAACGGCCGGCCCAAGGTTTGGATCAAAGGCGTAATGTGTTTTTCCCTTCCGACGTCGAATGAAAAGTCCGGATCGCCTGAGAGAACCACACAGAATTCCCTCATGTAGGCAAGAAATTCCACGCTGTAGCTGTGCCAGACGTTCCGCAGAAACGTTGGGGTGACGTGATAGACAGGGTCTCGAAGCCGTTCATTCAGCAGCCGGCACAACTCTTCGACCGCGCGTTCGGCCGCCTCTGCACCCTTGGTTCGCGTCACATACTCTTGCAAATAGTCGACGTTCCCTCGAAGAACCACCCCACTGACGTCACGGATCTTGTCACCCTGCTCGTTCATGCCAAACGGCCTGAATTCCATGAAGTGCCGTTCGAGAATGGTATGGTCCTTAGACAGCAAGGCCGGGTTATCACCTTGCTGCGAACGAGCTAACCCGATGGAGACTGGAAGCGGTTGTACCGCCCGATCATCGTCGGGATCACCAGAGGCTTTGCCTTGAGCCATCCTCCGTAACGGCCAGAGACGACGGGTTGATCGTCCTTTCAGAGTCCAGGTCACCTCCCATTCGCACCAGTCATCGCCGTTCGCAATGCAGGTGCGATCCTGAACCATCGCCGGCGGCAAGTGGTGGATTTTTTCTGGGGTCGCAATGAGAGAGCCTTTGAATGCCTGACAAATCAACTCGCCACAACGTTTACGATACGGCCCGTATTGAAGGCACGTTTTCTCGTTGAAGCCTCGGCGAAGGGTCGCAGAATGGTCTGTGACCTCCAACATCTCCGTCCAAGAGCCCTTGGCAAACTTATCGCTAAAGTGGGGGATCATCCGGTAGATCTGCTGCAGCGGGAACGGCCGCCCTAAGACCTGGATGATGTGACCCAGGTGCTTCTCCCTTCCAACGTTGAACGAAAATAAATGATCGCTCGAAAGAAGAATGCAGAACTCACGCAGGTAGGCGACGAACTCCGCACTATAGCTGTGCCAGACGTTCCTCAAAAATGTCGGTGTGACGTGATAGACAGGGTCCCGGAGCCGTTCGTTTAGCAGCCGGCATAACTCCTGTACGGCATTCTCACCGGCCCCTGCGCTACTGCCACGCTTCACACACTCCAGCAGATAGTCGACATTGGCTCGGACGGTGACTCCACTGACATCGCGGATTTTGTCTCCCTGCTCATTCATGCCAAACGGCCTGAATTCCATGAAGTGCCGTTCCAGGATCGTGTGGTCTTTAGAGAGCAACTCGGTCATTAATCCGCCTGTTTTGGACAATCTTCCTTAGCAAAACGGATCACCCAACACTACCGAAGAGGCAGTGACAAAACGCAGGTTCGCATTGAACAAAGACCCGCAATTATCTTGCCCACAGCCCTCGATGTGCAAGCTGCTGACTTTTGGCGCACAATTAGGGGAATACATGCATTTGGGCCTGTTGAGAATACTTCCGCGTCGCTCACGACGGAATCATGACGCCGCTTTGGACTTTGGTGACAAGAACAGACTAGGACGGGCGACTATGCCGACAGTTGGCTGAAGAATAGCACTTACAGTCGAGGGTTTGATCAATTTAGTGAGACGCCGCACCTCAATGACAAACGCATTTTCAACCAGGGATCAGGCGTTAATATGAGCTTCAAGATCCTTCGGATAGATCTTCCAGACAGCCCATGGCTCCTTCTCCATCTCACCTTGGAGCTCTAGTAGTTTGCCATTGAATTGGCGAAAACAGGTCGCAACGATCTCTTGTTCTCGTCCACCTAACCCTTGAGCCAAATACGAATAATCACCTTTTCCCGGAATCAGTGGCGTGCGCTTCACGTTCAGCAGATAGTTGTAATTCACCAACAGTTGGTACACATCCAACGGCTCTCGCCGGCCGTCTTGATACACTCGGACCGGCTGCCTATGGCTCCATAACTGATAATTCCAAAGCATCGCCCCGACCGATTCGTGTTGAGCCGTCACCAGGTAAATGAACCGGGCAATGAGATTGGCCAACGTCGCACGGGTGAGGGAGCCTGTCGCCACTCCAGTCTTGCCAGGTATCAGTTCGTTCAGCTGATCATGCCAAGCTTGGACGTGCTGATCCTGTTGAACTTCCATATCATTCTGGTAGTAGCGGTTGACGAAGAATTCAGCATGCTCGCTCATGACCGTGAAGAGCGCTTTAAGATTGTCTTGGGTGGGTGTCTTAAAGGCTACACCATCGATGCCGCGCTCGCGAGCATCTTGGCATGGATCGGTCGTGATGAACCGATACTCCCTATGCGTCTTCTGAAAGAGGCGGCACATGCCCTCGAAGGTAAAGCTAAAGATCTCACCGAAGTCAGCACCGGTCATCTGGGACAACGTACCGAAGTAGTTGCTTTGCTGCGTGCCAAAAACATGCGGCCAGAGGAGGCGGCACAGCGGATGGGTCGATGGCAGATGGTTGCGCGTCGCAATCGCGAGATGAGCGGTCGGCGTCAAATGAATCCAATTCCAGTGCCGCACTAATGACATATGGTTCGCGAGGGCACAGAGCACGAGTTTCTTGGCCAGCTGCCAATTCTGATCACCCGGATGAGAGCAACCGCCTGCACTATCGATCTGGTAAGCCTCAAGCTTCACGCCCTGCGGATGAGATACTTCCCTAAACAACACTTTCACGCCCAGCTTGTACACACCTGGCCGATACTCGAGTTCTGGGTCATTGAGATCGAGAAGGTTCCATTCATACTTCCCGGCCATTTCCCCTTCTCGAATTTTCGTTGTATAACAGGCATACGGACCCCTCACGGCGAGGCCGCCCAGGTCGGGGCTTCCTTCGAACTCCGCCGGAATCTCCGGAGAATCGTATTGTCTTCTGCGCAGTCCGCGATACGCTTGATCCAAAGTCTCCATCGGGTCCTGAGCAATCGGCGGCAGATCCGATTGCATGGGGGAGAAAATACGCGAAAGCACCCGCATGAACGGAAAGGACACTCGCTTAAGCAGATAGTGAGTGAGGCGCCAAACTTTCTCATCTTTAGGGATAATATCGGCCACTTTGATGACATGCGGCACCCTGGGGTCTGATACTTTCAGCGTGGGAAAGACATCTGAAAGAAACACCGGAGTAATCTTTTGAGAATTCGGCTTAGGACAAGCGATTTCGAGCGGCTTATTCCCCATAAATGTCATCCAAGCGATCACATTCCAGACATCCCTTCGAAGCGACCAGCGATAGAGCGGCCAAATGATCCAGGCAATCATACCGATCAAGGCTCCGATTCCTACTCCATACAGAGCATGATCGGTATGCACTGAGGCTTTAATACCATCCAGCAAGGTGGGCATGCCCCACAGCACACTCACCAGCACGTCGACCAACCATCCGGCGATCGTCCACCGAACGCCGGACAGGACACTGCGATTCACGAAACCCATAAGGGAGCCGATCGCCGCTCCTATAGCGGCTCCGATATAGGTTCTATCGTTGAGAAAGGTGTCGATTCCGATTCTGAATTCCTGTACAACCGGCGTCGCCGACAGCACATTCACCAGCGCGCCGACCAACCATCCTGCGATTGCCCATCGAACGCCGGACAGGACATTGCGATTGAGGAAACCCAAGAGGAAGCCGATCCCGGCTCCCGTGTAGGTTCTGGAACTGAAAAAGGTATCGAAACCGATGCTGACTTCATGTCCATCCATCAGGCTCGTATTGGTCACGGAGACCAAGTTCCCAATCGCCCATCCGACGAAGGTGCCCAAACCTGTACTGATGATGGCACCCGTTGCTCCGATGACGATACTCCTTCCGAAGAGCGAGAGACGCTCGACACCAGTACCGCTCCCGAAGAGCTTGCTCAGATCAATGATGGCCAGAACCGCGAGACCAAGCAGGCCGCCGAATCCCGCTGCCTTGGCAAGCTGGTCCCATGGTAAAGAACTCAAAGGATGATTCGGGTCAGTGGGTTGCAGTGCGGCGGTGCCGACCGCAAAAAGCACCGCCAGCAGGTAGGCGATGGCGACACGTCCACCCGCCGTCAACTTTCCGCTGACCCAGTCGCTCCATGCATGGAGAATTGCCATGGAGACGCCTCCGAAAGCGCCGCCGATTGCCGCGCCCCACAAGGCGCCGTATATCAGCGTGGGGAGTAGCAAGGCGCCTGTGCTCCAGTTGAGCAACACATTGACGACTGGACCGAGTATGGCCCCCAATGTTGTACCGGCCAGGATCGGTTGAATCGAAAAGTCAAACGGCGTCGCCGGCACTGGTTCCGGGGCTGGCTGCCCCACCCGCGGCCATGGGCTGAAGGGATTGTCGACTTCGGCCAATGCGGCATCGAGCGCTGGGTAGTGTCTCTGCAGAACGCTCTTGAGCCCGTTGTCTTCGATCCATTTGAGACCGATTTCTGTATAGACTTCAGGTTTAAAGTCGTCTGTAAAGAATCGATCGCTTTTCAGGCGGCGTGAGGCCATGAGAATGAAGATGCGAAAAGCCGTATCGCTAAATCCAAATCCCTTTGGCTTATGCTCCGCGTACAAACCAACCATCAGATCGAGCAGCTTTCGCCGTGGATAAAGCCGCTTCAACTCCTGAGCCCATTCTTTCCGCTCCTTCTGCTCTCGCTTCGTCAACCCGGTAAACCATGGCAGTAGTGGCAGGCCAACCAAACGACGGTAGGAGAAAGTGGGGAGGAGCAACAGGAGCTTTCGGAATTGATTGTATCGCGGGACTGCACGTTCCCGATCTCGCATGATGTCCACCGCTGCAAGATCCAAGGTTTCTCCACCGGCCGGACCATTTTCATCCTTGAGTCGGTGAAACTGCTGCAGGGCCCGGGGAAAGTTATGAAGCGTGAGCGCGCCGGGACACGCCACGCCGAACGAATAGAACAGGTCTTCCATGGCGAACCTGTTCATGAAAGGACGGGTCCCGTTTGCCTGGATGTTTGTAAAGTCTTGCTCTTCCTGCAACTCGTCCGTTTTCACACTATAAAAGCGATAGTCATCGGGGATCAGCGGATGCATGCGATAGACCGACACAAATTCTTCGGTCATATAATAGGGAGCAGCGTGATGGTCATGACCGGATCCGGGAATGCCGCTGAGCTCTTCCTGCAAGGCACGGAGGAGAGGGGATCTGCCAATACTTCGCAACAGCCGGATCCCATTCCAGTTTGCGCGCATGCCGAGGAGCAATGTTGGATGACCAAGGATGGCCGGCGTCCATTCGACGGTATGGATTTTCGCCATCACGGCGACATTGATGAGACGCGCCGTTTCGAAGAGGCGGTCATCGTCCCAGTCCGGATAGGCCCCTTGGAGTTGATCGCATATCGCATTGTGCTCCAGCGCAAACACGGTATGTAAGAGACTGAGCCCCACCCAATAGTTGTGATTAAACCCTGTGAGATCGATTCCCGGCATGTCCGGATCTGTGTTCGGCAGTAGCCTCCAGTCATTCCTATCCCAGAATACTTTTAGATGGCCTCCTTTCTGTTTTCGTAATAGCAGTTGCCTGGCGCGGTCACTCCCATAGAGTTGAGAACCATCCCACCAGTGCGTTTCCGTGTTACAGAACATGGGTACGTTTTCCGGATCACCCGAATATCGCTCATCTTTGAGCGTGCGCCGGATTGCCATTGTTCGATTTGCGCATTCCGGCACCGGAAAAGGGTCATGGTCATCGGTTAAGGGAATGGGGGGCAGCTTCTCTGTGCTTCGCTTGTGATTGAACCAGTCATGAACCTGAAACTGGATCCACGCGGCTGCAAGGAGGTTGAGGGAGGCCGCTGGCCGGAAGCGGTCACGTCGTAATAGTTTCAGACTCACGTCGCGCGGATTGGGGTTCACAAGATTCTGATCATCAACCTTTAGCGCAGAGAGTGGAAAATTCCGCCCGAAGCGCGTCCCTGCCGCGCCCATCAGAGGAGCACTCAGATCGTTGAACCGGCCATCGGCCGTCCGCTGGTAACGAAAGGATGGCTGCCACTTGAGGGTACGTGGCTCAGTGGGCGGAACAGTCGCAGAGGTATCAATGAGATTGCGCATGCGCATGACAAAGCGCAACGCTACGAGATTCCAGATGCCAAACCCGCGCCAGAGGCGGTACCAGGGGATGAGCAGAATATTCAGGGCGAGAAAAAGGATTGAACCGGCCCAAAAAACGAGCAGAACTCCGAGCGCGACAAGATTCGCTAATTGATTACGAAGGACGTCTCCCAAGAAAATGGGGCGAGCCATAATGAGCCCCGATCGGTAGAGACCCTTACTAAGGGAGGGCAATTGTAGGAGCGCCGGCTCGGCTAAGCAATAGGGCCAAATGGGCTGATCAACATACGTGTATTTTGAGATGGCGGGTTAGGGCGCAATTATCAACTCGGAGTCTGATCGATCTAAAAGCTTGTAGTAGCGTCAAAAGTTGACTCGCAAATTTATCATGCCCACGTACTCCTCTGAGTGGTAATCACCGTTGACGGTCGGATTGATGTTGCCGGTGATCGTCCGGGGCTCGCTGAAGAACACTTGTGCCATGACGTCCAGTGCAACGGCTTTAGGAAGAAACACGCTGTCGCTTGAGCTGCCGCAAGGGATTAGGCCGAAAAAACGCCCGCCTGCCTTGCAGAGGAGTCCAAGTCCAGTACTGATGCCGATGCGGTCCGCATCCGGTAAAGTCGGGTTGAAGGTCGCGTTTGGAATAGGAGTCTGGGTCTGCACGAATCCACCGCGCACCGCTACTTCCCACTGCGGCAGTTTTTCAAGGCGTAGCCATTTGTATTCGGTGCCGAACATGGCCGTGTAGCTTCCCCGCCAATTTTGTGGATTAGGCAAGACGGCCCCGTTCGAAAGATGCACGTTGAGGTTTCGGACGGATTTCCAGTCGGTATAATCCACGTCCAACTCGAGTTTCCATTCGTGATCTGAATCACGAATGGGCCAGATGGCGATGCCGCCGGTGAAAATTTGCGGCAGGACCAGTGTGATCCTGTCATCGGCGGCGACCCTACCATTCACAAGAAACTGACCATTCAGGTGGAGCGTGGCCTGGCTGCGATAGACAAATCCGATGCTCGCGAGCGGTTTCTTGTCTGCATTGAGCAACGGTGTGTACATAAAACTGGCATTAAACCCGAGCGATGTGTCTCTTCCATTGACTTCCAAGGGCGTCCCTGCGGGGGGCTGACCGGAACCTCCTGCTGAATTGAATTTGTTCTCCGCTTGTCCCTCGCCCCAAAAGTTGAAAAAGGTATAGATATCCATTCCCAGCCCGACCGAGAACTGATCGCTGAATTTGTATGCGACAGTGGGTTTGACATCGACCATTTGGAGTGCTGCGGACGTGTTGGCAGTGCTGAAGGGGCCATTGTTTGGCCATCGGATCATGTTGCCAAATGCTCCAATGGCCCCAACTCCAACCGTAAGGTCACCAAGCGCATTGAAACCTAAGCTCCTTAGGTTGGCGGTGATGTATCCATTGAGTGGTGGAGGATACGCGACGCTGTTGCCGTAATCGCCTCGGGCGGTTTGACCCGTCGGACTTTGAAAGTCGTGGTGTCCTCCCACGAAGAGAACGCCAAAGGATGATTGGATGCCCTGCAATTGGGTCATGCCGGCGGGGTTGTAGTAAATTGCAGAAGGATCATCAGCCTGAGCGGTAAATGCGTTGCCCTGAGCCGCTCCTGATGCGCTCTGGTCCATAATGCGGAATCCGCCGGCACGTGCGGTCGAAACCGGAAGAAGAAGAGCAATCAGAAGTGATAAAAGAGTCGGAGGGACTACCGAGCACCTAGAGAGATTCACTCCCATAATCGCCATTGCGATATTCCCGAGGGGAATCGATGCGGCCCGTATTATGCGCCAACGTCGTTGAGTCAACAATAGGGCCGAATGGGTAAAATACGTGTAATAAATCGAGAAAAGGAAGCAGCAAAATTTGATTTGTCCAAGACGGTTATGCTAAATGCCCTCGCATAACTTCTCATGTGAGAAGGCAGCTCTTTCAACATTTCAAAGCAATCCCTCCGAGACCGCCGCTCACAACAGCGAGGATTCAGGGCTAACCTCACGGAGGTAGCTTGACAGGGTTGCAGCGTGTCTTCTCCGACATCAGCAACACCCCGCATTCAACAGCACGTTTCATTCATCTCGTCCGGCTTCGAGCCCAGCGTCGCAGTTCTTGTACAAGGGGCAGCGCATAACACTGCTCCCTGACGGGAGATTACGCTTTTCCGCAGAAGGATTCAGACCAAAAGAGGCAGGTGATGACATTTTTGCCTAACACGACTAACCATAGCATCAGCGAATATTCGCGATGAAGCCCGGCACATTTAAGTGGATAAATGAATACGTAACATATTCGTCATTTATATGGGTTCCGATTTCCTGTGCCGCCATCGCATTGATCCAATATCTTTTTGTAAGAGAACTCCGTCCCGCGATTGTCACCTTTGTGGTATCCCTGCCGATTATTTGGATCATCCATGTCGAGGTTTGGTCTAGACCGATTGTCGCGCGAATATTTCTTTGTCGATTTCCTTTCCTGTTCGGTGCGGTTCTGGCGATCCTGCCCTTCGTAGCCTCCAGGACAGACCTTGGGAAGTCAATACTCGGCTCCTTGTTTGTCATGACTAAGCTCCAAATCGGCGTCACGACATTCTTAACTCTGCTGGCTGCATGGTCCGCGGTCTGGACGGCGACCGTTATCCAACGACACGCAAAGGCTCGATTTGGCTTAGATCGACTCAAGAGCGAGGCGACGGAGAAACGCAAGGTATGGAGTAAGAACAAACGTATCGCTACGTGCGCTGTACTCCATCTGCCTATCGTCTATGTCGCCCTCACGAGTTCAGCACCGCCACTAATATCTAAACTGGTGGCATGGGCCATCGGTGCGATCGGTGCGATTATTTGTCTTTCGCTTGCGGTGAGCTTACGCGAGTTTTTGGTGCCGCCAGAGGAGCCCCATGATGCGTTTCTCGATCCAATCACACTCAAAGGACCCCTCGCCTACTTACACAAACAGGATCGCGTCTCGCGCAATAAAGCCATTCAGTTCATCAAGCCTGGCGTGCACTGGATTTTTCGAAAGCTCTTGGGACCCGGATACTACGACAACGACAACAAGAAACTTCGCTCGGGGCACCTCTACGCCATTAGTCTCTTCATTGTCGTCCTCATTGTGTACTGGATTGGATATTTCATACAGAAACCGACTCATCCTTTAGTACCGTTGCCAGCCTTAGGTTATCTCCTCATGTTGATACTGTTGCTGATGTGGCTACTTTCCGGTCTTTCTTTTTATTTCGACTATTACCGGACACCGTGTGCCTTCGTCATCATTGGGTTATGTCTTTTTAACTATTCGGTGTACGACCGGGACCATGTGTTCACGGCTTTTCCATTGACATCCCCCAACGGTCAGCCAATTCGCCCTCTGACAGCGAATGAAGCAGTATCCGCATGGCTTGCTCAGACAAAACATGATGCCCGGAAACCTGTCATGGTCGTGGTAGCAGCAAGTGGAGGCGGAATTGCCGCATCGGCGTGGACCACTCAAGTCCTCACGGGTTTAGAGGAAGAAGTTGGGCCTGTCTTCCAGGAGTCGGTTGCCTTTATCAGTGCGGTCTCGGGAGGGGCAGTAGGTACCATGTATTATCTGGATCGGCTTCATTCCAGGAACCCAGAGGATCTTGAAAAGGTCCGCGAGGCTGGTCGTAGCTCGAGCCTTGAAGCCACCGCGTGGGGGCTCACGTATCCGGATCTCTTGAATTTAACCCTGCCACCCATTCTCAATCCGTCTTATGATCGAGGATGGGCAATCGAACGGGCGTGGGAACACCGACTGCGTGATCGTAAGGAGAGTATTGGCTCTTGGATATTGGACGTGCAGCAAGGTTTTCTGCCGGCCTTCGTTTTTAATGCAACAATTGCTGAGAACGGTCAACGACTTTTGTTAGGACCGATCAAACTCTCATCGTCGCGTCAAGTCAGTGACTATCTGTCGGAAAAAGACATCTGCGTTGTTACCGCTGCGCGACTCAGCTCAACGTTTCCGTTCGTCAGCCCTCTAACGCGTGAACACGTACCACAAGGGCGGTCTTCCGGATATCATGTGGCCGACGGAGGCTATTTTGACAATTTTGGCGTGATGACCGTGATTGAATGGTTGCAGGAAGTGCTCGATGTTCATTCTTCCGAGATCGATCGAGTCCTCTTAATAGAAATTCGGGCTTATCCTCAAAAACAGGGGAGCGCAAAGGCTGAGTCAGCTCTATCGAGTGAAATCTTCGGGCCGCTCTCTACTATTCTTAATGTCCGTACGTCAACTCAACCGGCCCGCAACGATCTCGAACTGTCCCTCTTCAAGAACCGTTGGGCGGAGGCACTTCCTATTGAGTCTGTGGTACTTGCGCCTCCACAGGATGGTCCATTGTCCTGGCAATTAACAGACGCTGAGATCTGCTCGATCCAGACCGCATGGAAGAAGATGCGGGAGGGACCCCAGGTCGCATTGATCAAAAATCGCTTGCTTCGTGAACGTGCATACGAACCCAGGCGCGACGAGATTGATGACAAATGCAAAGCAGGTGAGTAACTGATCGTGACACTTGGATTCTCTGATTGTGAGATAGAAAAGAAGACTTAAAAGGTTCAGGAACCATTATCCAGTCAATGCGCCAAAGTTCAGAATTATTGCTGCCATTGAAACCTTGAGCGGGATTCAGGCCGACCAGTACCTCCCCACCGTCTTGGCCAAGCCAACATAGGGTAATGTAGGCACAATGCCAGCTGGCCGCTAGCACGGTCTTGCACGTCCTGCGGCTCCTCCGCCACCTGGGCAACATCATGCGGAAGAAAAATCTCGGCCAGCGAGGGGATGTTCACAGCCGTGTATCAAGCATCCCCATTGCACTTTCAGGATCAACGGCATTAACTGATTGCTGATCTCTTTCCATTCCTCCGATCCTTTGAATCGGCTCTACTTTTGTGCAGCTGGTGGACGTAGTATCGTATTTCCTTCGATTCAATTTCACCACTCCTCTTTGTATGGGTTGAATCAAGGAACATTGACGCCCGAGCATCGCTCCCCTCCGGGACGTCCAACCGCTCGCCTTGTCGAAATGCGACTTCTAAACATGCTATGCTCGCGTACTTTCTGGGAAGATTTGGTTAAGGATCAGACCCCAACTTGATGTACATAGATTGGCGCCATGTTCATTGAACCGAAAGAAGAGCGAAGACATAGTGAGCGAAGGTATAGAGATAGGCGGCTGCTGCGCTGCGAACGGGAGTTTGAGGCCGCAATACGAATAACGAGCGCATTGCACGAACACCTCGCGCTCGATGAGCTGGTTGTAAAGGCCCTTCAGATTGCCATTGAGGTGGCCAACGGCG
>Ga0207428_10002566_pt1 | contig 18152 bp, 19 predicted proteins | sample RhiMethybrSRZTD1_FD_187600 | JGI IMG/M metagenome (GOLD analysis project Ga0207428, IMG submission 187600) | Populus rhizosphere microbial communities from Tennessee, USA - Rhizosphere MetaG P. TD hybrid SRZTD1 (SPAdes) (version 3) | ecosystem: Host-associated > Plants > Roots > Rhizosphere >...
GTCCCGAATAGAGCAACGCGCACCTTCTCGCACGTGAGGCTCGGATAGTCCTGGATGAGAAGGCGCAATCCACGCCTGGCATCCTCCATGCGGCCGGCGCAGACATACGCCGGTATCAGCTGACGATATACCCATCGCGCGTCAGGGTTGGCAGCATTCGAGAGTAATGGCAAATTCAAGGGCCCGTGCGTCATGAGTGCTGCGGTGGGCCGGCGGCAGGCGTCAGGCTAGGCCACTCGCAAGCCCATAGGGATGACGGAGGGCCGTATGGGCCTTCCGCCTCATCACAGCGTTCGTTCATTCCTGGTAGCTTTGTGCGATCTGGTGGATAGGGAGGAGAACATTGCATGCCCACCAAAGTGGCGGTCATCCAAAAGCCTCCGGTCCTACTCGACCGGGACAAGACCATTGTGCGCGCGCTCGCCTCCATCGAGGAGGCGGCGCGCGAAGGCGCGAGGCTGCTCGTCTTTCCAGAGGCCTACATCCCCGGTTACCCGACCTGGATCTGGCGTCTCAAGCCCGGCGGGGACATGGCGTTGTCCAACGAGATTCACGCACGGCTGCGCCAAAACGCGGTCGATCTCAGCGGCAACGATCTGAGGCCCCTGCAGGAAGCTGCCGCCAAACATGGCGTGACCGTCGTGATGGGCCTGCATGAGATCGACAGCCAGTTCTCCGGCACCACGCTGTTCAACACGGTGGTCGTGATCGGCCCTGACGGTGCGCTGCTCAACCGCCATAGGAAGTTGATGCCCACCAATCCAGAGCGGATGGTGTGGGGCATGGGCGATGCATCCGGCCTGAAAGTCGTCGATACGCCCGCCGGTCGGCTCGGCAGCCTCATTTGCTGGGAGAGCTACATGCCGCTCGCGCGTTACGCGCTCTATGCTCAAGGCATGGAAATTTACGTCAATCCGACGTGGGATAGCGGAGAGACCTGGGTCGCCACGCTGCGACACATTGCGAGGGAAGCCGGAGCATGGGTGATCGGCACGGCCACGGCCCTGCAAGGAAGTGACATTCCGGCCGACTTTCCCGAACGCGACCTGCTCTTCAAACCGGAGGAGTGGATCAACGGTGGCGGTGCCGTCGTCATCAAGCCGACAGGAGCAATCGCCGCAGGCCCCCTCAATCGGGAAAAGGGCATTTTGTTCGCGGACGTCGACGCAGACGAGGCCCGGCGCGCACGACGGTCACTCGATGTCTGCGGGCACTATGCCCGGCCCGACATCTTCTCGTTGTCCGTAAGTCGTAGGCCACTTAGCCCTGTAGCGTTCACCGACTGACGTCTGTCGGCCCTGGGGCTCCAGGACCTGGTGCGCCGTGCTCACCAGCGGCACTCTGGGACGTGTGCGAGGCTCAGTTCGTCCGGCTGATGCAGAAGCCGATGACGTCGGCCAGCGCGCGGGCGTGGGCGTCGGTGCGGAAGATGGCGAGGGCGTCGCGGGCGATGGCGCCGTAGTGGCGGGCGCGCTCCAGCGTCGCCTCGATGGCGCTGTGCCGTTTCATCAGCCGCACGGCATGGTCGAGATCGCCCTCCTCGATGTCGCCATCGCTCAACGTGCGCTTCCAGAAGGCGCGCTCCGTGTCGTTGCCGCGCCGGAAGCATAGGATCACCGGCAGTGTGATCTTGCCCTCGCGGAAATCGTCGCCGACCGACTTGCCGAGCCGGGCGGTCGTGCCCGAATAGTCGAGTGCGTCGTCGACCAGCTGGAAGGCGACGCCGAGATTGCGGCCGTAGGACTTGAGCGCGGCATGCTCCTCGGCGGGACGGTTGGCGATCGCCGCCCCCACCTCGGTGGCGGCCGAGAACAGCGCGGCGGTCTTGGCGTTGATGATGGCGAGGTAGGCGTCCTCGGTGGTCGCCGTGTTCTTGGCGGCGGCGAGCTGCATCACCTCGCCTTCGGCGATCACGGCGGCGGCGCTGGACAGGATCTTGAGCGCGCCGAGCGAGCCCACGTCCACCATCATGCGGAACGCCTGGCCGAGCAGAAAGTCGCCGACCAGAACGCTCGCCTGGTTGCCCCACACGCGGCGGGCCGAGGCCTTGCCGCGCCGCACGTCGCTCTCGTCGACGACATCGTCGTGCAGGAGCGTCGCCGTGTGCATGAATTCCACCGCCGCAGCCAGCCGCACATGCCCCTTGCCGCGGTAGCCGCACAGCTTGGCGGCGGCGATCGTCAGCATCGGGCGCAGCCGCTTGCCGCCGGAGTCGATGAGATGGTGGGCGAGCTTGGGGATCAGCTCGACGTCGGATACCGCCTTGTCCAGGATGATGCGGTTGACGGCCTGCATGTCCTCGGCGACGATCTCCAGCAGCGGCTTCAAGCTCTCTGCGGGATCCCGCGCCTCTTCGAATGGGACGACGACGCCCAAGGTGTATCCCCATGTGGAGTTCGGTCGATCCGTATAAGCGGGACAGCGACGGGGCAGTCAAGCCCGCACGGCTGCGACAGAGGGCAACGGCCGCAAATTCGATGCGCTGCAATGCGTGAGCTTCTGCGCAGCAACGACACCGTGCTGATCGGCTTCGCCCAGTCGGTCCTGCGGCAGGCCGGCATCGCCAGCTTCGTTGCCGATCAGTATATGAGCGTGGTGGAAGGCTCGATCGGCGCCTTCCCACGCCGGCTACAGGTCGCCGATGGGGACTGGGCGACGGCGCGGGGCGCGCTTGCCGAAGCCGGCCTGGCAGACTGGCTGATCGAGGATGGAGACGCACGCCCTTGAGCGACGGCCTTGCGGACCGATCCATGACCGACGACGCCTTCCTCGGCGGCGCCCTGCGCATCCTGCAGCCGAGGGATGGCTACCGCGCCGGAGTGGATGCGGTGCTGCTGGCGGCATCGGCGCCCCTCGAGGCCGGGCAGCGCCAGCGGGTGCTCGACGTGGGGGCCGGGGTCGGAGTCGTCGGCTTGGCCGTGGCGCGCCGCGTTGCCGATGCGGAGGTGGTGCTCGTGGAGCGCGACGCGCGGCTGGCGGAGCTTGCCCGCAGCAATGTCGAGCGCAACGCCCTCTCGGAGCGGGTGCGCGTCGTCGAGGCCGACGTGGAGCAGGCCCTAGGCCGCCAGCCGGCACTTGCCGCGATGGCCGAAAGCTTCGATCACGTGCTGGCCAATCCACCATTTCACACGCAAGGGAGCGGCACGCCGGCGGCCGACGCGACAAAGGCTGCCGCCAATGCCATGGCCGGGGACAGTCTGATCGGCTGGTCGCGCTTCCTGGCGGCGATGGCCCGACCCTCAGGTAGAGTTGCCGTCATTCACAAGGCCGAGGCGCTGGCAGCCCTGCTCGCCGCGTGCGAGGGCCGCTTTGGCGCGCTCAAGGTGCTGCCCATCCACCCGCGCCGGGACGCGGCGGCGATCCGCGTGATCGTGCACGGCATCAAGGGCAGCCGCGCGCCGCTGGGCATCCTGCCCCAGCTCACCTTGCATGGCGACGAGAACGGCTTTCGCCCGGAGATCGACCTGATATTGCGGCAAGGAGCGAGACTGGAGATATGAGGCCAGGCCCTTTGTTTGCCAACGGCCCATTGTGGCCTCCGGTCCGCTCGGTTTGCTAATATGCTAGGCTTGATCGTCAGAACCCCCGCAGGACCACACGCATGCTCTTCTTCAATCGCAGCCCTGTCGTTCCCGTCCTGCGCCTGAGCGGGCCCATCGGCATGGTGACGCCGCTGCGGCCAGGCCTCGCCATGGCGTCGGTGGCAGGCCCCCTCGAGAAGGCCTTCAGCCTGTCGAGGCTGCCGAGCGTGGCGGTGGTGATCAATTCGCCGGGCGGCTCGCCGGTGCAGTCGCATCTGATCTTTAGCCGCATCCGCCAGCTCGCCGCCGAGAAGGAAAAGCGCGTCTACGTGTTCTGCGAGGACGTCGCGGCCTCGGGCGGTTACTTCCTGGCGCTGGCGGGCGACGAGATCTATGCCGATCCGTCCTCGATCGTCGGGTCGATCGGCGTGATCTCCGCGAGCTTCGGCCTCGACAAGCTGATCGGCCGCTTCGGCATCGATCGGCGCGTTCATTCCGCCGGCAAGGACAAGGGCGCGCTCGACCCCTTCCAGCCGGAGCGCCCCGAAGACGTGGCGCGGCTCAAGGACCTGCAGCGCCATGTGCACGACGTGTTCATCGGCATCGTCAAGGAGCGGCGCGCGGGCAAGCTCGCCGGGCCGGAGGAGGAATTGTTCTCGGGCGCCTATTGGTCGGCGGCCAAGGCGCTGGAGTACGGCCTGATCGACGGCGTTGCCGACGTGCGCAGCAAGATGCAGGCCCTGCACGGCAAGAAGGTGCGGCTGCGCGCGGTCCCGCTAGCGCCGGGGGGGCTGCTGTCCCGCTTCCGGCGGTTGCCCGGCCTTCACCCAAGCGTGAACGACGGAGTTGCATTCACGCCCTCGTTTGCCGATGATCTGATATCCGCGGTCGAAGCGCGCGCCCTGTGGTCGCGGTTCGGCCTCTGACGCGCGCCAGGCTGGCCGCGCACTGCCGATCGGCAGCGACGTCTCGGAGAGAACGCCATGCCGCAAGTGATCGCCTTGGCACTTCTGGGAGCCGGTCTCTACGCGGGCTATCGCTGGCTGACGCGCACCACCAGCGAGATCGCCGCGCACGTGCAGCGCGCCGAGGACGAGGTGCGCCAGGAGGCTGCGGGCCGCATCGAGAAGAACCTGGGCGCGCTGGAGTACGATCCCTCGAGCGACGTCTACAGGCCGGCGCGCAAGCCGTAACGGGCGGCATGGACCTCGATTTCGTCAGAGGGCTGCGCCAGGCCGAGCTCGAGCTGGCTCTGACGGAGATCGCGTCGCGCAAGCCCGCCGGATCCAGCGTCGTCGAGATCGGCGGCGGCGGTGGCTGGCAGGCGCGCATGCTGGCCGATGCCGGCTTCGCGGTGCGGTCGTTCGATCTGGCCGGCAGCCAGTTCAGCGCGCATCGCGTCTTCCCCATCGAGGACTACGACGGCCACCGCATCCCCGCCGCCGATGCCGCCTTCGACATCGCCTTTTCCTCCAACGTGCTCGAGCACATCGCCCACGGGCGTGCATTCCAGGCCGAGCTGCATCGCGTGCTGAAGCCCGACGGCATTGCCGTGCATCTGCTGCCGACGGCCTCGTGGCGGCTGTGGACGCTGGCGGCGCACTATCCCTGGCTGGTCAAGTCGGGCAGCGGCGTGGTCAGGGCATGGCTTGGCGGCGGCGGTCCGTCGGAGGACGCGGCGGTGGTTGCACGGGCCGCGGGCCGGCGTGGCAAGGCCGAGCTGCTGCGCCGCGTTGTCGTCTCGCCGCGCCATGGCGAAGTCGGCAATGCCGTCTCGGAGCTGTGGCACTTCAGCCGGCATCGCTGGACGCCGCTGTTCGAGGACACCGGCTGGCGCGTCGTTGCGCGCGACACCAATGGCCTGTTCTACACGGGCTACAGCGTGCTTGGCTGGCAGCTCTCGCTTGCCGCGCGGCGGCGGCTGAGCCGCCTGCTCGGGGCTTCGTGTCACGTCTACGTGCTGGAGAAGGCGTCGGCTTCTCGCGCGACCAATGCGAGCGCGCCGCTCGCGGCAGAGACAGCGCGAGGCAAGGCCTCTCAATAGGCCCGCTTGAGCTTCGGAAACATCGGGAAGTGCTTGACGTTGAGGGTGGCGAGCCGCAGCCCGTGGTGCTCCGCGGTCGCCGCGATGAGGGCGTCGGGAATGTCGATCCCGTGGCTCAAGCCGTAGTGTCGAATGAAGCCACCTCCTCGTTTCGCAACCTCATCGGTGATGGGTAGCCACTTGAGCGGCGCACACACAGCGTCGATATCTCTCTCTTCACGCTGACTCCGGGCGCCTACGTGAAGTTCGAGCAGGGAAATGACCGAGATGCTGGGCGATTCCGAGAGTGATCTCAGCCAAGCGGTGGCGACCGGGACGTGTCGGATGTAGTCGACGAGAATATTGGTATCGAGCAATAGACTCACGATGCGCGCTTTGCCTTCTTGCCCAAGATGGTCGATCGCCGGTTCCACCGGCGGCGAATCTCCCGCATCTCTTCGTCCAAGTTTTCACGCTCGGCCCAAGCTCCAGACAACTTCGCGAGAGTTTCGTCGACGATGCTCTTCCAAGCGCGCTGCTCCTCCGGTTCCTGATCGAGGCGCAGATCGATCCCCGACCGGATCAATTCGGCTTCGGCAACGCCCATTGCGGCTGCACGTGCCTTGAGCTTCTTGTTCTGCTCCGCGGTGATGAAAACCTGCTTGCGAACCATCTTGTTCATGGGATCAGCCTCCTACACATACCCTATGTGTATACCTTCCACCCTTCAAGACCGTGGATGCAATTGGTGGTGACGCACCGCGCCCAATGCGTATAGTGCGCGCCGCAACCCTCAAGGCCTCGCGTCCTCGTTATGCAGAAGAAAGCCGCCAAGTCGGCCGCATCCAAAGAGGCCAGCGCCGCCGCCCTGCGGCCGACCGAGTCGTTCCAGGACTTGATCCTGGCGCTGCAGCAGTTCTGGGGGGAGCAGGGCTGCGTGATCCTGCAGCCCTACGACATGGAGGTGGGCGCCGGCACGTTCCACCCCGCCACCACCTTGCGCGCGCTGGGCCCCAAGCCCTGGAACGCGGCCTACGTCCAGCCCTCGCGGCGGCCCAAGGACGGCCGCTACGGCGAGAACCCCAATCGCCTGCAGCACTACTACCAGTTCCAGGTGATCATGAAGCCGTCGCCGGCGGACTTTCAGGACCTCTACCTGGAGAGCCTCGCCCGCATCGGCATCGACCCGCTGGTGCACGACATCCGCTTCGTGGAGGACGATTGGGAGAGCCCGACGCTCGGCGCCTGGGGGCTCGGCTGGGAGGTATGGTGCGATGGCATGGAGGTGACGCAGTTCACTTATTTCCAGCAGGTCGGCGGCTTTGACTGCAACCCGGTGTCGGGCGAGATCACCTACGGGCTGGAGCGGCTCGCCATGTACGTGCAGGGCGTCGACCGGGTATTCGACCTGAGCTTCAACGGCCGCACCGACGCCCGCAAGCTCACCTACGGGGATGTGTTCCTGCAGGCCGAGCAGGAGTATTCGCGCTACAACTTCGAGCACGCCGACACGAGCGTCCTGCTGCAGCACTTCAAGGACGCGGAGAAGGAATGCAAGGCGCTGCTGGAGGCCGGCACGCCGGCGCCGGAGGCCAACGACAAACGCCACAAGCTGGCGCTGCCGGCGTACGACCAGGTCATCAAGGCCTCCCACATCTTCAACCTGCTGGACGCGCGCGGCGTGATATCCGTGACCGAGCGGCAGAGCTACATCCTGCGCGTGCGCGACCTCGCCAAGGCCTGCTGCGCGGCCTGGCTGCAGACGGAGGGGGGCGGGGCGTGACTAGTTGCGGGGTTGCCGCATGACCAACCTGATGAGCGAGCGTGCTCGTCGCATGCGCCGGGAGAAGGGGCCAGCTGAACGCAAGCTTTGGCACAAGCTGCGTGAGTTCAATCGGCACGGCCTTCAATTCCGCCAGCAAGCACCCATCGGACCGTACATCGCGGATTTTTGCGACCACAACGCAAAGCTGATTGTCGAGGTCGATGGTGGTCAGCACGGTGAGGCGAAAGGGCTGGCGGCCGACAAGCGTCGAACCCGTTGGCTCGAGTCGCAAGGCTACCGGGTGCTGCGCTTCTGGAACAACGACGTTCTCAGAAACGTCGAGGGCGTCGAGATCGCGATCATGCTGGCCGTCGGGTTGCTGACCGAGAACGGCCTAGAAGAAGCCAGCAATGATGGAGCCGCTGCCTCCGCTATGGAACGGTTGCGGAGGAAGGCTCGCAGGCTCGTTCGTGCAGGAGAACGCGTTCCTTCGGTGCAATTCTTGGCTCAACCTAAGAGCCAGATCGTCCCCTCCCCCCTTGTGGGGGAGGGACAGGGAGGGGGGGATTGCAGAACCTCTGCGGTAGGGGTTCCCCCCACCCCTAGCCCCTCCCCACCAGGGGGAGGGGAATCCCGTCGGCGTTTGTGGAAAAGAATAGAGCCTCACAATGGCTGAGCTGTTGCTGGAGTTGTTCTCGGAGGAAATCCCGGCGCGCATGCAGGCCCGCGCAGCGGAGGATTTGCGGCGGCTGGTGACGGAGGGGTTGAAGGCGCAGGGATTGGCAGTCGGCGAGGCCAAGGCTTACGCCACGCCCCGGCGGCTGGCGCTGGTGGTGGAGGGTGTGCCGGAGACGTCGCCGGACCTGGCGGAGGAGAGGAAGGGGCCGCGGGTCAGTGCGCCGGAGCAGGCGATTGCCGGGTTCCTCAAGTCGGCGGGGCTCAAGTCGGTCAAGGAGGCGACCGTCGTCAAGGACGAGAAGAAGGGCGACTTTTACGTCGTGAAAGTCGACAAGCCCGGGCGTGCGGCCAAGGACATCGTCGCCGAGGTGGTGCCGGCGGTGGCGGGGAGGTTTCCCTGGCCCAAGTCGATGCGCTGGGGCTCGGGGCGGACCACGTGGGTGCGGCCGTTGCATTCGATTCTGTGCCTGCTCGACGGCAAGGTGGTGCCGTTCGCCATCGAGGCGGTCGAGAGCAGCAAGGAGACACGCGGGCACCGCTTCCATGGCAACGCGCCGTTCGCGGTGAAGGGCGCGGCTGACTACGTTCGAGGCCTCGAGAGCCACAAGGTGATCCTCGATCCGCAGGCGCGGGCGGCGCTGATTGCCGAGCAGGCCCGGGCGCTGGCCAAGGAGCACAAGCTGGCGCTGGTCGAGGACGAGGCGCTGCTGGCGGAAAACGCGGGCCTCACGGAGTGGCCGCTGGTGCTGATGGGCAGCTTCGACGAGGCGTTCCTGGAGGTGCCGGCGGAGTGCCTGATGCTCTCCATGAAGCAGCACCAGAAGTGTTTCTCGCTCAAAGCTCCGCGGTCGGGCAAGCTCGCCAGCAAGTTCCTGCTGGTCTCCAACCTTAGCCCCAAGGACGGCGGCAAGGAGATCGTGGCCGGCAACGAGAAGGTGATCGCGGCGCGGCTCAGCGATGCCCGCTTCTTCTGGCAGCAGGACCTCAAGAAGCCGCTCGACGAGATGGCGAGCGCGCTGGCCGGCATCACCTTCCACGAGAAGCTGGGCTCGCAGAAGGAGCGGGTCGAGCGCATCGCCGAGCTCAGCTTCCAGATCGCGGGCTCGGTGGACGCGGTGCCGGAGGATGCGCGGCGCGCGGCGCAACTCGCCAAGGCCGATCTGGTGTCGGGGATGGTCGGCGAGTTTCCCGAGCTGCAGGGGCTGATGGGGCGCTACTACGCGCAAGTTGCCGGCACCAAGCCCGAGATCGCGCGCGCGGTGGAGCTGCACTACAAGCCCAAGGGGCCGACCGACACGGTGCCGAAGGTGGAGGAGGGCGATGCGGTCGCCGTGGCCGTGGCGCTCGCCGACAAGCTCGACACGCTGGTCGGCTTCTGGTGGGTCGGAGAAAAGCCAACAGGCTCCGGTGACCCGTACCAGTTGAGAAGAGCTGCGCTTGGAATGATCCGGATCGTTCTGGAAAACGATCTAAGGTTACCGCTGGTATCTGTGGCTGAAGCCGCCACCAACTTAGTGGACCGTTCGATCAAGGCGAGCGGAATCGGTCTCGTGAGTTGGAGCGGGCGACAGGTCCATTCAGAGGTGATCGACCTCCTCTCCTTTCTCGCCGACCGGCTCAAGGTGCATCTGCGCGAGAAGGGGGCGCGGCATGATCTGATCGATGCGGTGTTTGCGCTCGGCGGGCAGGACGATCTGGCGCTGATCGTGAAGCGCGTCGAGGCGTTGGGTGAGTTCCTCAAGACAGACGACGGCGCCGTGCTGCTGGCGGGCGTCAAGCGCGCCACCAACATCATCCGGGATGAGGAGAAGAAGGACAAGCGGAGCTGGTCCGGGGCCGCCGAGCCGGCGCTGCTGCGCGAGCCGCAGGAGAAGGTGCTCTACGAGGCGATCCAGAAGGTGAAGAAGGATACGGTCGCCGCCATCAACGTGGAGAACTTCGCCGGCGCCATGCGGGCGCTGGCCGAGCTGCGCGCGCCGGTCGACGCCTTCTTCGACAAGGTGACCGTCAACGCCGACGACCCGAAGCTCCGCGCCAACCGCCTCGCCCTGCTCTCGGAGATCCGCGCCGCCACCCTGAACGTGGCGGATTTCTCCAAGATTGCGGGGTGACGTCATGCCCGTGCAGACGGGCATCCACGCAACGTTCGGTGACGCTCGACGCAATGCGTTAACTTTGCGTGGATTCCCGCCTTCGCGGGAATGACGCCTGGCGGCTAGCCGGCCGCCCGGCTGGCGCAGATGCCGGCGCGACCTGTATAATCCGCGCGAAAGTCAGGGGTCGGACGCCTCGCCATCAGCGTGGCGTTTTTTGCGCTATCCTGGCGGCCGCATCAACTCTGGGAGGAAGCCGCGTGCGTGTGCTGGTCGTCGAGGATGACCGCGATCTCAATCGGCAGCTGGTGTCGGCGCTGACCGATGCCGGCTATGCCGTCGACTCCGCCTTCGACGGCGAGGAGGGCTATTTCCTCGGCGAGACGGAACCCTACGACGTGGTGATCCTGGATACCGGCCTGCCGAAGATGGACGGCATCAGCGTGCTCGAGCAATGGCGCCGGGCCGAGCGCAAGATGCCCGTGATCATCCTCACCGCGCGCGACCGCTGGAGCGACAAGGTGACGGGCATGGATGCCGGCGCCGACGACTACGTGGCGAAGCCCTTCCACATGGAGGAGCTGCTCGCGCGCATCCGCGCCCAGGTGCGGCGCGCGTCAGGCCACGCCAAGAGCGATCTGGAGTGCGGCCCCCTGCGCCTCGACACCAAGACCGCGCGCGTCACCTTGAACGGTCAGCCGGTCAAGCTGACCTCGCACGAGTACCGGCTGCTCGCCTACCTGATGCATCACAACGAGCGCGTGGTGTCGCGCACGGAGTTGGTCGAGCACCTCTACGAGCAGGACTTCGATCGCGATTCCAATACCATCGAGGTGTTCATCGGGCGGCTGAGAAAGAAGATCCCGCCGGACATGATCAAGACCATCCGGGGTCTCGGCTACCGGTTGTCGCGGGAGGTCGATGACAACTAATTCGCTCGCGTTCCGGCTGTTTGCCACCGCGGTGGCGTGGACCCTGCTGGCCCTGCCGATCGCGGGCGCCATCATTTATTCGCTCTACGCCCAGGAGGTCGGCACCAGCTTCGACCGGCGCATCAACCTCCTGCTCACCGTGGTCCTCAACGACACCATCGATCATGGCGACCAGGTGCCGGGCGAGCCCAAGGACGTGGGCGAGCCGCTGTTCGAGGTCACGCATTCCGGCTGGTATTGGCAAATCAGGCCGCTCGACGGGCGGCCGGGTCCAACGCTCGGCTCCCGCTCGCTCGCGGGCCTGTCCATCCCCTTGCCGAGCGAGCACAACGTCGAGCCCAACGAGCGCGAGGTGCGCTGGGCCAACCTGGACGGGCCGCTCGAGCAGCGGCTGCGCGTCGCCGAGAGCATCTACGTGTTCGGCGAGGGCAAGATGGCGCAGCGCTACTCGGTGGCGGTCGGCGGCACGCTGGGCGAGGTGGAGACGAGCTTGCGCAACTTCCGCACGCGCCTGACGCTGGCCCTGTCGCTCGCCGGCGTCGGGCTGCTGGCGCTCACCTTGTTCCAGGTGCGGTTCGGCCTCTTCCCGCTCGCCAAGGTGGAGAAGGGCCTGGCCGCCGTGCGCTCGGGCGAGGCCACCAAGCTCGACATCGGCCTGCCGCAGGAGATCGAGCCGCTGCAGCAGGAGCTCAATGCGCTCCTCAAATCCAACCAGGACATCGTCGAGCGGGCGCGCACGCACGTCGGCAACCTCGCGCATGCCCTGAAGACGCCGCTGGCGGTCATCGTCAACGAGGCGCGCGACGACCAGAGCCCGCTGGCCCGCAAGGTCGCCGAGCAGGCCCAGATCATGGGCGAGCAGGTCAATCTCTATCTCGATCGTGCGCGCATGGCGGCGCGCATCGGCGTGATCGGCCGCGTCACCGAGGTGCGGCCGGTGAGCGACTCCATCATCCGGGCGCTGGAGCGCATCTATCGCGACAAGCACCTGACGTTCTCCACGGACTGCCCGCCCGGCGCCCGCTTCCAGGGCGAGCGCCAGGACCTCGAGGAGATGCTGGGCAACCTCCTGGACAACGCCTCCAAGTGGGCGCGCTCGCGGGTGGTGTTGGCGGCGACCGCGCTGGCGCAGGGCGGCAACGGCTCCGGCCGCTGGCTCGAGATCCGCGTCGACGACGACGGACCCGGCCTGACGGCCGAGCAGATGGCCGATCCCATCATCCGCGGCCGGCGGCTCGACGAGACCAAGCCCGGCTCGGGCCTCGGCCACTCCATCGTTGCCGATTTGGCCCATTCCTATAGCGGCAAGCTGGAGCTCGCCCGCTCCGAGCACGGAGGCCTGTCCGCCCGGTTGACGCTGCCCTTGGCCACTTGACCGCCATGCGCCGCAGGGCCTAGGACTCCGTCAAGGCCGCACTTTCGCCCGAATCGGGGGAGCGAAGTCCAAGCTGAGGGAGCGTGCGGGCGTGCCCCATCCCTTCGGCGTGCGGCGCCGTTTGGGGAGCACGGGAGATGGGAGAGGACTTCCATGAAGCGCTGTTTGCCGACGTTCGCGCTGACCGCGACGCTGGCCCTGGCGGCCTGCGGGCCCGACGTCAACAATCAGGACACCGGTACGGTGGTCGGCGCCATTGCCGGCGGCGTGATCGGCAATCAGTTCGGAAAGGGCGGAGGCCGCGTGGCCAGCACGCTCGCCGGTGCGGTGGTCGGCGGCATCGTCGGCAACGAGATCGGCCGCTCGCTTGATCAGCGCGACCGCGAGCTTGCCCGCCAGGCCGAGTACGACGCCTGGGAGCGCGGACCCGCCCGCCAGCCGGTACGCTGGCGCAATCCCGACAACGGCCGCTACGGCGAGGTGATCCCGGAAGCGCCCTACAAGCGCGGCAGCGTCGATTGCCGCGACTTCGTGCACCGGGTCTACATCGACGGCCGCCCGCAGACCATGCGCGGCACCGCCTGCCGCAATCCGGACGGCACCTGGACGCAGGTCGGCTGACGGGGTGTCAGACCCTCCGGGTCTGACACCATGGCTCGGCATCGCTTGTGATGTCCTCTCGCGCTCGGTTGGGACGGTTCGCTGTCGCTGTCAGCGTCTGTCTTGCCACCCGGCGTTAGCAGCCCTATTGCAGTGAGCACGGGGGTCAGACCCCTCGCCCCGGCGCCATCGATCAAGCCGCAATGTTAGGCGCGAGGGGTCTGACCCCCGCAGGACCGGCAGCGCATGCTCCTGTGGATCGCCTTCGCCGTCATGACCGCCGCGGCTCTGGTCGCCGTGCTGCGGCCGCTCGCGCGGGCCGCGCGGCAGTCGAGCCCGCCGCCAGCCGCCGGCGCCCTTGCGGTCTATCGCCAGCAGCTCGAGGAGATCGAGGCGGAGCGGGCGCGCGGGCTCCTCGACGACAAGGAAGCCGCCGCCGCCAGGACCGAGGTCTCGCGGCGCCTGCTGGCAAGCGCGGACGAGCTCGACCGGGCACCGCGCGACGGCAGCTCCACCCATCATTCGCGGCGTGGCGTCGTGGCGCTGGCGACCGCCGCCGTCGTACCGCTGCTGACCCTCGCGCTCTATCTCGCCTACGGTTCGCCCGGCCTGCCGTCGTTTCCTGCATCGAGCCGGGACCAGCTGTCGCTGGAGCGCGCGCAGATCGGCGACCTGGTGGCCAAAGTCGAGGCCCGTCTGCGCGAGCATCCCGAAGACGGCGAGGGTTGGGACGTGATCGCCCCGGTCTACTACAAGCTCGGGCGCTTTCACGATGCGGCCAACGCCTATGCCCGCGCCGCGCGTCTCAAGGGCGAGACCGTCCGGCGGCTGGCGGGTTTTGCCGAATCCGCCGTGTTCGCCGCCGACGGCATCGTCACCGAGGAGGCACGAGCAGCCTACGAGAAGATCCTGAGGGTGGAACCGACCCGCGTCGAGCCGCGCTTCTGGCTGGCGCTTGCCAAGGAGCAGGACGGCAAGCTCGCCGAAGCGCTGGCCGACTACCAGGGCCTGCTGGCCGAGGCCCCGGCGGGCGCACCCTGGCGAGCCGCGGTCGAGGGCCGCATTGCCGACGTCTCGCGCCGCGTGGCGGGTGGGGAAAGCCGGGATCCGCGCGGGCCCGGGCCCAGTGCCGAGGACGTGGCGGCAGCCGAGAAGCTCTCGCCCGAGGACCGCGCCCGCATGATCGCGCAGATGGTCGACGGGCTGGCCGAGCGATTGAAACGCGACGGCCGCGACCTCTCGGGCTGGCAGCGCCTGATCAACGCCTATGCCGTGCTCGGGCGTGGCCCGGAGGCCCGCCAGGCGCTGGCCGACGCGCGCAAGAACTTCCCCGCCGACGAGACGGCGCTTGCGGCACTCGCGACACTTGCCAAGACCCTCGGGCTGGGCTCATGACGAGACTGCACGCCTTCGAGCCCGACCGCTCATGACCCGCAAGCAGCGCCGCGCTGGTTTTATTGCTTTGAGCGTCGGCATCCTCTCGGCGGCGGTGCTGCTGGTGGCCATTGCCCTGCGCGACACCATCGTCTTCTTCCACACGCCCAAGGAGATGGCGGAGAAGCACATTCCCGCAGGCAAGCGCATCCGGCTCGGCGGGCTGGTCGCCGAGGGTAGCGTCAAGCGCGGCATCGGCAGCACGGTCGAGTTCGCCATCACCGACACGATCAAGACCATTGCCGTCAGCTATACGGGTTTGCTGCCCGATCTGTTCCGCGAGGGCCAGGGCGTGGTAGCCGAGGGCAAGCTCGATCCCGCGGGTCGCTTCCTCGCCGACACCGTGCTCGCCAAGCACGACGAAAACTACATGCCGCCCGAGGTCGCCAAGGCGCTGAAGGAGCAGGGCGTGTGGCAGGGCGCCGGCAAAGCGAAGGACGCTCAAAGGAAATGAGCGCGATCTCCCTCTTCCCATTGAAGAAATGGGGGAGAGGGAACACGGGCCGCGTCTACCGTCTTTGCGCGGTTTTCTCGCGCACCCAGGCTTCGAACTGCGGCTTGCAGCCGAGCTTGTGCAGCTCGGTGAGGACATCCTCGTCGGCCGGCAGGGTTGCGAGCTCGCGCAGGACGACCTTGCGCGGTGGGCGGTCGCCGACGACGACCAGGTAGGTTGCGTCGGGGCGCGGGGCGAGATTGGCGGGCCAGGCCGCGGCGTCGCTGCCGGCCTGCCATTGCGCCTCGCCGCGCTGTCCGCTGGTGGTATCGATGACGGCGACGCGCTCGGGCGACGCGGACGGTGCGCGGACGAGCTGCAGGGCGGTGCCTTTGGCGACGCACACGCTGCCGTCGATCGTCACCGGCACGGCCGACCAGGAGAAGCCGATGCGGGGTCTTGGCATCTCGCGGCCGATGCTGCGCGTCGCTCCGGCCGTGGTCTCCGTGGCGCCGCCGGTGTCGAGCAGGCCCTTGAGCCAGGCCAGCACGCCCTCGTTGCGCGGCTGGCCCTTGGCGAGGTCTCCGACCTTGCCCGTGAACGGCCCCTTGATGGTCTGCGTCTTGCCCGACGGCAGCACGACGCGGACGTGCGTGCCGGCGGGGAGCGCGATGGTGTCGTGATCAGCGAGCTGGCGGCCAGCTGCGATGGCGGGCACCGTCGACTCGATCACATGCACGTCGGCCCGGGCGGGCGGCGCGAGGAGTAGCGCGACAAGTCCGAGGAGGGAGAGAAGCGCATGCGTATGGGTCATCTGGTGAACCACATCCCTGGGTCTGGCGCGCGCCGTCCGAGCCACCTGCCGAGGTAGTGGCCGGCAAACTCGCCCATGAACCAGGCCAGCAGCGCGAGCACGATCGGCAGCACGATACGGAATTGCCAGAACGCAATTGTGTCCAGGCCGAGAATGACGATGGTGGCGAGGCTGCCGAGCAGAATTCCCTGCCGCTTCAGGCGGTAGCGCCAGCCGATCAGGAAGCCCATGCCCGCCAGGAGGGCGAGGCCCAGGCGCAGCGCCAGCGAATCGACCTCGAGCTGGCGGATGCCGCGTGCGTCGATCGTCTCGGCGACGATGTGGGCGTGCACCACGGCTCCGGGCATGCGATCATGGGTGCGCGAGGTCATCGGCGTCACGTGCTGGTCCATGTCGGGAAACAGGCCGCCGAGGATGACGACCTTGCCCTCGAGCCCGCTGCGGGCCGCCTTGGTGAGCGGCGCATCGGCAGGACCCAGAAGCGCTTCCGCCGGGATGGTGAGGAACGTATCGGAGCCGTCGCGCGGCTCGCCGAGCCAGGCGATGCGCCGCAGCGGCGCGCTCGCCGGGAAGCCCGCCGCCTCCGCCAGCAGCTGGGCAAAGCTCCGGGGATAGGTGTTCTCGGGCGCCGGCTGAGCCTTGAAGCGCACCACCCAGTCGCGCTCGATCGCCAGATTGACGTAACCGGCGGGCCGTCCGGCTTGCGCAAAAAAGCGCAATTGCCGATCGATTTGCGGCTGGCTGAGGCCCAGCCTTTCGTCCGCGGCCGCCAGAACGACTTTCGCCTTTGCGCGCTTGATGGCTTCGATGAGCTGCTCCTCGTTGTCGGCGGGCGCGGTGCGGAAGAACAGGATGTCGATGCCGATCACCCTGGCACCGGCGGCATCGATCGACTCGATGAGCTTCGCCAGCAGGGCGCGGTCGATCGGCAGGCGCGTCTTGTATTCGCTCAACGTCTGGTCGGTGATGGCGACGACGGCGACGTGGGGGTGCTGGCTCGGCAGCCGGTCGGAGAGGAGGGAGGTGCGCACGTCAGCCAGCGCATGCTCGAAGCGCATGAGGCCGGGCGCATAGCGCGGCACGACGTCGGTGAGCAGAAAGGAAACCAGCAGGGCTGCGATGCCCGCGAGGATAGCGGATCGCGGAAAAAATGCTTTGCCGCCCCGCGCGTCAATGCGGGATTCGACGGGCATGGAGGATGGTCCCCGATAGCTTGTGGCCTGCCGACCCTATTGGAGGCGCCGCCCCGCCACAAGCGGCCGATCGCCGGCTTGCCCCGACGCGCCCAGCGCGTATAACCCGCGAGCGGGCACTCGCGGCATCTGGCTCGCCGAGGTACCCAGACACAGCGACACGACGGAGAGAGGAATGCGCCCACTAGACGGAATTCGCGTCGTGGACCTCACAAGAGTTCTCTCTGGTCCGTACTGCAGCATGCAGCTCGGCGATCTCGGTGCCGAGGTCATCAAGGTAGAACGCCTCGGCGAAGGCGACGACACCCGCGCGTTTGCCCCACCGTTCCAAGGCGATCAGGCAGCCTATTTTCTCTCCGTCAACCGCAACAAAAAAAGCATTGCCCTCGACATGAAGAGCGAAGGCGGCAAGGAAATTCTCTGGCGTCTGATCGATACCTCCGATGTGCTCGTCGAAAACTTTCGCCCCGGTGCGATGGATCGTCTCGGTCTCGGATATGACGCCGTGAGCGCTCGTCGTCCTTCGCTGGTCTATTGCTCGATCTCGGGATTTGGCGATACCGGTCCACAAAAGGACCGCCCGGGCTATGATGTGATCGTTCAAGGCGAAGCTGGTGTCATGGACCTGACCGGCCCACGCGACGGCCCGCCACACAAGGTCGGAACGGCGATCGGCGATCTCGTCTCCGGGTTGACGGCCTCGCAGGCCATTCTAGCGGCACTATACACGCGCAAGCTCATTGGGCGAGGTCAGCACGTGCGGGTATCGATGTACGAGGTTGTCGCGGCTCTGTTGACCTTCAACGCCAGCATCTTCTTTGCAACCGGCAATTCGCCCCGACGTCGCGGAAACGAGCATCCCACGATCGTTCCATACGAAACCTTCGAGGCCAGCGATGGTTGGATCAATCTCGGTGTGGCGAACGACGATCTTTGGAAGCGCTTCTGCGAAGCAGCCAACTGTCGTGAGTTGGTGAACGATCCACGCTTCGCCAAAGCGTCCGATAGGGTACGTCGACGCGAACAGCTTGTCCCCATTGTCAAAGCAATCATCAAAGAGCGCAGTCGCGATGAATGGCTGGCATCCCTGGACAAGGCCGGTGTGCCGAGCGGTGCCATTCGCACGGTCGGCGAGGTGTGCGAGAGTGACTTGCTCAGAGCGCGCGGCATGGTCGCGGAGATGCCCCATGAGAGCGCCGGAAAGGTCAAGGCCATCAAAAATGCAATGCATCTGAGCCAGACGCCACTCGATACTTATGTGGCCCCGCCAAGGCTTGGCGAGCATACTTAC
>Ga0207428_10002572_pt1 | contig 18120 bp, 13 predicted proteins | sample RhiMethybrSRZTD1_FD_187600 | JGI IMG/M metagenome (GOLD analysis project Ga0207428, IMG submission 187600) | Populus rhizosphere microbial communities from Tennessee, USA - Rhizosphere MetaG P. TD hybrid SRZTD1 (SPAdes) (version 3) | ecosystem: Host-associated > Plants > Roots > Rhizosphere >...
CCTATGTGCGTGGAATGCGGTATTGAGAGGAGAGCGTGGAAGAGCGCTCCAGCACTTTGAATGTGAGTGGCTCCTCGGGCTGGACTCGAACCAGCAACCCTCCGGTTAACAGCCGGAAAAAGAAACGTTAGCCTCCCTTTGCCGCGGTGTGCCGAATGTTGCCGCATACTGCATTGGCTCTCGCAAATTCCGACGATTTCCGGCTTCGCCTTGTGCCGACCCTTGTTGCCGTTTGCTGCTCCTTGTTGCATCCAAAGGGCGAGAAAAGGGCAACGTCACTCCTTCGGAACAGTCACTCTGCGGCACAAATTCTTGGCATTTCATCTATCGAGTTATGGGACCTTACGGGCAAGGTCCTGAGACTTGCGCAACCTCAGATCGAGTTGCGCTGTCTTGTGAGATGTGACGTCGACGGTTCCAGTGCCTTCCAGTTCGTACCCAATTGCTCGCATGCGAAGCGAGTACGCGCCCGGTTCCAACCGGCTCCTGGGAAAGCTGTACGTCCGTCCTCGTCGCTCACTATCGTGATCGTGATCGTAGAAGCAGCGCGCTTTGCGCTGACGAGGACGCCGCCCATTGCCCCTTCATCCTGCGAGGTCACGAGTCCGGTCAGGCAACGGCCGGGGACTGCGCTGCCGTCAGAACGACGACGGCTACAACCAGGGCGGCACCGATGCCACGATGACGGCTAAGGCACTCTTCCGAAGCACGGCTCACCCCCTCGTTTCAGACGAAAGATGGTGCAATCCATTCTGTTCGATCACCGGGCAGTGATCGCGCCGAGCCACTGAGGATTGAAGAACTGCGGTACGACATACGCGTAATACGCGCTGCTGCCGCCGTCGACCGCGAAGACTTCGCCGCGTTTCGGGTTCAAGGCTACGCCGCCAGGGGCGATCAGCCGGCTCGCGGGCCCTTGAATCAGCGCGCGCGGGGGGACATCGCCGTTATCGTCGATGTTCCACACGCCTATGAAGCCAGGTCCTGTCCTCCCGGTGGACGCTTCTAACGCTTCCTCGAATTCCTCTCGCGTTCGCGGTCGGTCGAGACGATACGGTTCGAGCAGCTTTTCGCGCATGCTTTGCTGCGCGAGGAAAATCCGGCCTGTGCCGGGATCGATGGCTACCTGACGAAAGTGAGCCAAGCCCGTCCTCGGACCCGCAATCACCGTTTTGGGCGCGACGTCGCCTCTATCGGTCCGGTTGAACGTGAGGAGACCAATAGTCGCAGCCGACCGGCTGGCGGCCACAATGATGTTTCGCACAGGATCGACGGCCACACCGACCACGTCGAGGAGCCTGGTCTTCTCACCATATAAGGCCCGCTTCGGCGCGACGTCGCCGTTCGCCGTTCGATCGAAGACGAAGATGGCGCGAGCCGTCGTGTCACCGACGAGGATTTCATCATGGACTGGATCGACGGCAATCGTCTGGGGGCGAATCAGCCGCGTTCGCGATCCTTGAATGACACGAATCGGCGGCTCCTCTCCTGACGCGCCGCCTCTGAACACGAGAATTGCACCGCCCAACGCCACAGGAATCGAGATCTCGTCGTTGATCTCATCATGCGCGATGCCGTGCATCGTCCGGCTCAGATATGTGCCCTGCCCCTCGATCACTCGCTCCGGTTTCATGTGCCCGTTTGCCAACCTGGCAAACACCGAGACTCTCGGCACGCTGACTGAATTCGGCACGATGAGGGCGTCGCGCTTAGAGTCGTAGGCGGCCGCGGACGCATTGGTGAATGCGAGCGCAGGCGTTCCCTCGGGCGCGTTGCGGAGGATCCGTTTGGGTGCCGTATTGCCGCTGGCGCTGCGATCAAAGACGAGCGCAGTATGGTCGGCGTAATTCGCCACCCAGAGCTCATCCCGCATCGGGTCGACGGTGACATCGACCGGACCAACGATCTGGGTGCGGTCTCCTTTGATCATCCGCACTGGCTCGACATCGCCCTCTGCTGTACGCGGGAAGAACCGAACCGAGCTGTCACCATAATTGGCGACGATGATCTCATCGCGCGCGGCGTCGACCTCGAGGCCCATCGGCCAGTTCAAACCAGTGCGAGGGCCGGCGATACTGCGCACCGCCTTGGCGTCGCCGCCCGCCGAGGCCTCGAAGACCTTGATCGACGGTGGCTCGAAGCGGCCGGGCTGGTACGACTGAGGCTTCTGCGACAGCGGATCGTACGGACTGTAAGGCCGCAGCTCTGTCCCAGTTCCCGTGGTTGGCAACGACTAACTCGTTTCTGCTGTCGTCGAAATCGAGTCCGTGCGGATCGGCGAGTCCCGTTGCATAACCCCGGATGCTGCGCAGCGGCGGCTGCATATCGGACGCCCCGCGCCGGTAGATCACGATCCCGCTCAGTTGCTGGACCGAAACCGCGACTTCGTTTCGAAGTGCGCTGACCGAGACGTCCCACGACTGATGCGGCGTTTCGAGTTGGCGCACCGGCCGAACGGGGCCGTTCTGGTCGTATCCGAAGACGACGATGCCGCCTCCGTCGTTGTTGATGGCATAGACTTCCTTGCGTTCGGGATCGACGTCCATGCCTGCGACGAAGCCGATTCCGGTGTCGGGTCCCATCACTCGCGTCTCGTGTTCGGTGATGTCTCTCGAGCTTGACCCCGCCGTCGTCTCGTATGAGAGCACGCTGGAAAGGCTCGAGTCGGTGAAGAAGGTGCGTCCGATCGCTGGATCGACGGCCACGCCGTCAAAAGTTGGATAAGGATCGAAGACCGTGCGGGCCGGCATCACGTCGCCGCCGTGCACGCCGGCGGGCGCCCATTCGCCGGTCATGCGGCGCTCGCCGCCGATATCATGGCCAGCGCCCCCGCCACGAGTTTGATCGTACTCGTTGCGATCAGGCATGAGGCAGATCGTCGGCTCACGCGCGCCGACGAGCGCCAACGGGAGCGAATCTGCCGTGATTGCCGGCTCCCATCGATCCCCCGCCAGCAGCCACGCCCCAGCGATGCCGACTAGCAAGAGCCGCGTTCGCATCGGGACCTTTCAACGAGACTGCCGCCTTTTACCACGAAACCTCGTGCCTCCGTGTTGATTTTCGGCGGCACCGTCCTGCTCATGTCCAAGCCAACCGCACAACGTCGCAACGAGAAAACTGGAACGGAAACACCTCCGAAGTCTACAGCAGGGCTCGATTCAGTTTTGGGACAGTACGGGCTCGAAGGCCTCGATCGGGTCGTCGGCTCTCAAGGGCGTGCGGCAAGGTTCGTTGCGTTCGTAACGGGCGAGATTCTCAGCCAGCTGTTTAACGACCTCCTGGTGCCCGGCCTTGTTGGCGGCCGCCATAACCTCACGCTGCAAGGCTGCAGCCTGCTTGTATTGCCCCATGCCGGCCAATGTCATCGCCATCGTCTCGGCGAGATCGACGGTCTGTCGCTGCGCGATCAGTTGTTGCGTCATGGTCATCGCCTGTTGGCTATCGCGAACCCGATCGTCGGGGGCGGCAGCGAGCACGCGGGCCAGCGCTCGGGCAAATGCAGGTTGACTCGGGTATTCGTGCATTCCTTCGATCAGACGATCGCGAGCATCCTGATAGCGGCGGAGGTGTATGAACGTGATCGCGACGCCGAACGGCGCCTCTGCAGCACGAGGATCGATCATCATCACTTGCTCGTACTGAGCGAGCGCCTCTTCCAGACGTCCACGTCGACGCAAAACCTCTGCGAGCCTCAGACGCCCTTCCACATAGCGCGGGTCATACTTCACCGCCGCCGAGAGGTGCTCGATCGCTTCGCGCTCGCGGCCGCTGCTAATCATGAGCACGCCGAGGCTGTATCGCGCCTTCGCAAAATCCGGTGATCGCCGCAGCACCTCTTCGAATTGCTGCGCGGCGCCGACCGCATCGCCGCTGAGGAACAACGCCGTGCCGAGTCTGTGCCGCACCGACGCGTTGTCGGGCGCTATCTCAACGCCCTTGCGAAAATACGCGACTGCCGCCTGCCATTCCTTCTTGTCGAGCGCTTTCTCTCCGAGCCTCTCGTATGCCAGCGCGCTGTGTAATAACCCGTTCAATTCCGACATCAATGGATCGGGTGGAAGAGGATCCACCTGACCCCGTTGTCTAAGGTGACTTTCGGCTTTGTCCGTGTCGCCAAGTCCGCGATAGGCGGTTGCGAGCGGATAGTGAATGCTCGACGCGAGCTGATCCTGGGCAAGCGCCTCCTCGAGATACTTCACCGCGCCGGCGTACTCTCTTTTTGCGAGGGCCGTTCGTCCTAATCCAAACAACGCAGCTCCCAAGTGCGGCCGCAGGACCAGTGCCTTGCTGAACTGCGATTCGGCCGCCTCAGGCCGACCTTGAACCAGGTATATGCCTCCGAGCCAGACGAGCGCGGCCACATCATCAGGCTGCAGCCGAAGCGTTGACTCGAAGTACGCCGCGGATTTCGCAGGCTCGCCGCGTAGTCTGTACAGGTGGGCCAGATAGTACGGCCAGCGGATGTCGCTCGGCATCAGTGCCTGCGCATTGAGGAAGCAGGGCTCGGCCGCGTCGCGATACTCCGACGCCATGAGAAGCTTCCCCATTTCTCCGTATTCATTGCCAAGCACGGCGGCGGCTGTGTTGGCGTTCTCAGCTGTCAGCGTAAGCGATGCATACCGTGCGCGCAGCTGCTCTTGCACGGAGTCCGCCGCACGCGAGACATCGGGCAACGACACAGTCCGCAAGCGAGGCGCTTCGTCCTTGGAGACACACCCGCTGCCCGACACGATGAGCCATGCGATCATGCCAGCACCGATGAGCGTCGTCCGTCCTTTCACCGTCCGCTGCCTTCGATCAATGTCGTGTACCGATCGATTGCCACCCTCGCCCATTCCTCCACTCGGCCGCTCGGCCAGATGACGCGAACCGTGGGCGCTTCCGTCGAATCACCAAGACCGACGACCACACGTGGATCGTTCGCCGACGCATAGCTCCCATCGGCTCTGGCCCGCCGCCAGAGTGTGGACCCCTTCCCCCGAAGGACGGCGACGCGCGCGCCATACATGTCGCGCTTCCTCTCTCCGACCAGCCGCAATCCCAGCCAATGTTTGCGATCGCCGACGTTGTTGATCAGCAGTCGCGTCGGCCCTGCATCGTTCCCAACCAGCACGTCCACATCGCCGTCATTGTCGATATCGCCGAAGGCGGCTCCGCGACCGACCTCTGACAGCTGGAACGCCGCGCCGGCACGATCAGCAACCTCTTCGAACTGCCCGTTGGCCAGATTGCGGAACAACTGTTTCCGCTGGCGCAGCGGAAACGGATCGTTTGCTCGCCGAAGCGCCTCGATGGCTGCGATGGTTCCATTCACGGCCATGATGTCCAGCCAGCCGTCGTTGTCGAAGTCGAACCACGCAGTCCCGAAGCCCGTATAAGGGAGGCTGAGCGCGCCAAGTCCTGAACGGGCACTCTGGTCTTCGAATACCGCGGTGCCGTCATTGACGTACAGATTGGAGCCCTCGCCGGTCAGCTCGGTGATGAACAGATCTTCGTCGCCATCGTTGTCGAAGTCCCCGGCGTCCACACCCATGCTTGCTTCAGCCTTGCCTTCCGAGGTCAAGGCGGCACCCGATGACAGCGCGGTGTTCCTGAATGTACCGTTCCGCTGGTTCATCCAGAGCAGGTTGTCGTGATTGTCGTTGGCGACATAGATGTCGAGCCAGCCATCGCTGTCGAAGTCAGCGGTCGCGACGCCGAGTGCCGGTCCGTACTCTCCGCCGACGAGCGCCTTGGCCGTGACATCGGCATACGTCCCATCGCGATTGTTGTGATAGAGCCGGTCCGGCTGCGCCCTGTACGCTGTCGGAGGGCAGTAGTCTCGCTCGCCGGTGATGAGGAAGCACTTCTGGTTCGCCTCGATGGTGTAATCCAGATAGTTGCCGACGTAGAGATCCAGCCATCCGTCGCGGTCGTAGTCGACAAACGAAGCAGACACTGAGAATCCAGGGTCATTCGTCTTGCTTTGCTTCGACACGTCGGCGAATGTTCCGTCGCAGTTGTTTCGGAACATCTGGTTCGGCCCGAAGTTCGTCAGGTAGAGATCGACGCAGCCATCATTGTTGAAGTCTCCGACGGCCACGCCCATGCCGTAGCCACGCGAATCGATCCCGCTTCGCTCCGTGACGTCGGTGAAACGCAACGTCCGCGTCCCGTCCTGGTGAATCGTCATGTCGTTTCGGAACAGCCGCCCCCTGAGCGGCAACGGATTCCCGGGCGGGAACGCGGCCTGACTGATCGTGTTCGCGCCGAGCATCGTTCCCTGCACGAGGTACACGTCGAGGTCCCCATCGTTGTCGTAGTCGAGCAGCCCGACGCCCGGTGCCATGCTTTCCGGAAAATAGAACTCCCCCGACATGCCGTTGAAATGCACGAAGTCGATTCCAACGTCGTGGGCGCGATCCACGAACCACTCGGGTTCTCCATTCCTTGCTGTGTCTGTTGCTCGGCTCGGCGCTTGAGCGGCACGATCGGCTTTGCAGCCCGTGAGCGACGCCAGAAGCAGCAGAAGGAGCATCCGCCATCCGATGCGGCGAAACACGTACTCGAAACCGCGAGGCTGAGTTTTTATCACTAGGAAGGAAGATCATAGGCGGGGCCTGTTCGAGCAGGCCCCGCTCTGCACGTTCTTTAGAACGTCAGGTTGGCGCTGAGCTGAAACATGCGGCCGTCCATTGTCTGCGTGGGTCTTTGCCAGGTGTCGGCAAAGGTGTTGTTCTGGCCGAGCACGTAGCTCCCATTCATGACATTGAAGATATCCAGATTTGCCTGTAGCTGCTTGCTCGGCGTCACCTGGAAGCGTTTTGCGATCCGTAGATCGAGTCGAGTCACACGTGGGTTGAAGAGCACGTTGGATGCGACGAGCGGGATCGTGGCATTGGACGTACACGGAGTGCGCGTCCCGCAGGCTGCAAGGTTGCGCCCCAGTTCCGGCGCCACTACAGAGTTCGGCGCCGCCCAACTCGCCGTAATGGTGGAGCCCGGAAGATTCTGGATGAGGCCGCTGAGGAGCAGGTCACCCGGCAACCAGATGTTCCCATTGAACTTCACCTGAGCGTTGGCACCGTACCCCTTGACGTTATGGCAATTCAGCAGGTCCTGAGCGCTGTCGAAGATGAAGCAGGTGTCCGTCATCGAGCGTCCCAGGTCCAAGCCTCCGGCAAGCCGCGCGCGCGAGCCAAACCGTGCGTTCATTGTGAACGCGAAGAAATCGTTGATCTGCTTCTGGTCCCCATACACGGAGGACTGCGAGATGCGAGTAAAGACCTGGCCGAACTTTTCCACCGAGACGTCCGCGAGGTCGCAGATCCGGTATCCCCCGCCTCCAGGCAGCCGCGGATCCAACGGGGCCGTGACGCAATACGACGTGTAGTCGGACGGCGTCGTCATCGTGTTCTTGTTGACCGTGAAGTTGCCAAACCAGTTCCGATAGTACCCGCCGCTGACGGACAATCCCTCGGCGATCTGATGCTGCAGCTCGGTCGTGAAGTCCCAGTTGTACCCGCGCACACCGAAGCCGCGCAGCACGTTGTCGTCATAGATCGTGGTGATGTTGAGTCCGCCGAAGTTCTGATTCGACATCGCCGCGCATTCGCCGTTGGCGACTCGGTTCGCCAGGTCGCAGTCGGGGATGTAATCCCGATCTGAGTCGGTCCATACGCGGGTGACGCTGTTGATCGACGTCGTAATCGGGTTGTTGTTTTGCGTGATAGCGGTCGTTGTTTTGGCGACGTACCTGCCGAGCGTGACCTTGAGCGCCGTGCGACCGTCGCCGAACAAGTCGTACACGGCGCCGCCCCGCGGATCCAGGTCCGTCCACGATGGCGTGGCCTTGACCTCCGCGAAGTCGCGCTCTGGCACCCATCCGTTGGGCGTGGCGTCGACGTGCTGCGCGGGAATCCAGCCGTAGAAGTAATCGAATCGCAACCCGTAATTGAGCGTCAACCGACCGATGGCCCACTGATCCTGAGCGTAGAGTGCCATGTCGCGATTGCGATTCTTTCGCAGCCACGGCGTCGCATATTGCGTGATCTGATTCGGGATGGTGTTGTTAAACCGGTAGTTCACGTCGTGGTTCACTTCCTGGCTCAGATTCTGGATGCTCTGTTCGAACTGGATCCCCGTCTTGAAGCTGTGCGACCCGGTGACGTACGACAGAGAAAACCGCTGGGTGAATCGGGGCACGTCCTGGATGGCGTTGTAGCTGGTCGCCGCGTTGTACGTCATTCCGGTGGACTGCTCCGTGATCGAGATGTGGTCCTGGGTTACGCCCGGCTGCATCTCTGCGGGCCAGCTTTGCAATGCGGCACCCGCGCCGGCCTCGAGCAACAGCCTGCTCGTCCTCGGTGAGCTCCACGTGGCCTGATAGAGCGCGTCCGGATCGAAGTGATAGCCGAGCGTCGATTCTGGCGGATTGACGGACGTCGTCCTGACATTTCCATGGCAGTTGCAGTTTCGCTGGCGATCCACGAGGAAATTGAACTTGTCTTTCGGCGACGCCTGCCACGTAATGCGCACTGCCTTCGACTCGTACCACTCAGTTCCCGTTGCCGGTCGAGCGGGGTCCGGCGTATAGAACATCGTGCCTTGTGTCAGGTTCCAGAACTTACCCGCCCCCTGACCCTCGGTGCCCCATTCGCGGAACAACCCAAGAAACCAGATCTTGTCACGCTTGATCGGGCCGCCGACCGTGAACGTCGCATCCCACACCCGCACGACTTCATTCGTGGTCGTGAGGCCACGGGCGCGCAGTTCGTCGGTCAAGTTGCTCATCTGCAGTTTGCTGCCGCTGAACAGCCCGGAAGCCTGACCTCGGAAGTTGTTGCCGCCTTCCTTCGGCACCATGTTTGCCACCACGCCATCTGCGTTGCTCTCGGCCGAGATGCCGCTGGTCGACAGCGTCACTTCCTCGCTCAGCGCTGTGTTCGGCGTGTAGCCCATGTTGCCGGAGGCATGCTGAATTCCCATGCCGTCGAACGTGATGTTGCTGCCGCTCTTGCCGTGGTACGGGCCGCCACCGACCTGGGTCGTATAGCCGCCGACGACCTCCGCATTCAGCGTGGTGTTGAAACCAGGCGTGATTGTCGCGACCGTGTTCACGTTCTTCGTGCTCAGCGGCAACGTATCGAGAAGTTCCGTCGACATGACCGTCTGCTTGCGAACGTTCTGCGTGTCGACGAGCGGCGTCGCGCCGCTCACCGTAATCGTCTCTTCGAGGGCACCGACCTGGAGGTCACCGTTCACATTCGCGGTGAAGCCGGCGGCGAGCTCGATCCCCTCCCGCCTGAAAGTATTGAACCCGGTGAGGGTGAAGGTGACCACATACGTACCCGGCCGCAGATCGACGATGTTGTACCGCCCTTCAACGTTGGTGACGACCGTGCGGACTTTTTCTATGAGTGCTGGGCTGGCGGCTTCGACCGTGACACCGGGGAGTACGGCACCGGATGTGTCCCTGACGATTCCCGCGATACCGCTCGCCGTCTGCTGGGCCAAGGCCGCCGACGGCAGCATCACACATGCGATGATGAACAACTTCCAGGCGAGCGCTATGAGGAAGACCCCTGTTCGCATCTGGCTTACTCCTTTCTGTCAGCGACACGGGGATGATTCGATCGGAGCGGCATCGCATATCTCCTTCTCTGAACAGGAGCACGAATCCGCGGGTGAGGTAAGGCAGCCGGACTATACGCGAGGGTCAGCGCCTAGTCAAACTGAATGACGGCATAGTGGCCACTACTCAGTCGAGGCGATTGCCTCGAGTGGGCTTCCCTTCTTCAGGCCGCTCGCTTCACCTGTTACTGCACTTAGGCCGCATACCAGCGGCATCCGGAGTCCAGCCCAATGTGCTCCACCGTAAGGACGATACGGTCAACGGCTGGCATCATTGAGATCGATGCGGCTGCGTCCGGACGACACCGTAACGCCCGAGGACTTGGCGCGAGGCGAACGAGCTCTGGTGAAGGACGCCGCCTGGGCCACGACCGCCGGCGCGCTCTACGGCGGAGTGATCTTGGTGGGCTTCGCGCTCGAGCTCGGCGCGACCCCGGCGATCATCGGCCTGCTCGCCGCTATCCCTTTCCTCGCGCAGATCTCGCAGCTCGCCGGCGTCGCGCTCATCGAGCGCGTGCGGCAGCGGCGCACGATCGTGCTTCTCGCCGTTACGATGGCGCGCACGCTTATACTGTCGCTCGCGCTCGTTTCCTTCGCGGAGGGGCCGCTGCAGCTCTCGCTGCTCGTCCTGGCCCAGGCGGCGATCTCGCTGTCCGGGGCGGTGGGCGGCTGCGCGTTCAACGCCTGGGTGCACGAGGTGGTGCCGCGCGAGGCGCTGGGAAACCTCTTCTCTCGGCGGCTCTTCTGGTCCACGGTGCTTTCCTCGGTCGGCGCGCTCAGTGCCGGCTACCTGGTGCAAGCGTGGCCGCCGGACGACAGGCTGCATGCCTACGCCATCGCGTTCGTTGCCGCTGGCGCGGCAGGCTTCATGAGCTCGTACTACCTGCTGCGCGTGCCCGAGCCGCCGATGCGCCGCACGGGGCCGATCCTACCGTTTACTGAGCTTCTGCGCGCGCCGCTCGTCGACGCCAACTTCCGGAACGTGGTGGGCTTCATGGCGGCCTGGAATCTCGCCTCCAACGTCGCCGCGCCGTTCATCACCGTGTACCTCCTGCGGCAGATAGGCTACGAGCTCGGCACGGTCACGACGACCTGGGCCGCCGGGCAGACCGCGACCGCGCTGACGATGGCCTGGTGGGGGCGCGTTTCCGACCGGCTTTCAAACAAGGCCATCCTCCGCGTCGCCTTGCCAGCGTACTTCGCGTCGTTGATCGCGCTCGCCTTCATCGCGCTTCCCGAGCGCCACCCCTTCACGCTGCCGCTACTCTTCCTGATCCAGATCGTCATGGGTGCGGCGAGCGGCGGCACCGGCCTTGCCACGGGCAACCTCGGCCTCAAGCTCGCGCCGCAGGGCCAGGGCACAGCCTACCTCGCCGTGGTCACGCTCGCGGGCTCGCTTGCCGCCGGCCTCGCCGCGGTGTCCGGCGGCCTGCTCGCCGAGTGGTTCGCCGCGCGCCAGCTCGCCTTTTCATTCTCGTGGACGTCGCCGGGGATCACCCGACAGGTCACCGTCCTGCAGTTCCGGCATTGGGAGTTCCTGTTTGCGATCTCTTTTACCCTCGGCTTCTACGCGCTGCACCGGCTCTCGCGCATCAGCGAGGGCGAGGAGCACAGCGAGCGCACGGTGATCCAGCAGCTCGTCATCGAGGCCTCCCGCTCGATCGACCAGCTCTCGCCGATCGAGGGCCTGCGTACGGTGATCCTGCTGCCCTTCGGCCGCCTGCGCGACCGGCGCCTCCGACCACGCTCGGGACCCTGATGGATTGTCGATCCCGCCGCGGGCGCAGTGTCTTCCTGCCCCCGGTAGACTGTGTCGAGCTGTGACTGTCGGTCCATTCGACCTGAGCGCCCACGTCGCATTGGTCACAGGTGCGAATCATGACATTGGAGCCGCACTCGCCCGCACGCTCGTCGTGTGCGCGTGCTGATCACCTACCTTCGGCTCGAGGACGAGGCGGATCCGGGCATCCCGGAAACATATTGGAGACGTTGCGCCCGCCGGCGCCGAATACGTTCTCACGGCAATCTGTGCTGACGGCGGTGCGCGTTACCGAGTACCGATATCGGATGCCAGCCGCGGCACCATAGGATTTCTTGCTGTCCGAGACGAACCCTGACGTGCCTTGACACCCTCATCAGCGGGTGATAGAAGCTTCGCCGATCGTGCCACACCGAGAGGCGCAAATCATGAGAAGGCCCCTGTTCTGCACGGTGTCGCCCTGCTCGTTCTGCTGATCGCCTCTGATCCGGCGAACGCACAGGAGACGCGCGACGCACGTCCGGACTGGACCGGCGCTTACACGAGGACGAGCGCGCGTGACCTCGCGGGGACCCGTTTCAAGCAGGACTTGCCCGGCGAAGAATTGAACAAGCTGATCATTCCGCACCTGCAGCCCTGGGGAAGGCGCGCATGAAGGCAACCGACGGAGTGGCGGACAATACGGGCCCGGTGTGTCTGCTCGACGGAATCTTCCGCTACCCGACGGATGAAGACGGTCGATCTGAACAAGGACCCGTGGAAGATGTGCCAGCCTGTCGGTTCGTTCCGGATGATGGCCAAAGAGCGGACGAAGAAGCCGTACTCCTACACACGATTACAGCAAGCTCGAGACCGAAGTGATGGACGATCCCTGCCAGGACGAACCGTGAGAACGTTCTCCCTTCTCCTGCTGCTTGGTGTACGAACCACCCGTATCTGATCGCCGGCTCCGGAACGGACCCTGAACCTCTCGCCTGCAGGAGATTTGTCATGCGCAAGACGACGCTTCTCGCGGCAACCCTGGTGGGAATGGTGGTATTCGGCCGCGCCGTTGTCGGTTCCGTATTGGCGGAGCCGTCTTCTCAATCAGCGCTGACGGGCAAAGTGACGTCGCAGGCGGAAGGCGCAATGGAGGGCGTACTCGTTGGCGCGAAGAAGGCGGGCTCGACGATCACGACGTGGGTGGTCAGCAACGCCGAGGGTCAATACAGTTTCCCGCTGGATAGGATGGAACCGGGCAACTATGCCGTGAGCATCCGCGCGTCCGGATACGAGCTGCCGGCGACGTCGGTAAACGTGACGGCCGAACCCACCGAACTGAATCTGCGACTCACGAAGGTCACGAGCACGTCAAAACTCGCCATGCAGGCCTCGAACGGGGAGTTGCTCATGAGCGTGCCCGGCACGCCAGCGCAGAAATTCGCGCTCGGGGCCTGCGTGAATTGCCACACGCTGCAGCGCGTGCTCTTCTCCCATTTCGACGCCGACGAGATGACGAGCGTGGTTCAGCGCATGTCGAGGCACACGAACAACTCGTCGCCCTTACATCCATGGATGCGTCCGACAGAAAGTCCGACGGCACCGCCATCGGGACCGAGCACGCTCGCGAAGTACCTCAGTTCGATCAACCTGAGTGCGAGGGACACGTTTGATTTTCAGGTGAAGATGTTGCCGCGGCCGGCCGGCAAGGCGACACAGGTGATCTACACCGTCTACGACCTGCCGCGACCGGATGCGTCGCCGCATGACGAGGTGTTCGACGCGCAGGGAAACGTGTGGTATTCGGATTTCAATTCCCAGTTCATCGGCAAGCTCGATCCGAAGACCGGCAAGGTGGAGGAGTATCCGATCCCGCAGAACCGTTTCGGCCAGATCGCGCAGGGCGGTCTTCAAATCGATATCGACAAAGAGGGGCGGATTTACTACGGCAACATGTCGCAGATGCAGATCGTTCGCCTCGATCCGAAAACCGGAAAGATCGAGACCTTCAAGCCCCCGATCGCTGAGTCAGCGTTTGGCGATGGGCATCTGACGATGCTCGACCCTGCATTCCAGCATGTCGACGGGAAACTATGGGCGAACGTTGCCTTCGCGACCGGAGAGGCCGGCGGCACGTGGCATATCGACCTGGCGACCAACACGTGGACCCGCGTCACGTACCCGCCAGGCAGCCCGTCCGCGCAAGCCTACGATGTGGTCGCAGATTCGAAGAACAACATGTACGGCATGCAGATGGGCAACGACAAGCTGTGGGTGACCAACGGAAGGACGCTCGAAACCGTCTGGTACGACTTCCCGACGAAAGGCGCCGGCTGCCGGCGAGGGCACGTCGACGCGCAGGACCGCCTGTGGTGCGGTGTGTTTCAGGGCAACCGCCTGGCGATGTTCGACCCGAACACGAAGAAGATCACCGAATGGACGGTACCAACCGAGTGGACGCGTCCGTATGACGCACAGTTCGACGACAGGACGTACGCCTGGACGGCCGGCATGGACAACGATCTGGCGGTCCGGCTGAACAGCCAGACGGGTCAGTTCACCGAGTATCTCCTTCCGCATGAAACCAACGTTCGCCATGTCGAAGTTCAGAAATCAGGAGCGCTCTCCAGCCTGTGGCTGGGCGACCAGCACGGCGCCACCCTCATCCATATCGAGCCGCTGGCGCCGTAAGGCGTAACTGGGAAGTGCGGAGGAAACCGTGCTCGCTCAAATATCGAAGGCCTTGGAAAACTGACGACACTCGGACCGTCTTCTGGCACTATTGCACCCGCCATCGAGCAGACAGGAGGCCCCATGCGCCGGATTGCACTCACCACGGCAGCGTTCATCCTGGCTGTGGCAGGAACGTCGTTCGCCCAGGGGTTTATCCAGTACACGAGCCGGGCGGATTTCTTCGCGGTCAGTTTCCCTGGCGAACCGAGCGTCCAGGAAACACCGTGGATGTCCGAACAAGGCATTACCCTCCCCGCACACGTCTACAGCGTCGAGAATGCGCGAGGCCGTTACTCGATGACGGTCGTCGATTACAAGGACACCGAAAAGCTGCATACCGAACGAGCCGCGCAGTGCGTGAAGGCCAAGGGAGAGGGTGACGCTTGCAATAACGGGTGGCGCGGTGATGTGGCGGGCGCGATCGCATGGGGGACCTGGCAGTTCCTCCGGCGAGATGCCAAAGTGACGTTTTACGGCTGGTATGTCGCGGACCTCGTGCCCGGACAATGGCTGCAACTCCTGAACCCGGACGGATCACGCACGTTCGGCGCCGTCAACATGCACGGCACGCGGCTCTATCTTCTCGAAGCGACTGTGCCACGAGGTGCGCCCGCTCCAGGACTGTTTCAGCAGTCGCTGATGTTCCTCGATGACGAGGGCCGCGTCATCCGCTACCGGAGTTATTACTCGCCGAACCACTCCGACGAATGGAAGTTCCCCGCCCCGCCACCACCGCGCGCGAGGTAATCGTTGTTGAGAGGAGAGACCATGCTGACTAGATCGCTGTGGCTTGCGCTGGCGTGCGTTGCAAGCGCGGTGCTGCCCGCTTGGGCGCATCATTCGCACTCCAACTACGACACCTCGACGTGGACGACGATGGAGGGGACTGTCAGAGAGGTGCATCGACTGGTGCCGCACTCGTGGATCTATATGGACGTCACGGACGAGAAAGGCCAGAAGACAAGCTGGGCGCTCGAGGCGACGGGGCCAGGCGGGCTCGAGAAGGTCGGCGTCAAGATCAATGACGTGTTAACGGGCGACCGCATTAAGGTCCGTTGTCACCTGCTCAAGGACGGGGCACCAGGGTGCCTGCTCGGATTCGTGACGCCGATGCACGGCGACCCGGCACGCGGGCACGGCATCGAGCGGGACTGGGACGGCGGCGGCGGTGCGGGATTCCCGGCGACGGGTCCCTTCGCCGAGCGTCCGGCGCCGACTTCTACATCGCCTCGGTGATAGCGTCTACGGCGGGCCGAGACAATCTCGCGTCCATCGAGCGCCTCACTGTTGCCGACGACCAACTGGTCGTTCGCTAGGCGGACGCAACGACGACGTACGGGCTTGACGACTCATCGAAGCGGCTCGTCGACGCGGACTCGTACGCGCCGTTGTCGGCTTCCATCCGTCGGCGCAGTCTCGATCAGCTGATCCGGTTCGCCCAGCGGCTGCAGGCCCACCCGCATGAGTGCGAGCCGAGCTGTCTACCCGCACAATGTGCACTTTCTTGAGCGAATTGTCAGCACGCCGACGGACATCCCCATCGACTTTGAGGAGTTGAGGTCGGTGAGCGAACCGTCGATGATCGTCCGCATGACGACCACGCCCCGTCCGCAGCGACGTTATGACCATCGGCTCCGAGACCTCGTTCAGCGAACCGGGGATGTGACTATCGCCACGGATCTCGGAGTCCCCCGCTCGACGGCACGTGGGTGGCTCGACGCGGCGCCGAGGGTCGTGGTCGGTCTGGAGGTAGCGGACCTCACGGAGCTGGAACTCCGGCAGGAGATCCTGAAGCTGCGGCGACGCGTCGAGAAGCTCGCGGCGCTGCTACGGTTGGCCCTGGCCCTGCTACACGCCTCCGGGTTCAGCCTCTCATGTGAGCGTCTGCCGGAGGAAGACGCCAAGCGGCGGATCCTACGCGCGGTGGATCAGGCGCGCGAGTGTCTCCCGTTGCGCGCGGTCCTCCGGTTCCTATGTCTGTCACCGAGTCGGTTTCAGGCCTGGCGCCGACGGCAGACCGCGTGCGCGCTCGCCGATCAGTCGTCCTGCCCACGCACGTCACCGCATCGACTGAGGCCCTGCGAGGTCCAGGCGATTGGGGCCATGGTCACCTCGTCCGGAAGTACGGTTGGCGACGCCCTCGCGTCCGCGTGCATCCAGCGAAGCCAAAGGTGGGGCTACGCACGACTGGACCTGACGAGATGTGGCACATCGACACCACGGTCATCCGCCTCCTCGACGGGACCCGCGCCTATCTGCACGCCGTCATCGACAACTTCTCTCGACGGATTCTGGCGTGGCGCGTGGCCGACACGTTTGCGCCCGTGAACAGCGTGGCCGTGCTGCTGCAGGCCAGTCGGGGCGCAACGCGCTCAGCGAGTACCCCAGTCGTGTTGGCGGACGCGGGCGTGGAGAACGTCAACGCCCAGGTCGACGCATTGATTGCCACGGGCGTCCTCCGCCGGGTGCTGGCCTTCACCGAGCTGAAGTGCTCGAACTCAATGATCGAAGCCTGGTGGCGTTCCCTCAAACATCAGTGGCTCTTCCTCCACCCGCTCGACAGCGTGGCGACCATCCGCCGGTTAGTGGCGTTCTACGTCCACGAACACAATCATGTGCTTCCACATTCGGCGTTTCGAGGACAAACGCCCGACGAGATGTACTTCGGCATCGGGGACGCGGTGCCAGCGGACCTGAGGGCACGCGCGGCCACCGCGCACCGAGCACGCGTCGCGGCCTACCGATCGGCGTCCTGCCAGACGTGCCCGTCACTCATCGCGGCCGCATGACGCAGCCTGCTGACCGCCTTGCGATGGCGAACTCGTGCGCGTCGAGGCAATCCGCTGAGAGAACCCGACCGCGCGCGTCGCTGGGAAGGGCCCAAGACGGTCTCCTCAATCCGATCACCGTTCGTTTATCTATCGTGCTCGCCGAAGAATCTGGATGGCGAGAACTCGCGCGCAGAAGTCCAGAATGTCTGTGAAGAGAGCTCCGCATCGAGGAGGCGCGCGCGCGATCGGTATTCGCGATACTCGGGATACGTGAACGTGAAGCCGGTTGCGCGGCTCAGGCGGACGAGGCGCTCGGCGTGCGCGCCATCGAGCGGCCGTAGCGCTACGGCGTTGAGCACTGTGAACATCGCCGTGTTCAGGCCAATCCCAACTGCAAGGCACGAGATGGCCAGCGCGGCGAATCGCGGGGATCGGGTGAGCTGCCGCAGCGCGTGCCGCACGCGGTTACCTGGCGGAGACGAAGGGAGCGTCCGCGACGGGCAGCGCGTGGACCGGACCGCGCGCCGGCCGTTCTTGCTGATCGATCGACAACCCGACCACCGGGCGGTGCCGCAGGTTCCACGCGTGAAGTGCACACGCGAGCAGGACGCCACCGACAACCGCTGCCCCCGCGAACACTTGCACGCACCACCAGGCCCCAGCGATCAACGGCGCATAGAGGAAGAGCATCGACGCGTTGCCATCGACGGGATGCGTTCGGGGGAGGCGCGACGATCTCGCGAGCGACACCGTGGTGACTCCCACCAGCACGACAAGGGCGCCGAACCAGCGGCAACGGAGAAGCAGTGCCTTCGTACCGGTGTCGCCGCCATCGCGCAGCTCGCCCTGGAAATCGGCGACTGCGGGACGGAAAACACTGTCCACAGTGGCGTCGTCGAAGAGCACTTCGATGGCTTGCAGAAATCCGCTGTTTGTACCTGTCATTCCGCCTCCCATGCGAACTCGCGCGACAGCAGAACCCATGCGTTCAGCACCCGTTCGCCAAGTCGTGTCGGCCTATACCGGCGCCGCGGAAGACCGATGGCGCCAGGCTGAAGCTCTTCCTGTTCCGACGTGACGTAGCCCTTCTGTTCCATCCGGGCCAGCGTCGCGTACACCGTCCCGCGCTTGAGGGCACCATCGGAATGTTTGACGAGTTCAAGTCCGAATAGCGGCCCTGCGGCAATCAACAACTCAAGGATGAGTCGCTCCTTACCAGGAAGGCTCGGCGGGTTCTCCGGCATGCTGGTATCTTATTGCAAATAA
>Ga0207428_10002574_pt1 | contig 18116 bp, 13 predicted proteins | sample RhiMethybrSRZTD1_FD_187600 | JGI IMG/M metagenome (GOLD analysis project Ga0207428, IMG submission 187600) | Populus rhizosphere microbial communities from Tennessee, USA - Rhizosphere MetaG P. TD hybrid SRZTD1 (SPAdes) (version 3) | ecosystem: Host-associated > Plants > Roots > Rhizosphere >...
TCGGCACGACGGTGGAACTCTGGGCTGCGATCACTGCTCCGGCTTGTTCCGGCGTGAGAACAGGAGGGTTTGTTTCTCCCTGCCGAATCTGGTGATAGGACCGATTGCCGGAGTAGCCGATTTCCAAAATGTAATCCTTTTTGAAAGGCCGCTGAATCGACAAGCTCCAGAAATCTGTTGTCGGATGTTGTATGTCCGACGGAACGTTTACAAAGTTCTGCTTCACCGGATCAAGCGGCGGGATCGTTGTGATCTTCGGTGCGAGCGTGGGAAAGAGATTGGTTGTTTGTGGCGGAACTGTGTTGCTGGTCACGACGCGGGGATAGTTGCTGGCCGTGGTTGCCAGGATGTTATAAAAGAGGACGTCGTAGGCCATCCCAAACCCGCCACGAATCGACGACCGGCCCTCTCCAAAGAGCTTGCCGATTATTCCTGCCGACGCGTGCGGGCTATAGGCAAATCCGAGTCTTGGGGCCCAGTTGTTTCGATCCGGTCGGGGCGGTCGAGGAACTCCGACCGACGCGATCTCATCGTTGGCTGCGCCGAAAAACCCCAGTGGAACGTTTGAGTACTCGTAGCGCACTCCAAGATTAAGGGTGAGATCCCTCGTCGCCCGAAAGTCATCCTGCACGAAGTAGAACTGATTTGTCTGACGGGCATCAAAGCTGGCTTCGCTGACCGCCTGCGCCAGTTGGGAGGCTTGATTGTTCATGAAATCCTGCAGGTTGGGGAAGGTCCAGGTGCCCTTGTAATTCGTTCCAGCCCTGTTAACGAGTCTGTTGAAGCGGACGTCAAACCCGACCTTCAAGGCATGTTTGCCCTTCGCAAACGTCGCTGCATTTTGGAATTGATAGGTGTCCGAGAGCCTTCCCTGTGGATAATTCGAAAGCCCGCCCAGTATCGTAAAGCCCGAGATGTTGATCGTCGGACTCGTGGGATCGTTTTCCGGGAAATCGAGAGACCGTCGAACATAGGACGCGCGGAACTCGTTCAGCAATCGTGGCGTGACCGAACGCGTATAGCTGATGGCATGATTTTGCGCAAAAATCTGCTGGCTCGCAGCCCACTTCGGCCCGAACCGCAGGTTACTCGCGACATTCGGTTCATCCCGATGATCCAGCTGGAAGCGATAGCCGACGTTGTCCCGATTCGTGATTCGATTATCGATCCGGCCGGTGCTGTACCAGAAATTTGCCGGCCTCGAGAGAGGGATCGTAACGGTGCCGATTTCAACAGCGCTGCCGTTCACGGTCATGTTGCGGACCTTGTCGTAGCTGGTTACCTGATTATGAATCTCTGGAAGAAAGCTGAGTGCTTGCAAGACCGCTTGCCGGCTCTCGACCGTTTGCAGAGGCCCCAGGGGCAGAGTTTCTAGAGCGGCATAGCCGGCCGGTGTTGGAATATCCGTAGCCAGTGCGTTTCGCCCATCCAATCCTTCGCGTCGGCGGTTGACCTCGAACAAGCCAAAAAAGAACGTACGATCCTTGATGAGGGGACCGCCTATCGATCCGCCGCCCTGGTTTTGAACGAAGCGAGGAGTTTCTTTCAGGCCTGCACGCTTGTTGGCGAGTGCCAGCGGTTCCATCCAGTTGCCGCGATAATAGTTCCAGCCCTCGCCGTGGAATCGAGAGGTCCCGTTCCGCGTGATCACGGAGACCTGAGCGCCGCTGTTGCGGCCGAATTCCGCAGAGTACGTCAGCGGTTTGATCTGAAATTCGGCGATCCCCTCAGGAATCATCCGGGCGCTCGGTAGAGTGACGGTGAGGTCATTGTTCTCCGAGCCGTCGAGCAGGAAGTCGGTGTTCCGTGCGCGCTGTCCATTGGCGGTGAATTCGTTAGATCCGGGCGCGCGCGATACCAGCGGGGCGAGCACGGATAGCCGAGTGACATCACGACCCGTCGTGGTCGCAAGCTCGGCTACAAGAAGTTGGCCCAGGGTCCTGGAGATCGTTGGCGTGGTTTTGGCGACTTCATCTCCCAGGGGGTCAACAACCTCAACCTGCGATACAACGGGATTGACCGGCAGCGCCTGATTGATGCCAACTTCCTGAGCCGTTCCCACTCTGAAACTGACGACTCTCCGAGTTTGGAATCCAGGCCGCGCAAACTCGATGGAATAGTCCCCCGGCTCGACACCGAGAAATCGGTAGACACCGGACTCGTCAGTGCTTGCCTGACTCGTCGTGCCAGTCGCCAGGTTTCGCAGGGTGACCTGCGCTCCGACCATCACGGCATTCATTGGATCGGTCACAGTCCCCAATACGGTGCTGCGGGTCAACTGCGCGTGTGCCAGTGGTGAGAAAGAGTTCAGCCCTAGCAGTAGTGCAAGACACACAGCGTACATAGAGCGATATGTTTTGAGTATTTTCATGATCGTGACTTGCCGCTTGCACGTTTCTTTCCTGGAGCTCCGGCTGGAGGCTTTTCGATTTACCTGGGAGGATTGGAAAGCGACAGTCGCGATAGAAACAGCAGGGCGATACTGGCGGAAATCCAATGAAGGCAAATGGCTTATTACACGAGCTCGGCCACCTGCCTGAGCGACGACTCTCGCCCGAAGGCGACACTCCTATCGTGAAGTCCCGGGATAGCGGCGAATCAGCCCAACTGAATCCTTTTCGATAGACGACGAAACTCTTTCGATAGAGCGAGTGGCTTATCGTTTGCTTCGTCGCATTTTGGAATATAGAGCGAAGGGACAACGCATTTAATACTCATAAAAGCTTGACGTCAGTAGAGGCACGTGGGACTCCAATCTCAGGCGAAGAGCGGGCGCGTTATCTGAAGCCCCTCAGGCCGCCGCTTCACTGACACTGACATCGACGTCCATGCCGAGAAAAGCTCCTGGTAGCCCCTCATAGGTGCCCCACAACGGCAGCACCTGTTCCGGAGCCCAGGCCACCGCGACGCGAATAAGATTCCGGTTGCCAACGATGCTATTGGTGGGGTCGAAGTCGATCCAGCCGGCGCCGGGCAAGTAGGCCTGCATCCAGGCGTGCGTGGCGCCGCCACCAACCAGCGTGGAAGTGTTTGGTGTGAAAATATAGCCGCTGACAAACCGTGCTGCGATACCCAGCGATCTTGCCCCTTCCATCATCAGAACTGCGAAATCACGGCAGCTGCCCTGTTGGCTCAGCAGCGTCTCTTCCGGAGTCTGCACGCCTTTCTCAACTCGACGCGTATAGGCGAACCGTTCGCGAATGCCGTGAGTCATGGTACGGAGGAGTTTCATGGTGTCGGTAGCATCCGCAGGATCCAGGAACTGCAATGCCCATTTGGAAACGCTTTCGGCCGGGTAATGATGCGACAAAGGACGCACCAGGTTGGGGAAGTCCTCATCCGAATAACGGAAAGGGTACCACCGCGCATATTCTTCAAGCGGGTAATCGGGAAGGGAAGTCTCGAAATGTTCCAGGGTCACGACACTCTCGAAACGAAGCTCAGAGGTCGTGCCCTCGAAGGTGGCAACAGCCACAGAGTTATCGAAAGGATCGTGCAGCCAGCGCAGATGCACGGGTTCCGGCTCGATTGCCAGTTGCGTCCATATCAACCGCAGGTCGTGGCTCGCGCGCGGACGGAACATCATGCGGTGTTCTCCAAGCCTGACGGGTTCTCCATAACGGTAGACGGTGCTGTGGCGCACGGTGATAACAGACATCAGTCGCCCCCCACCAAAGACCCGCAGGCTTCAAATTCATCCGTCCAGACGGTGAAACCCTCCAGGGTGTTGGGTCCGAAAGTAGTAGCAATGGCGACATCGCACGCATCGCGGCCTCGCGCCATCAGAACTCGGCCTACGCGGGGCACATTGTTGCGCGGGTCGAACGTATGCCACTTGCCTCCAATCCAGGCCTCGAACCATGCCGCGAAATCGCCCACCCCGTAGGGCGGCAGAGTCCCCAGATCGCTTAAGTAACCGGTGCAGTATCGCGCCGGAATATTCATGCAACGGCAGAAGGCGATCGCAAGATGCGCGTAGTCGCGGCAAACACCGGTTCGTTCGTTGAAACCCTCCATCGCAGTGCGCGTGGCGCGGGCATTCTGATAGTTGAATGCTATGCGGTGATGAACGTAATCGCAGATCGCCTGCACGCGAGGATATCCCGGAGTCACACCACTGAAGAGTTGCCAGGCTGTCTCAGACAGTATGTCGGTCTCACAATAGCGGCTGCCCCTCAGGAATATGAGAACCTCCTCCGGCAGATTCTCCACGGAGTCCTGGCCGGCCCCGGCCGCCACTTCATCAGGTTCGCCGCTGTCGTTTATGACGCAATTCGCCGAAAGGCGGATGCGGCCCGCGGGCGCAACGCCCCGGTTGCATTGGTTTCCGAACGCGTCACGGTAGCCGGTGAAAGGAAGGTATGGATCGGTGACAAGAAAATCGGGAACAACGATGTCAGCGGCACGTGAATCATGAATATTCACGAGGAGGATGATCGGGGTAGGTTGCGGAAAACTATAAATGAGCTCGAATCCGGTCCGAATCTGCACGAGAACACCTTTATCTGCGGTGCCGAAATCCGCAACTTGGGCGGTAGCGATTAAGAGCTTAACGGGTTTAGGTTCATCAGACAGGCGCGAACCGGTCTTCCGCCAGTCCAGCCTGCCGATGTTCAAATTGAAAGTGTGACAGACATGCGAAAGGCACACTGTGCAGTTGGGCACAGTCTGATCTTTTTGTGCAGTATTGAACCGCCGTCAGGTTCGCAAGGCCCGATAATCAAATAGCCGACGAAATCAGGAGGAACAATGAAAGTGGCAAAGTTCGACAAGCAAGCGGAGTTCAGAGTCTGGTGCGAAAGCTGTTGTGTTCGGGTTGCACCGAACGAGGAGCGCGAAGTTGTTCGTGGAAAGACCTATCACCCGAACTGCTATTCCAAGCTCAGCCCTAAGCCGAAAAACTGATGTTCGATTTGCGAAATGGGTGAGGAATTGGACTCAAGGAAGCGATCTAGAAGCAGTGGTGCTCAATAACGTGCTCCTGAAGATTGCGTTGTGCGAGCTCACAGCTTCGTCGGCAGGCTTCGGCAGCCTTCCAAAGAATCATGAACTCCACGTGCGGTATCGCCTGAACCAGGTCTCTCATCTTTAAAACGCTGGCAGTATACGCCTCTACGTCTTCTTCGTATTTCTCCTGAAGAGCGGCTTTTTCCTGGCAAGCCATTTCTTCCTCACCTCACGAAGTACGGTCACACGAGACAACCAGCTTATCACTCGCTCTCGGGGCTAATGGAGTTTATCTGGCTTGCACCGACGCTGCGGGAGCCGCGGGTCCGGTCAGTGTCAGGGCCATTACCGCCCATCCGGTTCCCATCGAAGAAATCCACTGGTCGTGGTCATAGGGAAACCCGCTCTGAAAATACGGTTGAATCTTCATGGCGCGGCTTTTCACGTACCAGGACCCATCTTCCATCTGGGTGCGGAGCAGGAAGTCCGCGCCGCGGCCGTATGCGGGATCGTTGGAGCTAATTCCCATTTCGTGCAGGGTGTAGAGGGCTTGTCCGGTGGCGTACGCGTCGCTGGCCAGGTACGGAGTCTGCGCCCATCCCCCATCCTGCCGTTGAATTTCCAGCAGTTCCCGGGTGCGTTTTTCCCGAAGCGGCGTATGGGCGCCGGCCCATTTGAGTCCGAGCAGCTGCATGATGCGGTCTTCCGTACTGTGTGGGTTCTGCTTCGCGAGCCAATCGGCGGCGCGCCCGATGCGCTCGGTCCACTCCGCCTTTCGGCCGGGCATTCCGTAAGTTGCCAGAGTGCGGATAGCCATGGCGGTGCGGGAAAGGTTGCCATCCTGGATCGGAGCCCGCGAGGCGCCAATACCCTGCCAATACCCTTCGGGACGCTGCTTGGCAGCAAGGTAGTGAACGAGGGCGTCGGTTCCCCGGCTGGCCGGCTCTGCTGACGTGATCATCATCATGGCGTTGTACAACTGGGTGTCGGGTTGTCCGCCGCCCTCGCGGCCCTGCAACGTTACCGCAACGGTCCCATTCAGATTGCCGACGACTCGCGCGGATTCCGTCGCAACAGACTTGCGTACTTCGTCCTCGATCCGCCATCCCCGGGTTTGCGCCATGTCCGTGGCTATTTTTAAAATGGGCTGAGCGTGACAGGCTACACAACCGCCTTCGGTGAACATGTTGGCGGCGGCACGTTGCAGCAGCGGAAGACTGCGTTCCACGGCGCGCTGCGGTGTCAGGTTCACGCTGGTGATCTTCTGCGCGGAAACCGGAGCGGTCACACGTACCGGTTCAAGCTTCATGGCTGCAAGCACGGTCGGATTGTTGAACTTCCGCGCCCAATCGATGGGGGTTTCTTTGATTTCGGAAGGCACGGACGGGTCTGCGCCTCGCGCCAGCAACAAACGTACGACCTCGATGTTGGGACGGTCCGTCGCAACCGCAAAAACCAGCGGCGTCAATCCACGTATGTCCCGGGCGTTCACAGCAGCGCCCGCGTCCAGCAGCAGTCTGATCGTCTCCACGTCTCCCTTTCCGATTGCCAGGTGCAACGCGGTCACGTTTCCAAACGCAACCGGGCCATTCTTGACGCTTCCAGAGCGGTCGGGCGAAATAACGTGGACATCGGCCTTGCGGGCCAGCAGAAAGCGCGTGAGGTCCGCGTTTCCGTTGCTCGCCGCCCCCATGAGGGCCGTCACCGCCGAGCCCACCGTCGCCCGGGCGTTGATGTCTGCGCCTTTCTCGACGAGCAATTTCACCACGGCAGCATCATTCACGCCTGCAGCGGCGACCACGGGTGTCAGCCCGACAGCGTCCTGCGCGTTGACGGCGGCCCCTTTCTCGAGAAGCAGCTTTACCGTTTCGATCGATCCATAGGTGCCCGCCGCCACGAGCAACGGAGTTCGCCCAATGAGAGAGGACTTGTTCACATCCGCTCCGCTTTCAAGCAGCAACCGCACCTTCCGCGCGTCGCCCGCCGCCAAATGCAATGCGGTAAAGCCGGCTTCGCTGACGGCCTTTGGATCCGCTCCACTCGCGATCAACTGCTTCATGGCATCCAGGCTGCCGAACGCGGCCGCAAACATCAGCGGAGTCTGGCCTTCCACATCCTTCTCGTTCAGCCCGTGATCTTTCGTCAGAATGCGAAGCGCAGCAAGATCATTGTTGCGAATGGAAAGGTACGACCGGTCGGTTGAATTTTGAGCGAAGACTGCGGACACAAATATGAAAAGCAGACAGAATTTGAAGATGCGCATGACACGCTCCTTGGTGGAGCCAAGTGTCCCACAATCCGGGTTTGAAGCCAATGCGCAGTGGAATTACGGTGACGTTGACCGAATTCGCGCGTCGCGCGCGAATTCGGTCAACGTCACCGTAATTCCATCCGAAAGGTAATTCGGCTAGCCTGTTTGTATGAGTCGCGAGGAAGACTACGAATCGCTGGAGGTCGCCGGACGTGAGGTCCGCATCACGCATCCGAGCAAGACGTACTTCTCCAGAGAAGTCCAGGTTTCCAAGCTTGAGCTCGTGCAGTACTACCTCTCGGTTGCGGACGGCGCTCTGGCAGGAATTCGGGATCGGCCTCTCGTCCTGAAGCGCTTCGTGAACGGTGCCGAGGAACCGCCCTTCTATCAGAAGCGCGCCCCTGCACAGCGGCCGGAGTGGCTGAGAGTTGTAACGCTTTCCTTTCCTTCCGGTCGCACGGCGCAGGAAGTCGTCGTGGATGATGCGGCGGGTCTTGCATGGGTCGTCAATCTCGGATGCATCGAGCTCCATCCCCATCCTGTCCGTTCCACGGATCTCGAGCATCCAGACGAACTCCGAATTGATCTTGATCCGGGGCCGGGTGTCTCCTGGTCCGACGTCCGGCTGGTCGCGCTTGAAGTGAATGCGTTGCTCGAAGAAATGGGCCTGCGGGGCTGGCCCAAGACAAGCGGGTCACGTGGAATGCACGTCAATGTACGTATTCATCAACGGTGGTCCTTCACGGAAGTTCGAAGGGCTGCGCTGGCTTTCTCGCGCGCGATTGAACGTCGTCTGCCTGCGCTTGCGAGTTCGAAATGGTGGAAGGAAGAGCGCCATGGCGTCTTTCTCGACTACAACCAGAATGCAAAGGATCGGACCACATGTTCCGCGTATTCCGTACGACCTCTGCCAGACGCACGTGTTTCCACGCCTCTTTACTGGAACGAGGTTCCGGAATGTGAACCTTCGGACTTTACCATCCTGACCGTGCCGGAACGTTTCAAAGAGCTCGGCGATCCCCATGCTGGAATGAACGATGAGCCCGGTTCACTCGAGAAACTCCTCGAACTCGCTGCCGAGGATGAAAGAGCGGGCCTCGGGGATGCGCCCTGGCCGCCTCACTTTCGAAAGATGGAAGGTGAGGGGCCACGTGTGGCGCCATCCCGCGCTCGACAGCCCAGGGCACGAATGCCGCTGATCGTCGTGGCGAATTCGCCGGACAAGGACGCCGCGCTGGCCGGCATGGAACGTTGGAAGAGAAAGCACCGTCGAGCTTCGAAATTTCTGTCCGTCGACGATGTGTTGGTCGATTCCATGCGCGGGAGATCCTCAACATGGACCCGCGTGCGCGTAAACCTTCGTCACGTCCCCGAAGATTTGAGGCCTTCGCAGGAAAAGCCGGATCCCGATGACGATCCAACGCGGGAATGGCGCGAGGGCCGGGCGTCGAAACGTCAGCGTCCACTGCGAAAAACCGACGCCAGTTCTTCAGGCGGAACGACTTCGAGCTGAGCGTAGGTGCAATCCCGCGGATCCTTGTCCATTCGCCATCTTCGGAATTGTGCGGTGTGACGGAATCGATCGCCTTGCAGGTGGTCATACGCGACCTCCGCCACGAGTTCGGCTCGCAACGGTTCCCACGACAAGTCCTTGCCCTGGCTCCAGCGGCTTTGACCTCCCGGCATACGGTGGGATCCGTTTTCGATTGAGGCCGAATCCGCCCACGCCTTCCAGGGATGGCTGTCGAGCGCATCCTTTCTGTATGGCGCCAGGGTTTCGACAAGTTCCTGTCGCTTCTTCTCGTTAAAACTCGCGGACACTCCAACGTGTTGCAGAATGCCGGAATCGTTAAAAAGACCCAGCAGGAGTGATCCGACCATGGTTTGATTTCCTTTCTTGTGCCAACGGAATCCCGCCACGACGCAATCGCACTCCCGCTCGTGCTTCACCTTAAACATCACCCGCTTATCCGACTCATAGATGCCCTCGATGGGCTTTGCCATCACGCCGTCCAGTCCGGCGCCTTCGAATCGCCGAAACCAATCCGCGGCAATCCTGGAGTCTGTGGTAGCCGGGGTCAGGTGAAGGGGTGGTGGCGCGGACGCCAGAATGCGTTCCAGCTCTTTTCTGCGAACGCGAAACGGTGCGTTGCGTAAATCACGGTCCCCTTCGCACAGGATGTCGAAGAAAACAACGGAAGCCGGAATCTCTTGTGACAGGAGCTGTACTCGCGAGGCCGCTGGATGGATGCGCAGTTGAAGTGCGTCAAAGTCCAGACTGTCGTTCTGAACGATGACGATCTCACCATCGAAGACGTATCGGTCCGGCAAAACCGACTTGAGCGGCGCGATCAATTCCGGAAAGTAACGATTGAGCGATTTCTCATCTCGACTCTGAATCAGGACTTCGTCCCCATCGCGGAATATCAGCGTACGGAAACCATCCCACTTCGGCTCGAAGAGCCATCCTTCTCCTTCAGGAACGGTGCTGACACGTTTGGCGAGCATCGGACGAATGGGAGGAACCACCGGAAGTTGCATACGTTGATCGTAGTCTGAAATTGTGTGCGGTCACCAGATGTGTCCAAATTGCCGGGTTTTGCACAACGGGAGGTAACGTCGTCGTTTCTACTGTAGGCGCGGTCTATGACGCGCACCTTTCAAGCGAGTGGGCCAAATGCGCGGTCATAGACCGCGCCTACAGGAATTCAGTCAACGTCACCGAAATGAGTATGATTAGAACAATGGAAACCAAGACCGTTCGCTTGACCCAGTATTCCCACGGTGCCGGATGCGGTTGCAAGATTGCTCCTGCTGTTCTTTCGGAGATCCTGCAACGAATCCCTCGCGGGACTCCCCATCCCCAACTGCTGGTGGGATACGACACGCGAGATGACGCGGCCGTCTACGCCATCGACGACAGGAACGCCATCATCAGCACCACGGACTTTTTCATGCCCATTGTCGACGACGCATTCGACTTTGGTGCGATCGCGTCCGTAAACGCCATCAGCGATGTCTATGCAATGGGAGGCAGGCCGATCCTCGCGATTGCGATCCTGGGCTGGCCTGTCGGGAAACTGGACGCCGCACTCGCAGGCGATGTGCTGAACGGCGCCAGGGATGCCTGCGGCCGCGCCGGGATTCCGCTCGCCGGTGGCCACAGCATCGATGCGCCCGAGCCGATTTTCGGACTGGCTGTTACTGGCATGATCGAGCAATCGCGAATCCGATCCAATGATCTGGCCCGGGCCGGAGATGAACTGTATCTGACCAAGCCTCTCGGAATTGGGATCATGACAACCGCACAAAAGCGCGGCGTGTTGCAGGACGTCGATATGCAGATGGTGCGTCGGGTGATGCTCGAATTGAACGACGTCGGTGCGGAACTCAGCGATGTCCCGGCCGTGCGTTCAATGACGGACGTGACGGGGTTCGGATTGCTTGGACACTTGATCGAAATGTGCGAGGGCAGCGGCGTGCGTGCGGAGCTGCGGTTTGGGGATGTGCCGAAGCTGGAGGGGCTGCCGCATTATCTCGCGAAAGGCTGCGTTCCAGGAGGTACCACGCGCAACTTCGAGAGCTACGGCGGAAAGGTCAGCGCGCTGTCCGACGAACAACGTTCCATTCTCTGCGACCCTCAGACCAGCGGCGGATTGCTGGTTTCGGTAGACCCCGCAGGGCGTGAGAATTTTCTGGAGATCACGCGGCACCGCGGTTGGAGCTTGAAGTCGATTGGAAAGCTGGTGGCAGAGGGCGAAAAACGCGTCCGCGTGCTGGACTAACGGCTTTCATTGCACGCCGGAGGCGTGCAGGAATGTAGCCAGGGGTGAGCGAGCGAAGCGAGCCACCCCTGGGACCGTCTCATAGAAAACCGCACCCCGAGAGTGGTGCGAGGCGCGGATACATGCATAACCCCCTACGAGGGCTTTTTCACCACCATGTGGCGGTCGCCTTGCCGGCGCAGCACACCCGTCCTGTTGAGGCATTCCAGGTATGGCACCGAATACTTCCGCGACAGCCCGAACGCTTTGCCGAACTCACTCGCGGTGAAACCCGCCATTCCCGAACCGCGGATGCGGTGCTCCAACTCATTCCATGCCGGTTGCTCCAACACGAACTCGTTGTCGACGCGAATCACCTTCCCCTCCTTGATCAGCCGTGACGCGGCAATATCAAAAGTCTTCTTGTCTACGTTGGATTCCGCGAAGTACTCCGCCAGACGCAACGGCTGAAGTTGAGCGGCCTTGAGCTTTCCCAGGAGATTTTCAGCAGCGCGCCTTTCCGGTTCCGACAAGTCCCCGTGGCGTGGGTCGTACCGCAGCGTGCTCGACGTCAGGGTCAACACACCTTTGAATTGCTCGGCCAGCAGACTCTCCAGATAGGGATACACCATCTTCGGTTTGATCTTCAGCGCCGACGCTACCGCCGGAAACGGCCACTCCGCGGGTTCATTCTTTGACCGAGCCATCCATTCCACTGTCGCAGCCGATGCCACCGCGTCGAACCTCTCGTGCCAGACCAGGCCCGCCTTGGTCTTCAGACTTGCCGGCAACTGCTCCGGCGCACACATCCATTTCCTTGCAAGCGCAGCGGACTCGAATACCGTGGGTCTCGATATCTCAAAATAGCGCTCGCGGTGTTGCTCTGCATCCGTCACCCGCCGCGGACGATCCGGCGCAATATCGACAATAGTTCCACCGCCGATCGTGATCATCGGATTCGTCGAACGCAGGATGAAGGGTTGCCCCGAATAGAAGCACGCCTCCCGCGGAAGTTGAATCTGAATCCACTTTGTCCCCTCCGATTCGACCAGGCCCCACAACCGGCACTCCATCTCGAATGACGCGGCCAGGAAAAGCGCGCGCAAACCCGGCTTCCATCGGAACGCGGCCTCCGGCAGCAGCTCGAGCTGAGCATTGAGGGCTCGTGATCGCCAGGGATATCCCGGCGCAACCAGAATAGCCCCGCGTGGGGCATCCTCTGCGTGGAGCCCGTGAAGGCGAACTCCGACGCGATGGCCGGCGGAGACCCGGCTCACGAGCGCATTGTGGTTGTGAAGGGATCGAATCCGGTATTGAACCAGCAGGGATGGGCCGGATAACCCGGAGGAAAGCGAGACCGAATCTCCCTCCTTCAATTCGCCGCGGACCAGCGTTCCCGTCACCACGGTCCCTACTCCTCTGAGCACGAAGCATCGATCGATCGGCATATACGGAGGCGCTGCGTTTCGAGATCGATCAGAAATGAAGACCCGGCACGCTTCAAAGAGCGTTTCCTTCAACGAAGCGATTCCTACCTTGTTGATGGAGTCGACAATCTGCGCCGGACCACCTGCCAATTGCTGGACAGCGTCCGCGGTCTCGCGAATCTCCTGATCCGTGGCGAGCCCCGCCTTGGTTACGACGGGAATGATTCTCGGGACATGAAGGAGCCGCAGCACGTCGAGATGTTCGAGTGACTGCGGCATCAGCCCTTCCCGGGCATCGACAACCCACAACGCAATCTGAAATCCGCTCGCGCCGGAGATCATCGTCCTCACAAGCTTTTCGTGGCCGGGAACATCCACGATGCCGATCGTGTACCCTTCGGGATGTTCCATGTAAGCGAAACCCAGTTCTATCGTGAGGTCCCGCCGGCGTTCTTCCGGCAGGTGCATGGGATTGATTCCGGTCAGGGCTTCGACAAGGGTCGACTTCCCATGATCCACATGCCCGGCTGTGCCGATCAGAACCATCGTGCTTCACAATTCATCGATGGCCTGCTGCAGTTCCGCGAAGTCTTCGGGAAAAAGTGTCCGTACATCGATATGGAAGGCATTGCCCTGAATGTATCCCAGGATCGGAATGGGCCGCGCCGCAAACCTCTCCTTCAATGTCTGACCGCTGCGGCCTGAGAAGCGCAGCCCTAGGCTTTCGAAACTTTCCTCTGGATTGCTTCCGCCTCCTGTCTGCGCTCGGAGCGTTACCCAGTCGATGCCTTCACGAAGCTTGAGCCTGTCCCGGCAACCGTTAAGGTTGTCTGTCAGGGCTTTCCATACCGGCAGAACGCTCTTTCGTCCTGCGAGATATTGAAGGAGCGCGTGGTGCAACAGTGCGAGGCGCAGCTTATCGAGGCGCAGCGCGCGGTATAGAGGATTCCGGCGCATCTGTTCGACCAGCGTCCCCTTTCCCACAATCAACCCGGCCTGAACACTGCCCAGTAGCTTGTCCGCGCTGCAAACCACGATGGTAGCTCCGTCTTCGACCCCCTGATCGACGGTCGGTTCTGAATCCAGAAACGAAATACCCGGCCTGGACAACAGACCCGAACCATTGTCATACACGACGGGCACGCGGCTCTGCTTTCCCAATCGTCCGAGCGCCGCCAGCGGTACCGACTCCACGAATCCACGCTGCACGAAATTCGACTGGTGAACCTTCAGGAGGACCGACTGCTTCGGCATGGTCTTTCGCGCGTAATCCTCTAGACGGGTTTTGTTCGTCGTTCCGACTTCGACGAGCGTGCATCCGCTCGCTTCCATGATTTCGTGGACTCGGAATCCTCCGCCGATTTCCACTAACTCTGACCGGCTCACGAGCACAGCCTTATCTCGCGCGAGGGTATTCAGCGCGAGCAGCAACGCCCCCGCGCCGTTGTTTACGGCAATGCCGGATTCCGCTCCCGTCAGGATCTTCAGGATTCGAGCGAGGTGCCGGTCGCGACTCGATCGCTTCTGCGAATGGGCATCCCATTCGAGGTCCGAATAGCCGGAAAGCGCGTGACGGTCGATTTCGTTCAGCGCATTTCCAAGAGGAGCCCTGCCCAGGTTGGTATGCAGCACGACCCCGGTGCCATTGATCACCCGCTGGGGGAACGGCCTGCGCAGTTCGTCGGCTTCGCGACGAAGGTCTGCAACGATCGCTTCCTGAACTGACGCACGATCGCGAAAGGCTCGCGGCTCGGCCTGAAGCTTTTCCCGAAATCGTCCAAGGACTTCTCGTGCCAGGCGGGCCTGGTAGATCTCGTCGATGCCGTTCATGTTAACGGCTCGCAGAATCTCGTGAACGGGAGGCAATATCTTTAAGGTCATAGCGGTCGTTGTGGCGGAGAGATGCAGGAATCGAACCTACCCGCAGAACATAGTCCCGCGAAACGGTTTTGAAGACCGCTGACCACACCAGTGACCGGATCTCTCCGCGAACCGCTAACTGTATCAAACGCCTGCGAGGTTGGGTTGCAGCTTGTGGTAGCCGCTTTCGACGGCCCAAAGATCCATGGGGAGCCCGGCCAGTTCATCGACTTCGGGAATCGCTGCGAGATCGCGCTCCAGGTCCACAACGTGGAGGTAGCCCTTGCAGGTTTCGCATGCGAGCAAACGCATGTGGGGAAAATCGGGAGCGGTGAAACTCGCGATGTTGGATTCCGCGGACTCGCCACAACCAGGACACTGTGTGCGGGGAAACGGTCGTCGACGCAGGCACAACGCACAAACCAATTTGAACGCGAGACCATCCCCCTGCGCGTGGAGACATCCTGCCTGAGGCGGCTTGATGCACCACGGGCAATCCAGCCCTTCGGGCAGGCTTGACGCATAGGGTTGCAGCGCGGCGCGAGCGAAGAAGTCGTTGATGGAGAGATCCGCTTGTCCTTCCCAATACGACCGCAGCACCCGCTCCGCTTGAGGGATTTCAAACTCGCGCGCCGCCTGAGCAAGAGCGTGAGGTGAGGATGCCTTGACGTATTCCAGCAGCAGGGGGATCGCCGCGACAGCGGAACTGAAACTCGTAGCTTGTGGGGCGGTGCGTCCCTGCCATTCGGCGAGGCCCGCGTAGAAGGTCAGGATTTCACGAGCCGATGCGAAACTATCGGCCAGAAAGCGCGCACGACGTGCGCGACGATCCCAGGGGCTCACTAGTGTTTGGTCTCGCGGTACCACTTGGCGTGGTGGGACGCGGCCCATCCGGGCTTGACCCACCCCTGTGTCATTCCACGAAACGCTCCAGGTGTGGCTGCTGTCCCCATGTAGATGTGGACGATGAGACCCGCGATCGCAAGAATCCCCGATATCGGATGAACGAGCACCGCAGCCTCTCGCAAGGGGCGAGCCATCGACTCCGGCCACCACAGCACGATGCCGCTGAGAAGGAGAAGGACACCGTTCACCGATTGAAGCCAGAACAGCGATTTCTGGCCGCCGTTGAAACGTCCGGCCTCGGGAAGCGCCGCGTAATCGTGCGCGGCATAGCGATGAGCCATCCGCAGCCATCGCCGGTCGTCGCTGTCGAGCCGCATCTGGCGTTTCCAGGAAACGAACATTGCAGAGAAGACAAGGACGAAGAGCAAACCGCCGAGAGGATGCCACGCGCGGACGGTAGCGCCGCCGCCGAAGATGAAGGCCAGCCAGTAGAGGCGCGGAGACCACAACGAAAGGCCCGTCAGTGCGGCGTAGAGGAAGCTCAACGCGACGAGCCAATGAACCAGCCGCTCGGTCAGGGAGAAGCGCGTTAGTTTGGAAGTCGTGTGTGTCATCTCAGGCCACAATCGGTGTCAGACTACTTGTGTACCAAATTCGTGCGTCGCACGAATTTGGTACACAAGTAGTCTGACACCGATTCGTCCCCTATTCTTCATCGGCTCGAGGCCCGTATTTCAAATAATGCACCAGTGTTCCGAGAACACCCCCGATCAACAGCGCATTCCCGACCCACTTCAGCGGACCTTTCCACAGCCACACCGTCCACGGAATTTGGGGATCCCGTGGCAGTCCATACATCTCCGGATCATCCGCCCGGGCGAGCACATACAACACGTGCGTCCCTCCGACTCCCGGAGGATTGTAAACGCCTGCGGTCGCAAATCCATCAGTCTTCAACGTCTCGACGCGATCCTCAGCCTTCCTGAGCAGATCTTCGCGGGTTCCAAATGTCAGACAATTCGTTGGGCATGCCTTGATGCACGCCGGCTCCAGACCGACGCCGACGCGATCGGTGCACAGCGAGCATTTCGATACTTTTCCCGTCGTGGGATTCAATTTGGGAACGTTGAACGGGCAGCCCGTGATGCAGTAACCGCATCCAATGCAGTTGTCCGAATTGAAATCCACGATCCCGTTCGCGTGTTGCACGATTGCGCCGGGCGCCGGGCATGCTTTGAGGCATCCGGGATCCACGCAATGCATGCACTGGTACTTCGCCATTAACCATAGCGGAGTGCCGTCATTCCTTTCGTGCTCGTTAAACTTGATGAGGTTCCAGTAGTTCGGCTGAAGATCCGGGAACGTCTGGTAGGTTCCTTCAAAGTTGGCGAACGTTACCGGCTGATTGTTCCATTCCTGGCACGCGACCTCACACGCCTTGCACCCGATGCACGTGGTCGTATCGATCAATTTCGCGACCGTGTTCGTCGAGCGCGCGGTCCCCGGAGCCTTGCCGGGCGTTGCAGAGATCGCTTTGAGAAGCTGGCTGATCATATCTTCTCGAGATTTACCAGAAAGCCTTTGTACTCCGGCGTGCCGGAGTTCGGGTCCAGAACGCTGGGACTGAGATTGTTGATAAGCGGGCCTGTAACGCGTCCGATAAAACCCCAGTGGATCGGTAGGCCCACCTGGTACACGGTCTTTCCCGCAACATTCAATCCCTTCATGCGTTTGGTCACCATCGCTCGTCCTTCCACAGAGCCACGAGCCGAGCGCACGCGAACCATATCACCATTGCGGATTTCCTTCTGCAAAGCCAGCGCTTGCGGGATTTCGACAAAGAAGTGCGGCTGCAGTTGACTGGGTCCTTGAATGTTTTTGGTCCAGTAGTGGAAATGCTCGGTGAGGCGATACGTCGTGCCGATATACGGAAACTCCGCAGCAGTCCCCAGCTTGTCGAGATCGCTGTTGAAGATCTTCGCGAGGGGATTGGACCCGACATGGGGGTGGAGGAGATTCTCGACCGGCGATTCGACGGGCTCGTAGTGTTCCGGGAAAGGCCCTTCGACAAAGTCTGCAGCATAGAGTTTAGCCACGCCTTCCGGAAGCATGATGAACGAACCAAACTGTTCCGGTGGCGCGTCCGCTTTGGTGTCGGGCACATCGCCTGTCCACTGAGTGCCGGTCCATTTCAGCGGGGCGCGCGTGGCATCCCACGGTTTTCCTTCAGCGTCGGCGGAGGCACGGTTATAAAGGATGCGCCGGTTCGCCGGCCAGTTCCACGCCCAGTTCGGGAATAGTCCAAGGCCTGTGGGATCGTCGAGCCCGCGTCGCGCCATCATGTTTCCGGCTTCTGTAAACGATCCGGCATAGATCCAGTTGCCGGAGACCGTGCTGCCGTCTTCGGCGAGAGCGCCGAACGTCGATAGCTGCTTGCCCGATGCGTCGCGGCCATTGATCTCCTTCGCGACTTCCGAAAGCGACGGCGCCTGCGGGTTCTGCCAGTCCCACGTCATGTTCAGAAGAGGTTCCGGCGCTTTGCCGCCCTCTTTGGCGTAGAGCTCGCGCAGCTTCAGGAAGAGGCGCGCGATGATCTCCTGATCGCGAAGCGCGTCGCCGGGTGGGTCGAGTGCGACGTTCTTCCACTGGGCCCATCGCGAGGAGTTGACGAACGCCCCGTCCTTCTCCGCGAAGCAGGCAGCAGGAAGGAGAAAGACTTCCGTTTCGATAGCGCCGGCGTCCGGTGCCGTAGCGTAATACTTCGCCGCGAGGTCTTTAGCCTTCCAGAAGCTGGACGTTTCGGTTTCGAAGCAATCGGCAACGATCAACCACTTCAACTTCGAAAGAGCCGCCAGCATCTTCGGCGTATTGGGCCCGTTCGCAACCGGATTCATCCCGAAGGCGATCAGGCCTTCCATCTGGCCGGCGTACATCTTGTCGAAGATGAATCCCCAGCTGTAGTTGTCGGTCTCGCCGAGCTTAGGAAGATAGTCATAACCAAAGCCGTTTTGCTTGGTTGCC
>Ga0207428_10002575_pt1 | contig 18112 bp, 16 predicted proteins | sample RhiMethybrSRZTD1_FD_187600 | JGI IMG/M metagenome (GOLD analysis project Ga0207428, IMG submission 187600) | Populus rhizosphere microbial communities from Tennessee, USA - Rhizosphere MetaG P. TD hybrid SRZTD1 (SPAdes) (version 3) | ecosystem: Host-associated > Plants > Roots > Rhizosphere >...
GGGCCTCGAGCGCGAAGGAGACGCTCGTGGTGTTGTCCGCGGTGGCGAAGCGAAACTCTCCGTTCGGACGCACCGGCCCAGCTACGACCTGGAAGGCGTAGCGGTGAGGAGGCTCGTACGCGGTGACCTCGATGTCGGCAGGGATGCCTCGGCCGCCCGGACCGCTGATCACCTGGTGGATCCGACTCCCCACCGCGACTGGGTCGGTGGCCGAGATCTCCTTGACGTGGCTGCGCCACCGGGAATCGTTGGCGGGGTCGGTGAAGAACCCGAAGACATCCTCCAGCGCCCGATCGATCACGATGCTGCGTTGGGCTGAGGGCATTCCGCTGCTCCTTTCGGCGCCACGAGCCACTTGGCGCGCGGACTCGATGATCCTCCCGCCCTGACTTGATGTCGACGCCACCCGGAACGCGCTGGTGGGCGGTGACGCACCTCATCGCGGCAGGTCCGCGCACACCGCGCGGCATACTTGTGATCGTGGGCTAGTACGAGGCGTTTTCCCGCACTGGCCGGGCGCACCTCGAAGACTCTCGAGTCTGCCGACGCCACTCGTCCGGGACGGGACCTTCGCCTCTGTGACCATCGGGCACACGAGCGCACGGTCGGACTCACCACCGGAGTACGCGCGAAGGCTGGACGATGGCGCGCGTCGACCGGATGATTTCCACAGGCTGACGGTCAGCCCGTCCTCGGATCAACGCCGAGGTGAGGAGGCGGCTCATGACTGGGCAAGGCGACCAGATTCGCTCGCTTCGGCGGGAGCTGCTGAGGCTGCGTCGACGGGCGTGGACGCTTCGGACCATCGCGGCCGCCCGGCGCCGTCAGATCAAGCTGTTCCTTCAGGCCGACGCGGCGATCCGAAGTGCTGAGGCGGCCCAGCGCGCTCGGGCCGCTGCTCGCCGTCAGAACGCTACCCAGGCACGGCTCATCGCCCGAACCACCGGCCGACAGGATGCCGACGAGCGTCAGCGGCTGGCCGATCTGCGCGACCTGGAGGCCGACGAGCGCGACCGCCTCGCCGACCTGCGCGAGCAGCGGTTGGATGACCGGGAACGGCTCGCCGACGAGCATGACCAACTCGCAGACCAGCGCGACCGCGATGCCAATCACCGAGATCTCATCGCCGACCAGCGAGACGTGGCGACCGACCGGCGCGACCTGGTCGTGTTCAACCGGCATCTCCGGATGTTCCGCCGCCGGCGCACGCTGATCCGACCGGTCCCGTTCGACCGGATGCCCGATGCCCAGCTCAACGGCCACCGCAGTCCGCATCTCGACGCCGGGCCAGCCACCCCGATCGACAGCCAGTCGGCCTGAACCACCCCGTCGAGGGCTTCGAGCTCAGTGGCTGTCGCCGGCCGGGTCTAGCGTGGGGCGCACCGTGAAGCCCGGCTGACAAGGGGAAGCCCATGGCCACACTCGAGAACCGGCCCCACACCGCCCTCCTCGTCGTCGACGTACAGAACGGCGTCGTCGGCGGCGCCCACGAGCGCGACTCGGTCGTCGCCAACGTCGGCACCGTGGTGGAGAAGGCGCGACAGGCAGGGGTCCCGGTCGTCTGGGTCCAGCACTCGTCCCAGCACCTGGCGAAGAACAGCGACGAGTGGCAGATCGTCCCGGAGCTCAAGCCGGACGACGACGAGCCGCTGGTCGGCAAGACCTACGCCGACTCGTTCGAGGAGACCTCCCTCGAGACCGTGCTCGCGCGCCTCGGCGTCGGCCGGCTGGTCCTCGCCGGCGCCCAGACCGACGAGTGCATCCGCTCGACACTCCACGGCGCGATCGCCAGGGGCTACGACGCGACCCTGGTCAGCGACGCCCACACCACCGAGGACCTGACCGAGTACGGCGCACCGCCGCCCGCCCAGGTCATCGCTCACACCAACCTCTACTGGGCCAACCACTCGGCGCCGGGCCGTACTGCCGGAACGGTCGAGACCAAGGACGTCGATTTCACCGATATGCCCTGACCAACGCCTGGCCGCTTCGCGGACACCAACATTGATCGATCGCAGCGATCCGGGTCATGATCTCTACCGGCGACCATGACTGTCGGATCGACCGGCGAAGCTGAGGAGGCGACGCATGACCGCGCAGTCCGAGCAAGTTCACGAACTCAGGCGCGAGCTCTCGAGGTTGCGCCGGCGGGCGGCCTCGCTTCGGGCCGTCGCCGCCATCCAGCGCCGTCAGACCAAGCTGAACCTGTGGGCCGCGGTGAACATCCGCAAGGCCGAGCTGAGCCAGCGCGGACGTGCCGCGGACCGGCGTGATCGACTCGCACAGGCCCACGAATCCGCCCGGGCGAGTGGCGAGCTGGATCTGGGCGAGCGAGAGCGGCTGGCCGATCTGCGTGAGCAGGAAGCAGACGAGCGCGACCGCCGAGCCGACCTGCGCGAGTTGCGAGCGGACCAGCGTGAACGGCTCGCCGACGAGCGCGATCTGATCGCGGACAAGCGCGACCTCGAAGCCGATCGCCGAGATCGCACGGCCGACCAGCGAGACATGGCGAGCGACCGGCGCGAGCAGGTCGCGTTCGACAGCCACCTCCAGATGTTCCGCCTGGAGCGAAGGCTGATCCGACCCGTCGCCTCCGACGGCGCCGACGAACCGCAGCACAACGGCCAGCACCAACCCCACGTCGACGCCGATCCAGCCACCACGATCGAGAGCCAGACCGCCTGACCGGGCCGGCCGGCACCGCCCCGTACGGCCCGCGCCCAGCCGGCTAGGCCTGCTTCATCTCCGAGCCGTGGACGGTGAGCGCCCAGATGATCAGGATGTCCAGCACGATCATGATGGCCGACCAGATCGGATAGGCCGACAGGAACGCGATGTTCGCGATCGCGCTGACGAAGGCCAGGATCACGCCGACGATCCGGGCCCACATCCGGCCGGCGAACAGCGAGATGCCGGCCAGCGCGATGATGATGCCGCCGATCAGGTGTACCCAGCCCCACGTCGTGTAGCTGACCGATACGGTCAGACCACTGTCGGCGATCAGAAACGTCTTGTCATCTAAGAGTGCGACCAGGCCCTGGATGGCGTGGAAGCAGCCGAGCATGATCATCATGACCGCGGCGAACGCGATCCACCCGACCCAGCCTGACGGCGCTTCGATGCCTGACGCTCGCGTCGAGCCTGGTCCTCCGTATTGGGACATCGGTCCTCCCTTAACGCAACCCTCGCCCTGATCGTGCTCCCATGCTCAGCCGCGAGCATCACCCGTGACGGATGACTTCGATCGGTCGAGGCAGCGTCCGGTACGCAGGGGATCAACAAGGCGAAGCCCTCGGCCATGGGCGCAGACCGAGGGCTTCGCGGCTAGGGAATTCAGGCTAGTGCGCCAGTGCCTGCCTGACGTACCAACCGAGGTTCATCCGGTCGCGCTGTCCCCTCGTGAACTGGTTCATGCACGGGTCGTCGACGTAGTTCATGAAGTTCCGCACCGGGTCCTTCGAATTGCTGCCGAACGGCGGGCAGGTGTTCAGGCTCAGATCGCACACGAAGATGTTGTTGCCGGCCTTCTGCTTCGGCGTGTCTGTCACGTAGTCGTTCAACCGACTGCAGCCGCCCTGGAACGTGTGGTACAGGTTCAGCCAGTGGCCGATCTCATGGGTGGCGGTATCGCCCTGGTTGTAGACGGCGCCCGGGCCGAGGTTGGCGTTTCCGCCCGGCAGGCTCTCCGCGTAGAGCACGGCGCCATCCAGCTTCGGGAACCGCTTGTAGCTGGTCGGGAAGCTCGCGAAACCCAACAGCTGGAACTTCGGTCCAACGGTGTAGAGGTTCAGGTCGAGCGAGTTGCCGACGCGCAGCGCCCGCTGCATGTCACGTAGCTGCTTCCGACCCTTCTTCGTGAAGGCGTTCGCGTTGTACCACCGGTTGTTCTTGGTCCGGTCGATAGAGGCGAGCCGGAACCGGAACGGGGTGTCAACGGCCTTCGGGCCGGTGTGACCGCTGTACGACTTGTTGAGCACCTTGATCTGCCGCTTGAACCGCCCCTTGGTCACGAAACCGTGGCCGCCCCGGTCGGTGATGCCATGGAAATGGACCCTGATCTTCACCGAGCCGTTGGGCCGCGCCACCGGTCGGATGCCACTCTGGCGGATCATCCGTTGGCCGCGGGCCTCGAGGGCAGCGGCTTGCTTGCGGGTCAGCGTATTGGGGTCGGCCCACTTGCTGGTCCCCTTCATCACCCTGGCGTTCGCTGCGCCAGCGCCCTGGCAGTGGTCGCGAGCCGATCGGTTTAGGGCAAGGCTGGCCGACGCCATGGGAGCAGAGGCGCTCCCGAGTAGCGCCAGCGCGGCGGCTATGGCGAGGCCGCCGAGGAGGGATCGCTTCATGTGTTGCTGTCCTTTCAGCGCAGCCAGAACCCGTCAGCGCATACGCCCTGACGCAATCGGTCGGGGTCCTGCCCACAGTCAGGGTTTATCCTCAGTCGCCCTCGATTTCAGTGAATAGGGCCGAATGGCCCGTTCAGTGCCACTCGCCGAGCTACCGAAATGCCAGCGTGAGCAGGGCAAACAGAACGGTCCGCCGATCGCGTACCAACGCGATGTCAGTGGTTGGGGCTGTTGTGCATCCGCTTGCGCTCCACCGCGTCGGTGCCACCCTTGCGCGCCAGCGTGTCGCAGGCGGTGGCGATGTCGCGGACGAGGGTGTCGACGTGCTCGCGGCTCATGGTCTCCTTCACCAGCGCCCGCATGATCGTCTCGTCCTGGGCGTTCGGCGGGAGGGTGTAGGCCGGGACCATCCAGCCCCGCTCGGCCGACAGCTGCCAGGCGATGTCGAACTCGTCGTAGACCGAGTCGTCCTTGAGCTTCCAGGCGACCAGCGGCAACTGCTCCTTGTCCTCGCCGATCAGGTCGAAGAGGCCCATGTCGTGGAGATTCTCCGCCAGCACCTCGGCGTTCTTCTGCATGTTGCGCATGATGTACTCGTAGCCGGCCCGTCCGTAGCGGACGAAGTTGTAGTACTGCGCCAGGACCATCGCCGACCCGGTCGAGAAGTTCAGCGTGAACGTCTTGTCGGCCTTGCCGAGGTAGTTCTCGGTGAAGACCAGGTCCTCGGCCAGATCGGACTCCTCGCGGAAGATCAGCCAGCCGATGCCTGGGAAGACCAGACCGAACTTGTGCCCCGACACGTTGATCGAGCGGACCCGGTCCAGCCGGAAGTCCCACTCGGAGTCGGGGTAGAGGAACGGCCAGACGAAGCCGCCGCTCGCCGCGTCGATGTGGAGCGGGATGACCAGGCCGCGCTCCTGCTCGACCCGGCCCAGCAGATCGTTGATGCCGACGATGTCGTCCTTGTGCCCGGTGAACGTGGTGCCGAGGACGGCGGCCACGCCGATCGTGTTCTCGTCCAGATGCGGCTCGACGTCTTCCGGCCCGATCGTGTACTTGCCCGGCTGCAACGGCACGATCCGCGGCTCGACGTCGAAGTAGCGGCAGAACTTCTCCCAGACGACGTGGACGTCGCCGCCGAACACCAGGTTGGGGTTGTCGGTCGACTTGCCGGCCGCCTCGCGACGCTGCCGCCACTTCCACTTCAGCGACAGGCTGCCCAGCATGATCGCCTCGGACGAGCCCTGCGTACGAGCGCCGGTCGTCGGACCCGGCGCGTGGAACAGGTCGGCCAGCATCCGGATGCAGCGCTGCTCGATCTCGGCGGTCCGCGGATACTCCGCGTGGTCGATGAAGTTCCGGTGCAGGTTGAAGGCGATCAGCTTCTGCGCCTGGGGCTCCATCCAGGTCGTCACGAAGGTCGCCAGGTTCCGGATCGGAAGGCCCTCGAGCGCGACGTCCTCGAACACCAGCCGCATGGCGTCGTCAGGAGTCATTCCGCCCTCAGGGAACTCCTTCGACGGCACCTCCTGGGTGATGAACCGATTGCCGAACAGTCGCTCGTCGAGATCTTCGGAGATGTGCTCCGTCATCGCCGCCCTCCCTAGGGTCAGGTCGCAGGTGAGCCGCTGATTCACCCTGACAACCGATCCCTCGGCGAGACATCACCCACCGTAGGTGAACGGCGCGGCGCGTGACGCCTGTCCGGCGGACTCCGCTCAGACGAGCGCGGCCCGGCCGCGCTTGGCGAGCTGGTCGGCGATGATCAGCTGCTGGATCTCGCTGGCGCCCTCCCAGATCCGCTCGACCCGGACCTCCCGCCAGATCCGCTCGGCGACGTTCTCCCGCATGTACCCGCGACCGCCGAAGATCTGGACGGCCCGGTCGGCGACCCGGCCGGCCGTCTCGGAGGCGTAGAGCTTGACCATCGACGAGCGGGCATGGAGCACCTTGACGTCGATGCCCTCGTCGACCGAGCGAGCGGTCTCGTAGGTCATGGACCGGGCGCCGAACAGCTCGGTCAGGCTGTCGGCGAGCATCGCCTGGACGAGCTGCCGCTCGATCAGCGGCGAGCCGTCGACGATCCGCTCCTTGGCGAACGCGGTGGCCTCGTCGATGAGTCGCTCGGTGGCGCCGAGGCATCGGGCCGCGACCATCAGCCGCTCGAACCGGAACCACTCGTAGACGAACGACATGCCGTCGGCCTCGGTCCCGACCAGGTGGCTCGCGGGCACGCGTACGCCCTCGAACGCCACGATCGGATGGGCGTGGCCGATCGAGTGGGTGTACGCCGGCGTCCGGACCACCCGTACCCCGGGATCATCGACGTCGACGACGAACAGCGCCTGCTGCCCGGCGTACTCCCCCGTCGTCAGGACGGCCTGGAAGAAGACGTACGACGCCTCCTCGAACGACGTGACATGCCACTTCTCCCCGTCGAGGACGTAGTCGTCGCCGTCGCGCCGGGCGGTCGCCTGGATCGCGGCGACATCGGAGCCGGCGCCCTCCTCGGTGATCGCGTAGCACTCCGAGATCTCGCCACGGGCCGACGGCAGCAGCCACCGCTCGCGTTGGTAGTCGTTGGCGACGTCGACCCACCAGGCGGGCGGGGTGTCCATGGACCAGGCGAGGGCGTTGGTCACCCGGCCGACCTGCTCCTGGACGAGCACCTGCTGGAGCGTCGTGCATCCCTGCCCGCCCACCGAGCGCGGCAGGTTCGTGGCGTGGAGACCGAGCTCGATGGCGCGCTCGTGATGTGCTTTCTCAAGCTCGTCGGACAGTCGGCCGTCGTTCGCCTCGGCCTCGGTCTCGTAGGGAATGAGCTCGTCCGCGAAGCCGCGAGCACGGGCTTGGATCTCCAGATCAGCGGCGGTCAGGCCGTACATCTGGCCTCCTGCTCTCGTTCATTGACTGACTGTTCAGTCTATGCGACGCTGCTGTGCTGTGACCAGCAGCGCGCCAATCCCGCGCACGGCCGACGCCGTGGTCGTCGGGGGCGGGACGATCGGCGCCTGGTGCGCCTGGTTCCTCCGGCGATCCGGGCTGTCGCGGGTGGTCCTCGTCGAGGCTCACACGCTCGGCTCGGGCGCCAGCTCCCGCGCTGCCGGCATGGTGCGGGCCCAGGGCGGAACCGAGGTCGCGGTCCGGCTCGGCCTCTACAGCCGGGACTTCTACGCCACCCAGCAGCAGTTGCTCGGCATCGACTCGGGCTTCGTCGCGCAGGGCTACTTCATGCCCTGCTTCGACGTCGCTGAAGTCGAGCGGGCCAAGGCCCGGATCGCGATGCAGCAGGCGCTCGGGCTCGACGTGCGCTGGGTTGGCTCGGACGAGCTCGACGCGCTCAATCCGGCGATGGCGCCCGACCAGACGCTCGGTGGCTCGTACGCGCCGGGCGACGGCTACATCGACCCGCCGCGCAATGTGCTCGCCTACACCGCCTCCCTCTTCACCGCCGGTGTCGTCGTGGCGGAGCACACGGAGTTTCTCGGCCTGCTACGCGACGGCGACGCCGTCAGTGGAGTACGGACGTCGGCCGGTGACATCGCGACCGAGCGCGTCGTACTCACCGGCGGCCCGACCCTGGCGGCCGTCGGCCGCGCCGCCGGCGTCCGGATCCCGTCCGGCGGCTCGCGGCATCAGGTCGTCGTGACCGAGCCACATCCGGATCTCGCCGCCGACCGGCTGCCGATGGTCTTCGATCTTGCGTCCGGCGTCTACTGGCGGCCCGAGGAGGGCGGCGTGCTCTGGGGCATGAGCAATCCAGACGAGTCGCCGGGCGAGGACGTCGACTTCGACTGGACCTACTACGAGAAGGTCCGGCCCCGGATCGCCGAGCTGCTGCCGGCGACCGACGGACTCGGACTCCGCAAGCTGTGGGCCGCGACCATCGACTTCACACCGGACCACCTGCCGATCCTCGGTCCGGTGATCGACGCCGACGGTCCTTTGGCTGGCAGCACGGTCGCCGCGGCGGGCGGCCACGGGATGATGTGGGGCCCCGGAGTGGCTCGGACAGCCGCCGACCTCGCCCTGACTGGAGACACCGACGTCCTCGACGTCACCGATCTTGGGCTGGACCGTTTCGACGAGCACGGCCGCAGTCGGCTGGCCGCCGACCCGATCGCGCTTCCCTTCCCCTCCGACGTGCCAGAGTCGCCGGCGCTCTAGGCGCCGCGAGGCCCTGGCGCTTCGGAGCGGGGCAGGATCAGAGCGTCCACCGCGACGGCGCCGTTCGGCGTCGCGATCAGCGGGTTGACGTCGACCGCGGCGATCTGGTCGCCCAGCTCCCGGGCCAGGTCGGACATCGCCGTCACAGCCTGGTGGACGGCACCGAGATCGACCCCGGGCCGGTTGCGGAAGCCGTGCAGCAGTGGGCTGATCGCGAGCCGGTCGATCAGCTCCGCGGCGGCCAGAATGTCGATCGGCGGCAGCGCCACGGCACGCTGACCGAGCAGCTCGACCAGCGTGCCGCCGGCCGCGACGACGACGAGCGGTCCCAGCAGAGGGTCGCGCACGATGCCCAGGGCGAGCTCGATGCCGGACGTGGCCTGGCGCTGGACCGTGACCTGCTTGCCGAGTCGTCCGGCGAGGTCCTCGTACGCTTCACGCACGGCGTCGGCATCGGTCAGGTCCAAGTGTACCCCGTCGACGTCGACCTTGTGGCGTACGTCGTCGGCCGCCGTCTTGAGCACGACCGGGTAGCCGAGTTCGGCGGCTGCCGCCACTGCGTCGTCGACCGAACCGACCAGGCGCTCGGCCGCGACCTCGATGCCGTAATCGGCGATCAACGCCAGGGCGTCGATCTCTTCGCCGTCAGCAAGGGCCTGCGACCACCGGCGCTGCCGGGCCTGGTCGACCGGCCGCCCAGACCGCTCGCGCCAGGGCTCGGCGTCGGCGAGCAGCTGCCCGATCGCGCGCAGCCCGGACCGAGTGCCCTCGAGCACCGGCACACCCAGGTCGCGGAGATGATCGGCCTGTGCCTGGTCGACCGCCGACGAGAGGTTCGTGAGCACGACGATCGGCTTGTCGGTGCGACCGAGCGCGGTCTCGATCGCCATCGGATAGGACATGTCGCCGTCGTACTCCTGCACGAGGTCGAGCGCGACCGCGACCACGCCAACCGAGTCGTCGAGCACGAGGGCCTCGATGCAGTTGGTGACCAGCCCGACCGTGTCGGCTCCGGTCGCCCATACGTCGAGCGGGTTGGTCGCTGTCAACCCCGGCTCGAGCCAGTCCTCCAGGGCCGCTCGGGTCTCGGGTGCCAGCGGCGCGAAGGGCACGTCGAGTCGCTCGGCGACGTCGGCGACCAGGGCCCGCTCGGCTCCGGAGTCATGCAGGGTGGCGACGCCGCGAGATCGCCCGTCGCGGCGGACCCGCCGGCCGATCGCGAAGGTCTCGAGGCTGTCGGCCAGCTCACCGAGATCGTCGACCCGATGGACTCCGTACGCGTCGAAGAGCGCCTCCCACGCCGCGTCGTCGCCGGCGACCGCACCGGAGTGCGCGTCGACCAGCGCCCGGCCGGTCGGGGATCCGCCGACCGTCAGGGCGACCACCGGTACGTCGCGCTCGGCCGCCTTCGCCAGACCGTCCCGCAGATGGGGTACGTCTCGCAGCGTCTCCAGCAGCAGCGCGAGTACGCGGGTCTCCTCCATATCGAGGGCGTAGTCGAGATAGTCGGCCGCGGTCGTGACCAGCTCCTGCCCCGACGACACGATCAGCGAGAAGTCGAGCCGTCGATGCGTACGAAGGATCGCCGAGAAGACCGACCCGGAGTGCGTCACCATCGCGATCGGCCCGGTCGGGAGCGGATGGCGCTCGAGATAGCCGATGGCCCGTACACCTCGGGCCACGTTGACGAAGCCCATGCAGCCGCCCCCGCACACCGCCATTCCGTCGGCGGCGGCAGCCACTTCGGGCCCGAGACCCGATGCGGTGCCGAAGACGACCGCACCGGCGTCGCCACGTTCCGAGGCCAGCGCCACCTGGTCGACGAGGGCCGAGTCGGGCACGCCGAGCAGCACCAGGTCGACCGGCTCCGGGAGGTCGGCCAACGACGGCACGCACGGCAGGCCGAGCACTTCGCGCCGCTGCGGATGCACCAGGTGCACCGTCGGCGCGGATGGACTGCGGAGTGCCTCCGTCGTCAGCCGGAGGCCGAACGAGTCGGGCCGGTCGCTCGCGCCGACGATGGCGACGGAGCGGGCTTCGAGCATGCTGGCGAGCCGAGCGCGGGACGCCGCCGACTCCCGGGTCGAGACCGCGGACACTGACACGGATCACCTGCCTCAACACGGCGTCCTGACTGACTGTTCAGTCTAAGACTTGGTACTCTGCTGCGACAAGCAGGCCCACGACTGGAGGGGATCGATGGCCCAGAAGGCTTCCGCGGAGGTCGTTGCCGACGTGCGTCGTGATCAGATGCTGGCCGCCGCGGCCCAGCTGATCGCCGAGCGGGGCTTCAGCGACACCCGGATCGCCGACGTCGCCGCCCGGGTCGGAGCGAGTCCGGCCCTGGTCGTCTACTACTTCGGCACGAAGGACACGTTGCTGACCGAGGCGCTGCGCTACTCCGAGCAGTCGTTCTACGCCGCCGCGGAGGAGATGCTGACGTCGACGACGGCGGTCGTCACACGGCTCGAGAAGCTAGTGGCCTGGACCTGCCTGCCCGAACACGAGGATCAAACGCCGGGTACGTGGGGTTTGTGGTTCGACCTGTGGGCCCAGGCCTTCCGCCATCCCGAGATCAAAAAGGACCGAGTCGAGCTCGACCAGCGGTGGCGGGCCATGATCGCGCGCGTCGTACGCGAGGGAGTGGACGCCGGCGAGATCGAGACCGTCGATGCCGAGGAGTTCTCGATCGCCTTCGCGGCGCTGATGGACGGGCTGTCGATCCAGACCGCCCTGGACGACCCCGTGGTCGATCCGGAGCGCGCCTACCAGGTCGCGATGCGGTTCGCGTCCTCGTCCCTCGGCTTCCCCTGGCAGGGCCGGCGCAAGAACGGCTAGGCCCCAGTGGCGGTAGGCGAATCCCGAAACACGCCGGCGTGTTTCGGGATTTGGCTACCGCCAGTGGAGCGGGTCAGGCGGCCGACTCCGCGATCAGCCGGTCGGTGAGCCGGGCGAAGTTGGCGAGGAAGGTGTCTACGTCCTCGTCATCGTGCTGCACCGAGACCAGCCACTGCTCGACCTTGCCCCATGGCGGGAGGAACACGCCGCCGTTGTGCTGGACGAGCCAGTGCGCGTGGCCATAGCGGCCGTCGAGGAGCGCGAAGTCGCGGAAGTTGTGGATCGGCTGCGGCAGGAACGACACGCAGCCCTTCGAGCCGGCCATGATCACCCGCCAGGGCATCCCCGACCGGGCGATGACGTCGTCCAGGCCGGTCTGCAACCGGTCGCGGAGCCGGTCCAGGTGCCGATAGGCGTCCGGCGTGAGCACCTCGGTGAGGGTCGCCCGGGCCGCCGCCATGACGAGCGGGTTGGCGTTGAACGTACCGACCTGCTCGTAGCGCCCGTCCGCGATCATCGACATCACGGCCTCGGTGCCACCGACCGCAGAGGTCGGCAGGCCGCCGCCGAGCGACTTGGCCAGGCAGACCAGATCCGGGGTGACGCCGGACAGCTGTGTCACGCCGCCCGGTCCGGTCGTGAAGCCGGTCTTCACCTCGTCGAAGGTGAGCAGCGCACCGTGGCGATGCAGGACGTCGCGCAGTCCGGCGAGGTAGCCCGGCTCGGGCAGGATGATGCCAGCGTTCATCATGATCGGCTCGAGGATCATGCCGGCGATCTGGTCCGGGTACGCGGCGAGGACCCGTTCGACCGCCTCGACGTCGTTGAACTGCACGACGGAGACCAGGTCCATGATCGCGGCCGGAATGCCGCTGCTGCTGGGGACGCCGATCGGGGCCGACGCTGGACCGATCTCGTCCTCGGGCTCCGGCAGGACCGACACCTGCACCGAGTCGTGGTGGCCGTGGTAGCAGCCCTCGACCTTGATGATCCGGTCGCGGCCGGTCGCCGCTCGCATGAGGTGGATGGCGTCCATCGTCGCCTCGGTGCCGGTGTTCGCGAACCGCCACAGCGGCTGGTCGAACCGCTCGCGCAACTGCTCGGCGACGACGATCGCGTCCTCGGTGGGCTGGGCGAAATGCGTGCCTCGCGCCACCCGTTCGCGGACCGCGGCGACGATCGCCGGATGCGCGTGGCCGACCAGGTCGGCGCCGTAGCCGCCGTGGAAGTCGCTGTACTCCGTCCCGTCGACGTCGTAGACCTTCGATCCCTCGCCGTGCGTGAGCCAGACGGCCTGCGGCTCCGCGATCTGCCAGTTGGAGGTCGCGCCGCCGGCAAGAATGGGCCGGGCGCGCTCGATGAACTCGCGGCTGCGTGGCTGCCGGGCGAGGAAGACGTCGGTCTCCTCGGCGATCAGGGTGTCGAGTGCAGCGCCGGTGACACGACCGGTGTCCGTCGCAGTCATCACGATCTCCTCACGACCCGATCGGGTCATTGAATGATCGTTCAGTCTAAGGGACGGTGTTCAGGGCTGACAATCCTCGGCGCCGAGGCCTCCTGCTAACTGAATATTCAGTCATAGTCTTTCAAACATCACCGACGGTGTTTAGACTTCCGCGCATGGCCCGAGACGAACCGGGGCACCGGCACAGCGGTGGGGCGATCTCGATCGTCGGGCTCCGCAAGGAGTTCGACGGCGTCACAGCGGTCGACGGCATCGACCTCGAGATCAAACCGGCCGAGTTCTTCACCCTGCTCGGTCCGTCCGGTTGCGGCAAGACGACGACGCTGCGGATGCTCGCCGGGTTCGAGCAGCCCACCGATGGGCAGATCCTCCTCGACGGCGTCGACGTGGCCCAGACTCCGGCCCACAAGCGGCCGGTCAACACCGTCTTCCAAAGCTACGCACTGTTCCCGCACCTGGACGTGCAGAAGAACGTCGCGTACGGCCTGCGGTGGCAGAAGGACGTCGACCGGAAGACCCGCGATGCTCGCGTGGCGAAGGCACTGGAGCTCGTACGGCTCACCGAGTATGCCCAGCGCCGCCCGCACCAGCTGTCCGGCGGCCAGCAGCAGCGGGTGGCCCTGGCCAGAGCACTGGTGCTCGAACCGTCGGTGCTGCTGCTCGACGAGCCGCTCGGCGCCCTCGACGCGAAACTCCGGCACTCCCTGCGCGCGGAGCTGACCGCGTTGCAGAAGGAGGTCGGCATCACCTTCGTGTTCGTCACCCACGACCAGGAGGAAGCGCTCGAGATGTCGAATCGGCTCGCCGTGATGGACGGCGGCCGCGTCATGCAGCTCGGGACGCCGGAGGAGGTCTACCAGGAGCCGCTCACCGAGTTCGTGGCCGACTTCCTGGGTGTGGCCAACCTGTTCGACATCGAGTGCCTGGCCGGCAGCGGGCTGGTACGTACGGTGCGAATGGGCGAGTTCACGCTCGACGCGCAGGCGCCGGCGGGGCACGACTCGGGTCCGGGGCGCGCCGTCATCCGGCCCGAGTGCGTGGGGCTGTCCGAGGCCGGACTGACCGGGCCCAACCGGCTGCCGGGGATGGTCGACCGCACCGTGTTCCTGGGCTCGACGACGCAGGTGATGGTTCGCCTGCCACAGGGCGCCGTCGTGCAGTCGTTGGTGACGACGAACGCGATGCGCGAGGACCTGGTCAGCGGTCAGGCGGTCACCGTCCAGCTGCCGTCCGAGTCGCTTCGGGTGCTCGCCCCGTCGGACGGAGCGACACCGGCCGAACTGGCCGACGACGCCTGACTCGTACGGCGGCCGCGATCATCCGTAGTCGGCGAGGTCGTCCAACGGGGATCGCGAGCCTCGTCGGTGCGCGCGCAGGCCGACGTAGGCCAGGATCAGGGCGAGGAACGACCCCGCCAGAAGCAACGTGGCCAACGCATTGAGCGCCGGCGTGGGCGCGGCCCGGACCGCGTTGTAGAGCTTGATCGGGACCGTGATGTTGGACGCGTCGCCGAACAGGAACTGGCTCACGACGAAGTCGTCCAGCGAGGTGGCGAACACGATCATGGCCGATGCGAAGATCGATGGCATCAGCAGCGGAATCAGGATCGTTCGGATCGCCTGGATCGGGCTGGCGCCCAGGTCCCTGGCCGCCTCCTCGTAGTCGCCGCCGATGCTCAGCAGTCTCGATCGCACGATCACCAGGACGTACGAGACCGAGAACGTAACGTGGCCGAGCAGCATGGCCGGGCGGCCGAGCGGGACGAACTGATACAGGTTGACCATCACGACGTAGAGCGCCGAGCCGAGCACGATCTCCGGGGTGACGAGCGGGACCATCGCGATGCCGTTGGCCACCTTGCTGGTCCGCGAGCGCCACCGGGTGAGGCCCATCGCCAGCGCCACGCCCAGCGGCGTAGCGACCAGCACCGTCGCCCCACCGAGGAACAGGCTGTTCTTGAGGGCCAGCAGCAGGCTTGGATCCTCGCCGACCGAGCCCTCGACGCAGCAATACCACTGGGTCGAGAAGCCCTGCCAGGTGCTCCGTGACCGGCCGTCGTTGAAGGAGAACTGCACGGCGATCAGGACCGGGACGGTCGTCCACAGGATGTAGAGCCAGGTGATCGTGCTGAGCACGTACGGGCGCCGCCAGGGATTGCGCCACGGCGCGACCCGCTTCTTCCCGGCCTGCGCGGGCTTGGCTTCGGCGCGGGTCGTGACCGCTGTCGACGTCATTGCGCATCCCTCCCGGCCCGCTGGGTCAGGATCAGGTAGTAGGCCATGAAGAACATCAGGACGAGCGAGAGCAACAGCACCAGGGAAGCGCCGTAGTGCTTCAGCGGCCCCTGCAGGAGGAAGAGCTCGATCTGGTTGCCGATCATGTTCGTCTTGGGCGATCCCGAGACCAGCGTGTTCGTGTAGTAGTCGCCGGCCATCGGGAGGGCCGTGATGACGAGCGCGGTGATCAGCCCCATCTTCGACAGCGGCAGCGTCACGCGCAGGAACGTGCGGACCGAGCCCGATCCGAGGTCACGCGACGCCTCCAACAGCCGCTGGTCGATCCGGTCCAGCGACGCGAACAACGGGATGATGAAGAACGGCAGATAGCCGTAGGCGAGGGCCAGGACGACCGTGTACGAGTTGCCGGACAGCCAGTCGACCGGCGCGATGCCGAAGATCCCCAGCGTCTTGTTGACGTACCCGTCGTCCTGCAACAGGTTGATCCAGGCGAGCATGCGGGTGATGTAGTTGATCCACCAGGGCGCCAGGATCAGCGCGAGGATCAATCCGCGACGCTTCCCGGCAAGGCGGGCGGTGTAGTAGGCCACCGGAAAGCCGACGACGACGCAGATCACCAGCGCCACGACGCAGTAGACCCCGGTCCGGATCCACACCTCTTGGTACGGGCCGGTGACCGAGGCCTGAACCACGTCGAAGAATGTGGCGTACCTCCAGTCGAGCGGATTCCAGGCCGGGACCGGCTCGCCGAAGATGTTGATGCTCGCACTGAACGCCACCGCCATGACGGCGTAGATCGGCACCAGGAACAGCGCGATCAGCCAGAACGTGCCTGGGAGTGCTAGCGCCGGCCACAACCTGCGGGTCGCTCGGTCGTGGCGGTCCTCCTGCTCACCCACCGGCCTTGAACTCCGCCCAGAACTGCCGCCAGAGAGCTTCGATGTCTGGCGTGACCTCGTAGAAGGTAAGCCCGAAGTCGAAGTCTTCCGGCAACACGACTGCGCTCATCAGGTTCTCCGGTATGTAGCCCTGGTCGATCAGATAGCGAGCGGACAGCTTGTTGAGGGGCGGCTGATAGCCGTTCCACCCGAAGTTGCGGAGCGCGATGTCGTTGTCGAGAAGATCGTTGATCATCATGTGTGACAGCACCGGCTTGGCCGCGCTCTTGGGGATCGCGATGTTGTCGCTTCCGATCACCCGATCCTTCGGGTCCTTCGGGCGCCAGTAGCCGAGGACGTCGGGAGTCTCGCCCTTGGGCAGGTAGTACTGCCCGGCGATCGGGTCGCCGGACCAGGACTGGTGGATGGTCGCGGTGCCCTCCGGAACCTCGGAGTAGGCGCTGACGTCGGTCTTTACGTTGACCCGGCCGATCAGGTCGATGATCGAGTTGGTGGCCTCCTGGACGAAGGCCGGGTCGCCGGTGTTGATGTCCTTGGTGATGTGGTTGCGGAGCAGCGACATGCCGATGGCTTCCGACAGGTCGTCGAGCAGATAGACCTTGCCGGCGTACGCCTCGTCCCACATCAGGTCGTAGCCGTTGTCCGGAATGCTCGTCACCCGGTCCGCGCGGTACATCACGCCCGTGCCGTAGATCGTGTAGGGCACGGTGTAGCGCGCCCCGCGGTCGTACCACGGGTCCTGATACTCCGGCCAGAGGTTCTTGAGGTTGGGGACGTACGAATGGTTCATGGGCTGAAGCAACTCGGCGTAGACCATCTTGCTCAGCACGCTGGGACCCGGGAAGACGAGGTCGAAAGACTCGCCCGGCGTACGGATCTTCGCCAGCATCTCGTCGTAGTTGCTGTACGGCGTGACCTGGACCTGGACGCCGTGTCGGTCGCCGAAGTCCTTCATGATGCCGGGCGCCATGTAGGCGTCGTAGTTGAGGATCTTGAAGTCGCCGCCGGTCTCGGGTTCGAGTCCGTTCTCGATCGGCGGATTGCTGTCTCTGATCGGCAACCTGACCGGATTGTTCGGCCGGGCCAGCGGATAGCCGGCGCTCTGGACCGCGGGGTAGGCGTTGTTGCAGGAGGCGAGGAGCGGCGCCGCACCGATCCCGGCTCCGAGCCACAGTCCGCCCCGCAGGAAGGCTCGCCTGGACAGCTGCGGCCGGTGCCGCGGCCTATGTCGCCAAGCCGGATCGGTCGGGTCGAAACTCATCCCCACCCCTTCACGGTCGAGCCAAGAAGTGGCATTGGCCTCCGGAGAGGTCGCTTAACTGACTGTTCAGCCAAGTGTGGCTCATTGTTACTCGTGAAGCCCCACCTGTCGAGCGTTGGCCGAGACCAGTATCCCGATTGTCACCGGCGGTCACGGGCAGGTGACGCGAGAATCTACATCGCGGGGGCGATCACCCCCGCCATGTCGATTCTCGGATCGGCGTCGGTCGACTAGGTGGCGCGGCCGAACTGCACCAGGGCCAGGAGCAGGCAGCCGAACGAGCCGACGACCGCGACCGTCCGCACCATGTTCCAGCGCACCCAGCGGGACTCGAACCGCTCCCGTACGGCAGCCGGGTCGGCGATCCGGTCGGGGTCGCCGGCCGCCTGGAGCTCGGCGTTCAGCGGCAGGTGGACGCTGCGTGTGATCCCGACGACCACGACGTAGAGCACGAACGCCGCGGCCGCCCACCAGAAGGCCGAGCGGTCGTCCTGGCCGAGCAGCAGAAGCGCCGCCACGCCGGTGAGCAGCGGCGCTCCCACGAACCCGGCCATGAACCACGGGTTCATCACGGCACGGTCGAGGGCCTGGAAGCCGGCGATGAACATCCGGTCGTCACTGCTCCGGAGGGCCGGCATGACGTTCTGCGACCAGGTGTAGAAGAACCCGGCCATGTGGCCCATCGCGAACGCGGCCAGGATCAGCGTGAGGCCTTGCGCGAACTCCATGACGCACTCCCTTGCTCATTCGCCCGAGGCATCGGCCGCAGCGTACGGCCATGCTCGATCAGCGCCCAGATCAGGCAGCCGAACGCCGCCGTGCTCAGGACCGACCGGACGTCGTTCCACCAGGTCCACTTGGTCTCGTTGAACTGGTCCCGGACCGCGGCGAGGTCCGCGATG
>Ga0207428_10002578_pt1 | contig 18097 bp, 21 predicted proteins | sample RhiMethybrSRZTD1_FD_187600 | JGI IMG/M metagenome (GOLD analysis project Ga0207428, IMG submission 187600) | Populus rhizosphere microbial communities from Tennessee, USA - Rhizosphere MetaG P. TD hybrid SRZTD1 (SPAdes) (version 3) | ecosystem: Host-associated > Plants > Roots > Rhizosphere >...
CCTTCACGAGCATCGTCTTGCGTGCGTAGAAGTGCTTGAACGTGAGGCTGATGTCCAGGTACGGGTTCGCGGACTGCTCGTGCGGCAGCTCGATCCCGAAGCCGACCGAAAGGCCGCCGGCCTCCTGCGCGCCGCGGTTCGCCGCCTCCATCACCCCGGGCCCACCGCCGGTCACGACGGCGAAGCCAGACTCGGCGAAGAGCCGTCCGATCAGGCGAGCGAGCTCGTAGACCTCGCTGTCGGGCCGGACCCGCGCAGACCCGAAGACCGAGACCCCTGGCCGGTCGATGCTGTCCACGGCCTCGAACCCCGTCCTGAACTCCTCCGCGATCTGAAAGACGTTTCGCGGGAGGTTGCCGTCATGCGCTTCGAGGATCCGCCGGTCTTCCATGGATTCTCTAGAAGTCGCGCTCAACGAAGCTCGCGTCCATCCCGAGCACGAGCAGTGCCGCCAGGGTGAAGTAGCCGATGGTGGCGGCGGTCCGCTGCCAGCGCGTGACCTCGTAGTAGGCGCGCGACTCGGGGTTCGCCCGCTCCTGCCACCGGCGGTAGAGCTCGAAGCCGACGATGATGACGATCAGGATCAGCAGCGGGTTCGGGGCGATGAACAGCAGCGCCACGAGCCCGAGGAAGCCGAGCACCCACACGCCAGGGTGGATAGCCGCGGCGATCCGGCCGCCGTCGAGCGGTACGACCGGGATCAGGTTGAAGAGGTTCACGAGAAACCCGGTGAAGGCCAGCGCGAGCAGGAACTCGGAGTCCTGCTGTTCCCCGACGAACCAGACGACCGCGCAGCCGAGGCTGCCCACTAGGGGTCCGGCGAAGGCGACCATTGCCTCGCGCCAGGCGTTCAGCGGGTTCTCCTTGAGCAGGATCGCGGCACCCAGGAAGGGGATGAACATCGGCGCGCTCACGTTCAGGCCCTGACGTCGTGCCTCGAGGTAGTGGCCGAGCTCGTGGACGAACAGCAGCAGGACGAAGCCGACCGCGAACTTCCAGCCCCAGAACAAGGCGTACGCCCCGACGGAGACGAGCATCGACGCGGACGTCGTGAAGATCTTGAGCTTGAAGAGCGCGACGAAGATGAACTTCGCCTTCCAGAGCAGTAGGGCGAGCGCGATGAACGGCGTCGCGAGCTTGCGAAGGAAGGGGAAGCGAGGCTCATGCCTGACCGGGCCGCTGTCGTAAGGCTCGTATGGCTGGAGCTCCGCCTCCTGTTCGGGGCTGAGCTGACTCACCGTCGCATGGTACCCGCGGCCACCTGTCTCGAACCTGCTCCAAAAGCGTGAAATATGCGAGTCAGCGCCTCTTTCTCGCGCGGCTTCACGGCTAGACCGGAGCCATTCACCGTTCACGAGCGAGGAGGCAGGAATGGGACGCCGGTTGGTCGCTGCGATTGCGGTCGCAGCCGCTGGGCTCACGACGCTTGCCGCCGGGCTGGGCGCCACGTCGGCGAGCACCAGCCCGCAGGCGAAGCCGAAGAAACCGAAGGTGAAGGTGCTCCGCGGGCCGCGCGGCCCGCGCGGGCTGCGAGGGCCGCGGGGGTTCGCGGGCCTTCCGGGCCTCTCGGGGCCGCAGGGACCGCCGGGCTCGGCTGGAGCCCAGGGCGTCGTCGGTCCGTCTGGACCCGCCGGCCCGCCGGGGCCATCCGGCCCGTCGGCGATCCGGATCGGCTTCGATGTCCCGGCCGGGACCGCCGAGACGGAGCTCGTCAGCGCCGGCGGCCTGGTGCTCAGAGGCGCATGTAGCGCCGGCGGCGACCTCTCCCTCGAGGCGAGCTCGACCGCGAACAACGCGAGGGCCCGGGCGCTGGTCGTCGCCGCCGCGACACCCACGGACTCCGTGGCCTACGACGAGGACGACGACCTCGACACGATCGACGGCTTCGACTTCGTCGGCGCTGCGGACGACGACGCGATCGCGACACTCGTCTACCGCTCGTCAGCCGGCGGCGTGGTGACCGCGAACCTGATCCTCGAGCAGTACTCGGTCGGCGGCGCCGCGCGCTGCCTGGTCGCTGGCTCGGCGGTGGTCGCGGGCTAGCTCTACGGGACGGTTGGGAGGTCGATGCTGCGCCCGTCGGCCTCCACCTCCGGCGCCGAGAAGATGCAGTCGACGTGGATCGCGGCCTCGTTGTCGCCGCCGTAGGCGCCGGTGTTCCGTCCAATGGCGACGTGCGCGGTGTTTGCTGCCTTCTCGTCGAGCATCACATGGCCGCGCGGCTTTACCGTCGGGTTCAGGCCGATGCCGAGCTCGGCGATGACGTCGGCGCCGGCACCGGCGTCCGAGACCAACTCGCGGAGCATCTGCGCAGCGCGGCCGCCGGAGATCTCGACGACGCGTCCGGCTTCGAAGCGCAGCGTGACGGGCTCGTCGACAAGTCCGTCGACCGTGTACGGAACCGTGAGGTCGGCGACGAGCACGCCGTCGGCGCCGTGCTTGAGCGGCGCGACGAAGACTTCGCCGCCCGGGTAGTTCGCGAACCCGCGGTCCTCGAGGGCGAGTGCGTCCGTCAGCCAGCTGCGTCCTTCGATGTCCAGCGTCAGGTCGGTGCCTGCGCGCCCGCGAATGCGAATCCGCTTCGACCCCTCGAGCTCGGCCAGCAAGCGCCGCGCCGGCTCCTCGAGGTCGGCTGCGGGCTGGGAAAGCTCGCCTTCGAGCAGCTCGGGCGTGACGAACCCCAGGTAGATCGCGCGCCCGCCGTGGCTTCGCAGCTTTTCACCGACGGAGAAGCGGGCTGGTGCCTCCGCGGGATGCGGAGCCTCCGAGAGGAAGAACGAGAGCGTCGCCCGCCCGGCCGCGTCGAGGATCGGCTGCGGCGCGCGCGTCATCGGGCGATCGCCCGCCCAGAGCTCGAACGTCGGCCGTCCGCCGGCCTCCTTGACCGCGGTAGCGAGCTGGGAGCCCTGTTCCACGAGCGGCTCGTCCACGAAGACGAGTACTTCCTCGCCGGGCCGAAGCCCGCCGGCCTGGATCAGGTTCCGGCACCAGCCGGGCATCGAGTACTCGCGTTCCACCCGCACGAGCGCATCCTGCCGAATAGGACCTGCGAGGCGCCCGAATAGGCCGAACGGCCCACGACAGCCGGAAGAAACCCGCTCACGATTCCATCTGGGGTCGGAGTCGATCCAACACGTGTTGGCTCCGTCAGTTCTTCATCAACTTTGGGGAGGAAAGAATGCGACGAATCCTGCGGCATCGTCCGTCGCCCGCCATGGTGGTCGCCTGCATTGCGCTGACGATCGCGCTCGGGGGCACCAGCTATGCGGCCGTCAACCTGCCGAAAAACAGCGTAGGGACTGCGCAGCTCAACAGAAACGCAGTCACCTCAGCAAAGGTCAAGAACTTCTCACTGCTTCGGGCCGACTTCAAGCGGGGACAGCTTCCAGCAGGCCCCCGCGGCCCACAAGGCCTACCGGGACCGAAGGGCGATCAGGGCATCCAGGGGATCCAGGGCGTCCAGGGCGTCCAGGGCATCCAGGGGCCGGGGGCACAGTGGGCGACCGTCAACACCACTGGAACCGTCGTGCGACAGTCAGGCGGAATCACCGCGTCGAAGGTTCAGACAGGAGGCTACGTCGTGACCTTCCCCGAGGCGGTCACAGGCCACCTCATTCTTGCCACCCCGGCGCTGGCCGGTGATCTCACGACGCGAGGAGCCTCCATCGCTGGCCCGTGCGTGGATTTCGCTGCATCTTGCGGGGCGGCGAACATCGCGAGGAGCGTCACCGTCTTCACCATGTCGGCGACCGGTACTCAGCAGGATCACGCGTTCACTGTGGCGCAGATGGGGCCGAACTCAACCACGGCTTCAGTTGCGGCGAATGGAGCGATGAGGTCGGAACGGCTCGACTCTCGGTAAGGAGCAAGCTGCAAGGGTCAGGTCTTGCGCGCGCAACGCGTGAGGCCTGACCTTCTCTTACGACGCGCGGCCGATCGACTCCTCGCCTCCCTCGTAGAGCTCCTTCTTCTCAGAGCGGCAACCCGCCCTCGCAACCAGGACCTCCGACCGCCGCAATAGGCTCGGCGAGCCTTGGGACGGAAGAAACCACCGCAGCGCTCCGTCCTGAATGGAAGTCATCGAGCTGCGGAGGAGAGGTGGATCTCTTGAAGAAGCTACTCGTACGGCTGGTGCGTCAATCGCCGGCGATGATTGTCGCCATGCTTGCGCTGTTTGTCGCGCTGACTGGAACCGCAGTCGCGACTTCCTCGGCGCTCATTGGAAGCGCCCAGATCAAGAACAACTCGATTACCGGCCTCGATGTGAAGAACCGGTCGTTGAGGCCGATCGACTTCAGGGGGTCGGTACGGGGACCGCGGGGCCTCCGCGGTCTGACCGGTGCCACCGGCGCACCAGGAGCGGCCGGCGCGGCCGGCGCAGCTGGCGCGAAGGGCGACACTGGGGAGGCAGGGACGGCGGTTGCCTACGCTCTCGTTACCGCCGCTGGCACGGTCGAGCTCAACGCGCCGGTCAAGGGCATCACGAACGCAATGATCACGAACCCAGCGATCGGCGTTTACTGCTTCCGCGGACTACCGGCTGGCGCGAAGATCGCGCTGGTCAGCGCTAATAACTTCAACGACCAGAACGACACGATCGCATCCGTGTACACGAACAACACCGGCGGTATCGTCGGCTGCGATATCGCTGCAGGCGACCGCTTCCGAGTACGCACCTACGACGTCTCGGCAGCCGCCCTGGCAAACCACGACTTCGCCATCTGGTTCGAGGACTAGCTGGACTCGAACCTGCCCGACCCACGCAAACCCTGACCGCTCGAACTCAGGTCCTTGCGTCGCGCCTTCGACGCAAGGACCTGACTTGCTGGGTCTTCCAGCTCAGGGCGTCAGGCACCGCCGAGTGTCAAGAGCAGTTCGTGCCGATTCCGTGGGGCCCTCGATCAGGGTTCGCACGCCGACGATCCCCGACCGATCCATTCCTCTGCGCACTGCGGCCGTTCCTAGCCCCGTCGGATCGCTCGGGTTGCTTGCCTGTGGCAGGATCCGCGACCGTGGAGACGAGTCGATTCGCAGTTTTTCCGGTCCTGGCTGATCTGCCTCGAGCGGAGCTCGAGGAGCTCGCGGCTGCGATGAGCGAGGTCCAGGTCGATACGGGCGCCGAGGTCATCACGCTCGACGACTACGGAACCGCCATCTACTTCATCGAGCAGGGAGAGGCCGAGGTCCTGCCCGATGGGCACGAGACGACGGAGACTCTCGGCCCCGGCGACACGTTCGGCGAGATCGCACTGCTCCTGACGGGAGAGCGGTCGGCCACGGTCGTGGCGCGCACGCCGATGCAGCTCCTCTCGCTCTCGGGTCAGGACTTCCAGCGCATCCGAGCAGGTGTACCGGAGCTCGAAAACTCGCTTCGCCGCCTCGGCGCTGAGCGCGCAGGCCGGTAGACGCACGGCTCACGAGCCGCGGCCGATCCACTCCTCTCCGCCCTCGTAGAGCTCCTTCTTCCAGAGCGGGACCCGTCCCTTCAGGTCGTCGATGATCTCGCGGCACGCTGTGAGTGCTGGATGGCGATGGGCGGCCGAGACCGCGATCACGACCGAGACGTCGCCGACCTCGCAGCGGCCGGTCCTGTGCGCAATCGCGACGTCGCAGAGGTCGTGCCGCTCCTTCGCCGCCTCGGCGATCTCGCCCATGACCTTCTCGGCCATGCCTGCGTAGGCCTCGTACTCGAGCGCGATGACTTGCCGGCCGCGCGACTGCCGGCGCACGGTTCCCTGGAAGGTCGCGATCGCGCCTGCGCGCTCGTCTTCGACCTCCGCGACCACGGCGGCCAGGTCGAGGGGGCGGTCCACCAACCTGAACGCGCCGCCGGAGACGGGCGGGATGATCGCGACCTCGTCGCCCTCAGAGAGAGCCGTCGAGCGGTCGGCGTACTCCTGGTTGACCGCGTAGAGGAGCCCGGCCGGCTCCTCGCCGAGGCCGAGCTGCGGCCAGACCTCCGCGATCGACGCCGCCTCGAGCTCGCGCTCGCTCCATCCGGCTCGCTCCCGCAGTCCCGCGAAGACCCTGACTCGAACTTTCACCGCCGCAGCGTAAAGGCGTACGATCGATTGGTTCTCCTCAGGAGGTGCGCCATGGCCAAAACCCGCACCGCGTCCTAGCACCTCACCGAAGGAGGACAACCCATGCACGAAGCCGAGCTTTCGAAGCTCGTCATTGCGCCTGCTGAGACGGACGAGGACCTCGAGGCGCTCATTGCAGTGCGGATGCTTGCCGACCCGAAGGTCCGACCGCAGGTCGCGAACCTCCGCCATGCCCTGAGATCGTCAACTGCGGGTCTCGCGTTCCTCCTCGGCCGTCTCGGCGAGGAGCCCGTCGCCGGCGGCTTCGTCGAGAGCTCGACCGAGACGTTCGCGGGAGCCGACGTCACGGTCGTCCCAAAACGGCGCGGGGTGGGGATCGGCACGGCCCTGCTCGCGGAAGTCTCCAGGCGCGCCCGCGCGCTCGGAAAGGACAGCCTTCAGGTTCAGGCCAGGAAGAGCGACGACGCGTCACGTTCGTTCCTCGAGCGGCGCGGGTTCGCGAAGGTCGGCGGCGAGGAGGCGGTCAGCCTAGTCCTGGTGGAGGCGCCGGCCCACGCGGCACCACCGGAGGGAGTCGCGATTCTCTCGCGCCGGGAGCGCCCCGACGTCGACGAGGAGATGTACGGAGTCTTCGTCGAGGCGGAACAGGACGTTCCCGGTGCCTCGACGGGCGAGACGATCGAGGCCTGGCGCGCGCGTGAGATCGATCGGCCGACCCGATCCCCTGACCTCTCTTTCGTCGCGATCGCAGCGGGGGAGGTGGTGGGCTACGCCGTCCTCGACGTCGTCGGCGACGAGGGTCGTCACGGCTTCACGGCCGTGAAGCGGGCGTGGCGCAGGCGCGGCATCGCGACCGCACTGAAGTCGGCCCAGATCGCTGCCGCCACACGGCTCGGCCTCAGCGTGCTCGTCACCGGGAGCGAGGAGCGCAATCTCCCGATGCGAACGCTCAACGCGAAGCTCGGCTACCGCCCCGATCCCGAGAGAAGCACCGTTGTGCTTCGGGGGCCGCTTCAGGCGTAGACGCGAACGACGGAGCCGTAGCCCCAGCGCTCGCGCAGCCCGCTCGCAAGCCAGAGCGGGATGCGTACGCACCCGTGGCTGGCGGGCCACGCCGGCACGGACGGATAGCCGTGGATTGCGAAGCCGCGCAGGAAGTACATCGGGTGGTAGAGCACCCAATCCCAGCCGAAGACCTCGCGGTAGACGCGCCACGTGCCGACCGGCGTGTTTCCGGTCGCGCCGGTCGAGACGTGGATCACGCGCTCGACCTCGCCGTCGCGGACCTCGTAGAGCGTCTGCCTCGACTTGCTGACCTCGAGGTAGTCGCCGCGCGGTACTCGGGCCCGGGGGCGAGTGGATCGCTCGAGCGCCCGCCATACCCGGCGGTCGACATGGCCCGTTCGCGGGAGTCCGTGCACCTTCTGGAACGCGATCACGGCCTCGAAGGTCCTGAACCCGTACCCGGAATCCACGGACGGCAAGGCGTACCCGAGCTCGGCCAGGCGCCGTTTCAGCGCGAGCACACCGGGGCCGTGCGAGCCAAGCCGAAGAGCCGGGCGGCGCACACGGAGCGCGAACCGCCGGAGGGCGCTGACGTAGCCGGGCGCAGGCCGCACCGAGATGCGGATCGCATGCCGCCCGGCTCGGAGCCGCCCGAGCCGGGCGCGGAATCGGCCGGCCGAGCCGACACCAAGGCGCCGCGTCCGTCCCTGCACCCGGAGGAGGACGGAGCCGGCTCTTGCCGGAAGCACCCTCCCGGTCACGATCGACCCCTTGAGGCGAGCGCGGAGCACGGGCCGGATGCGCGTCGCGACCTCGCCGGACTGGCCGGCGAGCGTCCGCGCCTGGTGGACGCCGGGCGTGCGGGCCCGCCGCTCGAAGACGAACGCGCCGTCGGTGCCGGCGCGGGTCTGCGCGACCACGGTCCAACCGGCGCGCGTTTGCTGCACGAGGAACACCTCGGAAAGTGGGACCGTGGCTCCCGAGAACTGCACGAGACCGTCGTAGGCGACCACCGAAGGCTGTGCCGACAACGTCAGCACATCGGCACCCCACGCGGGAGCCGCGCAAGCCAGCGCCGCGAGGGCTGCGAGCGGTGCGACGCGTCGCATGGAGGCACTTTGTGCGACCGGACGTACGATTCCTCCATGGCAACCGCCGAAGAAGGGCGCGAGACCGACTCCGGGATCGAGATCAAGCCGGTCTACACCGAGGACGACGTCGAGGGCCTCGACCTCGAGCTTCCCGGCGAGTACCCGTTCACCCGCGGGCCGTACAAGGACATGTACCGCGGCCGTCCGTGGACGATCCGGCAGTACGCCGGGTTCGGGTCCGCCGAGGAGACGAACAAGCGTTTCCGCTACCTGCTCGAGCGCGGGCAGACCGGCCTCTCGGTTGCCTTCGACCTCCCGACGCAGCTCGGGTACGACTCTGACGACGCGCGCGCCGTCGGCGAGGTAGGACGAACCGGTGTCGCGATCGACTCGATCGCGGACATGGAGCTGCTCTTCGACGGCATCCCGCTGAACGAGGCCTCGACCTCGATGACGATCAACGCGCCGGCCGCGTTGCTGCTCCTGCTCTACGAGCTCGTCGCGGAGGAGCAGGGGGTGCCGGGAGGAGACCTGCGCGGCACCGTCCAGAACGACGTCCTCAAGGAGTACTGCGCGCGCGGGAACTACATCTACCCGCCACGGCCGACCATGCGGATCACGACCGACCTCTTCGCGTACTGCCACGAGCGGCTGCCGCGCTTCAACACGATCTCGATCTCCGGCTACCACATCCGGGAAGCCGGCTCGACGGCGGTGCAGGAGCTCGCGTTCACGCTGGCGAACGGGATCGCCTACGCGCAGGCCGCGGTCGACGCTGGGCTCTCGCCCGACGAGTTCGGCGAGCGCCTCTCGTTCTTCTTCAACGCGCACAACCACTTCTTCCAGGAGATCGCGAAGTTCCGCGCGGCTCGGCGGCTGTGGGCGCGGATCATGAAAGAACGCTTCGGCGCGACGAACACGAAGGCGATGGCCCCCCGGTTCCACGCACAGACGGGCGGCTCGACGCTGACGGCCCAGCAGCCGGAGAACAACATCATTCGCGTCGCTGTTCAGGCGCTCTCGGCGGTTGCCGGCGGCGCGCAGTCGATCCATACGAACGCGTTCGACGAGGCGCTGGCGCTGCCGACGGAGCAGTCGGCCAAGATCGCGCTTCGGACGCAGCAGATCCTCGCCCACGAGGCTGGTGGCACCGACACGGCCGATCCGTTCGGCGGCTCCTACTTCATCGAGGCATTGACGACGGAGCTCGAGGAGGCGGCGTGGGAGCTGATCGAGCGGGTCGACGAGATCGGCGGGGCGGTCGCGGCGATCGAGCAGGGCTTCGTCCAGCGCGAGATCGAGGATGCCGCCTTCCGCTACCAGCGCGAGGTGGAACAGGGTGAGCGCGTGATCGTGGGCGTCAACCGGTACCAGGAGCACGAGCAAGAGCCGATCGAGCTCCACCGGCTCGATCCGGAGGCCGAGCGCCGGCAGCTCGAGCGGACTGCACGCGTTCGAGCCGAGCGGAATGCGGAGGCCGCTGTGCAGGCGCTCGAGGAAGTCCGGCGCGTGGCGCGGTCGAACGAGAACCTGCTGCTGCCGATGCGCGAAGCGTTGCGGCTGCGGTGCACGGTGGGGGAGATCTGCGAGGTCCTGCGCGAGGAGTTCGGGACGTACGACGCCCAGCGGGCGTAGTGCGGATCCTGCTCGTCTCGCAGATGTACCCGGGGCCAAGCGACCCCGACCTCGGCGTGTTCGTGCAGGCCCTCGAACAAGAGCTCGCCCGTCGCGGCCACGAGCTCGAACGGGCGGTTCTGGACACCCGGGCCGGTGGCAAGGCGCGCTACCTGCGTCTAGGCCGCGACGCGGTGAGCGCCGCGCGCAGCTTTCGGCCGGACGTCGTCTACGCGCACTTCCTCGTCCCGACCGGCCTACTCGCTGCGCTCGCCTCCCGCGCGCCGCTCGTCGTGACCGCTCACGGACGCGACGTCAGGAACATCGGCGCTTTCCCCGGCATTCGGGCCGCCACGCGCTACGTCGTGCGCCGCGCCGCTGCCGTCGTCGCCGTCTCCGACTACCTTCGTCACGAGCTCGAGTCGAAGGTTCCGGAGGCCCGCGGCAAGGTGGAGGTCGTCAACTGTGGCGTCGACCTGGAGCGGTTCCGCGTCGAGGCCGCACCGGACGGCCCGACCGCGTACCTGTGCGTCGGGTCGCTGATCGAGCGGAAGAACGTCGTGCGCCTGACGCACGCTTTCGAGCGGGTCGGCTCCGGGACGTTGACGTTCGTCGGCGACGGGCCGCTGCGCGGCGCCGTCGAGGGCCGGCCCGGCGTGACCGTCACCGGTCGCGTCGCGCACGGCGAGATCCCTACCTGGGTCACGCGCGCTCACGTCGTCTGCCAGCCGAGCCTGATCGAGCCGTTCGGGCTCGCGCTCCTGGAGGGGATGGCTGCCGGTCGGTCGGTCGTGGCGACCCGGGTCGGGGCGCCACCGGAGTTCGTCCCGGCGGCGGCCGGCGCGCTCGTCGACCCCACCGACATCGACGACATCGCCCGCGGAATGCAGGCCGCCGCCGCTCTTCCTCGGCCGAACGCTGCCGCAAGGGCGGCCGCGGAGGAGCACGACCTCAGTCGGCAGGCGGATCGGGTGGAGGAGATTCTCCGGCGAGCCGCTCGAGATCGGCCAGGCGGCGCTCGACGAGCGGCCTGACCGTCTCCTCGAGACCGGCTTCGCGGGCAAGCTCGAGTGCCTGCTCGTAGCTCCCGCGCACCTTTTCGGGAGCGACGCCCTGCTTGAGCCGGTTGTCGCCGGTGACGAGGAGTTTCTGGATCTGCACACGAATGTCCTCGGACGTCACAAATCGCACCATAACGTGCGAAAATTCATACTCTTCTTTATGGAAACTGCCGCCGCCCTGCCGAGCGAGATCGGCGTTCTCGTCGCTGACGACGAGCCGCTCTTCGTCGAGATGATCCAGGCGATGCTGGCTGCGGAGGACGGGATCGACGTGGTCGCGACGGTTGGGGACGGCCGTGCAGCGGTCAGCCTCGCGACCGAGCTCGACCCGGACGTGATCCTCATGGACGTGAGCATGCCGATCATGGACGGGATCGACGCAACGGCCCGGATCCGGGAGCACAACCCGAACGCCTGCGTCCTCATCCTGACCGGAGGTACGACGCCCGGGGACGTCGACCGCGCACGCAAGGCGGGCGCCGCGGCGTACATCACCAAGGACCGGATCTCGACCGACCTCATCAACGAGATCCGCAGCCTGGGATCCAAGTAAACCGCTGGTATCCTCGTCCGCCGTGCTGCTCTTTCAGTTCACGCAGGCCAGCCTGGTCTTCGTCCACTTCATCATCTCGATCGCGCTGATCGTCCTCGTGCTGCTCCACTCGGGCCGCGAGGCCGGCCTCGGCGGGATGGGCTTCGTGCCAACCTCGCAGGGTGGTACGCACATCGTCGAGCGGAACCTGACCAGGGTCACGATCGTCGTCGCCCTCATGTTCGGGCTGAACACGATCCTGCTCTTCCGCGTCCTCGAATAGCGCCGGGAGGGCTTGGCGGAACGTCGCTCGTCGCAGGGTGCGATGGTCGTTCCGAGGCAAGGACGCAGGGAGCGGTCGTATCCTTGCGATACGGGCGCGACTGAGGACGCAGTCCTCGGGGCGGGCAGCGCGGCCCTGCGGCTCAGCAGGCGTTCTGCCAAGCCCTCCCATGACCGCGGCTACACTGACCCCCGCGCGCTGGTGGCGGAATTGGTAGACGCGCAAGGTTGAGGGCCTTGTGGGCTTTGCGGCCCGTGGAGGTTCAAGTCCTCTCCAGCGCATAGAGCCCGGTCGAGTGCCGGGCTTTCTCATCTCAGGGGCCGCGGCCGAGGTCGACAAGCTCGGTCAACGACGCTTTGAGCTCAGCCGTCCGCTCCTCGCCGATCTGTCCGCGGACGAGACGATCGAGCTCGTCGAGGATGACGGTGGCCGCCGGCTCGAAGTCCCTGCTCCGATCCGTGAGGAAGATCAGAGACGCTCGTCCGTCGTCCGGATCCGTGCGCCGCTCGACGAGCCCTTCGCCCTCGAGCCGGCGCACGAGCTCAGTCATCGTCTGCTTGCTCAGGCGTGCTCGCCGGGCGAGCTCGCCCATCCGGAGACCGTCCTCTTCGAAGAGCGGCACGAGCACCGAGCCGTACGAGGGGCGGATCTCCGAGTGGCCGGTGGCCGCGAAGCGCTGGGCGAGGAGCTCGTTCCACCGGTGCGTCGCCTTGGCGAGAAGAAACCCGATGTCGTCGATCACGCGAAACGGTCACGGATGTTGTCGAACTCGCGGAGAAGCGCCTCGTACTGGGACTCGAAGAGCTCATCCGGCATTTCGGGGCCTTGGAACATCGTGAAGCTGTAGGCGACCTTGCCGCCCGGGAGTCCGACGACGCGGGTCGGAAAGACGGCGAGCTCCTCCTCGGTCGGGCCGGCGTACATGTCGATCACACCCGTCTCCGGATCGGCCTCGATCGAGAAATAGAACTCGCCGAGGCCGTTGACCACCTTGGCCTTCCCGTCCTCGAACTTCAGTTCGCGTGCGAACTCCGTCGCCCAGGCGGGGAGATTCTCGACGTCGGCCAGGTAGCCGAAAACCTGCTCCCTCGGCGCATCGAGAACGGCAGTGACTGTCCGTGCTTGCATGTCGACCTCCAACTAGTCTGGTTACGGACTAGTTAGTACGGTACCAGACTTCTTCTTGACGCCGTCCGAAGCCCTGGCTACCGTAATCGAACACATGTTCGCGACAGGAGGCAACCAGTGACCGAGCGGCAGCGCGCGATCCTCGAGTTCCTGCACGAGTACGTCGACGAGCACGGCTACCCGCCCACCGTCCGGGAGATCGGCGAGGCCGTCGGTCTGCGGTCGCCCTCCACGGTCCACGCGCACCTCGCGCAGCTCGAGCGGGCCGGGGCGTTGCGACGCGATCCGACGAAGCCACGGGCGATCGAGCTCACCGATCGTCGCCGGCCGGCGGATTCGGCTGAAACCGACATGCGCCGTCTTCCACTTGTCGGCCAGATCGCCGCCGGCGGCCCGCTGCTGGCCGAGCACAACGTCGAGGACGAGATCGGCGTGCCCGAGCCGCTCGCCGACGGTGCGGACTTCCTCCTCCGGATCAAGGGCGACTCGATGGTGAACGCCGGAATCCTGGACGGAGACACCGTCGTCGTCCAGCGGCGTCAGGACGCCCGCAACGGCGAGATCGTCGTGGCGCTCGCCGGTGACGACGAGACAACCGACGAGGCAACCGTCAAGCGGTTCTTCCGAGAGGACGGGCGTATTCGGCTTCAGCCCGAGAACGACGATCTCGAGCCGATCTATGCACGTCACGTCGAGATCCTGGGCAAGGTCGTGGGGGTGTTCCGCCGACTGTGACCGTGGTCGCTCCGCTCAACCGCACGCTCGACCAGGAGCTCGTCGCGCTCATGCGCGGGGTGAGTCTCGAGTGCCTGGTCTGCGGCGAGTTCGTCCTGCGCTCGGCCGGGGCCGTGTGCTGCCCCGAGTGCGGCTTCAGGCTGCGGGACGAGGCCGCCCGAAAAGCGGGGCTACAATTGGACGTGCAGGCCGGGTGACCGCGGGCCGGCCTCGAGCCGGTCCGAGGAAAGTCCGGACACCGTAGGGCAGGACGCTGGGGAAATCCCAGACGGCGAAAGCCGATGGAAAGTGGCACAGAAAGGAAACCGCCAGGAGCGAAAAACTCTCCGGAGACGCTCAGGGTAAGGGTGAAAAGGTGGGGTAAGAGCCCACCAGCATCGCGGTGACGCGATGGCTAGCCAAACCCCGTTCGGTGCAAGGCGAAGCAGGCTCCGTTGACGCTGCCCGCCGAGGAGCCGGGTGCGCCGCTCGAGCCGTCAGGAAACTGCCGGCCTAGAGAGATGGTCATCCAAGACAGAATCCGGCTTACAGGCCTGCTACCGAAAAGCCCCGCTTTGCGGGGCTTTTCTATTGGTTACGGCGAGTAAGGAAGCCCTCGTAGCGCGCGACCCACTGGCGGCCGAGCCCCAGATGGGCACTCCGCCCGCCTCCTGTAACCCCGGCGTACTGGCCCGTCCCGCGCACGGCCTTCCAGGTGCCGAGGGCGACGATATCGGGGAAGCCGTCGCGGTTCAGGTCGCTTCCGAGGTCGACCCACCCGCGCCGCTCTCGCAACACGAGGTCGCCCTGCTTTCCGGTGAACTTCCAGAATCCAGTGGTGACCCTATTGCGCTCGGAAAGGGTCTTCCCCTCATTGACGGTGCCCGAGTCACGCTTAAGCGCTCCGGCCCGCGGTGTGAACACGAACGTTCCCCGCGGCAGGATTGTTGTGTTGATCGCCACCCGCTGCTTCGCTGCCGTGGGGCCCGCGGATGCAACGGACGTCAATGTGACCGCCGCCGCGAACACGGCGACGACGATGTGCCGAGCATGCATGATTTCCTCCGTTCTGTCGCGCTTCGCTGAACCCGAACGCTCACCGGGGGCCGCCCCACTTCATGAACTGGCCGTCGGGGAGGTACGGATCGAACGAGATCGTCGTTGCCTCCCAGTCGTGGGCACCTTCAGCCAGGCGGTACACCAGGCTGTAGGACCGGAAGCCCTTATGCCGTTCGAGGCCCGAGACAGCGTCCGCGACCTCGCGAGCCTCCTCGGTCGTCAGCTTGGAGCAATACGTGGCCCATCGGCCGGCTACCCTCATGCGCTCGTCGTCGCGCGTGTTCGTCACCACATCACTCTCGACCCGTGTCCGGCTCTCGTCGCGGAGAACGTCCGCGGCCTGCGCCGGCAGCAAAGAGAGGAGGTAAGCCGCATCCTTCGGCGGCGAGGTGTCGATGCACACTGCGTAGTGCGACGGCACGTAGGCCCTGACCTCGCGAACGGCCCACGCGCTCGGCGGCAGCACCGACGTCGGATCGGTGAGCAGCGCGTCGACCCGCCGGAGAGCCGAAAGCTGCTTCGGCGTCGCGATCGTGCCCTCAAAACTGGGTCCGCCCATGGCGTCGATGTGCCGCCACTGGAGGCGGACGAAGCGCTCGCCGTCGGGTACCCACACTTCCCCCCAGTTGGAGCCGTAATCTTCCGGAACGAAGAGGGTCAAGCCGCCGTACGGGCCCGGCGACGGATCGGGGTCGGCCGGGACCGGCTCGAGGAGAGCGCGAGTGTGATCGAGGAGCCCGACGACTTCCGACCGCAGGAGTTCGAGGCCCTCCGGCGTGAGTCGTTGCTCCAAGTAGCCGGACGTGAGCCCGTTCGCGCCGGCGGGAACCTGCCCATCCCGCCACCAGATCATCCGCCCGTCGGCGTAGACCCAGGCTCCGACATACGGCGCTAATCCTCCTCTCCAGTGCTGCCTCCTGTGGGTCGCGCTTGCTCCCCACCAACGGAGGACGAGTTCTCCGCTCTCCGGCGCGCTCGGAGTCGCCCCGACGGGGGGCAAGCCGATGAAGCCGCGGTCGAGGAGGAACGTGCGCACACCGCCGATGGCAGACGCCGCCCCCACGACGACGACGAGAGTCGTCGCGGCGAACGCGACGAGGCGTCGGCGATGCCGGCGCTGTGACGAACGCGCGCGGCCGATGACATCGTTCCAGTCGGCCGACCCTCCCGCTGTGGGAAGGATGCGCTCCAGGCTGGCGCGCTCGATCTCGCTCACGTCCGTGCCTCCTCCAGTTGCGTGCGCAGCGCCGCGTGCGCTGCATTGAGGGTCGCCGCCACGGTCCCCGTACGGATCCCGAGCGCTTCGCCGATCGACGCGTAATCGAGGTCCGCGTAGTAGCGGAGGAATACGGCGGTCCGCTGCCGCTCCGGCAGGCGCGCGAGGACCGCCCGCAGCTCTGCGTCAGTCTCCGGATGGCCGTTCGAAGCGGTCGGCGCGTCGTAGGCGACCTGCGCGGCATTCCGTCGGACGTCGGAACGCGCGGCGTTGAGGACGATGCGCCACACCCACGCCTCAAGCGGCCCGGAGCCCTGGAATGACCTGCGCTTGCGCACTGCAGTCGCGAAGGCTTCTTGCACCGCGTCGCGCGCTCGCTCGGAGTCGCCGGTCACGCTCGCCGCGACGCGCGCGAAGGTGTCGAAGCGACTGCGGTACAGCGCCTCGAGCTCGTCCAGCCTCACTCCGCGGCGTCCGATCACACCTCTCTGACGCGCAGGATGAGGCATTTTCTTTAGTCGACAAGAGCCGCCGTCAGGCGGACGGCTGGCGTGCTGTAGCCTCGCTCGTCCCAGATGACGGCTCTCCTCTTCTACGGCGATACCGAGCGTTCACCCGCCATGCGCCACGAGCTTCCGGTCACGATCGGAGACCCATTCCTGCTCGGGATCGTGGACGGCCGCCTCCACGTCCTGACCAGCGGCCTCGATCGGACACGGATCGAGGGTGCGGCGCCCGACGCCGTTCTCCACGACTACGAGGAGCTCGGCTTTCGTGAGCTCCTCGAGTCCGGCATGAGCCGGCACGAGCTCGAGTTGGAGCTGGCCTCCCGTGCGGCTGTCGCGATGGGGATCCGCGTGGCGACCGCCGACCCGGACATGCCCGTTGCAGTCGCCGACCGGCTGCGATCCGACGGCGTCGTCCTTCATCTGGACGAAGACGCAATCTCTGCCAGGCGCCGAGTGAAAACCGCGCCGGAGCTGGCCGGCACACGGCGGGCACAGACCGCCGCCGAGGCAGGGATGAGCGCAGCCGCAGCGCTGCTACGGAGGTCGGACCGCGACGGCGACCGGCTCAAGCTCGACGGAGAGGTCCTGACGGCCGAGGCCGTTCGCGCGGCGGTCCGCGACGCTTGCCAGGCGCACGGTGCGCCGGCCCCACCGGACATCATCGTCTCCTCGCCGTGGAGCGGGTACGGCCACGACCCGGGCTCGGGCCCGCTGCCGGCCGACGCCCCGATCGTGATCGATCTCTGGCCTCGCGACGAGGAGTCGGGCTGCTGGGCGGACATGACCCGGACCTTCGTCGTCGGGGAGATCAGCGAGCAGGTGCGCTCCTTGGAGTCTCTCGTGCTCGAGGCGATCGAGCGGGCGCGGGAGTCGGTGGCGCCTGGGATCACCGGCCGTGAGCTGCACGACCTCGTGTGCGATGTGTTCGAGCCGGCCGGGTATCGAACTCAGCGAAACGGCCCGGGTGAGGATCCGAACGAGGGCTTCCAGTTCTCGCTTGGCCACGGCGTCGGCCTCGCCGTTCACGAGCCTCCGGGGCTCGGCCGGACGGGCCACGACCCGCTTGTCATCGGAGACGTCATCGCGATCGAGCCGGGCCTGTGGGTGCGCGAGGTCGGCGAGGTCCGGTTCGAGGACCTGATCCTCGTGACCGAGGACGGAGGCGAGACGCTCACGGAGTACCCGTACGACCTCAGCCCCTAGTCCTCACGAGCGTCTCATCCGGCCTTTGCCGCAGTACGCTCAAGAACGTGCACGTACACATCCGGGCGGCCCACGGCCCGGTGGAGGTGTCGGCCGACGACGAGGACGTCGCCTTCAGATTGGCCGGTAGAGAGGTCGCGATCGACTGGGGCGAGATCACCGGCGCCGGTCTGGCTCGACCGCCGGGTGTTCCCACACAGGTTCCAAAGGACGAGACCGAGCTGCTTCCCGGCGGTCCTCGACAGCTGGACATCGTTCCGTTCGGCAGCCGGCTGGCAGACCTTGCAAGCCGAGTCAACGCCACCCACCGCGCGCTCGTGGTTGCCTACGGGGCCGGCAAGAGCTTCCAGGTGTTCCTACCAACCCAGGACCCGGGGACGAAGCAGCTCGTCGAAGAGTTCCGGAGCCGGTTGGGTCAGCGGTGGCTCGACGGAGACCTGGAGTTGCGAGATCTTCGCAAGCGGCTCGGGATCAGGCTTGGATGGGGCGGCCGCGCGCTTGGCTTGGGTTTCGTCGTCCTGGTCGGAGTCGGCGGGTTCCTGGCGATCGCGGGCTGGGCGGGGTTGAAACTCGCTGCGGAAGAAGGCGATTTCTCGCTGCTCGAGCCGTACACACTGATTCCGCTCGCAGTCTGGTGT
>Ga0207428_10002579_pt1 | contig 18097 bp, 15 predicted proteins | sample RhiMethybrSRZTD1_FD_187600 | JGI IMG/M metagenome (GOLD analysis project Ga0207428, IMG submission 187600) | Populus rhizosphere microbial communities from Tennessee, USA - Rhizosphere MetaG P. TD hybrid SRZTD1 (SPAdes) (version 3) | ecosystem: Host-associated > Plants > Roots > Rhizosphere >...
CTCGACTACGTGGTGGTGGAGGACGGCGGCACCCTGGTCAATCCGATGATCGTCGACGGCCAGATCCTCGGCGGCACGGCGCAGGGCATCGGCACCGCCCTTTACGAGGAGATGCGCTTCGACGCGCAGGGCCAGCCGCTCGCCTCCACCCTCTCCGACTACCTGCTGCCGGGCCCCACCGAGGTGCCCGACATCCGCATCCTGCACATGGCCACGCCCTCCCCCTACACCCGCTTCGGCCAGAAAGGCATCGGCGAAGGCGGCGCCATCGCCCCGCCCGCTGCCCTCACCAACGCCGTCAACGACGCGCTCAAGGGCCTGGGCGCCGAGCTGCTGGTGTCGCCGATTACGCCGCGACGGGTGGTGGAGGCGATTGCGGTCTCGCAGCGTGCGAAGTCGAAGGGAGCGGGACCCTAACGGACCAATGGCAGTGTACTAAACGGCGCAATACGCCTTCGGCTATTGCGCCCTACCCGATTGTGCTGGAGTAGGGCGCAATAAGGCGTCAGCCGCATTGCGCCGATGTCGGACGCCATCTGAACGATCACGGATTCTTTGTCGTCGCGCCGCGACCTGACATACCAGCATTGGTCGGGCGCGGCAAAGCTGCTAATCCTCCCGCAGCATGAACACCGCGCATCCGGGGAGCACCAAACCGCCGCATGAAGCCCGTCGCCTTCGACTACGCGCGACCCGCCACGGTCGCGGAAGCGCTGCAGATGCTGGCGGCGCGGCCCGAGGCCAAGGTGCTGGCCGGCGGCCAGACGCTGGGCCCCATGCTCAACCTTCGCCTTGCCCAGCCCGCGCTCCTCGTCGACATCACGCGCATCCCGGAGCTCGCCGCCGTCAGCGAGGACGCCGATAGCGTCACCATCGGCGCCACCGTCACGCACGCCGCCATCGAGGATGCTCGCGTGCCCGATCCGACCGGCGGCTTTCTCGCGCGGGTCGCCCGCGGCATCGCCTACCGCGCCGTGCGCACGCGCGGCACCATCGGCGGCAGCCTCGCCCATGCCGACCCGGCGGCCGACTGGCTCTCCTGCCTTGCCGCGCTCGGCGCCGAGGTGGTGATCGCGCAAGCGGGCGGCACGCGGCGCGTAGCGCTGGCGAGCTTCGTGCGCGGTGCCCTGGAGACGGAGCTGGCCGAGACCGAGCTGCTCTCCGCCGTGCGCATGCCCAGGTTCTCGCGCGGGGCGCGCTTCGGCTTCCACAAGATCTGCCGCAAGACCGGCGAGTTCGCCGACGCCATCGGCGTTGCCGCCCACGACCCGGACCGCCAACTGACCCGGCTTGTCGCCAGCACGGCTGCCGGCGCCCCGGTCGTCGTCGAGGACGCCACGCTCGACCGCGCGCGCCCCCCCGAGGTGGGCGACCTGCAGCGGCGGCTCGTGCAGGCAGGCCTGACGGGCGATGCCTACGATCTCAAGCTGCACGCCACTGCCGTGCACCGCGCCATCCGCCAGGCGCTCGAGGTATGAGGCGCATCGCCCTCACCGTCAACGGCAAGCCGGTCGCGGCCGAGGTCGCGCCCCGCACGCACCTGGCCGACTTCCTGCGCGAGGAGCTCTTGCTCACCGGCACCCACATCGGTTGCGAGCACGGCATCTGCGGCGCCTGCACGGTGGAGATCGACGGCGAGATCGCCCGCTCCTGCATCACCTACGCGGTGGCCTGCGACGGCGCCGGGGTGCGCACCATCGAAGGCTTCGACGACGATCCGCTGATGGCCCGCCTGCGCCAGGCCTTCAGCGCGGCGCACGCGCTGCAGTGCGGCTACTGCACGCCGGGCATGCTGATCGCCGCCCGCGACCTGGTGCGCCGCAAAGGCCGCCTCTCCCGCGCCGAGATTCGCACGGAGATGAGCGGCAACCTCTGCCGTTGCACGGGCTATATGGGGCTGATCGATGCCATCGAGCGCGTCATGGCCGACCCCGTCATCGCCGCGCAGGCGGGGATCCCCGCCACATCATGGCTGGGACCGGCACCCGGCCCGAGTGCCAGCCCTACCGCGCCGCCGCCACCCGGCAGGCCGGGCGTCACCGCCAAAGCCGACCCGCCACGTCCCGTGCCGGCGCGAAAGTCGACAACCACGCCCATCCGCGTCACCGTCGGCCAGCTCGAGGAGGTCGCCGGCGCAACCCGCATCTCGCAAAGCTTCGTCCTTCCCCACCCCCGCGAGGCGGTATGGCGGCTCATGTCGGACGTGGAGGCGGTGGCGCGCTCGATGCCCGGGCTCACGCTCGCCGGCCCGCCGCAGGGCGACAAGGTCGGTGGCCGCCTGGAAGCCAGGATCGGCCCCATCGCCGCCGGTTTCGCCGGCGAAGGCACGGTCCGGCAATTCCCAGCCGAATACCGCCAGGTCGTCGAGGGCCGCGGGGCCGACAGGAGGAGCGGCTCGCGGGCCTCAGGCAGCGTCGACTATCGCCTGTCCGCGGTTGCCGACGAGGCGGGCCGCGACGCCACCCGCGTTGACGTGGTCATCGGTTACGCCCTGACCGGCGCGCTCGCCCAGATCGGCCGCAGCGGCCTGGTGCGCGACCTCGTGCGCCGCATCGGCGAGGCGTTCGCCCAGAACCTCGATACCCAGTTGCGCGACCCGGCAGCCGCGCTGCCAAGTCCCGAGATCGGCGGTCTTATGCTCTTCATGCAAGCCCTCGCCGACCGCATCCGCTCTTTGCTGCGCTGGCGGCGGTAGCCGAGGCGGCGCGGAACACGTGGGCAAAGCCATGAAAGCGCCAACGCCATGAGCGACAGCCCGGGCAACGCGCCGCGTCATTGGCGGGTTATCGCAACCGTCTTTCTTGGGATCGTCTGCGCGTCAGCCATGGCAGGTCCGTCATCGAGCCAAGCTCCCACGCCACCGGGGCCCGTCGTCACCGGCGCCGAAGCGTTCGCGGCGTCGCGCTTCGCCGCAGTCGCCGGCAAGCGGGTCGGTCTCCTCACCAATCACACGGGCCTCGTCCGCGGCGAGCATCTGGCCGACCTGCTGAGCAAGGCGCCCAACGTCAAGCTCACCGCGATCTTCGCCCCCGAGCACGGCTTCCGCGGCACCGCCGAAGCCGGCGCAAAGGTGCGCGATAGCGTCGATGCCAAGACCGGCGTTGCCGTCTTCAGCCTCTATGGCGCCTCGCGCAAGCCGACCGCGCAGATGCTGCGCAACGTCGACGTGCTGGTGTTCGATATCCAGGATGTCGGCGCCCGCTTCTACACCTACATCTCCAGCATGGGGCTCGCCATGCAGGCGGCGGCCGCGGCGCGCATCCCGTTCGTGGTTCTCGATCGGCCCAATCCGCTCGGCGGCGACTACGTCTCGGGCTTCGTCCTGGAGCCGGCGCTGCGCTCCTTCGTCGGCCAGTATCCGATCCCCATCGTGCACGGCCTCACCGTCGGCGAGCTCGCCCGCATGATCCAGGGCGAGAAGTGGCTGGACGGCCTCGACGGCCTGCAGCTCAGCGTCGTCGCCATGCAGGGCTGGCAACGGTCGATGCGCTGGCCGCAGATTGAGCGCGCGTGGGTGGCAACCAGCCCCAACATCCCCGACTTCGACGCCGCGCTGGTCTACCCCGGCATCGGCATGGTCGGCGAGACCGACGTCAACGAGGGGCGCGGCACGCCGACCCCTTTCCGCATGTTCGGGGCGCCCTGGCTGGATGGGGCCCGCATGGTGGCGCGGCTCAATGCGCTCGACCTCCCCGGCGTGAAGTTCGAGGCAGCGGTCTACACGCCACGTGCGATCTCAGGGGTGGCGGCCCGGCCGCGCTTCGAGGGGACGAGGCTGAACGGCGCACGCATCCTCGCCACCGACATGGCGCGCGTCGAGCCGGTCGAGATCGGCGTGCACGTGCTTGCCCTCCTGGCCGCCGAGGCCCGATCGCAGAGGTCCGTCCGACTGTTTCGCAAGCTCGCCATGTTCCACGCCATCGCCGGCACGAAACGTCTCCACCGGATGCTCGAATCCGGCAGCAATGGCGCCGCCATCGTTGCCGCCTGGCAAGCCGAGGTCGCCCAATTCAAGGCCCGCCGGGCACGCTACCTTCTCTATAGGTAGCTCTCCGCTCAGCCACGCCCGGGAAACTCGATCAGCGCGCTCCAGCAGCCTGCGTCCTCATCCACCGTGCAGGTCAGTGTCGCGCCCTGCACCTCGAGCAGCAGGCGGGCGAGGATCACGCGCAGGCGGCCAGGAAGGGGGTCAGACCCTCTGCGATTTGCGTCGCGAAATTCTGAGGTGGTCGAGGCAGGGGGTCTGACCCCATGGACTCGCCTCGCCCGGATCTCCAGGCTGCGCTGGCCGCCATCGCGCCTGCCGGTCACCTCGATGCTGTCGGCGGCATCGACGTGCCCCAACGCCTCGAGCAGGAGATGTTCCAGTGCCTGCACCGTCGGGCGCCGCTCGCACAGGATGTCGCAGGTCGCGCAGGTGGTCAGCGCCAGCCGCGGCTTGATCGGCCCGGATAGGGGTCTGGCGTCCCGCCACGCATCGCGCAGCAGCGTCGTGGCAGAGAGCCGCTCGCGCTTGCCGGCACGCCGATCGGCCATCAGCGCCGTCATCGCCTCGGCGACCGCCAGCGCCTCCTCCGAGGACTTCAACAGCCGCCCGCCGCTCTCGCTGATGTGATGGGCATATTCCTGATAGCGGACGTTGCCCAGGGGCCCATGCAACTCGCGCAGCATCACGTCGGAGAAGCCGATCACGGCGTTGAGCGGCGTGCGCAGCTCATGGCTCATCTGTGCCATCAGCTCGCTCAGGCCGGCCCGCGAAGCAGCGGCGCCGCCCGGCTGGCTTGCCAATTCCGCGCCGTCCCGGCCGGACAACGTCAGCAGCGCGGCGGCCGCCCCGGTCGCCATCAGGAACGCCAGATGCCATGCCGGAAAGCCCGCGATGCTATCCCCGGCGGCAACGGCAGGGGCGTGCCAGGCGGTTGTCAGGACGATGCCCAGGCCGGCCAGATAGAGCACCGATACCGCTCGCCCGACGTCCAGGCCTTGGAAATTGCATTGCCGCAGCCGCGCCCGCAGGCGCGTCAGCGCTTCATCGATGCCCATCGCCGCCGTCGTCCAACGCATGGACGGAGTCATCGGCGGACGGGGTGACGTGCCCGGCGTCATCCCTTGCCCCTCGACCGAAATGTAGCGAAATGCTGTGCTACCCGAACGGATCCGACCGCGAACACGTGCGACGAATCACAGCCTCACTGTGACGTGAACCGAGTGGTGCTGTCGAGAGTCGCGAGCGCCGCGCAACGAAAAATATACGTCTGTGACCGCCACGACTCTACTCCAGCATCTTGCCGACGATCTCGGACGTGTCGCGCGACAGCGGCTTGGTCCTGGCGACGCGCTGCAACGCCTGCTTGGCCAGGCGACGCCGGTTGACCTCGAGCGCCTTCCAGCTGCGGAAGCCTGAGAGCAGGCGGGCTGCGACCTGGGGATTGAAGGCGTCGATCTCGAGCACGCGCTCGGCGGCGAACTCGTAGCCCTTGCCGTCCGGTCGGTTGAAATTGACGGGATTGCCCATCACGAACGCGCCGATCAGTGCGCGCACCTTGTTCGGGTTCTTGATGGAGAACAGCGGGTGGCGCGTGAGCTTTACTACCGTGGCGAGTGCCGAGGGCAGGGGCGAGGCGGCCTGGTAGGCGAACCAGTTGTCGATGACGAGATGATCGTCCTTCCAGCGCTCGTAAAACCGCTCGAACGCGGCCGTGCGCTCCGGCGCACGCAACTCGGAGAGCATGGCCAATGCGCTCACCTCGTCGGTGGCGTTGCGGGCGTTGGAGAAATGGCCGGCAACACGGGCGATGTCCTCGGGGCGGCCGCGGCTGGCCAGGTAGCCGAGCGCCACATTGCGCAGCGCCCGCTTGCCGGCAGGCTCCGGCGCGGGCGAGTAGGGTCCCTTGGGCTCGTACTCGCGATATGTATCGACAAGCGCACGGTAATGGGTCGTGCCGATCGCCTTGCGCAGCTCCTTGCGTGCCTTGTGGATGGCGAGCGGGTCCACGTCGCGAGCCATCACCCGCGCCAGATCGCTTTCGCTGGGCAGGAACAGGAACTGGGCGCGATAACCGGGCGCCAGGCTCGCGTCCTTCAGCGTGACGCCGAGCGCCGCCACGAAGCCCGCCGGCTTGCGCGGCCGTTTGCCCGCGCGAATGGCCTTCACCGCCTCGACCAGAACGCGGGTTGCATAATCCTGCGCCGCCTGCCAGCGATTGTAGAGATCGCTGTCGTTGGCCATCAGGAACTCGAGGTCCGCATCGCCCAGCTCGACGGTCAGGTTGACCGGCGCCGAGAAGCCGCGCAGCAGCGAGGGGACCGGCCGGGACGGGACATCGCGGAAGCGGAAGGTTTCGGACCGTTTGCGGAGCTCCAAGAGCCCGCCCTCGAGCCGCTGCCCGGAAGCCAGCGTCAGGTCGATGTCCTGGCCGTTGCCACCCAACAGCCCCAACCGCACGGGGATGTGCAGCGGCTTCTTCTTCGGCTCGCCCGGCGTGGGCGGCAGCACCTGCGAAATCGTGAGATCGGCCGTCTTGGCGCGGGCATCGTACTTGAGCTGGCAGACGAGCTCGGGGGTGCCGGCCTGGGAATACCAGGTCATGAACTGCCCGAGGTCCTTGGCCGTCGCGTCCGCGAAACAGGCGACGAAGTCCTCCACTGTGGCCGCCTGGCCGTCGTGACGCTCGAAGTAGAGGTCCATACCCCTGCGGAAACCCTCCCGCCCGAGCAGCGTCTGGAGCATGCGCACCAGCTCGGCGCCCTTGTTGTAGACGGTGGCCGTATAGAAGTTGTTGATCTCGATATAGCGCCCGGGGCGCACGGGATGGGCGAGCGGCCCGGCGTCCTCCGGAAACTGGGCCGCTTTCAGGGTGCGCACGTCGCGGATGCGTTCCACCGTGGCCGAGCGCTGGTCGGCGCAGAACTCCTGGTCGCGGAAGACGGTCAGGCCCTCCTTGAGGCAGAGCTGGAACCAGTCCCGGCAGGTGATGCGGTTGCCGGTCCAATTGTGGAAGTATTCATGGGCGATCACCCGCTCGATGGCCGCAAAGCTGGCATCGGTGGCGGTCTCCGGCGATGCCAGGATCAGCCCGTCGTTGAAGATGTTGAGCCCTTTGTTCTCCATCGCGCCCATGTTGAAGTCGGACACGGCGACGATGTTGAAAACGTCGAGGTCGTACTCGCGCCCGAAACGCTCCTCGTCCCAGCGCATCGACCGCTTGAGGGAATCCATCGCCCAGGCGCAGCGGTTCTCCTTGCCGGGCTCCACGTAGATCCGCAGGTCGACCTTGCGCCCCGAGGCGGTGACAAAGTCGGAGGCGTAGGAGGCAAGATTGCCGCCGACGATGGCGAACAGGTAGGAGGGCTTGGGATGCGGATCGCGCCACACCGCGTAGTGCCGTTTCCCCCCGGCGAGCGTGCCGCGCTCGACGGGGTTGCCGTTACCGAGCAGCACCGGAGCCTCCTCGCGATCGGCCTCGATGCGCGTGGTGTAGGTGGCAAGCACGTCGGGGCGATCGAGGAAGTAGGCGATGCGGCGGAAGCCCTGGGCCTCGCACTGCGTGCAATAGACGCCGCGCGATAGGTAAAGGCCGGTCAGCGCCTTGTTGGCCTCCGGATTGCAGTAGGTGACGATCTCGATGGTGAAGGGGTCGCTGGGCGGTGCGCCGATGACGAGGTCCTTGTCGGAGAGCCGGTAGTCGGCGGCGCCGAGCTGGCGCCCGTCGAGGCGCACGCTTTCGAGCTCGAGCGTCTCGCCGTCGAGCTGCAGAGGACCGGGGTCGCCCTGCCAGGCCGGATTGCGCCTCACCTTCAGGCGTGCAAGCACCCGGGTGCGCGTCGGATGCAGCGACACATCGAGCGCAACGGTGTCGATCAGGTAGTTGGGCGGCCGATAGTCTTTGAGCAGGATCGGGCGCGGCGTGTCGGTTTTCATTTTTTGGCTTCCAGCGCATCAGGGCCGACGCGGGGCCAGAGCTTAGGGCACCGTCCGGCGGCGCGCCAGCAATCCGCCCTCAGCAGTCGTCCGCTGCAGGCGGGGGAGTGTCTGCACCCCTGCCGTCACGCCGCGCCAGGCATGCACCGTGGATCCTCTGGCGAGCCTCGATGAGCCGAGGATCGGCAGCAGCCCGCGGAGCATTGGCAACGACCGGCGCCCCCGATCGAGCCCGCACGCTCTCGTTGATCTTGACGAGGAAGGCGGCGACCGCGATTGCAACCGCCGCTCCCGGCCTGGCATTGCAGGGCCCCTTCAGTTGCATCAGCGCGTATCTCGTGACGGACGAGCCGGAATTCCCTGCCGGCCAAAGCTCCAGCGTCGCCACTCGCGCGCCGGCTTGGCGCACCGAATAGAGCCGCGACAGCCCCTGCACGACCCTGCCCGCGTAGGTGCGCACGCAATGGTGCATGGTCTGGCCTTCGATGTAGATGTCCTCGCGGGTCTGCAGGGCATGGAACGCGAAGCCCTCGACCTCCAGGTGCGACGGCAGCGGAGCATAATCGACCGCCACCCGCCAGTCTGCAGCCATGGCGGCGGCCCCGAACGACCGACGCGCGATCTCGGCATGCCAGCGGTCGGAAGCCGCCTTCGCTTGCTCGAAATTCCATCGCGTGTTGAACGAGACGCGATTGTTGCCGGCAAAGTCCGCAACCTCGCCGAGGTTGCGGCGGGCCCTGCTGCCGTGGAGGTTGGCAGCTGCCCAGGGAAAGAACCGCTCGACGTCGCCGGAGTGCTGCCACATGTACATGCGCCAGCGCGCGATGTCGTCGAGCCACCTACGCTGGTCCTCAGGCACCTTGGGGATGCTCTGCGCCAGCGCCGTCGGCGTTATGCCCGACAGGGCCTTGAGCACGCCCCAGTGGTCGTGGCGCAAGGCGCGGCCCGACAGCGCCCGCAGCGGTGGTGCGAGGGCGTAAGCCTTCATCAACTCGTTGAGGCGCGGACCGTGCCCGGACGCGGCAATGAACCGGTGGGCGACCCGCAGCCGCTCCTTCCTGTAGATCAGCCGCGCGCCCCAGGCGGCCGTCACCACCAGCGCCGGCGCCTGCCTGATGTAGTCGATGGCGTACGGATTGAGGGCCGCCAGCAGCGTGGCCGGCAGGTGCAGCCTGCTGTCGCTGAACAAGCCGACCGCGGCCTCGCATGCCCGCGGGATCCATGCGTCGTTCTTGATGAGCCCGTCGCGCGCCATGCTGGGCGCGAGCCATTGCAGGGCTGTCATGTCCTTACGCATTGCACGCGGCGTCCACGCACCGAGGAGACCACGCCCCGCGCGCGGGAAACCCTGCGCGCCCCGCCGGCTCAATGCCCAAGATTTATGGCGGAACTGGCGCGGGTTGCGGGCAATAGTGAGAAGTGTGGTGGCGCTCGCGAGGCAGGCGGTGCGGCGGGCGCGATGGCAACGCGCCCGTGACGTTACAACATCGCCGGCAAGCTCAACCTGTCAGCTGGTCGAACAGCAGCTTGACGTTGAGCGCGATGATGGCGGCGGCGATCAGCGCGGCGAAGCCGATCAGCCATGCGGGCGTCCTGAGATCGCCCATCTTGGCGCGGTCGGCCGTGAACTGGACAAGCGGCACCACGGCAAAGGGCAGCTGCAGGCTCAGGATCACCTGGGTCAGAATGAGCAGCTTCCCCGTTTCCTGCTCGCCGTAGAAGATCGTCACACCAGCCGCAGGGATGATGGCGATGGCGCGCGTCACCAGTCGGCGCAGCCAAGGTTTCAGCCTGATGTCGAGGAAGCCCTCCATCACAGCCTGGCCGGCCAGCGTCGCCGTGACCGTCGAGTTCAGTCCGCAGCACAGCAGCGCAATCCCGAAAAGGGTGGGCGCAATCGCTGAGCCCAGCAGCGGATGCAGAAGGGCTTGCGCCTGGCTCAGCTCCACCACGTCGGTCTTGCCTGCCTTGTAGAAGCTCGCCGCCGCCAGGATCAGAATCGAGGCGTTGATGAGCAGCGCAAACATCAGCGCGACAGTGGAATCGATGGTGGCATACTTCAAGGCCTCGCGTTTCTCAGGCGTGGTATGCCCGTAGGCGCGGGTCTGCACGATGGCCGAGTGCAGGTAGAGGTTGTGCGGCATCACCGTGGCGCCAATGATGCCCATGGCGAGATAGAGCATCTCTGGGTTGCGCACGATCTCGGTGGTCGGCGCGAAACCCCGGATCAGCGGCCCCCACTCCGGGTTGGCGAGCGCGATCTGCACCGCAAAGCAGGCGGCGATGACGCCGAGCAGGGTGATGACCAACGCCTCCAGATAGCGAAAGCCGATGCGCTGCAAGTAGAGGATCAGGAACACGTCGAGCGCCGTCAGCAGCACGCCGATCTCGAGGGGCACGCCGAACAGGAGGTTGAGGCCGATGGCCGTGCCGATCACCTCGGCGATATCGGTGGCGATGATGGCGATCTCGGCCGCCGCCCACAGCGGATACGCCGCCCAGCGCGGGTAGGCATCGCGGCAGGCCTGGGCGAGATCGCGCCCGGAGGCGATGGCGAGGCGCGCGCACAAGGCCTGCAGGACGATCGCCATGATGTTGGAGATGAGGGCGACGACGAGCAGCGTGTAGCCGAACTTGGAGCCGCCGGCGAGCGAGGTGGCCCAGTTGCCGGGGTCCATGTAGCCAACCGCCACCAGATAGCCAGGCCCGAGGAAGGCGGCGAGCCGGCGCGCGCTGGTGGTGCCCTTGATGCTGATGGTGCGATGCACGTCGGAGAGCGGCGCCTCGCCCCTCGCCCGGCGCCAACCTCGGCTCTCCTCGGCGCCATCGGCGGTCGTTGCCGCCTGATCCAGTCGCTTCAGCATCCACCTCTCCGCGCCCAGCCCATCTCCCGAGTCCGGCGGCGGAGATTATTGCTTTTGCAAATCATTCGCAAGTAAGAAACCGAATGCCCGTGGATGTCAGGCGTTTGGATCAGACGCGGGCGACCTCGAAGGTGGAGGGATGGAACAGCTCGGCGATTGTTATGAGCCGATCCGACAACCCCTGCTTGTGGTGCTGTTGCAGGAAATACTCGAGGCATCGGCGATTGGCATCGACGCCGTACGGCCAGAAATCCGTCCCCATCAAGGCTTGCGCTTCGTGCAGCTGCTGGTCGAGGAACGGCAGCATGGCCCGGCTGGCGGACGTGTCGGTCAGCCTGGCAAAGGCCAGCGCCTTGGCCTGCTCGAAAGCCTTGAGGACGGCGGCCGGCAGCCAGGGGTGCTGCTCCACGAGCGTCCGGCGCACGCCGATCAGGTGCATGATGGGAAAGTTCATCGTGCGCCGGAAATTCTCGATGGCGGCGCGGCGGGGATCGGGGAAGAGCCAGGCGACTTGGCGATTGGCGGCCGTCATCGCCGAAGGGGTGCGCGGGCCGATCAGGGCGTCGATGTCGCCGGCGAGCAGCAGCTGCGACAATGAGCGCCCCGCCGGTGCTTCCGAGACGCTTACGGGCAGGGTGATCGGGATTTTCTCCGGCCGCCCCGGCTCCTCGAGGCCGCCTCTCACCCAGCGGATCGATGCCGGCGCCACCTGGAAATCGTCATCGAGGAAGGCCCGTATCCAGACATTGGCGGTCAATTGATATTCGGCGAGCCCGACCTTGCGGCCCTTGAGGTCGGCCGGCGTGCGGATGCCCCGGTCGGTGCGGATGTAGATGCCCGAATGCCGGAAGGCGCGCGAGGGAAACACGGGCACGCCGACATAAGGGTTGTCGCCACGAGCAGCCCTCACCGTGAAGCTCGAAAGCGACAACTCGGCGATGTCGAACTCTGCGTGCCGGAACGCCCGGAAGAAGATCTCCTCCGGCTCGAGGATCATGAACACGGGCGCCACCCCATCGATGGCAACCGCGCCGTCGACCAGCGGGCGCACCCGATCGTAGTCGCCGGTGGCGATAGAGAGCTCGAGCTTTGGCATGGGCCTGGTCCTCCCGCCGACGTCTCACCCGTGGGCGCCTATTTCGGTTTGATACCCGCGGCCCGCACCGCTTCGGTGGCACGTTGTGTCTCCGCGCGCAGGACCGACGCGAACTCCGGCGGTCCGGCGCCGGCTGGCTCGACGCCGACGACCGCCAGCTGCCGGACGACTTCGGGCTCCCTGACGACCGCCAACGCCTCGGCGGCGATCTTCTCGACGACTGGGGGCGGCGTGCCGGAGCGCCCGAAGATGCCGATGACCGGCGCGAAGTCGAAACCGGGAATGAACTCGGCGAGCGAGGGCACGTTGGGCGCCTGCGCCGAGCGCTGCGCGCCGTTGGTTGCCAGCAGCCTGACCTGGTTGCCCTCGGCGGCGCCGCCGAGCGAGGGATAGGCTGAGAACAGCACGTCGATGTGGCCGCCGAGCAGCGCCGGCACCGACTCGCCCGTGCCCTTGAACGGAACGTGGACCATGACGAGCCCGAGCGAGGCGTTCATCGCCTCCATCGACAGGTGATGCGTGCTGCCGACGCCGGAGGACCCGTAGTTGAGCTGGCCGGGCCGCGCTCGCGCGTAGGCGATGAACTCGGCCATGGTCGCTGTCGGCACCTTCGGGTGCACGGCAAGGAAAAGCGGCGCCCGCGCCAGCATGGCGATAGGCAGGATGTCGCCGGGACCGTACGAGAGGCTGGCGTGGAGCAGCGGATTGATCGATAGGATGGCGCCGTCGGTGACGAGGAGCGTGTAGCCATCCCCGGGCAAGCCCAGGAGCGCGGCGACAGCCACCCGGCCATTGGCCCCCGGCCGGTTCTCGATCGGGACGGATTGAGCCAGGCGCTCCTGCAGCCGCCGGCCGACGATGCGCGCGACGGTATCCGGCAGGCCGCCTGCCGCATTCGGCACGAGAAGCTTGATGGTTTGACCAGGGTAGGGTGTCTGGCTCCGCGCCGGCCAGGCTGCAAGCGTGCAGGCCACGAGCATCGCTGGCAATGCGATCAGCGCGGGCCGGCAAGACCGAAACGGCATCGCTTCCCACCTCTGAGCGTTGGCGAGTGCCAAGCTACCACGCGCGGGCGAGAGGGTTCAGCTGCTTTCTGCGCGCAGCCGATGCCGCGCTGCAAAGCGCAATCTATGAGAGGAGTGCTAGCGCCCGCCCCGCGCCGGACCGCCGTAGTAGCCACTGCCGAAGAAGCCCCTGCCGCCCTTGCCGCTGATGATGGCGTTGGCGATGACCGTGCCGACCACGGTGACGATGATGCCGATGACGATTTGCGACATCCAGCCTTTCATGCGGCGTCCCTCGGCACCTGCCCGTTGCGGTTTCGGAGAAACCTAGAGGAGGTCGACGGCGGAAATTGGACGCGGGCCGCAGCACGCCCTACTGCAGTGCCGGCTCCTTGCGCAGCGCGACGGCCTCCGCCTCCTCGCGCACCTCGCGCCACAGGGTCTCGGCGACCTCCGGGTCGAGCGCATAGGGCGGATCGTCGTCGAACTTGAGCAGCACCAGCCGCTCGTGCCGCGCGGTCCCGACGGCCCACTGCTTGGGGATCTTGGTGAACTTGGCACCGTTGGCGCCAGGCACGCTCTGGGCGAGGAGCCCCAGTACGGGCGCCAGATCGGCGGCGATGTCGATGGGCAAGCTGAGCGTGTGCTTGTCGCCCCTGGCATTCACAAAGGTCAGCTCGAAGGCGCGCCGATCCTCGCTGGTCTTGGTCTGCACCAGCGATTGCGCGGCAAATCTCTCGGACATGTCAGCCCCCCAATGGCCGTATGTCCGATGATGCGTCGCGAGTCGCAGCCGCGACAAGGGGGGTGCGCCGTTAAGCGGTGAGGGTGTTGCGCAAAGGTGCGCCGGCGGCGGGACGATGCCGCCACCGGCGCAGATAGACTGCCAAAGCCTTCGACGTCACATCCGGCCGAGCCAGTCGTCGACGTCCTTCTTCACCTGGTCCTTGGCCTGGCCGTAGCGGGCCTGGATCTTGCCTTCGAGCTGTTCGCGGTTGCCGTTGATCTGGGCAATGTCGTCGTCGGTGAGCTTGCCCCATTTCTCCTTCACCTTGCCGGTGAGCTGCTTCCAATTGCCTTCGATGCGATCCCAATTCATCGACAGTTCCTTTCTTGGATGTTCTTGAAAGAGGTTGCTTGAAGCCCGGCGCAGGGCACGCCGGCCTCCCACATCACCAACGCGCCCAGGCCACCCAGGTTCCGGCCAAGCTGGCGCCAGACGGCAAGCGGGGGTCAGATCCCTCGCCCGGCCCTGGTGTGTTTTCCGGACCCTCAGGGGCGAGGGGTCTGACCCCCGTTGAGCGCCCCGTGCGCGGCGGCGAGGGCAGCCATCTCGGCGCGCAGCTCGGGGATGCCGGCGCCGGCTTGCGCGGAGGTGGCAACGAGGCGGGCAAATGCGGCCGCGTGCTTCGAGAGCTCGGCGTGAGTCTCCGCCACTACCTCGGCCAGGTGCTGCGGCTTGACCTTGTCGGCCTTGGTGAGCACGGCCTGGTAGGACACGGCTGCTTCGTCCAACAGCTCCATCAGGTCGAGGTCGACGCGCTTCAGGCCGTGGCGCGCGTCGATGAGGAGAAACACGCGGCAAAGCGTCGGCCGGCCGCGCAGATAGGCCTTCACCAGCCGGGTCCAGGCCTCGACCTTGGCCTTCGGCGCTTCGGCAAAGCCGTAGCCCGGCATATCCACCAGGTAGAGGGCGACGCCCGGCGTCTCGAAATAGTTGAGCTCCTGCGTGCGGCCGGGCGTGTTGGACGCGCGCGCCAGCCCGCGCCGCCGGACCAGCGCGTTGATGAGGCTCGACTTGCCGACGTTGGAGCGACCGACGAACGCCATCTCGGGCCGATCGGCCTCAGGGAGAAACTGCAAGGCCGGAGCGCTCTTGACGAACTGCCAGGGTCGCGCAGCCAGCGCCTCTCCGGCGTCCAGCTGCTCTGGCGTGAGCTCGGCGGGCTGCATGGGCTCCTCTGCCTCTCCCCGCGAGCGGGAGAGGAAATCCGCTCCCCTCAAGAGGGCTCCTTGCCCCGCAGGATCTCGCGCGCGGCATCGATCTTGGCGGCGATGGCGTGATCGGAGCCGTTGAGGTCGGTTCGCCGCTGCTTGGACTGCTTGGCGAGGGCAGCGTCGATTTCGCGCTCGCTGGCGTCGGAGCGCAGCCCCAATGTGCTCAGCGCCTGCTCCCTGGTCATGGTGCCATCGCTCTGCGCGGCTTTCGTGGGCCCATCCTCCGTCCTCGGAGCGCGCTTGAGCACCTTGCCCAACGATCGCTGCACGGTGGATGATGCGCCGGCGAAACGTTCCTTCATTTTGCCGACGTCGACCGTTTTGCCGATGTCGACGCCCTTGGCCGCCGCCAGTCGCGCCCGCCACTTGTCCGCGCCGAGGTTCTTCCACAGATGGATCTCGGTGTTGTTCTTGCGCATGATGGTATACTGCTGGATGAGCGAGAGCACGTTGTTCCAGGCCCAGTAGATGACGAGGCCCGAGGGAAACGATGCCAGCATGAAGGTGAAGATCACCGGCATCCAGTTGAAGATCTTCTGCTGCATGGGATCGGGCTGCTGCGGGTTCAGCTGCATCTGCACCCACATGGTCATGCCCATGATGAGCGGCCAGACGCCGACGTGCAGCATCTCCGGCACCTGATAGGGCAGCAACCCGAACAGATTGAAGAGCGAGGTCGGATCGGGGGCCGAAAGGTCCTTGATCCAGCCGAAGAACGGCGCGTGGCGCATGTCGATGGTGACGAACAGCACCTTGTAGAGCGCGAAGAACACCGGGATCTGCAGCACAATGGGCAGGCAGCCGGAGGCCGGATTGATCTTCTCGTTCTTGTAGAGCGCCATCAGCTCCTGCTGCTGCTTGACGCGGTCGTCTTTGAAGCGGTCGCGGATCTTTTCCATCTCCGGCTGCAGCTTCTTCATCTTGGCCATCGACTCGTAGCTCTTGTTGGCCAGCGGGAAGAACGCCGCCTTGACGAGCACGGTGGTGGCGAGGATGGCGAGACCGTAGTTGCCGAGCACCTGGCTCAGCCAATGCAGCAGCTTGAACAGCGGCTTGGTGATGAAATAGAACCAGCCCCAATCGATGAGCAGGTCGAATTGCTTGGCGTTGAGCTTCTCGCGATACTCCTCGATCAGCGTCATTTGCTTGGCGCCGGCGAAGAGATTGCCTGTCGCCTGCCTTCTGGCGCCAGACGGGATCGTCACCCCACCCTGCAGGTAGTCGGTCTGGAAGAACTCTTTGCCGCCGACCTTGCTGCCGCCGAGCTTGGCGTCGTAGACGGCCTTCGGGTCGGGTACGAGGGCAGCCGCCCAGTACTTGTCGGTGATGCCGAGCCAGCCTCCGGTCGTCTGCTTGAACGTCTTCGTGCCACCGTCCTTGAGCACGTCGGCATAGCCGAGCTCCTGGAGTCCCTTGTCGCCGAGCACGCCGATCAACCCTTCGTGCAGGATGTAGAAGCCCTCGACCTTCGGCATGCCGTGCCGCGAGATCAGCGCGTAGGGGTGCAGCGTGACCTCGCCGGCGGACTTGTTCTCCACCTCGTCGGTGAGCGTGAACAGGTAGTTGGCATCGACCGCAATGGTGCGGCGGAACACCAGCCCCTGCCCGTTGTCCCACACCAGGGTCACCGGCGTGGACGGCGTCAGGGCCACGTCCTTTTCCGCCCTCCAGAGGGTATCCGGACCGGGCATCGCCTGGGCGACGCCGGCGCCCGCCACCCAACCGTATTCGGCATAGTAGGGATGCGGCGCGCCGGAGGGCGAGAACAGCACGACGTTGGCGCTCTTGGGATCGACCGTCTCGTGGTATTTGACCAGCACCAGGTCGTCGATGCGTGCCCCTTTCAGGGCGATCGAGCCCTTGAGGCTCGGCGTATCGACGCGATGGCGTGCGCTTGCCTGCAGCGCGGCCTCGCGGGTCGGGGCCGGCGCGGCGGGGGCCGCCACCGACGGCGCGGCCACGCCGCCGGGCTGGGACGGCGCGCCTGGGGCGGTCTGGGGTGCCACTTTCGGCGCTCCCGGCTGCTCCTTGGTCTGCATCTGCTCCTGCTGGATACGCTGGCGGCGCTCCTGATCCTCCTTGACCTTCGGATTGGCATAGAACACCTGCCACATGAGCAGCACGCCCACCGACAGCACGATGGCGAGAAGCAGGTTCTTCTGGTTGTCCTGGTCCATGAGCGTCCGACGCTTCCTGTCTGGCGGGCTTGATTTACCGCTGTCGCGCGGGAGCCCGATGCACGCGTTCGAGTGCCTTGACGAGATCCGCCACGATCGCGGCGAATGCCGAGGTCAGTGCCGGCTTGCGCGCGATCAGCACATAGTCGAAGTCGCCCCTGGCATGATCGGGGCTCACGCCCCTGACCGCCGCCTTGAGGCGCCGCCTGATGCGATTGCGCTCGACCGCCTTGCCGATCTGGCGGGTGACGGTAAAGCCGAACCGCGGTCCTTGCTCCCCGGCAGGCGGACCACCGTCTTTCCGATGGCGTTCCTTGGCCTCGAGCACGAACGCCGGTCCCGCCCAGCGCGCGCCCTTGCGGACGCGCAAGAACTCGGCCCGCATCTTCAGTGTCGTCACGCCCGGCGCTGCGCCTTTTGCCGCCTTCGCCCGTGCCCTGGCCATTGGCCACCCACCGCTGCCGGCCGCCACCTCATGCGGAGAGACGCTTGCGGCCCTTGGCGCGCCGCCGGGCTACCACCCTGCGGCCACCGGTCGTGGCCATGCGTTTGCGGAAACCATGCCGGCGCTTGCGCACGAGCTTGCTTGGCTGATAGGTGCGTTTCACGTCCGGTCTCCGTTCGCTGCAAGCCCTTGCAGGGAAGAGGTAAAGTCTCGGAAGCCGGCCACCGGGCCAAAGGCGCGAGACTGCGGTTCCGACCTGAAACCGATCGGAAGTTTGGGCGCTTATAGGGTTGGAGGCCGGCGCAAGTCAATGCGACCGAAACCCCTGTACAGGCCATGCAAAACCCATCAATTCTTTTCGCCTCCTCTCACGTATGCTTGACAGCCACGGCAAATCTGGCTGCCAACGCTTAACTGGAACCTGTCCGCGTCCGTCTCAACCACGCAAAGCCCCGCGCCGCTAAACCGATGGAGAACAAGAAACCACTGGATCCCACGGCCGCAGGCCGGGACGGACGCTCGCCCGCGGAAGATGGTCCTCTTGCCGATCCCCTGGCTGTCAAGGCGCACCCCGCGCTCACCTTGCTGAAGC
>Ga0207428_10002582_pt1 | contig 18087 bp, 14 predicted proteins | sample RhiMethybrSRZTD1_FD_187600 | JGI IMG/M metagenome (GOLD analysis project Ga0207428, IMG submission 187600) | Populus rhizosphere microbial communities from Tennessee, USA - Rhizosphere MetaG P. TD hybrid SRZTD1 (SPAdes) (version 3) | ecosystem: Host-associated > Plants > Roots > Rhizosphere >...
GACGTTCGCCAGCTCTTTGATGCCGGGCACGGCCTGCAGCATGGCGTCGATGGTGACCGCGCCCGACGTGTAGCCGGACTGCGTGCCCGTCGCCGCCGCCCCCGCGATGGTGCCGCCGGTCGCGAGGATCACGACGTTCGGGAGCTTCTTCTCCTGGGCCCCGAGACCCGGTGCAGCGCCGGCGACGAGAGCTGCCGCCAGGGCCAGACATGCCTTCGATGACGTTTGCATAGACCTCTCCTTGCGCCACACCTTGGGCGACCGGGGGCCCGCGCCGCTAGTAGCAAGGGGGTAAGTTACGGTAGCAACGGCGCGGCCAGGCCGCGCCTCATGCGACGAGCATGCCGGCGGCGGTCGTCGCAAATGGACGCCGAGGCTCGGCCAGTGGCGCGAAGGGCATGTCGAGTCGCGCGCACGGCAGCCCGAGCCACGCGGCCATCTTCACCAGGCCCGCGAGGGAGTCGGCCTGCATCTTGCGCATGACCTGGCCCCGGTGGGCCTTCACCGTGATCTCGCTGATGCCGAGCTCGAAGCCGACCTGCTTGTTGAGCAGGCCGGACGCGACGAGAGCCATCACTTCCTGTTCCCGGCGGCTGAGCGACGCGTAGGACTCGCGCAGCGCCTTCAGCTGCGCGGCGTGCGCGAGCCGCGCCTGGCTGTGCGCGAGGGCCTGGCCGATGGCCGCCACCAGGACGTCGGGACGCGATGACTTGGGCAGGAACTCGAGCGCGCCCGCTTTCATGGCCTGGACCGTCAGCCCGACGTCTCCGCACCCGGTGTAGAAGATCGTCGGCATGTCGATCCGGTCTGCCACGAGCCTCTGCAGGTCGAGGCCACTGACGCCGGGCAGGGCGACGTCGAGCACGAGGCAGCTCGGAGCGAGGACGCGGGGCTGGGCCAGGAAATCCTTCGCGGACGCGAAGGTCCGCGGCCGCCAGCCGGCCTCCTCGATCAGCCGCCCCAGGGACTCGCGCGTCGTGACGTCGGCGTCGACGACGAACACGATGGGAATGGCGGTCATGGGATGTCCCTCCTCTTGCGGCGCCGGCGCGGCCCGCCGGCAACGGTGAGAAGGTAGCGGGTCGGGCCTCGATCACGCATCACGCGATCGGATCGTTTTCGGATCACGCCATCGACGCATCGGCCGATAACTCGATCGTGGGATGCGAGATTCTGGAACCATCCCCTCCCCCCGGAACGTATTGCTGGCGAGGAGACGAATGTCCAAGAAATACAAGTGGTCTCTGATCGGAGCGGGAGTCGTGATCCTGGCGGGAGGGGGTTTCGTCTTCGCTTCGCGGAGCAAGGAAAGCCCCAATGGGGCGGACCAGCTTCCCTTCCGCCTCGGTAAGGTGCAGGCCGAGGACCTTCAGGTGAGCGTCCGCGAGGTCGGGGTCGTCGAGCCCGAGACCAAGGTGGACGTCAAGTCGGTCGTCTCCGGCCGCGTCGTCGCCATGAAGGTGCGCGACGGGGCCCTCGTCAAGGCGGGCGACGTCCTGGCCGAGGTCGAGCCCGACGTGACCCAGGCCCAGTCGCTGTCGGACGTGCGCGTGGGTGTCACGCAGGCCGAGGTGTCGCTCAAGGACGCCGAGCGCCAGCTCGCCTCTCAGCAGCGGCTCTTCAACGAGGGCCTCATCGGGAGCGAGGCGCTGAAGGACTTCATGGCCCGGCGCGACCTGGCCGCCGAGAACGTCAAGGCGGCGCGGCAGCGCTACGAGATCGTCGAGGGTCACGGCATCCCGATCTCGAGCGACAGCGTGGCCCAGCGGGCCCGAGTGACCGCTCCCATGACAGGTGTCGTCATCACCAAGGGCGTCGAGCTGGGCGAGACCGTCACCTCCGGCGTGTCGTCCTTCAACGCGGGCACCGTGCTCTTCACGGTCGCCGACCTCCGCACGCTGCTGATCAAGGTCAACCTCAACGAGGTCGACATCGCCAAGGTGAGCGTGGGTCAGCCGGTGAGGATCACGCTCGACGCCTATCCGCAGAAGACGTTCACGGGCCGCGTGCGCTTCGTGGCGCCGGCGGCCAAGCTCCTGGAGAAGATCAAGGTCTTCCCGATCGAGATCGCGCTCGACGAGCTCGGCGACGTGTACCGCACGGGCATGAGCGCGAACGTGGAGATCCTGGGGGAGAAGAAGGACAAGGCGGTCTCGGTCCCCCTGGAGGCGCTCCAGCGCCGGGACGGCGGCACCGTCGTCTACCGTCTCAAGGACGGCCTCGCGCCCAAGCTGGTCAAGGACGCGAAGGATGGTCTCGGCGGCCGGGGCAAGTTCGTCTGGCTCTCCGATCACTGGAAGGACTACTACGACGTCGTCCCCGTCACCGCGGGCATCGCCACCCTGGAGCGCGTCGAGATCCTCTCCGGCCTCAAGGGCACCGAGAGGGTCGCCCTCGAGGACCCCACCAAGAAGAAGGTCGAGAAGGACGATGACAACTGATCGGCCGATCATCCAGACGCGGGGCCTCACCAAGGTGTTCGGCTCCAACGGGACGGCCGTGCACGCGCTGCGCGGCATCGACCTGACGGTCCAGCGCGGCGAGTTCGTGGCCCTGATGGGTCCGTCGGGCTCCGGCAAGTCGACCCTGATGGCGATCGTCGGGTGCCTCGATTCGCCGACCTCCGGGACGTACGACCTCGACGGCGTTCCCGTCCAGGGCCTCTCCGGCGCGGCCCTGGCGCGGGTCCGGAACGAGAAGCTCGGCTTCGTCTTCCAGACCTACAACCTGCTGCCCCGGGCGTCGATTGCCCGCAACGTCGAGCTGCCGCTGCTCTACGCGGGGATCGGACGCAAGGAGCGTCGCCAGCGGGCGCTCGAGCTGCTCGAGCAGGTCGGGATCGTCGAGAAGGCGAACGCCCTGCCCGCCCAGCTCTCCGGCGGCCAGCGCCAGCGAGTGGCCATCGCGCGGGCCCTGGCCAACCGGCCCGCGCTCCTGCTCGCGGACGAGCCCACGGGTGCGCTCGACTCGAAGACGGGCGAGGAGGTCCTCGGGCTCTTCAAGGAGCTGCACCGCCGGGGCAACAGCGTCGTTCTCGTGACGCACGACCCGCACATCGCCTCGTTCGCCGAGCGCCGGGTGGAGCTCCGGGACGGCCTGGTGGTCGAACCGGATGCGCAGGCGGCGTGAAGGGTACCGGCGCCTTCCGCGAGCGGCTCGTCGAGGCCTGGGTCGAGATCCGGGAGAACCTCGGCCGCTCGAGCCTGCAGGCGATCGGCGTCGTGCTCGGGGTGGCGTCGGTCCTTGGCGGGTTCTCGATCTCCGACAGCCAGCGCCGGCGATCCGACGAGCGCTGGACGAAGCTCGGGGGCATGGACCGCCTGGTGGTGCAGCAGGCGACGGCCGTCAAGGATGGCACTCCTACGGCGCTCGAAGCGGCGAACCTCGGCCTGCGGGGCGACGACCGCGAGGAGGCGGAGTTCCTCGACGCCCGGGCCATCGAGGGGGCGACGCAGGAGAAAGTCGCCCGCGGCCGGGTCCGCTCGCCCTATGCCGACCAGGATCGCCAGGTGCGCGGCATCGATGGTGACTACCTTCCGCTCAACGGGTACAGCATCGAGAGCGGGCGGTCGTTCTCCGCCCAGGAGCGCGCCGAGGGCCGCCCGGTCGCGTTGCTCGGCGCCGAGGCCCGGGCCACGTTCTTTCCCACGGGCGAGGTCATCGGCCAGACGATCCGCGTCGGCGACATCCCGGTGGTGGTGGTGGGCACGCTCGAGGAGAAGGTGTTCCGCTGGCGGGAAAGCGATCCCAACTGGTTTGCCTGGCGCAACCGCGTCATCCTCCTGCCTTCGGTGCTGGTCGCGCGGCGGATGAACGGGGACCGCTGGAATCGCGTCGAGCGCGTGTCCTTCCGCATCCGCGACCTCTCCGTCATGAAGACGTTCGGCGAGGGCCTCGAGACCCTGCTGCGGGGCAACCACCGCCAGCAGGGCGACTTCCGTATCGACGACGTCGCCGCCCGCGTGCGCCGGCAGCAGGACCAGGGACAGATCTACAACCTCATCTTCATGCTCTCGGGCGTCCTCTCCCTCCTTGGCGGCGGGCTCGTGAACGTCAACATCCAGATGGCCGCCCTCAAGGACCGCGTGCGGGAGGTGGGCGTCAAGATGGCGATCGGCGCCTCCGGGGGAGAGGTCTTCAAGGGGTTCATGACCGAGGCCCTCGTGCTCACCGGCCTCGGGAGCCTCGTCGGCCTCCTCGGCGGAGTCGCGTTCTCGTGGGCGATCACGTCGCTCCTCCGGATCCCGCTCTTCCTCCAGCCCATGAGCTTCGCGTGGGCCCTCCTCCTGGCCGGGGCCTTCGGGTTCGTCTTCGCCCTCTACCCGGCCTGGAAGGCCAGCCGTCTCTCCCCGATGGAGGCCCTGCGCTATGAGTAGCGGGCTCTCCTGGGGCGCCCGCGTGAACCTCGTGTTCGAGGTGGTCACGGGCGGCCTCGTCGAGCTGTGGTCGCACAAGCTGCGGTCGGTGCTCACGCTGACCCTGCTCATGCTGGGCGTCTTCGCGCTGGTGGTGCTCACGTCCGTGCTCGACGGCGTCCTCGACAAGGTGGGGACGGGGTTCGAGGGGATGGCCTGGGACGGCACCGTCGTCATCAAGCCCAAGGAGCCGGAGACGACGGAGGAGCAGAAGCGGTTCGCCATGAGCCCCGGGCTTCGGTACGAAGACCTGGCGCGTCTCGCCGCTCCGTACGAGGGCGCTCTCGCTTTCCTGCCGCGGGCGACGAAGTCGACCCGCGTGCGGGTCGCCGGAGGCACCGAGCGCATCTTCGTGACCGGCCTCACGCCGGAGTACGCGATGTTCATGAACCGTCCGATCGGCAGCGGCCGCGGCCTCACCGAAGACGACCGGCGGCGACGCAGCTCGGTCGCCGTCGTCGGCGCCACGCTGGGAGCCAAGCTCTTCGGCGGCGTCGACCCGGTCGGACGCGACGTGGTCGTGGACGGCGTCCCCTGCCGCATCGTGGGCGTGCAGGCGCCCGTCCAGATCTTCAACGAGGAGCTCTATCTCGACGCCAACGGCCTCATGGTCCCGCTGGAGACGTACATGGACCGGGTGGACCCCAGCCACAAGCTCACGAGCGTCACGGTGAAGCTGCGGCGCCAGAGCGACCTCGGCGAGGTGTCGGCGCTGCTGCTCGGCCGGGCCAAGCAGGCCCACCACGGCATCGAAGACGTCGAGATCAAGGACCTCGAGGCGGAATCGGCGCGGAGCTATGCCGGCTTCATGGACGAGATGCGCGGCTGGCGCGTCGTTCTCTCCAGCCTTTCCGCGACCGTGCTGCTCGTCGGCGGAGTCGGAGTCCTCTCCGTGATGCTGATCTCGTTCGCGGACCGCAAGTACGAGATCGGCCTCCGCAAGTCGCTCGGCGCCTCGGACGGGCAGATCCTGGTCCAGTTCCTGCTCGAGGCCCTGGTGCTCGCCGCCCTCGGCGCCTCCGCCGGCACCGCCGGGGGCGCGGCCCTGTGCCGCGCCCTCTCGCCCATGTTTCCCTGGGGGCTGGTCGTCAACCCCTGGGGCCTGGCCACCGCCTGGGCGGTCGCCCTGTCCCTCGCGCTCGTGTTCGGCCTCTACCCGGCCATCCGCGCCTCGCGCCTGTCGCCCATGGAGGCGATGCGCTGAGTCTGCAAAAACCCTTGAACTAGCCGTTTGAGCGGCGTATACCCGGGGCAGATCTCCGCACGCGTTCACCGCGGAGACGAGGCTCCTGCGCGAGCGGGGTGCCGCCCTGTGCAGCTCCAACGCGTCTGACTATCCCTCCGATAGGTCAGTCCGCTTATCGTCAACCGAAGGAGGCTCCACATGACCCTCTATCGAACTCCGGCCTGCGTGGCGGTGTTCGTCACCGGTATCGTCCTGCCGGCGGCGTCCGCCCCTGCGAACCACATCCCCCGTGCGACGGCCACCCTCCGTAGCTGCGCTGCCCCCGACCTCGTCGTGGGCTCGGCGCAGCTGTTCGAAGTTCCTTCCGCCGAGGCGGTCAAGACGGTGGAAGTGTTCGTTTCCGTACGCGGGCTCACGCCCGGCAAGCATGCCGTGCACATCCATGCCGTGGGCGCTTGCACGCCGACCTGCGCCGCCGCGGGCAGCCACCTCGACCTCGGCCCATTCGGGAACAACACACCGGTGACGGACAACCATCCGTACCACTCGGGGGATCTGGTGAACCTCAACGTCGGCTCCGATGGCCGGGGCACGCTCCTGGCCACCACGACCCGCGTGGCCCTCACCGAAGCCACGGACCGGCCCGACACGCGGCCGTTGAGCATCTTCGACGCGGATGGCAGCGCGATCATCATCCACGCGCTGCCCGACCTGTACTGCCCTGACCCCGCTGACCCGAACTGTGCCGGCGGAGCACGGGTAGCCTGCGGGATCCTGCAACCGGCCAACTGAACGTCCGGGCGGCGGGCCCTCGGAACGTGCAGGGCCGTTCAAGTCCTTGGGCTCGCCGCCCTCACAAGGGAAATCGGTCGAAGATCCGACGGTCAGACCCCGGAAACGCGGTATTCCTTTGGCTTGAGGGGGCAGGAGGAGAACAATGGTGACTGCGACGGAAGTGGCGGGGAAGGGTCGAGGTGACGCAGGCGGAAAGCATCCGTTCGTCCAAGGCGTGCACGGCGTCCGATACCAGGTCAAGGACGTCGCGCGCTCGGTCGCGTTCTACACGACACACCTGGGCTTCACCCTGGTGCATCAACAACCGCCGGCGTTCGCGAGCGTCTCGCTGGGGGACGTGCAGATCCTGCTCAGCGGCCCGGGAGCGTCCGGATCCCGGCCGATGCCCGGTGGACAAAAACAGGAACCCGGCGGATGGAACCGTGTCGTGCTGAAGGTCAAGGACCTTCCCGGGTTCATCGAGGCGCTGAAGAAGGCCGGCCTCCATTTCCGCAATGAGATGGAAACGGGGCCCGGCGGGAAGCAGATCCAGGTCGAGGATCCTGACGGCAATGCGATCGAGTTGTTCGAGCCGGCCCGATAGCCACACGTGGCGGTGATGCCGTGAACGTCCTGCTTCTTTCGATGCCGGACTCGTTCGAGCACATGCCGGCGGTCGCCATCCGCATGCCCAACGGCGGCCTGGTTTCTCTCGCCGGCAACGTCCATCCGCGCCATCGCGTGGCCGTCGCCGACCTGATCCTGGTCCAGGACCGCGTGCGCGCCACGGTGGAGGCGCTCGTGCGGGAACACCAGCCCGACATGGTCGGTCTCTCGGTCATGACCTTCCAGCGGCGCACGGCGAAGAAGATCATCGACCTCGTCCGCAACCTCCGTCCCTCGTCCCTCGTCGCCGTGGGCGGGTACGACCCGAGCCTGGCCCCCGAAGCCTACGCCGACGGCGGCGCGGACTTCATCGTGCGGGGAGAGGGAGAGGCCACGTTCGACGAGCTGCTGGAGGCGGTGGAGGCCGGCGGGGGATACGAGCACATTCGGGGGCTCACCTTCCGTACGCCGGCGGGTTTCCAGGCCAACCCCGACCGTCCCGTCCGCCGCCTCCAGGACGGGGACCTGCGCCGGCCGAACCGGGATGCGCGCGTGCTGGAGGGGTACACGTTCCTGGGCAGGAAGATCGACGTCATCGAGACCTCGCGTGGCTGCACCTTCGACTGCAGCTTCTGCTCGATCATCGAGATGCGTGGGCGCAACTTCCACACCTACACCTTCGACCGCGTCCTCGCGGACATCCGGGACGCGCGCGACCACGGCGCGGAGACCGTCTTCATCGTGGACGACAACATCACCCTCGATGTCCGGCGGTTCGAGGCCCTGTGCCGCGCGATCGTCGATGCGAGACTGAACGGCCTGTCCTACATCGTCCAGGCCATGACCTCCTCGATCGCGGACGCCGGCGAGACCCTCGCCCCCCTGATGCGCAAAGCCGGCTTCCGCTACGTCTTCCTCGGCATCGAGAACGTGCTCGACGACGACCTCGGCTTCCTGCGCGCGCAGGCCAAGAACCGCCGCCGCGTGAACGGCCAGCGGCAGGAGAGCGCCACCCTCCGCGCGATCGAGCACATCCATGGCAACGACATGTACGTGGTGGGCGGTATCATCGTCGGCAACCCGGGCGACACGCGGCAATCGATCGAGACCAACCTGGAGTTCGCGCGGCGCTACGTGGACTGGCCCTACATCCAGCACCCCACGCCCTATCCCCGGACCCCGATGACGCGCGAGCTGAAGGCGCGGGACCTCATCGTCAACGAGAACCTCGAGGAGTACGACGGGACGACGGCGGTGGTGAAGACCGAACACGTGAACGCGGAAGAGATCGAGTTCCTCCGCTGGCGCGCGGAGCGCTGGATGAAGGTGCGCCATCTGCCGGCGGCTCTGGCCTTCAACCCGGGTTTCGTGTTCGGTCAGGGCCCGCGGATGCTGGCGCACACCTTCCGCGGGAGCAGCCTGGGATCCTTGCTGGGTGGGCGGGCCGAGCGGGCGGCGTTCGAGCGTTATCGCGCGATCCGCAGGGCGGAGCGCGAGTACCTCTGAGCGGCGGCCGCGAGGCCTAGCTGCGGGTGAGCACGCGCCCCGCGCTGAGTAGCGCCAGGCGGACGGCGAGGAACGTCACGCCTCCCCAGACGGCCAGGCCGAGCACGGCCAGGAAGGCCAACAGGATCGGCCGATCGAGCAGGACAGCCAGCGCGGCCAGGCGCGTCATCGGCTCCCGAAGATCGGCCACGCGCTCGAGCGGACCCTTCAATGCGGCCAGCTCGTCCATCGGCGCCTTGAGACCGGCGACGGCCTCCAGCCCCGGCTGCAGCCCGGCCACGTTCTTCATCGGGTCGCCGAGGGCGGCCACGGCGTCGAGGCTCGGGCGCATCGCCGCGACCCGATCCATGGAGGGACCGAGGGCGGCCGTGGCGTCCAGGCTCGGCTGCAGCCCCACGAGGCGGGTCATCGGCTGCTGGAGAGAGGCGACCTCCCGCATGCTCGGTGCGAGGCCGGCCACCCGGGACATCGGGCCGTCGAGGGCGGCCACGGACTTCAGCGTCGGCTCGAGCTTGGCCATGGACTCCATCGGGCCCCTCAGACTCTCGAAGCTCTTGATCCCTTCCTCGCTCACGCTCGTCGAGTGCTTCACGACGTCGCTGTTCTTCGTGATCGTGTCCGTGCTCGCCTCGATGGCGTGGAGGTTCTTTCGAAGAAGCGTGGGGAGTGAACAGGCGACGCCACTCAGCGCGGCCAGTCCAACCATGACGCGCGCGAGGTGTGTGGACATGTCTCCTCCATTGCCGATGACCTCCAATCGTCGCCCGGCCGGGGAAGGGATGCGGGTAGGATGCCTGCGAATTCGTCGGGCGGGCAGGAGGCAGCCAGAGAGATGAAACCGCTCATTTTCGCCGCCGCCCACGGGCCGGCGCCGATCGCGACGCTCGCGCAGGTCGCCGATCACATCGAGCACGTCTGGTCGCTCAGGCTCGAGTCGTAGTTGGAGCCGGCGAACACGACGACGACGAGGCTCTCGGCGGGCAGCACGAAGATGAAGTTGCCGCGTTCATGGCGCGCGTGCCCGATCTGCTGGCGGGCTGAACGAGCGCGGGCGACCCCGGTGGAGTCGCCCGCGCGACCGGCAAAGATACGGTGAGAAGAACCTAGCGGGTGGCCGCCGAGCTCTTTCCGTTGTTGCGGGCCTTGGCCAGCAGGTCGAACCGATCGAGGTTCATGACCTTCGTCCAGGCCGCCACGAAGTCGCGCACGAACTTCTCCTTCCCGTCGTCGCTCGCGTAGACCTCGGCCAGCGCCCGGAGCTGCGAGTGCGCACCGAAGACGAGGTCGGCGGCCGTGGCCGTCCACCTGGGCTTGCCCGTGGAGCGGTCGCCCCCTTCGTACACGTTCTTGTCCGCCGCCGACGGCCTCCACGCCGTGCCGACGTCGAGCAGGTTGACGAAGAAGTCGTTGGTCAACGTTCCGGCCTTGTCGGTGAAGACCCCATGCTTCGACTGCCCGTGGTTGGCGCCGAGGACGCGCAAGCCGCCGACGAGAACCGTCATCTGGGGCGCGGTGAGCTTCAAGAGGTTCGCCCGATCGAGCAGCCGAGTCTCCGGTGAGAGCGGGTCTCCCTTCCGCAGGTAGTTGCGGAATCCATCGCCGACCGGCTCGAGCACCTCGAAGGTGTTCACGTCGGTCTGCTGCTGCGAGGCGTCGGTGCGACCCGGAGCGAACGGAACGGTGACGTTGTGGCCCGCCTTCCTGGCCGCTTCCTCGACGGCGGCGCATCCGCCCAGGACGATCAGGTCGGCCAGCGCGACCTTCTTCTTGCCGCCGGACTTGTTGAAGTCCTGCTGGACCTGCTCGAGGGACTTCAGCACCTTGGCCAGCCGCGCCGGCTCGTTGGACTCCCAGCTCTTCTGCGGCTCGAGGCGGATGCGCCCGCCGTTGGCCCCGCCGCGCTTGTCCGTGCCGCGGAAGCTGGCGGCCGCGTTCCAGGCCGTGGACACGAGATCCGCGATGGAGAGGCCCGAGTCGAGGATCTTGCGCTTGAGGGCGGCGACGTCCGGCTGATCGATCAACTCGTGATCGACGGCGGGGACGGGGTCCTGCCACAGCTGGGGCTCCGGCACCCAGGGTCCGAGATACCGCGGGCGCGGTCCCATGTCGCGATGGAGCAGCTTGAACCAGGCCCGCGCGAAGGCATCGGCGAGCTGGTTCGGGTTCTCGAAGAACCGCTTCGCGATCGGCGCGTAGATCGGGTCCACCTTCAGTGCGAGGTCCGTGGTCAGCATCATCGGCGCGTGCCGCTTCTTCGGGTCGTGCGCGTCCGGCACCGTGCCCTGGGCCTCGGGGTTCTTCGGCTTCCACTGCTTCGCGCCGGCGGGACTCTCCGTCAGCTCCCACTCGTACTTGAAGAGGTTCTCGAGGAACCCGTTGTCCCACTTCGTCGGGTTGTTGGTCCAGGCGCCCTCGAGACCGCTCGTGATCGTGTCGGCGCCCTTGCCGCTGCCGTGCTTGTTCTTCCAGCCGAGGCCCTGGTCCTCCAGGCCGGCGCCCTCCGGCTCCTTGCCGACGTTCGACCCGGGCGCGGCCCCATGCGTCTTGCCGAACGAGTGGCCGCCCACGATGAGCGCCACCGTCTCCTCGTCGTTCATCGCCATGCGCGCGAACGTCTCGCGGATGTCCCGGGCCGCCGCCGCCGGATCCGGCTTCCCGCCCGGCCCCTCGGGATTCACGTAGATGAGGCCCATCTGCACGGCGCCGAGCGGCCTGGCCAGATCGCGGTCGCCGCTGTAGCGCGCGTCTCCGAGCCAGGTGTCCTCGGGCCCCCAGAAGATGTCCTCGGGCTCCCAGACGTCGGGACGGCCGAAGCCGAAGCCGAACGTCTTGAACCCCATCGAGTCCATGGCCACGTTGCCGGCCAGGACGAGCAGGTCGGCCCAGGAGACCTTCTGGCCGTACTTCTTCTTGAGCGGCCAGAGCAGCCGGCGCGCCTTGTCGAGGTTCGCGTTGTCGGGCCAGCTGTTCAAGGGCGCGAAGCGCTGCTGGCCTTCGCCGCCGCCGCCGCGCCCGTCGGCGATGCGGTACGTCCCGGCGGCATGCCACGTCATGCGGATGAAGAGCGGGCCGTAGTGGCCGTAGTCGGCCGGCCACCAGTCCTGTGACTTCGTCATCAGCTCGGTGAGATCGCGCTTCAGGGCCTCGACGTCGAGGGACTTGAACTTCTCCCCGTAGTCGAAGTCGTCCTCCATCGGGTTGGACAGGTGCGAATGGTGGTGGAGGACGGAGAGGTCGAGCTGATTCGGCCACCAGTCGCTGTTCTTGTGCGGCCGGCTCTTCTTGGGAGTGGGGGCGGGGATGACGGGGTTCTCGCTCTCGCTGACGCTTCGGGTCTGTTCCTTGTCGGGCATGGACTCTCCTTCTCGGGGTGGAGCCACCGCTGGCGGTACCTCCCCATGATGGCGCGTTCCGCTGCCTCTCGTGGTCGAGGGCAGTACGCCATTCTGGTGAAACCAGAGTGAACGGTCCAACGACTTATTCTGGTTACAATGATCGAGTCCATCGATGGAGCACCCGGCCCTTCCCACCCTGCGCCAGCTCGGCTACCTCGTGGAGCTCTCCGTGCGCCTGAACTTCCGCGTCGCCGCGGAAGGGCAGTTCGTCACCCAGTCCACGATGTCCGCGGGGATCAAGGAGCTGGAGACGGTGCTGGGGGTGCAGCTCGTCGAGCGCGACAACCGCAACGTGCGGCTCACCGCGATCGGAGAAGACGTCGCCGCGCGTGCGAAGGAGCTGCTGGCCTCGGCCACCGACCTCGCGGAGGCCGCTAGGGCGGCGAAGCGCCCCTTGTCCGGGCCGCTGCGCCTCGGCGCCATTCCCACGATCGCGCCCTACCTGCTGCCGCGCGTGCTCCCCGCACTTCGGCGCGTGCACGGCGATCTGAAGCTCTACCTGCGCGAAGACGTCACCAAGGTCCTGCTCGAGCGGCTGCGCGCGGGCGGCCTCGACGTCGCGCTGATCGCCCTCCCCTTCGACACCGGCGACCTCTACGTGCGCGAGCTCTTCAGGGACGAGTTCTGGTTCGTCGCCCGCCAGGCCGATCCCGCCGTCCGCGAGAAGGACGTCGCCCTCCGGAGGATCGACACCGCCGACATGCTGCTTCTCGAGGAAGGGCACTGCCTGCGCGACCACGCGATCGCCGCCTGCGGTCCGCGCCGCGGCGCCTGGGAGTCGCCGGTCGAGGCCACCAGCCTGACCACGTTGATCCAGATGGTCGAAGGCGGGCTGGGCGTGACCCTGCTGCCCGCGATCACGCTCGACGCCGGCATCCTCAAGGGGACGCGGCTGGTGGCGCGCCCGTTCTCGAAGGCGGCGCCGTCGCGTACGCTCGCCCTGGTGGCACGGCGCACCTCCCCGCGCCGGGCCGACGCCGATCTCCTGGCGGGATTTCTCGTCGATGAGCACCGGCGCTCCCGCCGCCCGGGGCCGAGTCACGCGCCGAAGAAGGGATAGCTCGATCCGAGTTGCGTCGCCGGGTCAAAGTGGAGATCATCACCCGCGACTCGCTTCGTCCAGGTCAGGAGACCCCGCATTCCGGCGCGCACGGCCATCGAGACGAGGATCGCCCGCTTCGAGGGTCGCCTCTCGCCGAACCGGCGGCGCCTGCTGCAGGCCACCCTGGAGAATCCCGACGAGACGTTCTTCCTCTCCTCGCGGGCCCTGGCCCGCCGCTACAGCGTCGACCCCGCGACGATCGTGCGCACCGTGCAGGCCCTCGGCTACCAGCGCTACACCGACTTCGCCACCGACCTGCGCGAGCACTTCGTCTCCCGGCTCACCCCCTACCGCATCCTGAAGGCCATCACCAACGAGAAGCGCAGCCTGGCCGACCACGTCCGGCACAGCCTGGAACGGGACCTCGGGAACCTGAACCGGCTGCAGAGCGGCCTCGACTCCGAGCGCGTGGCGAGCTTCGCCCGCCGCATCCACCAGGCGCGGCGCATCCTGGTGGTGGGGTCGGACCTCGCGACATCGCTGGCCTCGTTCTTCGCCTACGCGCTCCTGCCCCTCGGGTTCGACGCGGAAGCCCCAGTGGGGACGGGGGGCAACCTCCAGCACAAGGTGCGACTGCTCGCCCGGAAGGACCTGCTCGTCGCCATCAGCTTCGGCCGCTGTCTGCGCGTGACGGTGGAGGCGGCGAAGCTCGCGCGGAGCCGCGGGGTTCCCACGACCGCCATCACGGACAGCGACACCACGCCGCTGGCCCGCGAATGTGACGACTACTTCGTGGCCTCGACCGCGGGCGCGACCTTCAGCGGCTCCTACGTGGCGCCGATGGCCTTGCTCAACGCCATCGTCCTGGCCTGCGCGGAGATCGCTCCCAAGCGCGCCCTCGCCCTCCTTCGACAGACGGAGAAGGAATACCTCTCGGGCCCGCGCTGGTACGAGGAAGCGCCCGGACGCGAGGAGGACCGGACGACCCCCGGACGAACCGCGCGCAAGCGGAAGTGATGGGCCGAGGAGCACGGCGGGCCCGGCCCTGCGCCGTCTCTATCCGATCCAGTAGCCCAGGAGGTTCCAGTAGTTCAGGAACCACACGAAGGCGAGAGCCGACACCACCCCCGCGGTGTGGAGCAGGCGCGCGCCGCGCGTCCAGTACGCCTCCCGCCAGACCCGCACGGCCAGGACCGCGGCCAGCGCGGTGAGGGCCAGCCCGATGAGGGGCAGGGTCAGCACGGCGTACAGGCCCTTGGGCACGGCGAAGATGAGCTCGTTCACGCCGGCGGCGAAGATCGACGCGAAGGCGACGACGAAGACGAGGTTGAGGGCTCCCAGCAGGCCGAGGTTGCGCCGGGCCCAGCGAGCGGCGGGCGGCCCCGCCTTGTCGCTCTTCCAATGACGCAGCGCCGAGACGAGGGCGATCAGGAAGAAGAGGAGGGAGAGCCCGAGGAGCGTGAACTGGAAGGGTGAGCTCTCGTACCAGCGCAGCTTGGCGAAGGGGATGAAGGCGAACTGGCCAACCATCCCCACGACCTGGCCCGTGCCGTCCTGGACGAACGCGACCATCCTGTCCCCGCCGACCTCGCGGAAGACCGCGGGCGCCACTTCCACGTACTGGTCGGCGTGCCCGAACAGATCGGGGATGACGAGCGTGTTCTTCCCGGTCGGGGCGACGGTGGTCCCTCCCAGCAGCCCGAAGACCTTCTCGAACCGGGTATAGGAATGGCGGATCGCGCGGTAGTGTCCCGCGTACTTCGCGGCCCGGGTGCCGAAGTCGTCGGGGGGCTTGACCGCCGGCAGCCGCGCCGGGAAGTAGTGGTTCATGAAGGCGCGCAGGAAGTGCCGGGGCACGAGCCCCGCCTTGCCCCCCGTGTTCACGGAGACGAAGAACCCGGTGCCTTCCTCCTCGAGCAGGCCGAGCTCGGTGTGGAAGTAGTTCGTGTCTCCGCCGTGCCCGATGAGCCGGCGGCCGTTCACGTAGGTCTCGTAGAAGCCGAGGCCGGATCCGCCGACGGCGGGCTGGGGGCTGAAGGCACGGGCGTGCATGGCGCGGGCCGTCTCCGGCTTCAGGATGCGCGCTTCCGCCGTTCCGCCCTCCTGCAGATGGGCGATCATGAAGCGGGACATGTCGGTGGCGGTGGCGGCGAGGGAGCCGGCGGGGCCGAAGTTCGCGACGTATTCGTAGCCCTGCGGCTTGAACGCGCCCGCTTCGAACGTGTAGCCGACCGACATCCGCTTCGCGAGCGCCTCCGGGAGCGGCTCCTTGAACGTGCTGCTCTCCATGCCCAGGGGGCGCAGGATGTGGGCTTCCACGTAGTCCTCGAATGACATCCCGGAGGCGTTGGCCACGATGAGGCCGGCGAGGGACGTGGCCCAGTTGGAGTAGGACGAGCTGAGGCCGTCCACGTTCGTTCCCACCGGCCGTACGCGGGAGGGCATGTGCGCGGCCAGGGAGCGGGCCAGGGGCACGATCTGCTGGGGGCTGCGCGCCATCAGGTAGCCGATGCCGCCGTCCTCCAGCCCCACCGTGTGGGTGAGCGCGTTCCGGAGGGTGATGGGCCCCGGATAGGTGGCGGGAACCTTGAACTGCGTCAAGTACGTGTTCACGTCCGCGTCCAGGTCCAGCTTTCCCTGTTCGACGAGCTGCATCACCGCCGTCCAGGTGAAGAGCTTGGACACGGACCCGGGCCGGAACAGCGTCTTGTCCGCGTCCACGGGGACCTGGCCGTCCACGTCCGCCCATCCGTAGCCCTTGGCGAAGAAGAGCTGCCCGTCCTTGACCACGGCCACGGTCAGGCCGGCCACGTCGTACGCCTCCACCTCGGCGCCGACGAAGCCGTCCACGAAGGCCTCCAGCTCCGCGCGGTCGCGGAGGCCGGCCCCGGGCAGAGGCTGCGGGGCGGCGGCCTGGACCGGCCGGTAGGCCGCGTCACCCCCCGCGTCGAAGGTGCGTGCGGGGGGAGCGGCCGCCGCGGTGGCGGCGAGGAGGCCGAGGGTCGAGGCGAGGCCGGCCCGGTGCCACCCGGCGCGGCCGCGTGACGAGAAGGTCATGGCGATTTGACTCCCGAACTTGGGGAAGCGGGCCTTCGGATCGCCTCCCGGCCTGACTGCAACACTTGATGCTCGGGAGTCTTATCCATTCCCGGGGAAGCCGTCAAGGAGGGCACGGCCTCCCTCCGCCGCTCCGCCAGCCCTCTCAATTCAACGGCATCTCGCACCGGTGGGATGGGCTTGACACCTGCAACATTTGATGCCTTAATCGCGCCCGCTCCACATCTGCAGCGGGCACAGGGGAGGTCCTTCATGCGTCCTTGGAGAACGAATCTGCTCGCCCTCGCCGGCCTGCTGGCCGCGAGCGTGGCCGGGGCCCAGGAGGCGACGCCGTCGCCCTCTCCCGCCCCCGCCGACGATGCGTCGAAGCCGGTCGGCTTCCGCGAGGAGGTCGTGGTCACCGCCCAGAAGCGCACGGAGGCCATCGCGGAGATCCCGGCGTCGGTGACCGTCGTCCCCGAACAGCTCCTGGAACAGCAGCACGTCGACGACTTCAAGGACCTCCTGCCGCTGGTGCCGGGCTTGAGCCTCACCGAGACCCGGCCCGGATCCACCCGCGTCACCTTGCGCGGCATCAACACCGGGGGCGTGGCGTCGACGATCGGCATCTACTTCGACGACGTCCCGTTCGGATCCAGTACCGGCCTGGCCAACGGCTCGATCTCCGCCGGAGATTTCGACACGTTCGACGTCGCCCGGGTCGAGGTCCTGCGCGGCCCCCAGGGCACGTTGTACGGAGCGAGCTCCCTCGGCGGCGTCCTGAAGTTCGTTCCGAACCGGCCGCGCAACGACAGGTTCGAGGCGCGGCTTCTGGGCAGTGCGGAGACCGTCGACAACGGCGACCCCGGATATTCGGTCACGGGCATGGCCAACGTGCCCCTGGGGGCCAAGGCCGCAGTCCGGGCCAGCGGGTTCTATCGCTCCGACAGCGGCTTCATCGATTCGATCGGCAACAACCCGGTCCCGAGCCTGGCCACTCCGGGCGTCAACGTCATCAGCGGCACGCGCGTCGCCAATGGCCTCAACGCCCTCGACCGGTTCGGAGGGCGGCTCGCCGTGCTCGTCGAGCCCTCGAAGCGATTCTCGGTCACGGTGGGGGCGCAGATCCAGGACATCGATACGGACGCCTCCAGCGTGGTCGACGCCGACCCGCGCAGCCTCGAGCCCCTCAACCCCACTCCGGTGCAGTCCAGCTACCAGAAGGAGTTCAACGACACGAAGTACCGTGTCTACAACGGCACCATCGACGGGGATCTGGGCCCGGCCCGCCTGCAGTCCGTCACGAGCTACGGCACCTTCGAGACGGACTTCCAGAGCGACCTCGCCATCGCGACCAACCTGACGGGTGGTCCGCCCCTGTCCGCGCTCGTGACCCAGCTCTTCGGCAACGCCCGGACGCGGCCCCTGAGCGCGGTCCTCCCGCAGACGACCAGCACCGACAAGTTCACCCAGGAGCTGCGCCTCGTCTCGGCCAAGAGCAAGGCCTTCGACTGGCTGGTGGGCGGGTACTACACGAACGAGGACTCCGCCATCAAGCAGAAGATCACCGCCGTCGAAGCGGGTACGGACGCCGTGGCCACCGGTATTCCGATCCTGGCCGACGTGGCGCTGGACTCGACCTACGAGGAGATCGCGGGCTTCGCGAACGCCACTTGGCACGCCACCCCCCGTTTCGATCTCGCGCTCGGGGGGCGCCTGAGCCACAACAAGCAGGTCGCCTCCCAACGCTCCGATGGCCCCCTGGCCGGCGGCCCCGCCCAGTTCGACGACGTGAAGTCCTCGGAGAGCCCGTTCACCTTTTCGTTTGCGCCGCGCTTCGAGATCGGGAAGAGCGCTTCCATCTACGGCCGCGTGGCCACCGGATTCCGGCCGGGCGGGCCCAACGTGCTTCCGCCGGCGGCGCCGGCGTCGGTGCCGAGGACGTACGACTCCGACCGCCTCACCAGCTACGAGGTCGGCCTCAAGGCGGGGGGCCGGCCCGCGGACAAGTTCTCGCTCGACCTCGCCGGCTACTACCTCGATTGGGAAGACATCCAGCTCTTCCTGATCGTGAACAACTTCGGGATCAACGGCAACGGAGGAACCGCGTCCAGCAAGGGCTTCGAG
>Ga0207428_10002583_pt1 | contig 18084 bp, 12 predicted proteins | sample RhiMethybrSRZTD1_FD_187600 | JGI IMG/M metagenome (GOLD analysis project Ga0207428, IMG submission 187600) | Populus rhizosphere microbial communities from Tennessee, USA - Rhizosphere MetaG P. TD hybrid SRZTD1 (SPAdes) (version 3) | ecosystem: Host-associated > Plants > Roots > Rhizosphere >...
CACGACACCGCCGACGGCCGCGAAGTAGCGTCCGTCCGCCCGCGCGCTCAGCCGACCCAGACGCGCGCGTTGCGGAACAGGCGCATCCAGGGGCCGTCGTCGCGCCACGCGCGCGGCCGCCACGAATACTGGACGGCGCGGAAGACGCGTTCGGGATGGGGCATGAAGATCGTGACGCGGCCATCGCGTGACGCGAGGGCAGTGATGCCGCCCGGCGATCCGTTCGGATTGTCCGGGTAGAGCTCGGTCGCCCGGCCGCGGTGGTCGACATAGCGGGCCGCGACCAAGCCCGCCTCCTCGACGCCGGCGCGGCCGTCGTCGGTCGGCCATTCGGCGCGGCCCTCGCCGTGCGCAACGGCGATCGGCAGGCGCGAACCGACCATCCCCCGCAGCAGCACCGACGGGCTCTCGGTCACGGTGACCAGCGCCAGGCGCGCCTCGAACCCCTCGCTGCGGTTGCGCACGAAACGCGGCCACGCGGCGGCGCCGGGGATGATCTCCTTCAGCGCCGCCAGCATCTGGCAGCCGTTGCACACACCGAGCGCGAACGTGTCCCGCCGGTCGAAGAACCCCGCGAACATGTCGCGAACGCGGGCGTTGAACAGGATCGACTTCGCCCACCCCTCGCCCGCCCCCAGCACGTCCCCGTAAGAGAAGCCGCCGCACGCCGCGAGGCCGCGGAAGGTCGACAGGTCCATGCGCCCGCCCAGCAGATCGGTCATGTGCACGTCGACCGCATCGAACCCGGCGCGATCGAACGCCGCCGCCATCTCGATCTGTCCGTTGACCCCTTGCTCGCGCAGGATCGCGACGCGCGGGCGGGCCCCGCCGCGCGCCCGCACGGGCGCCGCGACGTCCTCGTCGACGTTGAACGTGGTCACCACCGAGAGCCCGGGATCTTCACTGTCGACGCGAAAGGCCTGCTCTTCTTCGGCGCAGGTCAGGTCGTCGCGCATGGACTGGATGGCGTGCGTGGTCTCCGACCAGATGCCGCGCAGGATGGTGCGCCGCTCCTCGAACACGGTCCGCCCGTCGCGCCGCAGGATCACGCGATCGCCGCGCTGGACATGCCCTATCGCGCGCACCGTGTCGCCCAGGCCGTGGCGCCCCAGCACCTCGCGCACGCGCGCGACGTCGCCCGCACGCACCGCCAGCACCGCGCCCAGCTCCTCGGCGAACAGGCCCGCAAGCGGATCGTCGCCGAGGCCGCCGATCTCGATGTCCAGGCCGACGCCGCCCGCGAACGCCATCTCGGCCAGCGTCACGAACAGGCCGCCGTCGCTGCGATCGTGGTACGCGGCGATCACGCCCGCCGCGGCCAGCTCCTGGACCGCCGCGAACAGACCCTTCAACAGCGCCGGGTCGTCGAGGTCGGGCGCCGTCTGGCCCAGCTGGCCGTAGACCTGCGCCAGCGCCGACGCGCCCAGCCGGTTCTTCCCGCGCCCGAGATCGACGAGCAACAGCTCACCGGCGTCCGTGTTGCCGTCGGCCCACAGCTCGGGCGTCAGGACGCGGCGCACGTCGCTGACGGGGGCGACCGCCGTCACCACCAGCGACAGCGGCGACGTGACGGTACGGACGTCGCCGCGCTCCGACCACGTCGTGTGCATCGACAGCGAATCCTTGCCGACCGGAATGGCGATACCGAGCGCCGGGGCCAGCTCCACGCCCGCCGCGCGCACCGCATCGTAAAGCCGCGCGTCCTCGCCGGGACGGCCGGCGGCCGCCATCCAGTTCGCGGACAGCTTGATGTCGGAGAGCTTCGCGATCGGCGCGCACGCGATGTTGGTGATCGCCTCCGCGATCGCCAGCCGCGCCGAGGCGGCGGCGTCGAGCAGCGCGACCGGTGCCCGCTCACCCATCGCCATCGCCTCACCGGTCGTGACGTCGAAGCCGGTCGCCGTGACGGCCGCGTCCGCGACCGGAACCTGCCACGGCCCCACCATCTGATCGCGCGCGACCAGGCCGCCGACGGTGCGGTCGCCGATGGCGATGAGGAAGGTCTTGTCCGCGACCGCCGGCAGCCGCAGCACACGGCGGACCGCCTCCGCCAGGTGGATCGCGTCAGTCGAGAACGGCGCACCGGCCGCCGCGACCCGCGCCGCGTTGCGCGTCATCCGGGGCGGCTTGCCCAGGAACACGGCGATCGGGAGATCGATCGGCTTGTCGGCGAGCAGGCTGTCCTCCACCAGCAGCCGGCCATCATCGGTGGCGCGGCCGACGACCGCGTGCGGACAGCGCTCGCGCGCCGCGAGCGCGACGAACGTCTCGAGGCGGTCGGGTGCGATCGCCAGCACATAACGCTCCTGCGCCTCGTTGCACCACAGCTCGAGGGGCGAGAGCGCCGGCTCGTCGCTGGGCACGTCGCGCAGGGCGACGCGGGCGCCGCGGTCGCTGCCGTGGACGAGCTCGGGCAGCGCGTTCGAGATGCCCCCGGCGCCGACGTCGTGAATCGACAGGATCGGGTTGTCGCCGCCAAGCGCAACGCAGCGATCGATCACCTCCTGGCAACGGCGCTGCATCTCGGCGTTCTCGCGCTGCACCGACGCGAAATCGAGATCCTCCTGCGACGATCCGGAGGACAGCGACGACGCCGCGCCACCGCCAAGCCCGATCAGCATCGCGGGTCCGCCCAGCACGATGATGGCCGCGCCCGCAGGAATGTCGGCCTTCTGGACGTGTTCGGGGCGGATCTGCCCGAGCCCACCCGCCACCATGATCGGCTTGTGGTAGCCGTAGAGCTGCGGCCCCACCTCCATCTCGAACGTCCGGAAGTAGCCTGCCAGGTTGGGCCGCCCGAATTCGTTGTTGAACGCGGCGCCGCCCAGCGGCGCCTCGATCATGATCTCCAGCGCGCTCGCGATACGGTCGGGCTTGCCGTGGTCCTTCTCCCACGGACGCCCCGCGCCCGGCAGGCGCAGGTTCGAAACCGAGAAGCCGGTCAGCCCCGCCTTGGGTCGCGCGCCCCGCCCCGTCGCGCCCTCGTCGCGGATCTCGCCGCCCGAGCCGGTGGCCGCGCCCGGGAACGGCGAGATCGCCGTCGGGTGGTTGTGGGTCTCGACCTTCATCACGATGTGCGTCGGTCCGGCCTGGGCGCCGTAGACGCCGGTCTTCGGGTCGGGAACGAAGCCGCCGCCGGCGTGCCCTTCGATGACCGCGGCGTTGTCGCGGTAGGCGGACAACACGCCGCCCGGGCTCGCCTCCGTGCTGCGCTGGATCATCTGGAACAGCGACTGCGGCTGCGGCTGGCCGTCGACGATCATCTGGGCGTTGAAGATCTTGTGACGGCAGTGCTCGCTGTTCGCCTGCGCGAACATCATCAATTCGACGTCGGTCGGATCGCGGCCCAGCGCGCCGTACGCGTCGACCAGGTAGCTGATCTCGTCCGGCGACAGCGCGAGACCCAGCGTCTCGTTCGCGCGCTCGAGAACGGCGCGGCCGCCCGACGCCAGCGCGACGCGCGTGAGGGGGCGCGGGGGCGCGTGCTCGAACAGCTTCGCGGCTTCGCTGGTGTGCTCCAGGATCGACTCGGTCATGCGATCGTGGACGGCGCGCCGCAGCGCCGCCTCGTCGAGCACCTCGCCGACGACGATGTAAAGGATGCCGCGTTCGATGCGCCGCACCCGCGTCAGGCCGCAGCTGTGCGCGATGTCGGTCGCCTTCGACGACCACGGGGAAACGGTGCCGAGGCGCGGAACCACCAGCATGCGCCGGCCGAACGCGACCGTGGAGCGGCCGACGCTGTCGGACGGCCGCGGTCCGTAGCGCAACAGGCGCTCGAGGACCTGGGTCTCCTCTTTGGTCGGCTGACCGTCGAGGTCGATGAAGTGATCGAACGACGCGTTCAGGGCGCGGATGCCGGGATTCGCGCGCCGGATCAGGGTCAGCTTCTTCTGCTGCCGAGCCTCCGTAAAGGCTGAGCCTCCAGGCATCTCGATCATGTGACGAGGCAGCAGCGTATCACGGCGCGGCGGAGCCGCGGCGCCCCTCACATGCTGTCGGGATCGATCGGCGGCGGCGGCGGCGCGGGCGGCGGCGGCGCGGGCGGCGCGCCCGTCGGCACGGGCGGCGCCATCGGCGCCGTGCCCGGCAGCGGAATCGGCGGCAATTCCGGAGTACCGGTCTCGATCTGCACGCACGATGACAGGTCGAAGAACATGAACTCCAGCGCCTTCTCCTGCGCCGTGAGCGTCAGCGGACCGGTGCAACCGCCCGGGAAGCCCGGCGCCCCCGGGTGCGACATGTCGCCCGATCCGAGCGAGACGTGCACGTCGGTGAACACGACGCGGCCGCACTGGTTGGCCGCCGCCGATTCCACCGGCGTGTTGAACGTCAGGTACTGCGTCGACTCACGCTTGGCGCTGTCGTTCGCGTTCTGCGGCACCCAGATCCACCGGCGCGCGTAGGGCGCGTTGACGGCCGCGACCGAATGCTGGCCCATCACCAGAGAGATCTGGCCGCGCGTCGTCGACGCGGCCGTGTTGACCAGCCAGTCGGCCAGCGCGGCGCCCTTCGGGAAGGAGACGTCGACGTTGGCGGTCGCCGGCGAGGGCAGGTCCTCGCCGACGCCGATCCAGGTGGCGGTCGCGGGCCACGGCGGCAACCCGCTGCGGATCCAGTTCGAGTGCAGGTGGTCGGCGAACACGCGCCCGCCGTTGTCGGCGTAGCGTTTCATGTTGCCGAGGAAAGGCATCTTCTCGTTCTCGAACTGCGATCCCTCGCACTGGAGCATGATGATGTCGTAGCCGGACATCTTGGTGTAGCTGGGGAACAGCGTTCCGTACGAGCTCGCGAACGTCGCCCCCGACATCAGGCGATCCGCCCCCTTGCTGCTGTCGTCGACGCCGCCGACGTACATGTGGACGCGGCCGGCGCCGCTGTCCGGCGTGAATTCGCTGTCGGAGATGCCGATCTTGCGCAGCAGGCAGTCCAGCGCGTCCGAGTGGCCGGTCGAAAGCGCGATCCTCGGCATGTGGACGTCGCCCGCGGCGTCGCCGGTGGCGCGGTCGTTCATGTTGCGCGGCAGCCGCACCACGTTCGGGTCGTTGAACGCGTTGTCCTGGCACTTGGTGACCGTGGGAAGGAAGATCTTGCGCCGCCACTTGCCGATCTGGATGACCAGCGGGATGTTCGTGCCGGACGGCGCGTTCTTGATGGTGAACTTCCCGTCCGCGCCGCTCAGCGCCGCGGCCACCGGCGTGCCCGAGATCGGCGAGTCGCAGCGGTCGCACGAGGCGCCCGTCGGAATCGGCCCCAGCGCCGTGTTCGGCACGTAGAGCAGCACGTTGTACAGCGGGACCTTGCCGGCCGGGTCGAACACCTGCCCGCTGATCGTCGTGCCGGCTCCGGTGCATTCGCCCGGCTTGTCCAGCTGGCACTGCAGGTTCGTGCACGGCCCCGGCCCGCTCGACGGACAGACGTGGTCGGTCCGGCAGGCCATGCCGTTGTCGCAGGTGCCGCAATCGATCGTGCTGCCGCAGTTGTCGCCGATGACACCGCAGTACTGCCCGCCCATCGGTTTGCAGCTGACGCGGTTCGTGCAGGCCGCCAGCGGCGTGCCGCACACGCCCGGAACGTAGGCGCCGCATGTCTGGGGCGCGCTGCAGCCCTGGCAGTCGAGCTGGCCACCGCAGCCGTCGCCGATCGTGCCGCAATACTTGCCGCCGCCCGCGATGTTGCATGTCAGCGGCGTGCAGTTGGCGGGGACGCACAGGCCGCCGTTGCAGGACTGGCCTGCGGCGCAGGTGCCGCAGTCGAGCTCGCGGCCGCAGTTGTCGCCGATCTTGCCGCAGTATTTGGCGGCGCCCACGGTGCAGGTCAGCGGCGTGCAGCTGGGCCCGCCGATGCAGATGCCGGGCGCGGTGGCGCCGCCGCTGCAGGTGGCGTCGCCGGGACAGGCGCCGCATTCCAGCTTCTGTCCCTTGCAGCCGTTGCCGATCGTGTTGCAGTACTGGCCGCCCGCGGGCGTGCAGGTGTAGGTCGGCGTGCACGCGCCGCCGACGCCGCCCGTTCCCAGCGTTCCGCCGAAACCGCCCAGTCCGGTCGTCGAGGAGCCGCCGGTTCCCGCGGTCCCCACCACCATCGGCCGATCGACGCCCGCGTCGGTGCCGGTCGACCCGGAGGTGCCGGTGTTCGTCTGCTTGACGCCGGCCGAGCAGCCGATCGCCAGCGCCAGCGCGCCGCCGACGGCAATCAGGGCTGAAACCTTCGCATGCGACATGGTCTTCTCCTTAGGAGCCGGCCGTCCACTCGATGGCGGCCATGAGCAACTTGAAACCCTCGATCGTCAGGTCCTGGACCGAATCGATCTTCACGCCGAAGCCGACCCGGCGCGCGGCGGCCGTCCCGGTCATCAACGCCGCGTTCTTCTCGTACGCGAACGAAACGGCCTGGGTCGGCTGGCCCATGATCGACGCGGCACGAATTGCCGCGGCGGTCGGTGTCCCCCAGTAGAGCGACGTGCTGCGGCTGTCCAGGATCATCTTGAATCCGACGCCGGTCATCAGATCGGAGACGAGCGGCGAGCTCGTGTCGACGAGCGACACGAGGGTCGTGCTGTTGACCGTCCCCTTGCCCGACGAGCTGGTGATCCAGCCGAGGTTCTGGAAGGCGGAGTTGCCGAACACGATCATCGGCACCGGCACGTCCTTGAACACGGGGACGAAGTCGCCCGAGCCGACGCCGGACGACACCAGCACGACGTTCTGTCCGGTGGCGAGCGTCGCGGGCCCGGTGCCAGGCGCGAGCGTCACCGTCATGCCCTTGTTCTCCAGCGTCAGCTTCAGGATGGTCTCGCCGTCGTCGAGGCTGCCGGTGTTGTCGACGACCAGCAGCGCCTTGCGGCCGTTCAGGTTGACCGGGCCGCCGCCGGTCCCGCCGCCGCCCGTGGATCCCGCGCTGCCCGTCGTCCCGCCGCGCCCCGCCGCGCCGGTCGTTCCACCGCTGCCCGTCGTCCCGCCGCGGCCCGCCGTGCCGGTCGTTCCACCGCTGCCCGCGCTGCCCGTCGTCCCGCCGCGTCCCGCCGCGCCGGTCGTTCCGCCGCTGCCCGTCGTTCCCGCCGTCGCGGACGCGCCGCCGGTGCCCGTCGTCCCGGCCGAGGACGTGGATCCGCCGGCGCCGGCCGTGCCCGTCGTTCCCGCCGTCGCGGACGCGCCACCGGTGCCCGTGGTTCCGCCGCCGCCCGCCGTCCCGGTTGAGCCCGCGCTGCCGCTGCCCGGCGGGCCGCCGCTCACCTCCGCCGCGCAGGCGAGCAAGGGAAGCGCGAGACCGATCCAGAGCCAGGCGTGAGCGGGCCGAGTCAGACGCGTCATTGCCCGAAGGAGTGTCCGGAGGCCCCGCGCGCGGGTCTCGACGCGCGGAAACGTTTTCTGACGCGCAGGGCTCGGCCCTCGCGACCGCGCTATAAGACCCGGCGATGATCCGCGCGCCCGCACCTCCCGCCACGGTCGTGGTCACGCGCGGCGACGGCATCGACGCCTGGCACCAGGTCGCCGCGGCCGTCGTCGACGGTGACGGCCGCATCATCCACGCGCTTGGCGACCCGGAGGTGGTCACGTTCACGCGCTCGGCGGTCAAGCCGCTGCAGGCGCTGCCGCTCTGCCTGACCGGCGCCTGCGACCGCCTGGCGATCGACGACGAAGAGCTGGCGCTGGCCGCTGCGTCGCACGACGGCGGCGACATCCAGCGCGACATCGCCGCGCGCCTGCTCGCGAAGGCCGGGGCCGACGCCGACCGGCTGCTGTGCGGCGCGCACTGGCCGATCGGCATGCGCCTGGCGGGACGGTATCCGTGCGCGGGCGAGGATCGCGATCCACTGCGAAGCAATTGTTCCGGGAAACACGCCGGCTTCCTCGCCCTCGCGCGCGCGCTGGGCGCCGCGCCCGAGCGTTACCTCGAACCCGATTCGCCGGTGCAGCGCGCGGTGAAACACGCGGTCGCCGACGCGTGCGAGGTCGACGAAGCGAGCCTGCGCACCGGCACCGACGGCTGCAGCGCGCCCAACTTCGCGATGCCGCTGTCATCGCTCGCGCGCGGGTTCAAGAACCTCGCGACGCGCGGCCCGTCCGGCGCGCCCCTGGACGCCGCGCTCGCCCGCGTCCGCGTGGCGATGCAGGCGCACCCGGGGCTGGTGTCGGGCGCCCATCGTTTCGACTACGAGATGCAGCAGGCATTCGGCGCGCGTGTCGTCAGCAAGGGGGGCGCGGAAGGGCTCCAGGCGATCGGCTTCGCGGATCCGCCGCTGGGCATCGTCGTCAAGGTGCTCGACGGCGGCGATCGGGCTTGCGCGCCGATCTGCCTGGCGATATTGAGCGAGCTCGGGCTGCTGCAGGGCGATGCGCTGGGGCCCCTCGCCCAGCGCGCGCGCCCCGTCGTGACGAACTACCGGGGCATCGACACCGGCGCCATCGTCGTACCGGGCCCCTTACTGACTGCCCCCGATCACCCCGAGTGATTAGCTTTTCGCCGGGGAGGGGCGTCATGGTGGGGAGCTCGTTGCGGGGAATGTTGGTGTGGGGATTGGCGCTGATGTCGGCTCAGACCGCGCAGGCGGACGAGCTGCGCGCGCCGCAATACGTGCAGGCGGAGCCGTCGACGCCGCAGTCGATGGCGCTGACCACGCGCGCGGCGATGGCGGACATGAAGGGAAATCCGCAGCAGGCGCGCGATCTCGCCAACCAGGCGATCCGCGCCGATCCGCGCGATCCCTGGCCCTATTACAACAAAGGAATGGCGCTGGCTCAGCTGGGTGAGATCGACGCGGCGCTGGCGGCGCTGTACGCGGCTGAGAAGCACTTCGCCCCGACCGATCGCTGGGGGCATTCGGTCGCGATCTACGGCCGCGCTCATGCGCTCAGCCAGGCGGGCCGCTGCGTCGAAGCGGTCCAGGCGTTCGCCGAATATGCGACCTACGTCGGCAAGGACGACCCGGCCGCCGCGAACATGGCGCGTCGCTACGCCGTCAATTGCCGCGCGCCCGCGCCGCCCGCGCCCGAGCCGTCGCCGCCGAAAGAGTGACGGCCGCGCGCGCCGGTCAGTCGCTCCGCGCCGCAGGCGCGGTGTGCGACTGTTGTTTTTTCAGGTAGCCGCACTCCCGCGCTCCGCGCGGGAGCGGCTAGTCCGTGGCGCCGTCGCCGCCCGCGACGGCGTCGGGGCCGCCGTCCTGGCACTGCGGCAGCGGCTCCGATATGGAGCCGGTGCAGGTGGGCAGCGTGAAGCCCCCGGCGGGGCCCGCCGCGCAGGTCGTCGTGCCGGTGGACCCGCTCGCGTCGACGATCGCTTGCAGCGTTCCGCTGGCGGCGTCGTAGTAGTAGCTGCGGACCGCGTCGATCGCGTGGACCGCGAGGACGTGATAGCCGCCGCAATCCGCGCGCAGGAGCGCGTAGGCCGGCCTCGCGCAGATCGCGGTGCCGATGCTGGCTTCATCCCACGTGAGCACGCAGGCGTTCTGCGCGGCGCAGGCATCCGCGATCGATTGTCCGCAGAAGAGTGGCCGCGACCTCTCGCAACCGGAATGCATCGCGAGCGCCGCGAGCCCCGCCAGCAGCCAGCAAGGCGCGCCACCCGACGATCCGATCATGGCCGACCCAGCAGCCAGTCCGACAAGTGCGCGCCCGCGTCGGCGAGGGCGGCGCACCGCCGGCCCTCTTCGACCGATTGGCGCAGGTCCTTCTCCACCCCTTCCAGCTTGGCGACGCGGGGCCCGAGGAATGCCTCCGCGGCGTCCACGCGGCCCGGGTTACAGAGCAACGACGCGACGCGGACGACCCGACCCATGACGTACGACGGGTACATCCGCGCCAGCTCGTCGAAATGCTGCTCGAGCCAGGCGTACACGAGGTCGCGCCCGGCGCGCCGGACGCCGAACAGCGGCGACAGGTAGCGGAGATCTTGCGCTCCGATGGTGCCGTCGAGCATCAGCCCCAGGGTCCGTTCGATCAGCGCCGGATCATCGAAGGCGGCGAGCGCACCGATCGCAATCACGCGGGCCTCGGGGGTCGGCGGCTGCTTGACGACCGCCCGCAGGCGGTCGAACAGCGCGGCGTCGCCTCGCTTGGCGGCGAGTGGCAGCGCGATGCGCGCCAGATCCGCGTCGACGCCCGCCGGTGAATCGAGCCAGGCGCGTGCGCGCCGCCGCGCCTCCAGCAGCGTCGGGCCGTCCTCCCCGAGATCGCCCAACGTGAGCAGGACCGCCTCACGCAGGTAGCGCTCGTCGTCCGGCTGGGTCTCCGCCGATCGCCAGCCGAGGCGCCGCGCCGCGGGGCCGCACAGCCTGCGTACGAAGCGCGCGAACGCGGGCCGCGCCTCGTCGGTGACAAGCGCGCGGTCGAACATTCGAAGGGCGCCCAGCATCTCGCCCCAGACCAGGCGACTGGTGTCGTTGCCGAGCCGCAAGCAGAGCTCGAGGAACATCCACGCCGGGATCTTTTCCGCGCGCACGGCCGCCCAGACATTGCTGACCAGGCCGAACCGCTCACGCTCCGGCAACCGGCTGACGGACGGTAGCAGCGCCGCAAGATCCGCTTGCGTGACGCGCACGCGGTAATAGCCGACCTCGTCGGCGTTCGCGTACACGAAGGTGGGGCAAGCGGCGCCCGCATCCAGCTCCAGCGTCGCCTCACGCTCCTTCAGCACGGTGCACTGCTTCGTCAGCGGCGCCCCCGGCTTGCCGACGATGGCGACGCACACGGGGATGCGCCACAGGGTGTCGCTCTCGCCGGCGCGCTCGAGCGTGCGGTACTCCTGCTGGTGCAGCGTGAGGGTTGGGGTTTTGCCGGGGGGGCAGGCGAACCGCGCGTCGACGATCGGGACGCCGATCTGATCCGTGAAGCTGCGCATCACACCGGCGACGTCGCGCCCGCCGCTCGCCTCGCCGAGCGATGCATACAGATCGTCGGCGGTGGCGTTGCCCCATTCGTGGCGCTGCAGATAGCCGCGCAGCCCCGCCCGGAACACGTCCGGCCCCAGCCAGGCCTCCGTCATCGCCAGCACGGCGCGGCCCTTGGCGTAGGTGACGGAGTCGAACGCCTCCTGCGCCTCGCTGGTGCTGCGCACGGGCTGGCGGATGCGGCGCGCGGTCGCCAGCGAATCGTCGCTCATCACCTGTGACTTCGTGGCCAGCGCTTGCAGCCGGGCGCCGGTCGCCGGCCGCCAGGCGTCGACGATCTGGTCGGCCATGAAGGTGGCAAACGCCTCGTTCAGCCAGACGTCGTCCCACCACACCATCGTCACGAGATCCCCGAACCACTGGTGGGCGAGCTCGTGCGCGATGATGCTGCCCATCCCGATGCGCGCCGCGAGCGACGCGTGCTCGTCGAGCAGCAGGCGCTCCTCGCGGAAGGTGATCAGCCCGGCGTTCTCCATGGCGCCGGAGCCGAAGGCCGGGACCGCGAGCAGGTCCAGCTTGCCGTAAGGGTACGGCCGCCCGAAATAGCGTTCCAGCTCGACGAGCTGCGCGCGCGCCGCCGCCAGCGCGGCGGCACCCAGAGCGGCCTTGCCCGACGGCGCGATGAGACGGACCGGCAACTTTCCCTCCCGCCCCTCGCGGTCGTCGAACGCGCCGACCGCCAGCGCGACCAGATAGGTCGGCAGCGGCGGCGACTCGGCGAACTCGAAACGCATCAGCGCCCCCTCCGGGCGCCGGCCGACCTCGCGCATGTTGGCGACCGCCGTCAGCGCGGGCGGCACCGAGATCGCCACCGCGAACGGCGTCTTGTAGCCAGGCTCGTCGAAGCAGGGAAACGCGCGCCGCGCGTCGGTCGGCTCGAACTGCGTGAACGCGTACCAGCGGTCCCCGACCGCTGTGCGGTAGAGGCCGCGCAGACCGGACGCGAACGGACCGTCGTAGTCGATCTCGATCTCGGCGCGGCCGGGCGGGATCGTCCGAGCGAACGCGAGCACCAGCTCCTCGGGATCTTGCTTCGAGCCGGCCGCGCGGCGCAGCTCGGTCGCGGCGGGCAACCGCCCATCCGGCGTGATCAGCGCGGCGGCCTTCACGGTCAACCCGCGCGCATTCAGCACGACCGCGCTGGTCGGCTCGTCGATGACCACCGCGATGCGCGCGCGCCCCGAGAAGCGCGGCTGCGCGGGATCGACGACGAGATCCAGCGCGTAGCGCGTCGGGTGCACCTGCCGCGGCAGCCGCCCGTCCGCGCGCGGCGCCGGCACGCCCCGCGCGCCGCCGTCGGGCGCCGGCGCGGGGCGACGACAGTGGACCGCCAGTATCAGCACGGCAAATGCGACCGCCCAGCGATTCACTGCGCGGAACTATCGCGCAAATTCGGCGTCCGTGCCCGTTCTACACGGCGGACCCGGCCGCGCTGCCAGAGTGGCGCGGTCGAGTCGGCTCGCTCGCGTCTTTGTGCGGGGCGCCGGTCGGCTCGGTCGTTGCAATTGCGTGCCGGCATGTGGAAACGCCTCATGCCGCTCTCGATGCTCACGGTCGGAACCGGGTTGACGATGACCTGCGCGAGCTTCGGAATGGCCTGGTTGCTGATGGTCGCGTCCGGTCCACCGCTACGCGCGCCGCCGCACGGCCAGATGAAGACTGTTCTGATCCGCATAGAACACCTGGACGTCGACGAGGTGGCGCACTTCCTCGAGCCACGCACCAGCGAGCACGGTCAGGTCGGCGCGAACCGGTCAGAGCAGCTGGTGCGCATCACGGACCTACCCTGGAAAGTCCACCGCCTGAGACGCATCGTCCACGCGATCGATAGGCCGCTGGTTCCAACCCTGGCCAGTCTGCCATCCGAGTGGCCGGGCCCCACCTGCGAGCCCGACGGACCGATCGAGCTCCCCATCGGACCACCCGCGCCCTGACGCATCTGCGAGACCGTTCGCGCGACCAAACTTGAAAGGGGCAGCAAATCGTTCCTCCTCGGCGCCCGCTACTTGATTTGGCAGTGCTTTCGTTTTCGCTTTGGTCCGAGGAACCGCTCGAGCTACCGATCCGATCGCATGGCCGCTGACGTATTGAAGGAGATGAGATCGCGCGGCATGGTTTGGAAGCTGATGCTGGCGACGACGCTCCTGCTTGCGTGCCCCTCCAAAAGCGAGTTACCGGGCGCCGCCAAGAAGATCGCCGGCGATCGCGCGAACCCGCTGATCATCATCGGCAACGGGGCGGCCAGCGGCCGCTTCCTGCAACGATTCGGCGGCGGCCTCGGCGGGCGATGACCCCTCACCCTTACCCTCTCCCCGCTTCGCGGGGCGAGGGCAAACGGCTGTAGTGACCCGCGCGTTCGGCTACGAAGACGCGAGCTGGCGAAGGACGTAGTGGAGGATGCCGCCGTGCTGGTAGTAGGCGATCTCCTGCGGCGTATCGATACGCACGGTCGTGCGCAGCTCCTTGACCTTGCCGCCGGCGCCGGTGGCGCGCACGGTCAGCTCGCGACCGCCCGCGAATCCGCCCTGCAGCAGCGCGGGTAATCCGACGGTCTCGTAGGTCTCCTCGCCGGTCAGCCCCAGCGACGCCGCGGTCTCGCCCGCCGCGAACTCGAGCGGCACGATCCCCATCCCGACCAGGTTGCTGCGGTGGATGCGCTCGTAGCTCTCGGCGATCACGAAGCGCACGCCGAGCAGGCGCGGACCCTTCGCCGCCCAGTCGCGTGACGAGCCGCTGCCGTATTCCTTGCCGGCGAGAACCAGCAGCGGCACGCCCTCGGCCCAGTACTTCTCGCTCGCGTCGAAGATCGACATCGGCGCGCCGTCGGGCAGGTGCCGGGTGACCCCGCCCTCGGTGCCGGGCGCGAGCAGGTTCTTGAGGCGCACGTTGGCGAACGTCCCGCGCACCATCACCTCGTGGTTGCCGCGCCGCGCGCCATAGCTGTTGAAGTCCTTCACCGCGACGCCGTTCTCGATCAGATAGCGGCCGGCGGGGCCGTCCTTCTTGATGTTGCCCGCGGGCGAGATGTGGTCGGTCGTCACGCTGTCGCCCAGCATCGCGAGCACGCGCGCGCCCTTGATGTCGGCCACCGCCTTCGGCGTCTTGCTGATGCCGTCGAAGTACGGCGGCTCCTTGATGTACGTCGACGCCGAATCCCAGACGTAGGTCTGGCCGAGCGGCACGTCCAGCTTCTGCCAGCGCTCGTCGCCCTCGAACACGACCGCGTAGGTCTGCTGGAACATCTCCGGCTTGACCGCCTTGGCCACCAGCTCGTTCACCTCGTTGGCCGACGGCCAGATGTCGCGCAGGAAGACCTTCGCGCCGCTCTTCCCTTCGCCCAGCGGCTCCTTGTCGAGATCGATGTCGATCCGCCCGGCCAGCGCGAACGCGACCACCAGCGGCGGCGACATCAGATAGTTGGCGCGCACGTCGGGGTTGATGCGCCCCTCGAAGTTGCGGTTGCCGGACAGCACGCTGGCGACGACCAGGTCGCCCGCCTCGATCGCGTCGGAGACCGGCTGCGGCAGCGGGCCCGAGTTGCCGATGCAGGTCGTGCAGCCGTAGCCGACGGTGTGGAACTTCAGCTGCTCCAGGTAAGGCGTCAGCCCCGCCTCGGCGAGGTATTCGGTGACGACCTTCGAACCGGGCGCCAGCGACGTCTTCACCCACGGCTTCGTCGCCAGCCCGGCCTCGACCGCCTTCTTCGCGAGCAGGCCGGCCGCGACCAGCACCGACGGGTTCGACGTGTTGGTGCAGCTGGTGATCGCGGCGATCACGACCGAGCCGTTCTTCACGTCGGGCGACGGGTTCGACGTGGGCGCGTAGCCGATGTTGGTGTCGCCGTCGAGCACGGGCCCGCCCGCCGCCTTCTTCTTCGGCTTCTTCAGGCTGGGCAGCGCGTCGTCGAACGACTTGCGCGTCTGGAACAGGCTGACGCGATCCTGCGGGCGCTTCGGGCCTGCCACGCTGGGCTCGACGCTGGCCAGATCGAGGTCGCAGGTGCTCGAGTATTCGGCCTCGGGCGTGGACGCGCCGTGGAAGAAACCCTGCTCGCGCGCGTAGGCGTCGACCAGCTCGATGTCGGCGGCCGATCGCCCCGTGAGACGCAGGTAGCGCAGCGTCTCGTCGTCGATCGGGAAGATGCCGCAGGTGGCGCCATATTCGGGCGCCATGTTCGCGATGGTCGCGCGGTCGGCGAGCGACAGCGCCCCGACCCCCGCGCCGAAGAACTCGACGAACTTCCCGACCACGCCCGCCTTGCGCAGCATCTCGGTGACCGTCAACACCAGGTCGGTCGCGGTCGAGCCCTCACGTAGCTTGCCGTGCAGCCGGAAGCCGACCACCTGCGGGATCAGCATCGACAGCGGCTGCCCGAGCATCGCCGCCTCCGCCTCGATGCCGCCGACGCCCCAGCCCAGCACGCCCAGGCCGTTGACCATCGTCGTGTGCGAATCGGTGCCGACCAGCGTGTCGGGGTAGGCCTGGGCGGGGCCGTCCTTGGATTCCCCCGTGAACACGACGCGCGCCAGGTACTCCAGGTTCACCTGGTGAACGATGCCGGTGTCGGGCGGAACGACCGCGAAGTTGCGGAACGCGGCCTGCCCCCAGCGCAGGAACGCGTAGCGCTCCTTGTTGCGCGAGAATTCGATCTGCGCGTTCAGCGACAGCGCCTCGGGCTTGCCGAACTCGTCGACCTGGACCGAGTGATCGATGACCAGCTCGGCGGGCAACAGCGGGTTGATGCGCGTCGGATCGCCGCCCAGCGCCTTCATCGCCGCCCGCATCGCGGCAAGGTCGACCACCGCGGGAACGCCGGTGAAGTCCTGCAGCAGCACGCGCGCGGGCATGAACGCGATCTCGCTGGCGGGCGCGGCCTTGGGGTCCCAGCCGGCGATCGCGCGGATGTCCGCTTCCTTGACCGCCTTGCCGTCCTCGTGGCGCAGCAGGTTCTCCAGCAGGATGCGCAGCGAAAACGGCAACCGTCCCGGCGCCAGCCCGGCCTTGTCCAGCGCGGAGAGCTTGTGAATCTCGAACTTGCGTTTCCCGACGTCGAGGGTGGACCGGCTGCCGAAGCTGTTCGCCATGGGCGCATTCTTAGCGTCGGATGGCGGGATGTCGAGAGGGGAAGTCGACTACGGACCGCCCCTTGGGCCGTCACGGGAAAACAGCAGCCGGACACCCACGCTGCGCGCTGCGCGCGGGTGCGGCTGTCACTTCGCTTGCGCGGGCGTCTCGTTGCGGGCCTGCTGCGTCGATTCCAGGTCGTTCAGGCAGTCCAGCTGCTGCTGGGCGGAGTCGCGCGTCGCGCGGCCGGTTGCCGGATCGCAGGTGAAGTGTTTCTCGACGCACTGAAATGTTTCCTGATTGATGGTCGACGACTCGTCCTGCGTGCGCGGGATGTCGGCCAGGCAGGCCTGCTTCGCGTTCGGGTCGGCCACGCGGTTGCAGCACTGTTCCTGGTTGGCCAGCGCCGGCTTGTAGTGGTTCACGTCGCTCGTCGCGCACGCGCCGGCCAGCGAGAAGGCGAGCAGCGAGAGGGAGAGCCAGCGAAGTTGAAGGGTGGGCATGGGAGCTCCTCGTTCGTCGTGAGACAGCCGCTGGAATTTCCGCGCCAAGACCGCCGTCTCTTTTACGCCAAGGTTGACGGCATATGCACCCACAAATATTCTCAGCGGTCGTGATGCGCAAGTCGGTCGACATGCGCCGGTTCGTCCGCGCGCAGGTGTGGGTGGCGGCGATGAGCGTGTGGACAGTCACCGGCTGCGCGCCGCAGTTTCAGACGCAGATTGTCGGCCGCACGACGGCCGTGGCGGGACCGCCGGGCGCGTCGTCGGCGGTCGCGGCCGAGATCCCCGTGCCGGAGAGCCCCAACGCGCAGGTGGTGCTGCGCTACGTGGTGGCGCTGCCGCGGGCGGTGCAGCTCCGCTACCAGGTCGCCTGTCCGACCGCCGAGCGCGAGGGGACGCTCGGTGAGACGTTCGAGACGTACCGCACGCGACGGCTGGCGGAGCTGGAACGGGAACGACGGGCGGAGGCGAACCTGATCGGCGCGGTGCCGTCACCGGCCCCGGCGGATCGGCGACGGTCACGGGCGAGATCAATCCGGGGGCCGCCGCCGCGGACGCCGCGCAGGCGTCGCTGCCCGCCGCCAGCTTGCCCCCGGGCGACACCGGCGCCGCGGTCCTGCGCGGCGCGGTGGAGCTGGGCGCTTCGCCCGCCGGTCGATGCGCGCTGACGCTGACGGCGGACCCGCCCCTACAAGATGTCTCGGGAGCGGAGGTGCACCTGGAGCTGGTGCGCCTGGTCGACGTCGAGGGCGAGGAGCGCGCGCGCCTCGCGGCGATTCGCGCCGAGCAGGACAAGCGCGCGCATGTGCTGCGCGTCTGGCTGCTCGGATCGCTCCAGCGCCAGGGCGCGGACCCGCTGGCGCGGGCGCGCGCGCGGGCGGCGGCGCAGGCCCGGGCGGAGGACGAGAACCGCCGCCGGATGGCCGCAGCCGATGACGAGAACCGGCGCCGGCAGGCGGCGGCCGATGACGAGAACCGCCGGCGACAGGCCGCCGCCGACGAGGAGAACCGGCGCCGGCAGGCCGCCCAGGCGCGTGCCGACCAGGAGCGCTGGCAGCGCGAGCAGGCGCGGCTGGCGCAGGAGAGCGCGGCGCGGGGGAAAGTCGAGCGCGAGGCGGCGGAACGGCGGGCCCAGCAGTGGCGCGCGCAGCAGGCGGCCTTCGCGGTGCGCTGGCAGATTCTCGCCCGCCTGCAGCGCCTGGGGGCCGATCCGCTGGCACGCGAGCGGGCGCGGGCGGCGGCGCTGGCACGCGCGGACGAGGAGAACCGCCGGCGACAGGCCGCCGAGCAGGACCGGCTACGGCGCGAGCGCGAGGCGGCCGCGGAGCGGGAGCGCCGCGAGGCGCCGGAGCGGGAGCGCCGCGCGAAGCTCGAACGCGAACGCCTCGCCAGAGAGGAGGCCGAGCGCGTCGCCAGGGCGGAGGCCGACCGCAAGGTCTGGCTGGCGTCGGAAGAAGCCCGCCTGAAGCTGGAGTTCGAGGTGCGCGCGAACGCCGCTCGCGAGGCGGAGGAGCGGCGCGCGCGGGCGGAGCGGGAGGCGGAGGAGCGCCGCACGCGGGCCGAGCGGGAGGCGGCGGAGCGGCGCGCGCGGGAATGGCGTGACCGCCAGACGGCCGTCGCGCTGCGCTGGCA
>Ga0207428_10002584_pt1 | contig 18082 bp, 14 predicted proteins | sample RhiMethybrSRZTD1_FD_187600 | JGI IMG/M metagenome (GOLD analysis project Ga0207428, IMG submission 187600) | Populus rhizosphere microbial communities from Tennessee, USA - Rhizosphere MetaG P. TD hybrid SRZTD1 (SPAdes) (version 3) | ecosystem: Host-associated > Plants > Roots > Rhizosphere >...
GAGCACCGGTTGGGACGAGAGGCCCGGCCTTCATCGTGGCCACATACCAGTCGATGTTGTTCTCTGGCGGACCATCGCGGTCTCGCTGCCCCCAGAACAACAGCGCACTGCCGTCAGGTGACCACACCGGCGCGCGAGCGAGATAGAAACCAGGAGCGATCTTCCGCGCGGGGCCTCCAGACGCGGGCGCGACATAAATCTGGCTGCCCGACGCTTCCGAAACGCCGTACGCGATCCACATCCCGTCGGGAGAGAACCGTGGCGAGAACCCTCGGTCAATCAGCAAACGCTCTTCGCCACCCAACGTGGGGATGACGTAGATGCCGGGCTCGGGACGGCTGGATTGAAAGGCGATCCGACTTCCATCGGCAGAGAACGAGGGCTCGACATCGTCGGCACCATTTCGCGTCAAGCGAAGGGGAGCGCCGTTTGGAATCTGTTGAATCCAGACATCGAGGTTGCCGTCCCCACTGCGGTCCGACGCGTAGACCACGAACCGCCCGTCGGGAGAGATGGCGGGGTAATCGGTCCAGCCGACATCTGACGTGAGCCGCACGAGTTCCCCCCGTGGAGGTTCGACCGGCGCAGGTCGGCGCCACCACCACGCGCCCACGATGGCGACACCAGCCACAAGTGCGCAGGCAAGAACCGCGGCAATAAGACCTCGCGTGACGCGGACCCGGGGAGTGGCCAGGCCGCGCGCCGCATGCGGTGCGGATACGTCTTCTCGCACTTCCTCGAGAGCGACCTTGAGATCAGCCATCGATTGCCAACGGCGCCGTGGGTCTTTCCGCAGGCAACGCGTAATCACCTTCTCGAGATCGATCGGCACCGCCGGGTTCTGATCGGTGACTCGCGGCGGCTCCCGCTCCAGGATCGCCGCCAGCGTCGACATCTTCGTTTCACCGTCGAACGCCCGCCGACCGGTCACCATCTCGTAGAGCACAGAGCCAAACGAGAACACATCCGATCGCGCGTCAGTCGGTTTTCCTTCGGCCTGCTCCGGCGACATATACGGAGTGGTCCCGAAGACCGCGCCACGCTCAGTGAGCGGCTCGTTGGACAACTGCGTTTCGGTGCTTGCAAGATCGGCGTCGGATGGACTCGATTTCGTCAGCTTCGCCAGACCGAAGTCGAGCACTTTGACCGACCCGCTCGTGCTGACCATGATGTTCGCCGGCTTGAGGTCGCGATGGACGATGCCAGCGGCGTGCGCGGCGGACAATGCGTCGGCGATCTGGATCGCGCGGGTCAGCGTGTCGTCGAGGGTGGTACCCGGATGTCCGATCAGACGGGCGAGCGATTGACCCGCCACGTACTCCATGGCAATGAAGTCGACGCCCTCGTCCGTACCGATGTCGTAAATCGTGATGATGTGCGGATGATTCAGGCCGGACGCCGCCTTGGCTTCCTGGACGAAACGCTTGCGACTTTCGCTGCTGATCGCCGCTTCACCTCGCAGCACCTTGACGGCGACCGGGCGGCCGAGACGTGTATCGACGGCGCGGTAGACCGTACCCATTCCGCCTTCACCGAGCGGCTCGAGGAGCTCGTAGTGGGAGAGCGTCTTGGTGGTCATCATCGGCCTGAAGGCGGCCGTTAGCGCAGGACGACTGCCGATGCACCTCGCTCCGCGATGAGCCTATCGATCTCGGTCTTCATTCGTTCCCGGCGGGCAAGGATACCTGCGATCTCGTTGTCGTCGAGCCACGGGCGCAGGCTGGTGTCGAGCTGCTGGCGCGACAGCTTCTGCATCCGCTCCCACAGGTCTGCGTCGATGCGCGTGAGCGGAGACGGGAGCTCCGCGCCGGAGCGAAACGTGGCCACGTGGTCCAGCAGGATGAGATTCCACCGGCCATCGCGAACCATGTTGCCGGCGTTTCTCACCTGATTGCCAATCAGATCGTCGAACATCGTCATCCGCGCGAGCTGCCGCTCCCACTGGCCGCGAATCGCGTCCGGTGGTGGATCCGGGAACTTCCATGGCGCAAGTTTCTCCACCCACAGCACCATGCTCCCGCGAGCCCCCTTGAACTCGCGCTCCACGGTCGGCGGCACCATATCGAGTTTCAGGAGCTTGTCGAGTTCGTAGACGGCGATTTCGGCCTTATAACTCATCCAGAATCCGCGATTGATGCCTGGCGTCATCGGCCTCCAGTACATGCGAGCCACGGGTCCACCCGGCAGCAGCGTGCATCGCATCGCCCCCGGAATGCCGCCGGCCATGGGGCGGTCGGAGCTGACACATTCCGCAGTTCGCAGGTACTCCTCGATTTCCTGATGTCGGCCAAGCCAGATCCTGGCGTCGACGTCCTGGGTTGCCGACTGGCGAGCATCAGTCGTATCACCCGCGACAAGAACGGACACGCAAAGTGAGATCGAGACAATCCCTCGCAGCCAGGTCATGGCGTTCTCCGTGTGGCAGAATAGCCGCATTGGACGAGGTTGTCCTCGGGAACTTCTCACGAAACCCTAATTTCTAGCGCTGACGTGCGGGTCACCTTTGGAGCGTGCGAGTTCGATTCGCTTCGCCATGAGCTCCGCGTCCATGGCCGGCCGGTGCCGCTTTCCCCGCGCGCATTTCAGCTGCTCGCGCTGTTGCTCGATCGTCGTCCAGAAGTGATCGCGAAGGGCGAGCTCCTCGAACAGTTGTGGCCAGGAACGTTCGTGTCCGACGCCAGTCTGCACAACCTGGTGGCTGAAGTGCGCGCGGCGATCGGAGATACCCCTCAGGCCTCCACACTGATTCGAACGGTTCCCCGCTGCGGATACGGTTTCATTGGTGAGGTTCAGGAACCGACTGCCGGAGCGCAGCCGACATCTAGCCGGGCGCACCTCCGACCTCAACTCATCTCAAAACGGCGTGAATGGTCCTTGTCCGAGGGCGCGAACGTGATCGGTCGCGATCCGGACTGCGCGGTGATGATCGATGTGCCAAACGTCTCACGACGTCATGCGTGCATCGTCGTCACCGGCACCGAAGCGACGATTGAGGACCTCGGCAGCAAAAATGGCACTTACCTCAACGGCCGGCGCGTGAGAGAGACCACGCGACTTGCTGACGGGTGCCAGATGCGGATTGGCCCAGTTGTGGTGATCTACCGCCATTCAAGTGCGTTACCCTCGACGATGACGCAACGACAGAGATAGGTCTTTCCCAGATCAATAATCAATGCCCGATGTCGCTCTCGCCGGGCACCCGCCTCGATCACTACGAGATCTTGTCTCCAATTGGAAAGGGCGGAATGGGGGAGGTGTATCGCGCCCGTGATACACGGCTCGGCAGGGAAGTGGCGATCAAGACGTTGCCCGCGAATCTCCCTCGCGGCGGGGAACACCTCGCGCGTTTCCGTCGCGAGGCGCGTGCGGCGTCGGCGCTCAACCATCCGCACATCTGCACCATCTACGACCTGTCGGAGCACGCCGACACGCCGTTCATCGTGATGGAGCTGCTCAAGGGCGAGACGCTCGGCGACCTGCTGGTGCGCGGGCCGGTCGCTCTCGATCGCGCCGTCGACCTCGGTATCCAGTTGGCCGACGCGCTCGAGGCGGCCCACGCCGAAGGCATCATCCACCGCGACATCAAGCCGGCGAACATCTTCGTGACCACGCGCGGTGACGCGAAGATCCTCGACTTCGGCGTCGCGCGCATCCAGCACGCGGCCGTCGAAGAGGTGCAGACCGAGGCCGCTGATTTCATGACGCACGGCGGCGGAGTGATCGGGACCGTCGCCTACATGTCGCCCGAGCAGGCTCGTGGTGAATCGCTCGACGCGACCACGGACCTGTTCTCGTTGGGGGTCGTCCTCTACGAAATGACGACCGGACGAATGGCGTTTCCCGGTCCGACGACGGCCGTCATCTTTAACCGGATCTTGAGCAGCGCCGTGGACCCCGCGACCGCCGTGAATCCCGCGCTGCCGAAGGCGCTCGACGCGCTGTTCGCGCGGCTCCTGGCCAAGGAACGCGATCGCCGCTACTCGAGCGCGCGGGAATTGCGCGCGGACCTGCAGGCGCTGAAACGCGAGCCGCCATCCACGGTGGGTCAGTCACGCCCCGCACCGGAGGCCCCGGCTGACAAGCCGTCGATCGTCGTGCTGCCGTTCGAAAATCTCAGTGCCGATCCCGACAACGAGTTCTTCAGCGACGGCCTGACCGACGAGATCATCACCGACCTGTCGCAGATACGAACACTCCGCGTGATCTCCCGGAACTCCAGCATGCAGCTGAAGGGCGCACGGAAGGATCTCAAAGCGCTGGCCTCCGAGCTCGGCGTGCGCTACGTGCTCAGCGGCAGCGTACGCAAGTCGCCGAACGCCGTGCGGATCACCGCCCAGCTCGTGGATCCCGTCAAGGACGAGACCCTGTGGGCGGAGAAGTACACCGGCACCCTCGAGGACATTTTCGACATCCAGGAGCAGATCTCCCGCCGCATCGTCGACGCGTTGAAGATGCAGCTCTCGCCGAAGGAGGACCGCAAGCTGGCGGAGCGTCGGATCGACAACGTCAAGGCGTTCGAGTGTTATGTGCGGTCGCGTCAGGAGATGTACAAGTTCACGAAGGAGGGGCTGGATCAGGCGATGGCGCTGATCGACACCGCGTTGACCCTGGTCGGCGACAACGAGCTCCTGTATGCCGCGAAAGGCTCGGTCCACTGGCAGTATGTCAACGCGGCGATCAGGGCGAACGCGCGCGACATCGAGCAGGCCGAGGAGTGCGTGACGAAGGTGTTCGCCCTGAATCCCGATTCAGCGGCGGGCCACGCGCTGCTCGGACAAGTGCGGCAGGCCCAGGGACGTCCGGTCGAGGCCATTGCCAGCTTCAAACGAGCGCTCGCCCTCGACCCCGTCAACGTGTACGCGTCGGGCGAGCTGGGACGCGTCTACGGAGGGCTCGGCCGCGATCGCGACAGCAGCGCGATGATGGATCTGGCGCGCCGAGAAGATCCCCTGAGCCCGATTCATCATCACGGCACGTTGTGGAATGCACTCCTGTCGGGAAATCCTGCGCTCGTCGTGCGGGAGGCGCCTCGAGTCCTTCAATCAGTGCCCGAGTTTGCGATGGTGCGTTGGGATCTGGCCGTGGCGCTGATTCAGGAGGATCGGCTGGACGAGGCGCGAGACGTCCTCGCCGCGGCGCCAGCTGAGAGAGTCCCCACTATTGCCGGACGGGTCTGTGTCGCGTTGAAACTTGCGCTGGAAGGGCGACGAACCGAGGCGCTGGCCTGTATCGGTGAGCACTTGTCGACCTGCGCCTGGAACGTCGAGTACTGGTCGTGGCAGGTCGCCGAGTGCTACGCGGTCGCGGGGGCGCAGGACGAGGCGCTCGACTGGCTCGAGAACGCCACGCGACGGGGGTTCGTTCACTATCCGCTCCTATCGAGGAGCCGGACGTTCCGGTCGCTGCGCGGCAACCCGAGGTTCGAGCAGTTGTCGGCCAGGGTCAAGGCGACCTGGGAGGAGATGCAGCGTCTGCCCTTGTAAGCGCGAGGGCCGCGACGCGATTAGAGACTCGCCACGGCGGGTGCGCCCCAGCGACGCCGATACGCCTCGAGCACCCATTGCTCTACCCTCTGCTCGTCCGGTTCCGCGCGAAGGATGCTCGTGGTCGCGAGGTCGTCCAGTTCGCGTTCGAGTGACTCCGCCTTCGCGAGGCACTCTTGTTCGCTGACTCTCCCGCGACGCACGTCGAGCAAGAAGGATCGCTCCGGTTCCCGCATTGGCAGACTCAGTTGGCCCGTTGAGAGCAGCTCGACACCCTGGAAACCAAGGCGCAGCATGTGCATTGCGTACTTGGTATCGAACCCGTACATCTCCTCGAGCTCCGGTCGGTGGATTCGTTTCTGTCCGCGCTCGCCGGTCAAGCGCTGCTTCTGCGCTTGCAGGTATCCAAGAAACGGCGCCTGCACACGACGAGAGATGATTTCGGGCGTCAGCGCTCGCAGCTCCGCGCCGAGCTCGTCGCAGGAGACCAACTGGTCCTGCGGCGTGAACAGCAGCAGCAGAATGGTCGGGTTGCCCTTGATCGCGAGTCGCATCCACTTGCGCAGGCTGTAGATCGTCAGGTCGAGATCGCCGCCCGTGCTGCGTGCGTTGCTCCGGCCTTCACGCTCGGCCGCGGTGCGGTAGATGAACTGCTCGAACGGATCCCAGAGCGCCATCGCGTCATCGAGCGGTTCGACGCAGATCCCCATCTCATCGCGGTCCTCGATTCCGTCGTTCACGTTGAGGCCGTGCACGGTCGAGCCGACCAGTCCACGAAGGATGGTGCAGCGTTCTGCGGTTTGGCGATCCACGAGTTGGGTAGTTGAGAAGCGCCGACGCGTTGATGTTCGACACCCATTGTGACCGACAATCGATCATCAGCGCGAGTGTTGCACGCGCGCGACGCTGACACCGGCAAGTATGGTCGACGTCTTGTGCGACCCTCCGCCGACCCGGTTGCGGCCTGCTCTTTTGGCGTAATACAGCGCTCGATCCGCGTCGCCGAGCCACTCGAGCGGCGATTGTCCATCGCGAAGTTCGCTGACACCGAGACTGATTGAAATGGTGTGTCCGTCGATGAGCCGCGACGCCGCGACGAAGGCACGCAGCTGCTCGGCCGCTGCGAGTGCGGCGTTGAGGCGGGTGCCCGAGAGCAGCAGGACGAACTCCTCGCCTCCGGTGCGAAACAACAGATCCAGCGTGCGGGTGCGCTGGCGTGTGAGGAGAACGAGCACTTTGAGGACGGCGTCTCCCGCGGTGTGACCGAGCCGATCGTTGATGTCCTTGAAGCGATCGACATCGAACATCACGAGGCACGCCGACTCGCCGAAGCGCGCCCGGCGCTCGATGGCCGTGCGCAGGCACTCGTCGAGGTGGCGCCGATTGAACGCGCCCGTCAACGGATCGGTTACCGCTTGCCGTTCGAGCGTGCGCAGGCGCCGCACGAGCGTTGCGATGGTCAGACCACCAGCCATCACGACCACGGCCAATACGACGAGCAGGAGGAGCGACAGATTCACGGCGTTCTTCCGAGCATTGGCGTCATCATCATGGTGCGCACCCGTGGGGATTCGTTCACGATTGCGCGCGCCACCGAACTGCCGATGTCCGCCTGCACGGCGATTGGACAGTCGACGATGCGTTCGTAGGTCTCCGACCACAGATGCACTTCCGTGGCCGTCTCGACCAGTCGGGCGGTGATTCGCACGCGGGCGCCGTCGTGCCGCGTGCTCCCTTCGAGCAGGAGACCTGCGTGTAGCGACTCGCCGATCTCGCGCGTCCTCATCAGGCTGCGTTGATCAAACCGTGACGACCATGGGGCGAGGACCTCGATGTCGCTGTTCACGGCGCCCAGCTGAACGATCACCTCTTCCCTGAGGCCGTCGCTGAAACGTTCGCACTGGATGCCGTCGCTCAGCGCGCCGAACGGCAGCACGACGAGACGAAGGCGCGGCGGAGGCTTCCGATCGTGCCGCTCCGCGATGAAGCGATAGCCGCGTCGCGGCACGGTCTCGACGAACGTCGGCCGTTCTGCATCGTCGCCGAGCGCCGCGCGCAGCCGCTTGATCGCGGTGTTGAGGCCATGTTCGAAGTCGACGAAGGTGCCATCTCGCCAGAGACGCTGCCGCAGTTCGTCTCGCGTGATCACATCGCCCGGCCGTTCGAGCAGGGCGCACAGGATCTCGAACGGCTGGTGTTGCAGCCGGATGCACGTCGCCCCGTCTCGCAGCTCGCGCGCTCGCACGTCGAGCTCGAACGCCCCCACACGCTGCGGCATCGGTGTGGCCACGTGTCAGCGGACGACGACCGTTCCTGTCATCCCCGGATGAATCGCGCAGTGATACTGAAACGTCCCGGACGTCGGATACGTGAACGAGAATTGCCGGCCTGGCGAGATAATCCCGGAATCCCAGCCGCTCGCATTCGACGTCGACGTGTGGGCGACCGAATCCGTATTCATCCACGTAACCGTCGTCCCCACGGCGATCTCGAGGTTGTCGGGCGTGAACGCGCGATTCCCCAACACTTCCGCGCCCATCGGGATTGTGACGGTCGATGACGCACCGCCCGTCGCCGGCGGTGGTGTTGGAGAAGGGGTCGGAGAAGGCGAGGACGGTGACGAGGAGTCGCCTCCGCAGGCGACCGCGAGCAGGGCAATCCCCGCGGCCAGAGCAAAGCGTCGGAAAAACATGATGGCCTCCGCTGTGTGTAATCTGCGGAGGCCCCGGAATATTCCACGCGCGATCAACCCGGTCCGGCTAAAGCCGGACACTACACGTCCGGCTAAAGCCGGACACTACGTATTGATGATTTGTGTCGCGCGAGCGCCGTCGATGTCCCGCAGCAGTGAATCGAGGGAGGCAGTGCGCCCGGCCGCATACGCGCGCGCCCAGCGCTCCGGCCCGAGCCGCTCGCGCACGTCGCGCTCGGTCCGTTCGCGAAGTTCCTGAACGGACTTGTCGACGGCGGACGCGCCGGTCTGTTCGGTCACGGCATCGCGGGTGCCCAACACCTGTGCGGCCCAGGTGTCGTCGCCTTTCAATGCGGCAGCCGCGGCGAGCGGCGTCAACGCGTAGACGAATGCGAACTTGTCCTGAAGTGCACGGCTGCAGGCGAGGCTCTCACGGACGTATTCGATGGCCGCGTCGGCGTGCCGGCGCTGCACCGCGAGGTTGGCCCGGATGTAGAGGGGCAGATTCAGGAACCACGGACCCGCTTGCCGGAGCACCGAGGTCGCTTCATCGAGCAGGCGTTCGGCAGTGACGATATCGCCCGAGGCGAGGGCCACACTGGCCAGCCCCATCAGCGCATTCCCGATTCCCCACGCTTTGAAGATCGCGCGGAACCGTTCGATGCTGCGTGTGAACCGTTCGCGCGCGGCCTCCTGATGACCGCCGGCCTGTTCGACGTGGCCGAACAGGATCTCCGCCATCGCGATCACATCCGCCGCGGCCTCCGCATCGAGCGCGAGGGCGCGCGTGAGCCATTCTCGAGCCTGCCCGACCTGTCCCTGCGTGTACCACATGACAGCGCCGCCGACGAGTGCCTTTGCCTCGGCCGCGGGCGGGATGTGCGGAAGATGCAGGATACGCTGACACCATTGAAGCGCTTCGGTGCCGCGTGCGCGGATCAACCAGAAGAACAGCAGATTCCATGTGACATCGGCGGCGTCGACCGCGCGCTGCTGCGCGATCAGCCAATCGAGCGTCGCGCGGTAATTCTCGAGATCGTCGCGCACGCGATCGAGCCATTCGGTCTGTCCAGGCCCCACCAGTCCGACGCCGGCGCCCACCGCTTCGCGAGCGCAATATGCGGCCAGCGCGTCGAGCGCAGCGTCGCGCTCGCCGGCGGCGTCGAGCTCGAGTGCCGCATAGGCGCGCACCGTTTCGAGCATCTGATATCGAGGCCTCGCCCCCGATGACGTGTGCGTGCGCACCAGCAAGCTCTTGTCGATGAGGTCGGCCACGCCGCCGAGTAAGTCGGCGCTTGCCAATACCGAACCGTGCGGATCGGCGAGCACCGCTGCCGCAGCTTCGACCCGAAACGGCCCTCGCAATACGCCGAGACGCCTGAACGTGCGCTGCTCGTTCGGGCCGAGCAGCTGATAGCTCCAGGCGATGGTTGCGCTCATCGTCTGCTGGCGCTCCGGGAGATCGCGGGCGCCGACAGGGGAGAGCAGCACGTTGCGTTCGAGCCGCCGAAGCAGATCCTCCACGGTCAGCGTCTTCATCCATGGCGCCGCGAGCTCCAACGCAAGGGGAAGCGCGTCGAGCTTCTGACAGATCGCTTTCACGGTTTCGCCGTTCTCCGTCGAGAGGCGGAAGTCGGGCTGCACGTCGAGAACGCGTTCCACGAACAGCCGTACAGCAGGGATGTTGGCGAGATCGTCGCGCTCCCCGGCGACGGCCGTCGCGCCGGCCTCCAACGCGAGCGGACCCACAGCGAATTCGCGTTCTCCTCGTACGCGAAGTGGCGCCCGACTGGTGACGACCAGTCTGAGCGATGGAATTGACGCCAGGAGATCGGCGACGAGCGGCGCCGCTTCGAGTACGTGTTCGAAGTTGTCGAGGATCAACATCGTCGCGCGATCGCCGCACGCCATCCGTGCACGCGCCGGCAGATCGATCGCGGTGACGTCCGACAGCCCGATCGCCTCGGCGATGCCGAGGGCGACGAACGACGGATCACGAATCGCGGCGAGCGGCACATGCACCACTCGTGTGCTGCCATCTGCCGCGACCGTACGCGCGAGCTCGAGCGCGAGCCGCGTCTTTCCGGCTCCGCCAGGTCCGGTGAGCGTGATCAGCCGCAACGACGGCCGCGTCAACCAGCGCTGCAGCGTCGTGATCTCGGTATCCCGGCCGATGAGATCGGTCAGGCCGATTGGCAGCAGCGCGGCGCTCGACTCATCGTCGGCCACCTCTGGCATTGCAGCCCGCGCGCTCTCGAACAGCGAATCGCGCGCCGCCGGTGTCAGGTCGAGTGCGGCCGAGAGCGCACGCACGGTATCGAGCTGAGGCCGGCGCCGTTGGCCGCGCTCGAGCGAGCCGATGGCGTGGACGGACAGCCCGGAGATGGTTGCCAGTTCTTCCTGAGTGAACCCTGCGGCTTCGCGCAACGCCTTCAGGTGCGCGGCGAACGATCCAGCATCGCGAGTCTTCAAGACCTTTGATTTTACTGCCGCGCCGATTCGGACGGTGTACGGGCGGCGTACAGGGGCTGTACAGGCGCTGTGGCTGGGTGGGAAGCGGGTCTGCTTCCAAGATTAGTCCAGCAGCGGGGCACACAGCGATTTGGAGAAGTCGATGAATGACCAGAGGTGTCGACCCGCACCCGTGCCAGCGCAACGGGAGAGCTTTGACGACGTCGTGCTGCCTCATCTCGACGCCGCGCGCCGGCTGGCGCGCTGGCTGGTGCGCAACGAGGACGACGCGGACGACGTGCTGCAGGAGGCGTCGCTGCGCGCGTTTCGCTATTTTCGAACTTTTTCCGGTGGGGACGGCCGCGCCTGGTTCCTCAGCATCGTTCGCAACACCTGCCACGCGTGGCGCGGGCGCCCCTTCGCCACCGCGACCGATCCGTTCGACGAGGAACGGCACAGCGGGGTCCGATCCGAATCCGATCCCGAGGCGTTGCTGCTGCACGGTGACGAGGTCGCGCTGGTCGAGCGTGCGATGAGTCATGTGCCCGATCGCGTCCGGCACCTGCTCGTGCTCCGCGAGGTCGAGGGTCTTTCGTACCGCGAGCTCGCCGCCACCATGCAGCTGCCGATGGGAACGGTGATGTCGCGATTGTCGCGCGCCCGCGAAGCCTTCCGAGGCGCGATGACCTCCACGCTCGCGGAGTACGGAATTCCGCGCGGACACATCTTTGCGTCCGCGCGGCGATCGTGGCGCTGAAGGCCCCGCTCAGACCTCGGTGTTCTCGACCGTGGCGCCCCGTTGTCGCGCCCGCCTTGGGTGGAATCGTCTAGAATCCCTCACAGGAGGTGCGTCACGATGAAGGCTCTACTCGCGCCGGCGTTCGTCATTCTCGCGCTGTTCTCCAGTGCGGTCGCGCTGTCCGCGCATCACTCGTGGCCGATCAGCCGTGAACAGCTCGTCACGGTGAAGGGCACGGTCATGGAATTTGCCTGGGAGAACCCGCACCCGATGATCACGCTCGAGGTTCGGACCGACGATGGAAAGGTCGAGAAGTGGCTCGTCGGGGGACCGGCCATCAATCGCATGGAGGCGAACGGCTGGAACAAGTCGACGGTCAAGAAGGGCGACGTGATTACGGGCATCGGCTATCAGTTCACGGACGGCCAGAAGATCATCAGGCTCGAGCGTGTGCTGCTGGCCGACGGCAAGGAGTTGCGCCTCTACGGTCGCTAGGATCGGCCGGAAGCCGTGGCGCTGAGCGGCGGCCGAGTATTACTGCCGCCGCTAGATCACCTGGAACTCGTCCCACCCCCGCGATCACGATGGCGTCGCGGCATCCGAACTCTGCCTCCATCCCACATCACGCCAGTCTGACGGGTCGTCGTCGAGCGCAATTTCCATCAAGCGGTCCGTGACGACTCAGTGCAGACTGGGGTCTACACCGGTCGCATGCACATGAATCCCGTTGGCAGAGCCCTCTGGTTCATCGAAAGTCACTTTGCCGGCGAGATCACCCTTGATGAGATCGCAATCGTCGCTGGGGTGTCGCGCTATTACATGACGCGAGCGTTCGGCGATTCGACCGGCCGCTCTGTGATGCGATACGTGCGGGGCCGTCGCCTGAGTGAGGCCGCACGCGCGCTGGCAGGGGGCGCGACCGACATCCTGACCGTTGCGCTGGACTCGGGATACGGTTCTCACGAGGCGTTTACCCGCGCGTTTCGCGACGAGTTCGACCTGACACCTGAAGCGCTTCGGCGGCAAGGCCATCTCGACGGCGTCAGGCTCCTGGAGCCGCTCAAAATGGAAGAAACGATCAAAACGTCTCCGCCCGGCATGCGATATGAAGACGGGAGGGTGTTCCTGATCGCGGGCATCGCGCAGCGGTACACCTGCGAGACGAGCGCCGCAATCCCCTCGCAATGGCAGCGGTTCATGCCTTACATCGGCACCATCCCCGGTCAGGTCGGCACCACTGCTTTTGGCGTCCGCTTCAACGGCGATGACGAGGGCAACTTCGACTATCTCTGCGGCGTGGAAGTGTCCGCATTCTCGATGGTGCCCTCTGAGCTCGCCCACGTGAGAATCGCGCCGCAGAGGTACGCCGTGTTTTCTCATCGTGAGCACATCTCGACGATCCGGAGTACCTGGACCACGGTCTGGAACAAATGGTTGCCGGAGTCAGGGCACGAGCTCGCCGATGCGCCTGATTTCGAACGCTACGGCGCGGAGTTCGACCCTCGAACGGGGAGCGGTGGACTCGAGCTCTGGGTGCCGATCAAAGCCTGAACTCGTACGGAGTCTGGTCATGAAAGCATCAATCGACCCTCAAACCGACGCTCTCCAGAGCCTCGCGGATGTCAGCGCGTCGATACGACAGCGACGAATTTCACCGGTCGACGTGGTGACCGCGTGCCTCGATCGCATCGAGCGCTTGCAACCGCGCCTCAACGCGTTCATCACTCTGGCGGACGACTCCGCGCTCGACGCAGCGAAGTCGGCTGAGCGCGACATCCTTCAAGGCCGGTGGAGGGGACCCCTGCACGGTATTCCGGTAGGCATCAAAGACTTCTACGACACCGCCGGTCTCGCAACAACGGCTGCGTTCGAGCACTTCAGGGGTCGCATTCCGAGGAAGGATGCCGCGGCCGTCGAGACGCTGAAGCGCGCCGGTGCCATCGTGATCGGCAAGACGAACATGCACACGCTCGGCAAGGGAACGACCGGGCTCGAGAGCTGCTTCGGTCCTGCCAAGAATCCCTGGAATGCCGACTACATTCCGGGCGGGTCGTCGAGCGGGTCGGCCGCCGCCGTTGCGAGCGGTTTGTGCTACGCCACGCTCGACACCGACGCCGTCGGTTCCTGCCGCCTGCCCGCGGCCTGCTGCGGCGTGGTTGGCTACAAGGGGTCGTACGGCGTGATCGACATGACGGGGATCCTTGCGGGTGAGCAGCCGCCCGACGACACGATCCGATGGCTGGCGCATGCCGGGGTCACGACCCGCAGCGTTGAGGATACGGCATTGGTGCTCGAGGTCCTCGCCGAGTACGACGACGACGACTCGGCGCGTCGCTGGCACGACGCCCTCGCGAGTGACACACCGCTTCGTGTTGGCGTCGCCAGGAATATCACAGCGGACGAGGACGTTTCGAACGCGTTCGACGAAGCGGTCGCGACAATTCGAACGCTCGGTCATCGTGTGAGCGACGTCTCGGCGCCGCTCACCGACTTCAGCAAGGGGATCGCGAACATCGAGCTGGACCGAGCAGCCATCGGCTCCGTGAGGTTCACTGACATCGATGTGCTCGTCCTGCCGACCACAGTCACCGCGACGTTGGCCGTCAATGATGCGGTGAAGAACGAGCTGGCGCTCTCGCCTGCGCTCACGATGTTTGCCAACTACTACGGGCTGCCCGCCGTCAGCGTCCCCTGCGGTTTCGATCGCAACGGGTTGCCTGTCGGCTTACAAATTGTCGCCAGGCCCCGGGGCGATCTCACCGTTCTTCAGTTCGCCCATCAGTACGAAAGGGCCGCTGGATCAGGGAAGCGGCGCGGGGATGAGAGTGACCTGAACGGTCGCGGTCGATGATTCCACGATTCGGACCGACGTGGCCGCGGTCTCGGATTGGCGGAGGACGTCGTCGTCGAAATAAGCAAACGACTGAAGCGCTTCCCACGCGAGGAGCGAGTAATCGCCGGGCGGGATCCCGCTCAGCGAGAACCGCCCCGTGCCATCGGTGGTCGCCGTTCTGAACAAGTCGAATCGCCACCGGAGCCGCGGCGTCGGCACGAGCACCGCCTGCACTCCGGGCACGCCTTGTCCGCGGCTGTCGGTGACGGTGCCGTCGATGCGGCCCGCGGCGCGACTGAGCACGACGTCGAGCGTCCCCGAGACGGGTCCCGAGATCACCAGCGGCTGCTGCAGCGCATCGAGCTGGTCGAGCCGGGCCTCCTTGACGTAGTACCCCTCCGGCAGCGGCTGAACTGTCGCGAAATACTCGCCCGGCGACACGTTGTCGAGTCGGAACACGCCATCCGCACTCACGGGGCGATGCCGGTTCGACGACGTTCCCGTGGTTGCCGCCCTCAGCGTCACCTGCAGGCGATCGAGGTTGCCGAGCGCGGCGAGCGTTTGCCCTTCCACGCGCAGCCGCCCTCGAATTGACGCGCCGGCAGCAACCGTGATCATCAGTCCGTCCACATCCGAACCCGCCACGTCGGCCGCGACCTGCACGACCCGGCGGTCGGCCATGATGCTTTCGCTGAAGATATCGGCCAGCGATCGGCCGGCCGCATTGGCCGTGAGGATAGAGTCGGCTGATGCCGCTGTCACCGTGGCGCGAACCCAGTAGGCGCCCGGAGCGACATCGCGAAGCTCGAATGATCCGTCCGATGGGTTGTATGGAGACGCCGAGCCGAAGAGTGCGACCGGCGGTGCCGCCGATCCGCGCGGAACGATCGTGACCGACGCCGTGCGGGGCGGCTGTCCGGTCCTCGGGTCGATCACCTTGCCTCGAATGCGATAGAGAGCCTGGCGCGAGACCGAGACATCGATACCGTTCAGTTCCTCTCCTGGCCTCACGTCGATCGGCGACGCCTGTGTCGCGTCGATCGTCCCAGGGAAATACGTCGGCGGGAACCGATTCTCCAGAACCTCGTTCGTGCTGACCTGAGCGCCAAAGGACGCAACCGCCCGCGCGGCGGCCGACGGAGAGACGACGAGCTGATAGCGTCCCGGCGTCACCCAGAACACGCGATATTCCCCACGGTCGTCCGTCCGGTCGGTGCCTGCGGTCACGAATGTTCGCTGACCGGACGCGTTGTAGACCTGCCGCAGCAGCTGCACCTCGAGCCCGGCGATCGCTTCGCCTGACAGGTCCCTCACCACACCCGTCACCGTGCCCGCCGGCGTCATGCCGATCGTGATGGTCTCGACACCTTGCCCGGGAGCAATCGTCAGCGTTCGTCCCGGTCCGCCGAAAACACGCTGCCCATATTCCTGCCGCGCGTAGCCGTTGCGGACGGCGGCGATTCGATACGAACCGGCCGCGACGCTCCGGAACGCGAACCTGCCGTTGCGATCGCTGACCGTCTCCCCGGCGGTTGCGGTGCTCGCATCGGAAGCGGCCGGCGCGGCAGTCGCACTCGAGACGACTCTGATCAGCGTCACGTGGGCGTTCGCAAGCGGCTCGCCTCCGGCTCGCACGACGACGCCTTCGATGACGGGTCTGGCGTCCTGCGGACCTGCGGGGCTGAACGGCGACTGGAGCAGCGCCAGCACGGCGCCAAGCGTCGCGAATGTCATCAATGGGTTGAGCGGTCCGCCGAGCAAGACGCTCGACGGACCCGCATCACCTCGCTAGCTGAGGAACCTGTACTTCCGGAGGCGCTCAGGGGAAGTTCTTGCAGTTTGCATGCGCCGGAAAGTCAGGATCGGGAATGACCAGCGGAGCGAGCACCAGCGTCTTCCCGTTGGTCCCTGCCCCGGGAATCGGCAGGTTGAATCCTGCCGACTTGTATTTCGAGTTCGGCACGGTCGGATCGAAATGGATGATCGTCTGAGTCGCCGTCTCTTCGATCGACGCGATGAACCCGGTCGCCATCAGCGCGCGGACGAACGCCTTGGACTCGGGCGATGACTGGCCGGGGGGCTCAGTGTCTCCCGGCGGCGCCTTGCAAAGAGAAGCGATGATCTCGTGGATGAACGCGTGAGCGGGTCTGGGGATGGCAAGGACCGCAAGCGCGGCCGCCAGCCCGATGCCCGTCGCGGTGCGAAGACACCAGTGACGCATCAGTAACCTCCTCGCGTCGTTGCCCCCGCCCGCGCGGTTTCCGAAGGGGCGTTACGTTATGCGACTTCCTGCATGACGTCAACAGCCGAGTTGGATGAGCTCCGGGACACCGTGAATCTGCGCGGGAATGCGCACTCCGACAACGCTGCGAGCCGCTGGCAAGCTTACAAACCGGCAAGTTCCGTCGCAAAGAACATCGCCATCCCGCCGCCGCGATCGTCTCGGCCGAAAATCGCGGCGCGGCGCAGATAACCGTCGTCGGTCAATCCGCGCGTGCCGGTGCTTTCGCAGACGTCCACGAGCCGGCCGTCGGCACCGGTTCTCGCGAGGACGGCCTTCCAAGCCTGCTGCACCAGCGGTTCGTACGTCTTGCGATCGATCCAGCCGTTGCGAATGCCGCGCAGCATCGCGGTCCCAATCATGCTCGTCGCGGAGTATTCCGGATAGGCGCCCGGCCGATCGATGACATTGCGCCACATCCCGTTCTCGTCCTGGAAGCGCGCCAGCGCTGCCATGTGCGCGCGGTACGACGCCAGCAGACGCGGATAGTCCGGATGGTCTTTCGGAAACTCCGACAGGGTCAGCGCCAGGCCCAGAGCCGGGAACGCATTGCCACGTCCCCAAGCCGCCTCCGCCGACGCCTGGTGTCGATAGAGACCGTCCGGCCTCAGCACAATCTTCTGCATGAATGCCACGTGGCGGGCCGCCATGTCGAAGTAGCGCCGCTCGCCCGTGAGCGCGCCGGCCATGGCAAGGATCGGCGCGTCCATGAACAGCGAATCGCTCCAGCCGCCGTGCAGCGGCATGAACTCACGGAGGTCGCCGTTCTCGGTGAAGCCGCTGGTGGCCGCTCGCAGGACCAACGCCTTGGCGCGATCGTCGCGGGCGCGGCGCGCGTACTCGAAGAACAGCAGATGCGAGGCGAGTGACGACTGCGACGGCTTGGCAAAGCTGTCCTTCGCGCCATCGAGATAGGGCGCCAGCAGCCGCGCGACCTCGTCGCGTTCGCCGAGTCGGAGCCGGCTGACGAGGGCCATCGCAGCGATGTAAGTCGGCTCGTTGAACTGCCGTCCGTAGACGCGTGCCAGTTCCTCGGCGAACGCCCGCGGCGTTCGCGTCAACCGACGCTCGATTTCCTGATGCGCGCTCGAGACCGGGATGCGTTCCGTGAGCGACTGCAGGAATCGAGTCGACGGATCAACCCGCCGAGACGGCATCCGGCCGACGTCGACGACGACGTTCTGCGACAGCGCCTCCACCAATCCGAGATCCTCCCCGGCGACCATCACGAGATCGGGTGCGTGTGTGCCGACCCATCGCCACAGCACATGCGATTCGATCTGCTCGCGGTACGCGACACCTGACGGCGGGAACTGCAGCGGCTGCGCGTCGGGGTTCGCGCGCGCGATGGCGATCAGCCGGAATGCCCGCCGATTCTGCGAGACTTGTTCGAAGGCGGCCGCTTCACGCGCAACGGCATCGCTGGACTGATCGGATCGCTGAAGCCCACCGATGACGAGCACCGTTGGCGAGGAGGCAGAGCGACCGGCGATCGCCACCGCCTCGATCGGCGCGCCACTCGTCGAGAGCCCGATGGTCCACCGCTCGCCGGCGTTGGCCACGGAATGCAGCAGCAGACACGCGAACAAGCAGGGAAGAAGAG
>Ga0207428_10002585_pt1 | contig 18073 bp, 17 predicted proteins | sample RhiMethybrSRZTD1_FD_187600 | JGI IMG/M metagenome (GOLD analysis project Ga0207428, IMG submission 187600) | Populus rhizosphere microbial communities from Tennessee, USA - Rhizosphere MetaG P. TD hybrid SRZTD1 (SPAdes) (version 3) | ecosystem: Host-associated > Plants > Roots > Rhizosphere >...
CACAACAACGTGCTGAAGGCGACCGGCGAATCGATCGCGCGATCGCTCGGCAACGCGCTGGTTGCGCCGATCGTGACGCTCGAGCCCGGCAACCCGATGCGGCCGAACATCTCGCCGGGGACGATCGTGCTGTCGCAGGCCACGTTCCAGGCCGTGCTCACCGACATGGCCAACAGCCTTCGCTCGCAAGGCTTCAAGGACGTCGTGATGATGGGCGACTCCGGCGGCAACGCGAAGGGAATGCAGGCGGCGGCGACGGCGCTCAACGCGGAATGGAAGGGCAACGGCTACGTGCACTTCATTCCCGAGTACTACAACTACGCCGACGTCGAGGAGTTCGAGCAGGAGAAGCTCGGCATCCACGAGAAGCTCGAGGGCTATCACGACGATTACTACATCACCGCCATCATCTCGACGGTGAGCACCGACGCCATTCGCATGAAGGAACGCAAGAAGGCGGGCAAGTTCGTGATTAACGGCGTGCCGCTCGATCCGATTGCGAAGACGATCGAGAACGGCAAGAAGATGGTCGCGTTCCGAACGGAGGTGGCTGTCGCGGCCATTCGGAAATCGATGGCCGCGGGCAAGAATTGAGATTTCAGAGGTGAGATTTCAGATTCTCGTCCTGCTCACGGCGCTTGCGGCGGCGCAGAATTTTCCGAAACCCACCGGGCGCGTTAACGACTTCGCCAACGTGATCGATGCGGCCACCGAGGCCGACATCGATCGCCAGCTCGATCTACTCGAACAGAAGACCACGTCCGAGATCGCCGTCGCGACCGTGGAATCGCTCAACGGCATGTCGGTCGAGGAGTACGCGAATCGACTGTTCAAGCAGTGGGGCGTCGGCCAGGCGAAACAGGACAACGGCGTGCTCGTGGTGGTCGCGCCGAACGAGCGCGAGATGCGCATCGAGGTCGGCTACGGCCTCGAGGGCGTGCTGCCCGATGGCCTCGCCGGACAGGTGATTCGCGACGACTTTACGCCGCGCTTCAAGGAAGGCGATTACTCCGGCGGCATTCGCAGCGGTGTGACGCATCTCGTCGAGATCGTCGAGAAGCACCAGGTGCTGACGCCCGAGGAGATCGCGAAGCTCAATGCGAGCAGCGGCGAGAGCATCCCGTATTTCATCGTCATCCCGTTCTTCGGCGTGTTCGTCACGATCGGGTTCAGCATGCTTGGCCTCGGCCTCCGCACGAAGACGGGATTCCCCGTGATGTTCGGCGGACTGTTCGGCGGATTGCCGTTGCTGATGAGCATGGCGTTCATGGGCCGAGTGTCGATGTGGACGCTGGTGCCATGGGGCGTGTTGATGTTCCTGAACGGCTATCGCCTCGGCGGAAAACCGAGCTGGTATAACACCTTTCGAGACAGTGGCGGCGATGGTGGAAGTGGATCATCCACCGGATGGACGATGGGGACCTCGAAAGGTTCTGGGTCGGGCTCGTATTCGTCGAGCTCATCGTCGTCGAGCAGCAGCTTCGGCGGTGGATCATCTGGAGGTGGGGGCGCCTCCGGCAAATGGTAACAAGGTGCCTAAGGTGCCTGGTGTGCCTATGGTGCCTGACCGGCGTGGCGGGGGCGCAGACATTTGCCAAGCCAACAGGTCGTGTTAACGACTTCGCCAACGTGATCGATGCGGCGACCGAGGCCGAGATCGATCGGCAGCTCGATCAGCTCGAACAAAAAACCACTTCTGAAATTGCCGTTGCCACGGTGAAGTCGCTCGACGGGATGTCGATCGAGGAGTACGCGAATCGTCTGTTCAAGGAGTGGGGTGTCGGACAGGCGAAGCAAGACAACGGCGTGCTGGTTCTTGTCGCGCCCACTCAGCGCGAGATGCGCATCGAGGTCGGCTACGGCCTCGAGGGCGTGCTGCCGGACGGCCTGGCCGGGCAGGTGATTCGCGACGACTTCACGCCGCGCTTCCAGCAAGACGATTTCTCGGGCGGCATTCGCAACGGCGTGTCGCACATCGTGCAGATCGTCGAGAAGCACCAGGTGCTGACGCCGGAGGAACTGGCGGCGTTCAACGAGCCGTCGACGACGATGCCGGTCTACGTCCAGATTCCGTTCTTCGGCCTGTTCATCGCCATTGGTTTCTTCCTGTTCGGCGTTGGTGTCCGCACGAAAACGGTCATCCCGGTTGTGTTTGGGATTTTTTTCGGCGCCCTGGTGCTGTTGCTGTCACTGCTGCTGGCATTCCTGCCGGCGGCGGCGATCCTCGTTCCGTTCGCGGTGGTGATGTTCACGACGGGCAGGCGGTACGGCGGGCGGCCGTCATGGATAGCCTCGCTGCGGCGGGAAGCAGAGAGCGAACCAGGCAGCCCCGTCCGCGGTTGGAAGATGGGCGCGACCGAGAGCTCGAGCTCGTCTGACGATTCCGATTCGAGCTCATCGTCCTCAGACAGCAGTGACTTCGGCGGCGGCTCCTCGGGAGGCGGCGGAGCCTCAGGCAGATGGTAAGACGCTTCGTTCTTTGTTCTTTGTTCTTCGTTATTGGGTGCTCCTATCTTCCCGCGCAGCGTGAGAAGGATCGGACGCAGGAGGTTCTCGAAAGCGTCGACAGCGTTTTGAAAATCCATTTCTCGTGCGGTGGGCGAGTGCTTGCGAGCGACAGCTTCTGCGTCGAGGTCGTGACGAAGGACGAAGCGAGGCTGCGATTCGATCGCGTCGGCTTCAATTCGTTTGGATCGACGGCGGTCAACGTGTTCGTGTCCGGGGCCGGAGACCTCGTGCCGCGCGTGGCGAGCTGCGACGGTGTGGGCCCGCCGAACTTTCATCGCGACAGCCCGCTTGGGCATCACTTCCACCCGACGCTGATCGATCTGAAGGATGCCGTGTTCCGGTATCGCGAGGTGCTCGAGGAAGTGGAGTTCTGGCCGCAGTGCCCGCAGTATTGGGAAGTGCAGGACAAGCGCGGACAAAACTTCCGCTATTGCGCGCGCCAGGAAGGGGCGAGCGAGGAACCGCCGAAGCCGGCGTGTTCGTAGAGGCGGGTCTTCAGACCCGCCTGCGCTAGTCGTCGGAAAACACGTAATACAACGCCAGTGGCGTGACGATCAGGATCGCCGCGGCGACAATCCCGACCACGGCGCTCATGGCCAGACCGCCGGCAAGCGCGTTGGTGACTTCCGGGCTCGGCAACACTTGCGCTCCGACCGAGCGGATCATGTTCACGACGCCTGGCACCATCGGCCAGACCGCAGTGAGCGCTGCCAGGAACACACCGAGCACAATCGCTCCGGTGATCGCGTGCATCCAGGTCATCGGGCGCGCGGCGGCATGCGTCGATTCGAGGCGGGCGCGCACGGCGGCGCGCCACCAGATTTGTCCGGCCGCCGGCACCATCACATCGATACGCGCGTGATCGACGTCCTCGTGCAGCAGGATCGAGACCTGTGCGACTTCGCGGCAGGTGACACACGTTGATGCATGAGCGACGAGTGATTCATCGCAGCGATCGGGCCAGCGTCCGCCAAGGACGGCGTTGACGACGTCCTGTTCGTGCGGGCAGTCGTAGGCGCTCACGATCGTTCTCCTGTCCTGAGCAAAGCGACGAGACGCTGGCGGGCGCGGTGCAGCATCGCTTTCATGCTCGCCGTCTTCACGCCGATCGCCGACGCGATCTCTTCGTGCGACCAGCCTTGCGCATACGCGAGCCACAGCATGCTGCGCTCGCGCGGCTTCAGCCGTTGCATCGCGCGGTGGAGATCGAGCCGGCGGGCGGCGCGCTCGGCGGCTTGCGCCGCGGCGGCCACATCAGGCACTTCGGCGATCGCCGCCCCCGGCACTTCCATGAACGGCTTGCGGCGATGGTCGTGGACCAGGTTCGTCGCGATCCGGAACAGGTAGTTGCGACGATGGTCGTCGCTGTCGAAGGCGCGGTTGGCGCGCAGGAACCGGTAGTAGGTTTCCTGCAGCAGATCGTCCGCGAGGCGATCGTCGCCGGTCATCCGCGCCAGGTAGACCCGCACCGGCCGCGCCGTCAATTCGTAGAAGGCGCGGAAGGCTTCCTCGGTCATCTGGAACGTCCGTTCGGCTTCGTCGAAAGCGCCGAGGCGTTCCATGTCGGTCAGCGTGAACTCACGCATTGGTGGACTGCGATTCTGGAGCGGCTTTCGCCGGGAACAGGCCGAGCCGCGAGGAGACCATGAACGCCATCAGCGACGCGAGCACGAACCCGATGCCGAGTGACAGCACCACCACACCGACGACGATGATGGCGTCGTGGGCGTCGTCTTTGACGAAGTTGCCGGCGTAGCGGAAGCCGATGCCGAGGACCGTGAGCACGACGCCCGCCATCAGCGACCAGATGATCGAGCCGACCGGCGCCGAGAACGATGGCCCCTCGACCTCGGGCCGCACCGGCGCCGCCTCGAGGAACCGCCGGCCGGACGGGCTCTGCATGTAGGCCAGCAGCTCCTCGTTACTGGTCATGCGATCCATCAGCTTGGTATGGACCTCGGCCTGGACCTGTGAGGCCTTGAGCCAGCGCCGGTGCTGGATGAACGCGCGCACCAGCCAGATGATGATCGTTGCGAACAGGATCAGGATGAAGCCGACGCCGAGCCCGCCGAGCAGCACGCCGAGTGCCTCGAAGCTCGGGTCGAGCCGCCGCGGGTTTTGCCACGACGCGAAGCCCTCGAAATAGAACTCGACGTTGCGCGCGATTTCCGGGTGCTGTCCGAGGAAGGCGACGAGATCCGGATACGGCGCCATGTAATCGGCGCGCGACATCAGGCTCGGATCGCGCCGCAGGATTTCGGCGACCGAGTTTGGGTACTTCTGCAGGATCCGCTGCAGGTCTTCGCGCGTGTCGTCGGCGGTCGGCGGCCTGACGGCCACCTGCTCGTTGCGATCCGGCACCGTCTGGGCCGCGGCCGGCTGGCAAAAGCCGACGAGGGCCACCAGCGCCAGCAAAAGGACTCGTTTCTTCATGACCATTAATACGGGCCGCGGAGGAAAAGGTTATCCCCGGGCCGCAGACACCAGGGCCACAGAAGGCGCAGAAGGCTCAGAGTGTTAACCTTCCTAGGTGGCTCCTGAGCGGAAACGTCATGTGTCGATGATTCGGTCCTACACATGGGCCGATTTCCTCACGATCGGCAATGCTTCGTGCGGAACGATCTCTATATTCCTTTGTCTCGACTACCTGGCCACGGGAAGACCGCGCTTTCTGTGGGCGGCGTTCATCCTGCTGCCCACGGCGCTCGTCTTCGACGTTCTCGATGGCTACGTCGCTCGCCTCGACAAGAAGCGCCAGTCGGTCCTCGGCGCCGACCTCGATTCGCTCGCGGACGTGATCTCGTTCGGCGTCGCGCCGGCCGTGCTCGGATTCACACTCGGGATGCGCGGCGGGTGGGACATGCTGATCCTCACGTACTTCGTGGTGTGCGGCGTCAGCCGTCTCGCGCGCTTCAACGTGACGGCATCGGCGCTGGCCGATGAGACGACGGGGAAGGTGAAGTACTTCGAGGGCACGCCGATCCCGACCAGCGTCCTGATCGTGATCATGCTCGGCGTCGCGCAGTATCTCGGTCGCGTCGACAATGATCTGTGGTTTGGATCGATGCGGATCGGCTTTGCGCTGCTGCATCCGCTCACGTTGATCTACGCGCTTAGCGGCAGCGCCATGATCAGCGCGACATTGCGAATACCAAAGCCTTAACACGAAGACACGAAGACACGAAGACACACGAAGAATGGACACCGGCAAGCACCGGTTGGTTGAGGCCGGCCTCCGGCCGGCCGTCGGTTCGCAAATGACCGCGAAAAATGAGTCCGTCCGATGCATGCGTGACTCATTTTGTCGCGGTCATTCGCGAACCTCTGGCGCGAAGCGCCCACAACCAACCGGCGGCTTCGTGTCCTTCGTGTGCTTCGCGTCCTTCGTGTTTGCATTCTGCGTTTCCTGCAACCGATCTCCGGCGGCGCCGACGCCGTCTGCACCGAGTGGGCCCGCGATTCGCGTGTTGATGCTCACCGCGACCGCTGGATTCCGTCACGACTCGATCCCCACCGCGCGCGACGTTTTGACCTCGCTCGGGCCTGCGAACGGCTTCACGATCACCGCCACCGAAGATCTCTCGACATTCAGCACCTCGAACCTTGCGAACTTCGACGTCGTCATGTTCGCGATGACGAGCGGCGAGCTGGCGTTTACGACGGACCAGCAGAACGCGCTGCTCGCGTTCGTGAATGGCGGCAAGGGATTCATCGGCACCCACAGCGCCACCGACACGCTGTATGGATGGCCGGACTACGGGCGATTGGTCGGCGCCTACTTCAACGATCATCCGTGGACGCAGCAGGGGAGGGTGATCGTCGAGGATGCCGCGCATCCGGCATCCGGGGTGCGGGATGCGTTCACTCTGGAAGAGGAGTTCTACACGTTTCGCGAGAATCCGCGGAGCCGCGTGCAGGTGTTGATGCGGCTCGACGCGGCGTCGGTCGGCGCAACGGGCGACTATCCGCTCGTCTGGACGCAGCCGTTCGGGAGCGGCCGTTCCTACTACAATGCGCTCGGCCACTTCCCGGCAACGTGGAGGGACGCCAGGTTCCAAGCGCAAATCGTCGCTGCGATCAAATGGACAGGAGGAAGGTGATGAGGAAGAGTCTTTTTGCGGTGGCCGTCGTCCTTGCGTGCTCGGCCACTGCGGCCTTTGCCGATCAAACGTGCAAGCCCGTCGTTGGCCACTTCGAAGCGCACGTGGTGCCGCCGCCCGAGTGCACGGCGCCGTTTTGCTCGGCGGGCCGGGTGTGGGGTGGTATTCAAGGGACCTACAGCTTTGCGATGACGACGATTCAACCGTCGTTCGCGGTGCCGTCGATCTTCTTCTTCACGGGCCAGAGTCAAATCAACGTCAAGAACGACGATCAGTTATTCGGCACCGACACCGGCTCGCTCGATCTCGGGCCCGACGGCGGATTCGCATCGCTCATCACGTTCACCGGCGGCACCGGCGCGATGACCGGCGCCAGCGGGCAGATCAAACTGCGCGGGACGCTCGATCAAGCGGCGGGCACGACGAGCGGCGATTACCTCGGCACGCTGTGCACGCCGTAACTCCAATCTCGTCGATGCTTCAATAGAACCGATCTCGAAATCCGACGCATTGGATGCGTTCATCCCATTCCGTTGTTCGTCAGTGACGAGTCGCGGGATGGGATGAGTTTCTCCCGCCGTGTGATCAACTATCCCGTTAGCACGCCGCCTGTTGCGAGTGTTCGTGCCTCGCCACGCACGAGTGTGACGAACCGTCGCAAACGCGTGATCAAATTCGTAAGTTCGGTACCTCGGTTGCTCTCTTCCTCCGTTGGAGAGCGAGGGCTGTTGGCCTTCGCTGTTGATCACAACAGAGGAGAGTCGAATGAGGAAACTACTGACGGCAGCGTTGTTTGCACTTATCGCCGTCCTGCCCGCCGACGCGCAGATCGCCGGCGGCAGCATCTCGGGCACCGTGACCGACGAGCAGAAAGCCGTGCTCCCGGGCGTGACGGTCACCATTCAGGGTCTGGATCGCACGCAGACCGCCGTGACGGACGAGACCGGCAAGTTCCGGTTCCTCAACCAGCCGCCCGGCCCGTACAGCGTGACGTTCGATCTCGCCGGCTTCGCCGGCATCAAGCACGAGGGCGTGATCGTCGCCGTGGGTCGCGACGCCGACATCTCGGTGACATTGAAGCTCGCCACCGTCGCCGAATCGATCACCGTGACCGGTGAATCGCCGATCGTCGACACCAAGGTCACCGGCACCGCCACCAACTTCACGACCGACGAGCTGACCAAGATCCCGACGTCGCGCGATCCGTTCGCGCTGATGCGCAGCGTGCCGGGCGTGCTCGTGGATCGCGTCAACATCGGCGGCAACGAGACCGGCCAGCAGTCGAACTTCGCGTCGAAGGGCACGCGCCCGCAGGACGCGAGCTGGACGATGGACGGCATCGAGATCACCGACATGGCCGCGACCGGGGCGTCGCCGACCTACTTCAACTTCGACAACTTCGAGGAAATCCAGGTGTCGACCGCGGGCAACGACATCAAGTCGCGCACCGGCGGCATGGGCCTCAACCTCGTCGTCAAGCGCGGCACCAACTCGTTCAGCGGCATGTTCCGCGCCTATTACGACGACGAGAACATGGAAGCGGACAACGTGCCCGATGAACTGGCGGCGACCGGCGTCACGCACGAGACCTCCGATCACAACAAGCAGATCTCGGACTACGGCTTCGACATCGGCGGCCCGATCATCCGCGACAAGGCGTGGTTCTACGGTTCGTATTCGATCCAGGACGTGCGGCTCGTCCGCCGCGCCGGCGCGCTGGTCGATCGCACGCAGCTGAAAAATCCCACGGTGAAGCTGAACTGGCAGGCGACCAAGCAGGACAACGTCAGCTTCCTGTTCTTCGACGGCTTCAAGATCAAGGACGGCCGCAGCCCCGGCGTGTCGGGCATCCTGTTCGACGCGCCGACGGCGACGTTCCACCAGGACAACGCCTACACCGACTTCCCGCTGCACGGCCTCTGGAAGGTGGGCGATGACCACACCTTCGGCACGAACCTGTTCGTGTCGGCGAACTACGGCTACTACAACACCGGCTTCATCCTCGACCCGGTGGGCGGCCTCGACATGCAGGCCGGCCGCAACTTCATCACGGCGACGTCGTACGGCTCGGTCAGCCAGGGTCTCAACGTGCGTCCGCAGAAAGTCTTCAACGTCAACGCGCAATCGTTCAAGTCGATGAAGGGCGCGTCGCACGACGTGAAGTTCGGCGTCGGCTACCGCACCACGGATGCGATCGCGGGCACGCTGTGGCCGGGCAACGGCATCCTCGCGAACGAGCGCGCCAACAACCTGCAGGCGCAGGTGTTCCGCGAGGGCCGCGGCGGCAACCGCGCCAACTACCTGAACTTCTACGTGGGCGACACCATCGCCATGAACCGCGTGACCGTCGATGTGGGCGTGCGGTTCGATCGCCAGGACGGCGAGGCGCTGCCGAGCGAGACGCTGGCCAACCCGGCGTTCCCGTCGGTGGTGCCCGGCATTGTGTTCGCCGGTTACAAGACGCCGTTCACGTGGAACAATTTCTCGCCGCGCGCGGGCGTGACCTACGCGCTTGATACGGACCGCCGCACGGTGGCGCGCGCCAGCTTCAGCCGCTACGCCGGTCAGCTCAATACCGGCACCGTCGGCGTGTTGAACCCGAGCTCGACGGCCGGCTCGGCGTCGTATCGCTGGGTCGACACCAACGGCGATCACTTCGCGCAGGCCAGCGAGGTCAACCTCAACGAGTTCATCACCGCGGCCGGCGGCTTCAACCCGGCGAACCCGACGGCGGTGACCTCGGCGAACATTCTCGATCCGGATCTGAAGGCGCCGCGCACGACCAGCATCGTCGTCGGCTTCGATCGCGAGCTCGTTCCCAACCTCGCGGTGACCGCGAACTACAGCTACACGAAGACCACCGACTTGTTCGGCAACTTCACGGGCACGATCACGCCGCGCAACGGCGTGGGCCGCGGCGACTACACGCCGGGCGCCGGCTTCACGGGCACGCTGCCCGACGGCTCGACGTACAACGTGCCGACGTGGATTCCGAACCCGGCGGCGATTGCCGCGGGCAACAACGGGTTCACGACCACCAACGTGCCCGGCTACTTTACGCAGTACAACGGCATCGAGGTCGGCATCACCAAGCGGCTCTCGAACAAGTGGATGAGCCGCGTCGGCTTCTCGTGGAACAACCCGACGGAGCATTTCGATGACGCCGCCGGGATGTACGACACCAACGGCAACCCGACGCCGACCGTGACCGAGCCGCTCAAGAACGGCGGCCAGTTCGCGCCGCAGAGCGGCGGCAGCGGATCGGGCACGATCTACATCAACGGCAAGTGGCAATTCAACGCGAACGCGATGTACCAGGCGCCGTACGGCATCGAGGTCAGCGCCAACGTGTTCGGCCGCCAGGGCTATCCGTTCCCGATCGTCCGCACCGGCACGGCGGCGGCGCTCGGCGCGGATTCGGGCATCACCGTGCTGCTGTCGCCGGAGATCGACGCGTTCCGTCACCCGAACCTGTGGAACACGGACATCCGCTTCGCGAAGCAGTTCACGTTCGATCGCGCCCGCATCCGCGCGATCTTCGACGTGTTCAACCTGATGAACGCCAACACCGCGCTGGTCCGCGTCAACGACGTGACGTCGCCGACGTTCAACGCGCTGGCCCAGAACCTGAGCCCGCGCATCGCGCGCTTCGGAGTGGTGGTGGGCTTCTAGCGCTGACGCCTGACGAGGACACGGAGGAGTACGGAGGACACGGAGAGCACCGGGAGCACCGTGTTCTCCGTACTTCTCCGTGTCCTCGGAGGCTTTCCAAGGCGCTCCGGTAGAAGGCTCATTGCTTTAGACTGGCGCCATGAAGATCTCTCTTCGGCGTCAGCTTCGTATTCTCCAGGTTTACGCGGCGCTCACCTTCGCAGCTCTGGCCTTTCTTTCCGTAAGCGCCTTTACGCAAACACAACAACGCATCGACGAGCTGACGGTGCAGCGGCTCAACGTCGTCGATGCCAACGGCACGCTGCGGTTCGTCCTGTCGAACAAGGACCGCATGCACCCGGGCGTGATGGACGGCGTCACGATCAACCGGCCGCGTCCGGTCGCCGGCATGCTGTTCTTCAACGACGAAGGCGATGAAGTCGGCGGGCTGACCTATACGGGCACCGACGACAACGGCCGCCGCGCCAATGCCGGATTGATGTTCGATCAGCTCAAACAGGATCAAACCGTCGGCATCAGCTACAACGAAAGCAACGGGCAGCGAACTGCCGGCCTGCAGGTCTGGGACCGTTCCGACCAGCCGCTGAGCGATCTGATCAAGGGTTTGAATGCCGCGAACGCGCTACCGGAAGGTTCGGCGCGCGACGAAGCGGTGAAGGCCGTGCGCGCCAAAGCACAGCCGGGGCCGCGCCGCGTGTTCGTGGGGAAAAACGCCGAGAAGGCCTCGACCGTCTCGCTCGCCGATGCCAACGGCAAGCCGCGCCTGGTCATGACCGTCGGCGCGGACGGCAGCGCGTCGATCGAATTCCTCGACGCCGACGGCAAGGTCATGCAACGCATCCTGCCGCAGCGATAATCCGGCTAAGGCCGGACACCACTATGTCACTACCAAATGATGCGCATATCGGCCAGGTGAGCCTGACCGTTCGCGATTTGCAACGATCGCTGTTGTTCTACCGCGATGTGCTTGGCTTCGTGGACGCCGGTCCGGGCCAATTGTCCCCGCCCGGCGGCCGGATCCTGATCGAGCTGCACGAACGCCCGGACGCGCTTGCGAAGCCACGCCGCAGCTCCGGTTTGTTTCACTTCGCGATCCTCGTCCCATCGCGCGCCGCACTCGGGCGATCGCTGCGGCGGCTCGAGGAGAAGCGCTGGCCGTTGAGCGGCGCGGCCGATCACCTGGTGAGCGAGGCGCTGTATCTCAACGATCCCGACGGCCTCGGCATCGAGATCTATCGCGATCGCCCAAAGGACACGTGGCGAGTGGCGAATGGCGAGCTGGCGATGGCGACCGACCCGCTCGATCTGCAGGCGATCCACGACGAGCCGGGCGCGGAGACGCCGTGGCACGGACTCGAGGCCGGAACGATCATGGGCCACGTGCACTTGCACGTGCCGCACCTCGACACCGCCGAAGCGTTCTACTGCGGGCGGATCGGTTTCGATCCGATCGTGCGCCGGTATCCCGGGGCGCTCTTTGTCTCAGCCGGCGGTTACCACCATCACCTCGGTCTCAATACGTGGGCAGGCGTCGGCGCGCCGCCACCGCCGGAGAATGCGGTGGGTCTGAGATCCTTCACGATTGAATCGACGGCCATTCAGCCGCAGAATATCGATGATGATGCGACACACGTGACCGTGTCGCTTGTTACAGTGTGATTCTTCTACTTCTAATCGCAGCTCTGTTCGTGCATCCGTTCGACTCCGCGGGTCTCGCTTTCAGCGAAACCCGCGTCGCTCAGGATCGGACCTCGCAGTCTAAAGATGCGGAGGTCCGACGTATCGCGATGGAGGGCTGGAGGGCGGCGCGCGCGATTGCGCCGAAGGGCGGCGCCCTCGAGCTGCTCGGCCCCGTCAACGTTCGCCTCAAAGAGCTCGACGAGATCCAGGGCATGGCGGCGCGCTACGCCGAGACCGCGATTCGGGCAGCGGTGTCCGCGGCGCAGGAAGAACGCGACGAAATGGCGCTGCTGCTCGAGCACGCGCGCAGCCTGTCGGATCTCATGGGACTCGGCGGCGGGACGCCCGCCGAATGGCCGCTGCCGATCGACGAGCTCGAAGGCGAGCTGTGGCTCGAAGTCGATCGCTTTCCCGAAGCGCGCGACGCCTACGAGCGCGCCACGAAACTGAAGCCGACACCCAATGCCTGGATCGGCCTCGCTCGCGCCGCGGACAAGCTCGGTGACACGGTCACTGCCTGCCTCGCATATCGATCGGTAGCCACCACGCCAAACCTGCCGCCGACCGTGGAGCTCGAAGTCTCGCTCTATCGCTTGAAGTGCAAATAGCGAAGCGCGAGGTGCTCGCGCCTCTGGTCGAAATCGTCGAGTGACGATGGTAGGCTCAGGCGGTGAAGGTCCGTGAACTCATTGCGATGATTGAAGCGGACGGATGGGTGCAAGTGCGCGTCACCGGAAGCCATCGCCAGTTTCACCATCCGGTTACTATTGCCGGTAATGGCGGAACCGAGGTGCCTGCCGGTACCCAGAATAGTGTTCTGAAGCAGGCGGGCCTCAAGAAGTAGGAGACGGAAATGCGCTATCTCGTGGTTGTTGAGAAAGGACAGACGTCATACGGCGCGTACGTTCCCGACCTTCCGGGGTGTGTTGCGGCGGCCGACACTCGTGATGAAGCATTGGCGCTCATCCGGGAAGCCATCGAACTTCACATCGACGACCTTCGCCAGAGCGGTCAACGGGTTCCGCCGCCATCTTCCACAGGCGAAGTGATCGAGATCCCTGCCGCGTAACATCGAACTGAGCCGACGCCAAGTAGGAGCGAGGCAACCTGAGCGAGAGGGCCATTGTCTTCCTATCCGCGGCCGGGATCCTACTCGGTCTCTTCGTCGTGCTCTTAGTGTTCGGCTAACAAGGCGCCGCCGCCGAAACTCATTCGGTGTGGCGTCGGTCCTCCGGCGGTCACTCTCACCGCGCAGTACTTGAACTCCGGAATCTTCCCGAACGGATCGAGGACCGGGTTGGTCAGCATGTTGGCCGCTGCTTCATAGAAACAGAACGGCACGAACACCGTCGCTCGCGGCGTGCCATCGTCGGCGCGCGCGTAGAGCGAGATCTTGCCGCGCCGCGATTCGATCGTCAGGATGCCGCCCGGCGCGATGTGCATCGCTTCGAGATCGAGCGGGTGCAGCGACGCGACGGGTTCCGGCTCGATGTAATCGAGGTTCGATGCGCGCCGCGTCATCGATCCGGTGTGCCAGTGTTCGAGCTGACGGCCGGTGATGAGCACCATCGGGTAGTCGGCGTCCGGCCGTTCCGCCGCCGTGATGAGATCGGCCGGCACGAACCTGGCCCGTCCAGATTGCGTCGGGAAGCTGTCGCAGAAGACCACGGGGTCGCCGGGATCGCCGACCTGGATGCATGGGTAGGTGACGGATGAATCGCGCTCGAGTCGCTCCCAGGTGATACCGGCGATCGAGTCCATGCAGGTCCGCATCTCGTTGAAGACGTCTCGCGGATGGTCGTAATACCAGTCGACGCCGACGCGGCGCGCCAGCTCGTTGAGAATCCAGAAGTCGGGCCGCGCATCGCCGGGCGGCTCGATCGCTTTGCGCCCGAGCTGCACCATGCGGTCGGTGTTGGTGACGGTGCCGATCTTCTCGGGCCACGCGGTGGCGGGCAGCACGACGTCGGCGAGATACGCCGTTTCCGTGAGAAAGATGTCCTGCACCACGAGGTGATCGAGCGCGGCCAGTGCTTCACGCGCGTGATCGACGTCCGGATCCGACATCGCGGGGTTTTCGCCCATGATGTACATCCCGCGAATCTCGTGCTTCTTCGCGGCGTTCATGATCTCGACGACGGTGAGGCCCGGATCCGGATCGAGCGTGGTGTGCCACAGCTGCTCGAACCGCAGCCGAGCCTCTGGCGTGCCGACCCGCTGATAGTCGGGATAGAACATCGGGATCAACCCGGAATCCGACGCGCCCTGCACGTTGTTCTGCCCGCGCAGCGGATGCAGCCCCGAGCCGGGCTTGCCGATCTGTCCGGTCGAAAGCGCGAGCGCGATCAAACACCGGGCGTTGTCGGTGCCGTGCACGTGCTGCGAGATGCCCATGCCCCAGAAAATGATCGACGCCTTCGAGGTGGCGTAGAGCCGCGCGACCTCGCGGATCGTCTTCGCGTCGATGCCGCAGATCGGCGCCATCCGTTCCGGCGAGAAGGTCTTCACGTTCTCCGCGAGCGCCTCGTACCCTGACGTGCGATCGCGAATGAACGCCTCGTCGACCAGGCCCTCCTCGACGATCACGTGCAGCATCGCGTTGAGGAGCGCCACATCGGTGTCGGCCGTGAACTGCAGGTAATAGGTGGCGTGCCGGGCCAGGTCGCTGCGGCGCGGGTCGGCGAGGATCAGCTTCGCGCCCGACTTCGCGGCATTCTTCATCCACGTTGCGGCGACCGGATGGTTCACGGTGGGATTCGCGCCGATCACGAAGATCACTTCCGCTTGCGCGGCGTCGCGGACCTGGTTGGAGACCGCGCCCGAATTGATGCCTTCCATCAGCGCCGCCACGCTCGACGCGTGGCACAGGCGCGTGCAGTGATCGACGTTGTTCGACCCGAAGCCGGTGCGGACCAGTTTCTGGAAAAGATACGCCTCTTCGTTCGTGCCTTTCGCGGAACCGAAACCGGCGAGCGAGCGCTTGCCATAGGTATCGCGCGTCTCGCGGAGGCCCTTGGCCGCGAAATCGAGCGCTTCTTCCCACGTGACTTCGCGGAAGACCTGGTGCCAGTTGTCGGGATCGACGGTGAAATCCTTGTGCTTGGCGATGCCCGGTTTGCGCATCAGCGGCGTCGTCAGGCGATGCGGATGCTGCACGTAATCGAAGCCGTAACGGCCCTTCACGCACAGCCGGCTCGAATTCGCCGGACCATCCTTGCCTTGCACGTACAGGATCTTGTTGTCCTTCACCTGATACGTCAGCTGGCAGCCGACGCCGCAGTACGGGCACACCGAATCGACCTGTTTGTCGGGAACGATCGTGCCGGCGTCACGCGCCGGCATCAGCGCGCCGGTCGGGCACGCTTGCACGCACTCGCCGCACGCGACGCACGTCGAGTCGCCCATCGGATCGTCGAAGTCGAACACGATCTTCGATTCGTGGGCGCGGAACGCGTAGCCGATGACGTCGTTGACTTGCTCTTCTCGGCAGGCGCGGACGCAGCGCTTGCACTGGATGCACGCGTCGAGGTGCACCGCCATCGCTGGATGCGAAAGGTCCTGGACCGGCTGATGCCGCGGCGCAAAGCGCGGCTTGCCGATCTTCATCTTCTTCGCCCAGAGGTCGAGCTCGGAGTTGAGCGTATAGATCCGCTCAGGCACGTCCGACAGCAGCAGCTCGATCGACATCTTCTGGCTGGTGATCGCCCGCGCGCTGTTGGTCGTGACCTCCATTCCGTCCTTGGGATAACGGCAGCAGGACGGCGCGAGCACCCGCTCGCCTTTGATCTCCACCATGCAGGTGCGGCAGTTGCCGTCGGGCCGCATGCCCTCCATGTAGCAGAGGCGAGGGATCTCGACGCCGTGACGCTCGGCCACTTCGAGGATGCTTTCGTCCGCGGGCGCGACCACGATCTGTCCGTTCAGCGTGAACGATACCGGACTGGTCACGACGGCGGTCAACTTCTGATGCATTACTCGACTTCTCTCGGAAAGTATTTCAACACAGTCAGCATCGGATTGGGCGCTGCCTGTCCCAGGCCGCAGATCGATGCATCCATCATGGCCTGCGACAGCTCCTGCAGGAGCGGACTATCCCACTTCTTCGACTTCATCAGCTCGAGCGCCTTGACGGTGCCGACGCGGCACGGTGTGCACTGGCCGCACGATTCCTCGGCGAAGAACTTCATCACGTTGCGCGCCGCGCCGGCCGCGGAATCATGATTCGACAACACGATGATCGCCGCCGACCCGATGAAGCAGCCGTACTCGTTCAAGGTATCGAAGTCGAGCGGTACGTCGGCCTTCGACGCCGGCAGGATGCCTCCTGATGCGCCGCCAGGCAAATAGCCGTAGAGCTCGTGCCCATCGAGCATGCCGCCGCAGTATTCGTCGATCAGCTCACGCAGCGTGATGCCCGCGGGGGCGAGGTGCACGCCCGGCTTCTTCACGCGGCCGCTGACCGAGAACGAGCGCAGTCCCTTGCGGCCGTGGCGGCCGTGACCCGCGAACCACTGCGGGCCTTTCTCGAGAATCTCGCGCACCCAGTGCAGCGTCTCCATGTTGTGCTCGAGAGTGGGGCGGCCGAACAGGCCGACCTGCGCCACGTACGGCGGGCGCAGGCGCGGCTCGCCGCGCTTGCCTTCGATCGATTCGATCATCGCGGACTCTTCGCCGCAGATGTACGCGCCGGCGCCTCGTCGTAGATGAATCTGCGGTAGGGCATACGGCGGATTCGCCTGCAGCGCCGCGACCTCCCGCTCGAGGATCGCTCGGCAGCCGTGGTACTCGTCGCGCAGGTAGATATAAATAGCCTCGAGGCCCACGGCCCATGCCGCGATCAGAGCGCCTTCGAGAAAGCGATGCGGATCGCGCTCGAGATAGTACCGGTCCTTGAAGGTGCCGGGCTCGCCCTCGTCGATGTTGAGCGCGAGCAGGCGCGGCGCGGGCTCGGCCGCAACCAGTTTCCATTTGCGGCCGGCGGGGAAGCCGGCGCCGCCGAGGCCGCGCAGGCCCGAGTGTTCCATCACCGCAATGACGTCCGCGGGTGTTCTCTTCCCGGCCACGCACGCGGCAGCGAGGGCGTAGCCACCCGACGCTCGGTAGGCGGCGTAATCAACGTGACCGGGAGTGACGGCGCCGCTCGCGGGATGATTCACGCTGTTGGCGTCAACCGCCGCTGTCACCGACGCGGCCGTCGCGTGTGGAATCGGATGCTGTCCGACGACGGCGACGGGCGCGGTGTCGCAGCGTCCGACACATGGCGCGGCCTTCACGCGCACTCGCGCGCCGAGTGTGCCCTGCAGCGTCGCCAGCAATTCGTGCCCGCCCGCCAGCTCACACGAAATCGAATCGCAGACCCGGACGGTGATCGCCGGCGGCAGCGGATCGCCTTCTTTGATCACGTCGAAGTGGTGGTAGAAGGTCGCCACTTCGTAGACCTCGGCCATCGACAGCTTCAATTCATCGGCGAGCGCCACGAGATGACGCGCCTGCAGGCAGCCATGGCGGTCCTGGATCTTGTGCAGGTACTCGATCAGCAAATCAGTGCGGCGAGGCGCATCGCCGAGCAGGGCGCGCACCTCGTTCCGCGCCGCCGGATCGACGCGCCGCCCCTTCGGCGTGGACCGGACGCGGCCACGCTTGGGCTGAGAGGGAACACTCGAGGCCATCAGCGCCATGCTACCATCGGTGTCTCTGGCCCCGCCTCCGGCGGGGCGTTGGAAGTCGGTCACAATGCATGTCGAGTTTTTCGGCGTTTCACGCGACCGTGCCGGCATAGCCGATTTAGAGGTGCAGGCGAATACCCTCGGGACATTACTGGGGACGCTGGCGGCGCGAATGCCCGGACTGGCTGAGCTGATCAACGTCGATCGACTGCATCCGTCCCTGGCCGCCAACCTCAATGGCGACGCCTTCATCACCGATCCGGATACGCCGCTCGCTGAACACGATCGAGTACTGATCGTCTCATCCGACGCCGGAGGCTAACGTGCCGTTTGGTTATCACGGCCGCTACCTTCGCATCGACGTATCGCACGGGAGCGTCGAGCCGGTGCCGCTCCCCGATACCGTTCTGCGTCACTTCATCGGCGGCAGCGGCCTGGGCGCGCGGT
>Ga0207428_10002586_pt1 | contig 18072 bp, 22 predicted proteins | sample RhiMethybrSRZTD1_FD_187600 | JGI IMG/M metagenome (GOLD analysis project Ga0207428, IMG submission 187600) | Populus rhizosphere microbial communities from Tennessee, USA - Rhizosphere MetaG P. TD hybrid SRZTD1 (SPAdes) (version 3) | ecosystem: Host-associated > Plants > Roots > Rhizosphere >...
CCACACGGTTTTCTTGTCGCGTTTCAAGTCGGCGAAGGAATACTCGAAAGGTTCGGTCTTTAAGAGGTAACTCGCCATAGTTTGCCATTGTCGACGAAAAATCGGTCTCAGGCTACATTTCGGTGACGTTGACCGAATTCGGGCCTGAAATCTCAAATCCCGAAATCCGAAATTGCGAATCGGACTACAACGCAGTAATGCAGCCAGTCCAATCTAAGATTTCGGCTTTCGGATTTGAGATGCAGGATTCGTCCAATTTCAATTCTGAATTCGGTCAACGTCACCGAAATGCGCGCCAGGCTCTCCGCACCAATCAGAGGCGTCCCGCCGGCGGTGGTATACTGCGCAGCAACGCCATCTAAGGAGCGGTATCCATGATGAACAATAAGAGAAAGAAAACTTGCGCCCTATTGATCGTCCTTCTGCTTGCCGCTGTGTCGATGATTGTTGGCGCGGCTGACCCGAACAATTCTACGGGCACTGCCGGCCTGATCATGATCGACAAGCGCGGCGGGTTTGTCCGCTTCTTTGATCCAGCGACGTTGAAGGAAGTGAGTACTCTCCAGCTTGAAGCGCCCCCGCACGAACTGGCGATCTCCGCGGATCATAAGACAGCCTACGTTCCCCTATATGGTGACGGCGTCTACGGCAACAATCCCAATCCCGGACACAAGATCGTGGCAATCGATCTGACCACGCGCAAGGTGAGCAAAACCATCGACGTCTCTCCATATCAGGCGCCGCACGGATTACAGGTAGATAATGCGGGAATGCTCTACGCCTCGTGCGATTTGAGCCGCAAATTCGTGGTCATTGATCCGAAGTCGGGCGCGATCCAGGCCGCGATTGACACAGAAGGCACGGGTCACTGGGCTGCGGTGCTGCCGGACGGCACCAAGGCGTATGTAGCCAACAAGAATGACCGAATGTTCGTAAGTGTGATCGACTTGAAGGCGCGCAAGATGGTCGGCCGTATCCCGATGCCCAAGGGGACGCAGGGCATCACCGCGTCACCGGACGGCAAGCGGGTCATCGCCATCGATTTCACCGATCCTCAGTTCTATGTCATTGACACCAGCACCGACAAAATCATCGATACCGTTGTGGTTGAAAAGAACACCATAGGGCCTTTCCGTGCGCGTTATTCACCGGATGGCTCGGTGCTGATCACGGCGAACCACATGAATGCCCTGGCCAATATCTTCGACGCGCGAAACCTGCACGCGCCCCAGAAGACACTGACCGTCGGTCAGCAGGCCTTCGGCATCGCATTCTCCGCTGACGGTAAAACAGCCCTTGTGTCAAACCACGGAGATGGAACGATCTCTGTAATCGATCTGGCAAAGAGCCAGGTGGTCCGAACCTTCGTGGCCGGCACGGGGATCGAGACACTGGCGTATTACTGATTCGAAGCTCACATTTCGGTGTAGTGCGGGTCTTATCCCTACTATGAGAATGCGCTATCTGGGGCTCTTTTTTTCGCTCGCAATAGCGGCTCTTCCCTCTGGCCTGGCACAGGAAGACAAAGGCGAGGCTGCAACCAGGTCAGCCGAGAGTGCTTCTCCGCTCAAAGCCGCCTCTTTAGAAGTGCCCATGGGTGAAGCATCCTGGGCGGTGCGCATGATTCGAACAGGCGGAATCAACGGACGTACCCTCGATATTTCCGTCACTTCGACAGGGGAGTTGAAGTGCATGCCTCCGGAAGGTAGTTGTCCAAAAGGCATTTCCGCGGATAATTTGCGGGCTCTGGGTGCACTCGTCGATCCGAAAGCACTGAGGAACAGCAAGTCATCTTTGACCGACAGGTGTCGAGATTGTTTCGTTACGAGAATTACTGTCGGACAACGGGACGATAAAGGAAAGATCCAAACCTACTTCGCTTACTTCGATGATACTACGGCTGCGAAAGCGCCTTTTCAGTTGGTGCGTATCGCCACCAGCATGGCGGACCTGGGAAAATAGCCGTCGAATTCTTATTGCACTCCCGCCAGGGCCAGCAGCGTCGTCATTACCAGATTGATTCCGCGCACGCTGTTGGTCTTCTCCACATTGATCCACTCGTCGAGTGCGTGCGCCCTGCCGCCACTTCCGCCGGAATCCACGGTGATGGCGGGAACGCCGAGGCTGATCGGAAGATTGGAGTCTGTGCTGCCAACGCTGTAGGTTGGAGAAAATCCGAACTTGTTCACGGCGGCGGCCGCCAGTTTGACGATCGGAGAATCCACGGCGGTGATTCCTGAGGGACGTTCGCCGATAACTTTTGCTTCCACGGAGATCTTCCCCTGGTTTGTGGATCGAGCGCGATTCTCATCATCTGCCGCGGAATTCATCTGTTTGATGAATTCGTCAGCCAGCTTATGGAGTTGCTGCGGGGATTCAGACCGGAGATCCACGTCCATCCAGACCTCGTTCGGTATGGAGTTTACGGAAGTGCCTCCACCGACCACACCAACGTTGTAAGTCGTGCGTGGAGTCGCAGGCACGGATATCTTCGAAAGCCGATCGATGGCTTTTGCCATCGCGTAGGTAGGATTCACGAGCCCAAAGGCTCCATAACTGTGGCCGCCCGGTCCTCGAAACACCACATGATAGCGGCGGCTGCCGAGCGCTCCATTAACGATGTCGCTTCCGCTCCCGGCTCCGTCAACAGAGATAAACATGCGGATGCGATCCTTGTATCGGCCCTTCTGGAAGAGATACCTCATCCCGCGCAAGTCGCCGGGGCCTTCCTCTCCAACGTCGCCGATGAAAAGAATATCGCCGGCAGTTTGAACCTTTGCTTCATCGAGAGCGCGGATGATCGACAGCAGGACAGCGAGACTGCGGGAGTTGTCGCCGACTCCGGGGCCCAATAAACGATTCCCCTCACGCTTTACTCGTACGTCTGTTCCTTCCGGAAAGACGGTGTCGAGATGCGCGGCTATGGCGACAAGTGGTCCGGATCCTGTGCCCTTGCGCAGACCAAGGACATTGCCCTCAGGATCGATTTCGACGCCTTGAAGGCCGCTCTCCCTGAGCATCTGCGCGAAGAGCTTTGCCCGCTCGCTTTCCTTGAATGGTGGCGCCGCAACTTCATTAATCGCTATGATTTCTCGAATTACCCGGTCATGATCGGAATCCACAAATTGCTGCGCGTTCCTAACCGCGGAATGGTTTGAAATCCTATCGACGACGCTCTGGGCATCCTGAGCCCACGCAGCCGCGGCGGTCATGATCCAGCAGGCGATTGTCAGGCTACTTGCGATCTTCATAGACGACTTTGCCACTGACAATTGTACCAACAGCCTTCCCTTTCATGTCCCAACCATGAAAGGGGGAATTCCTGCTCTTTGATTTGGATTGGTTGACATCAAATTTCCATTGCCGCCCCAGGTCCAGAATCGTCAGGTGTGCCTCGCTACCCTCAAAGATACCCCAAGGCCTCACCCGCATGATCTTCTGCGGATTCAGCGAAAGCATTTCGATCAGTCTCGGCAAAGGCAGTTTCAGTTGGGTGAGGGTCAGGCCGACCGCGGTCTCCAGCCCGGTAATTCCGAAAGGCGCTTTATCGAATTCCAGCATCTTCAAATTGATGTGGTGAGGGGCGTGATCGCTCGCGATGGCGTCAATGGTACCGTCTTGAATGCCCTCCCTGAGCGCGTTGACATCGTCCTGAGAACGAAGCGGTGGATTCATCTTTGCATTCGTGTCGTATTCGGAAACCGCGACGTCCGTCAGCGTGAAGTGATGCGGCGTCACTTCGGCCGAAATTCTCATGCCCTGTGCCTTGGCGGCGCGTACCATTTCCACTGCTCGACGCGTACTCAGGTGAGCCACGTGGTATTTCCCGCCCGTGACCTCCGCGAGAATAAGATCGCGCGATACCATCGTATCTTCCGCGGCAGCAGGAATACCTTTCAGACCGAGTCTTGCCGATGTGGCGCCCTCGTGCATGACTCCACCCTGCGAAAGATTGAGATCCTCACAGTGCTGAATGACAGGCAGATCGAAGAGTTGCGCGTATTCGAGAGCGCGCCGGAACAGCCGTCCATCCATGACGGGTTTTCCGTCGTCGGAAATACCGATAATGCCGGCCTCAACCATCTCACCGATTTCGGCCAGGGTTTCGCCCTTCTGCTTTTTCGTTATGGCGCCAATCGGGAACACCAACGCGGGCGAGGATCGGCGCGCTTCGGAAATAATGTATGAAGTGATCGACGGGTTGTCGTTGGACGGTTTGGTGTTTGGCATCGCCGCAACGGCTACAAAACCTCCGGCCACTGCTGCCGCTCCACCTGTGGCGATCGTTTCCGCTTCTTCAGTCCCAGGCTCGCGAAGATGTACATGAATATCGAAGAAGCCCGGCGCGACGATCAGTCCGTTCGCGTCTAGCTGTGGGAAGTCCGCATTGGCGAGTTTGCCGATGGAGCGAATCTTTCCGTCCACGATCAGGACATCTGTAACCGAATCCAACTTGCGCGCAGGATCAACCACGCGGCCGTTTTTGACGAGCAGGTTCACGAACTCTGACCTCCCAGCATCAGAAAGAGAATCGCCATGCGTACGGCGACGCCGGCAGCAACCTGGTCGAGGATGACAGAGTACGGGCCGTCAGCCACATCGGTTGCTATCTCAACACCACGATTTATCGGTCCGGGATGCATGATGATCGCATCCGGTTTCGCCAGTTCGACTTTGGTGCGCGTCAGACCGTAGTAGCGGAAGTACTCCCTTATGGATGGGAAGAACGATTCATCCATCCGCTCGAATTGGACACGAAGCATCATGATGACGTCCGCTCTGTTCAGGGCTTCTTCCATGGAATGTGTCTGATGGAGAAACTCCCTGTTCGTTGTTACCAAATCGTTTCCACCCAGGGGCATCAGGGTTGGCGCAGAACACAGCCACACGTGCGACCCGCATTTCGTCAGCAGATGGGCGTTGGATCTTGCAACGCGGCTGTGGGTGATGTCTCCGACTATCGCGACCTTAAGCCCGTCCAGCTTGCCCTTGCGCTGGCGAATCGTCAGGGCGTCAAGCAGAGCCTGAGTGGGATGTTCGTGAGCGCCATCCCCGGCATTCACCACCCGCGCCTTTGTCATTCGGGCGATTGTGTGTGGCGCACCTGATGAACTGTGCCGGATAACGACACAGTCTGCGGCCATTGCATCGAGAGTCCTTGCGGTATCGATGAGCGTTTCGCCCTTGGAGACGCTGCTTGTGGAGGAGGTGACGTTGATGACATCCGCCGACAGCCGCTTTCCTGCGATCTCGAAGGAAGTTCGAGTGCGGGTCGAAGCTTCGAAAAAAAGATTGATAATGGTCTTTCCGCGTAACGTGGGAACTTTTTTGATTGGACGGGTCGAAATTTCCTGCAGGGTCTCGGCGGTGTCCAGAATCTCCAGGATCTCTTCGCGGTCAAGGTCCTGGATTCCGAGCAGATCTTTTCGTTTCACGTCTTTTCCATCACATAGATCGCGTCTTCGCCATCTATCTCGGCCAACCGGACTTCAACGACTTCATGATCCTTCGTGTCGATCTTCTTTCCGATGAAGTTTGCTTTGATCGGCAATTCACGGTGTCCTCGATCCACAAACACGGCGAGCTGGATTGTCCGCATCCTTCCAAAGTCGATCAATGCCCTGAGAGCAGAGCCAATCGTTCGTCCGGTATAGAGAACATCGTCGACGAGGATGACGTCCTTGTCATCGATGTCCGAGGGTATTTCGGTCCGTCGAACCACGGGCTGCGTCGCAACTTTGGTCAGGTCGTCCCGATAAAGATTGATGTCGAGCATCCCCATTTGAGGTGGTTGCCCAGTCCTGTCGCCGATGTGCTTCGCCATCCGCTGGGCCATCGGGATGCCCCTGCGCTGAATGCCCAACAGCACGACGTGGCGCCCTGCATTCGCCGACACAATCTGTTCGGCCAGATGTTCCAGCGTGCCACGCACTTCACCCGCCGTCATGAGTTGATAGCTCAGCTTCAGTGTCATGGTCGCCGAGATTATATGCTAAATTCCGTTAGCCCTATGAGCCAGGCCCCCGATCTAACGGCGGAATTCGCCGGGATTCGTCTAAAAAACCCTGTCATTGCAGCCAGTGGCACCTTCGGTTATGGCGAAGAATTCAAAAGGTTTGTAGATCTAAACCGTATCGGGGCGGTCGTTGTAAAGGGGACTTCGGCAAGAGCAATGGCAGGGAACCAGCCGCCGCGCCTTTTTCCGACGGCTTCGGGAATGATTAACTCCATCGGTCTCGAGAATGTCGGTGTCGACGCCTTTGTCCGCGACAAGATGCCGGCCCTGCGAGAGGTCGGCTGCAGCGTCTTCGTGAATGTGTTTGGATTTGCCGAAGAGGAATACGCGGAGGTTATCGACAAACTGAACGAATGCGAGGGAATCACGGCTTATGAGCTGAACATCTCCTGCCCGAATACAAAACACGGCGGCATGACGTTTGGCACCAACGCCCAGCTCACCCATAGCCTAACCAAAATGCTCAAGGCACGATCAAAACGTCCGCTGATCGTGAAAATGTCGCCAAACGTGACGGACATCGCGGAATTGGCCCGCGCTGCTGAGGATGCCGGAGCCGATGCGCTGACAGTCGCGAATACTTATCTCGCCATGGCTATCGACACGGACACTTTCATGCCGCGGATCCACACCGTTACTGGAGGACTGTCAGGACCCGCAATCAAGCCCATCACCCTTCGATTGGTCTATCAATGCGTTCGCGCAGTTAGGATTCCGGTGATCGGGCTGGGTGGAATTTTCAGTGCGGAGGACGCGGTGGAGTACCTTCTGGCAGGAGCCTGCGCGGTTCAGATAGGGACGGCGAATTTTCAGGATCCTCGAGCACCGGTGCGCATCCTTGACGGACTCGAGAGGTTTATGGCGAAGCGCAAAATGGCATCGTTGAAAGACGTTATAGGAAAGATGAAATCATGAACGAGAAGATCTGTCTCGCTCTCGACGTCAGCTCACGCAAAGAGGCGATGGATCTCGTGCGTCCGCTGCGCGATTTGACGGGTATGTTCAAAGTCGGCATGCAGCTCTTCACGGCTGAAGGACCTTCGCTGATTCGCGAGATCATCGGTGTCGGAGGAAAGGTTTTCCTTGATCTGAAGTTTCACGACATTCCAAACACCGTAAAGAGTGCTGCAGTCGAGGCGGCAAGGCTTGGCGTCTCGATGATGACGATTCACACCGCCGGGGGGACCGGGATGATGCAAGCCGTTGCCAGGGACCTGCACGAGAAGTTCGGCACAGCCAAACCCCTGGTTGTTGGTGTGACCGTGTTGACCAGTCTGGACGACAAGGCGCTTGGAGACATGGGGATAGCTTCGGGTATGGATGCGCAGGTCGTGCGAATGGCGAAGCTCGCTGAGAGCAGCGGACTGGATGGAGTCGTTTGCTCGCCGCGAGAGATTCAAATGATTCGAGATGCGCTGAGACCGGATTTCAGGATCGTGACTCCCGGCATTCGGATGTCCGGTCAGTCCGTGGACGACCAGCAGCGAACGGCAACTCCCCGGGAAGCCATTACCGCAGGCGCCGATTACATCGTGGTTGGACGAGCGGTAACGCATGCGCCCGACCCGCGAAGCGCACTGGAGACCCTGCTTCAGGGGCTTTGATGCGTTAGCCCACACGACGGGATGATGGAAAATCGACTCCTTGTGGGGACTCAGGGCGAATTCAAACTGGCGCGATATCCGGCGCAGATGGCAGGCGCCAAAGAAACGCTTCGGGCATGGGATGCTGCCGACGAATTTCTCCTTCGACATTTGGCGGCCCGTACCGCGGGCCAGATCCTGATCGTGAACGACAGCTGGGGAGCACTGTCAACGGCGCTGGCTAAATACCATCCGTGGATGCTTTCAGATTCCTACCTCTCGCATGCTGCAACGCGACAAAACCTGGTACGAAATACCTTCGATGCTTCCGCGGTGCGGCTGCTGACGAACTTCGACCCTCTGCCGGGGGCGATCGACCTCGTGGTCATGAAAATTCCCAAGAGCCTGGCCTTGCTCGAAGATCAACTCCACCGCATCGCATCCCACATTCACGAAAAAACAATTTTCATTGCTGGGGCGATGGCCAAACACATCCATACGTCAACACTCGAGCTCCTTGCAAACCTCGTTGGGCCGACAAAGACATCGCTTGCCGAAAGAAAGGCCCGGCTTATTTTCTGTGAACCCGATGGCGCTCTTGCCCGCACACCCAATCCCTGGCCAAAGACCTATTCTATTGGCGCTAACAGTGTCGTCAGTCACGCAGGTGTTTTCTCCCCGTCACGTCTGGATAGCGGCACTTCCTTCCTGCTCGGCCATTTGACGCTGCCCTCGGGGCCGCTAAAGGTCATTGATCTGGGTTGCGGCAACGGAGTTCTCGGGATGAAGATCGCTATTGGCAACGCCGAAGCGGAGGTCATCTTCATCGATGAGTCGTACAGGGCAGTCGCTTCGGCCGAGGCTACATTTCGGGCAAACCTCGCTCCCGAACGAACAGCTCAATTCCTGGTCGGGAACGGAGTGTTCGACCTCGCCAGTGGAGTTCCTCCGCCGAAGGGCACCATCGACCGGGTCCTCAACAATCCGCCGTTCCATGAAGACCACGCGATCGGCGATGCGACGGCGTGGCGGATGTTTAGCGAATCTCGTGATGTGTTGAAGCGAGGCGGTGAGCTTTGGGTGGTGGGCAATCGTCACCTTGCCTATCACGCTAAACTGAAGCGGCTGTTTGGCAACTGTGACCTTGTCGCGAGTAACACCAGGTTCGTTGTCTTACGAGCGAAGCGAACCTGAATTGCACCGCGGAGCGGTGCGAAACTACCCCGGCTGAAACAGTCGGATTGCGGCGATTCCTGCGGCCCCAGCTCTCAGGACGCCCTCGGTGTTCTCCCGAGTTATCCCGCCAATCGCAAGCACGGGGATACGCACGGACCCCGTGACCTGTCGCAGGGTATCCAGTCCGACCGGCGTTTTTCCTGGGGTTTCGAAGATTGGGCCAAAGATAACGAAGTCCGCGCCATCACGTTCTGCTTGCACCGTTTCGTCGAGTGTGTGGGTCGAACATCCCAGCAAGCGGACAAACGGACGAACTCGGCCTGCCGGCAATCCATTTCCGGGCAAATGAACTCCATCGATGTTCGCAGCAAGCGCGATATCCAGCCTGTCGTTAACGAGGACTTTTGTTTTTGTTCCGGCAGCAGCATCTCGAACCTGACATACGAGTTCGTACAGGGCTCGAGCTTCGAGATCCTTTTCCCGGACCTGGATCATATCCACTGCGTTTCGGACCGCGGCGTTCACGTGGGACAAGAGATCCCCGTGAGTCCGGTCCGTAACGTAGCAGCGGATCATTCCAATGTCCGCGTGGGGGCTCTCAGGGATCGAAGGAAGTTCCGGAGTTCAGAAAGGCCGATCAGGATGTCGATCCCGCCCAGGGCGGTAACCCCCGCACGGGAAAAGGTGTGCAGTACGACCGGCCGGAAGGCAGGGACATAGTTCAGGAAGTAGTTACCCTCCCAGAGTTCCGACCACGGAATGATCACGAGGAACAAACCGATTTCGAAGCAGAAGAAGATCGAAGCAATCGAGAGAAGCCTGCCCATTTACTGCCCGGCTGTCTTGGCTTCTTTCCCTTCTTTGACTTCACGGATACGGGCAGCTTTACCACGCAGATCGCGAATGTAATACAGCTTCGCCCGCCGGACTCGCCCGGATCGAACCAGTTCAACCTTGTCGATCGTGCGGGAGTGCATGGGAAAGATGCGCTCGACGCCATGACCGAAGGAGATCTTGCGTACCGTGAAGGTTGTCCGGTTGCCGCCGTGTTTAATACCGATGCAAACACCTTCGAAGACCTGGATGCGTTCCTTGTCGCCTTCCTTGATCTTCACGTGGACTTTCACGGTGTCGCCGGGCTTGAAGACCGGGATATCCGTCCTCAATTGCTGCTTTTCGACCATGTCGAGCACGTTCATAACTGCCTCACTTTAGTAAATCCGGTCTGTTTCTTGCCGTCTTCAGTCGAGCGGCTTCCTCGCGCCATCTTCGAACAGCCTCATGATCGCCTGAGATCAGGACGTCCGGCACCGGCCAGCCTCGAAACTCTGCGGGCCGCGTGTAGTGCGGATGCTCGACCATCGGTTCCAGCGCTGCAGGATCTGAGAACGAATCCCGCAGGACCGATTCTTCCTTTCCGACAACCCCTGGAATGTAACGCGCCACCGTATCGACGATGACAACGGCGCCAATTTCACCGCCGGACAGAACGAAATCTCCTATGGAGAATTCGGCTGTCGCCAGATGCTCTACAACCCTTTCATCGATCCCTTCGTAACGGCCACAGATCAGGATTACCTGTCTCGCTTGCGAAAGCCGAAACGCCTCGCTTTGTGTGAATCGCCGACCGGAGGCGCTAAGCGCCACAACTTCGGCCCCTTCATTCCCGCGAATCGACTCGACTGCCTGAAACAGCGGTTCGGGCTTGAGCACCATTCCCTCACCGCCACCAAAGGGTCGATCATCCACCGTATGGTGACGATCCGACGTAAAACTTCTCAGATCGTGGACCCGCGTTTCCAGGAGTCCCTTTTCGCGGCCACGCCGGATAACTCCATAATCGAAAGGTCCGCGAAAAAACTCCGGAAAAATCGTGATCACATCGAAATAGATCACTTGTTCAGATCCAGGAGTCCTTCGGGCAGCTCCACTTCGATTCGACGCTGTCCGAGATCCACCTTGCGAAGGAAGGACTTGGCAAAGGGAATCAGGATTTCTCCATCCTTGCCGTCCACTTGCAAAATGTGTGTTCCTCCGCTGTCCATGACATCGGTCACGGTTCCCAGCGATTCACCCCTGGCTGTCACAACCGAGCAGCCTTTGAGATGAAACGTATAGAAAGAGCCTTCTTCCACGGAAGGAAGCTCTTCTTCGGATACGCTCAACTCGGCGCCAACCCAGCGTTCCACTTCTGAAATCGAATCGATTCCGCGAAGTTTCAGAATCAGGCGGCCGTGCTGTCTCCGGGAAAATTCAATCTCAAGACACGCTTTAACATCGTTCCGAGTGACTGTTACCGGGCGACCCGGTGTGAAGACTCGGTCATCGTCGAGAATCGGTTCGACCCGCATGGCACCATCGAGACCTTGCGGCTTCGTAATGCGCGCGATTCGAATGAAAGCCGTTTCGCCTGTATTTATCGGAGTGCTACTCCAGAATTTCCAACGTGAAGCGCTTCTTGAGCTTCATGCCGGCTGCGCCAAGAATCGTCCTGATTGAGCGTGCGGTCCTGCCTTGTTTGCCGATCACTTTGCCGAGGTCACTTGGTGCAACCCTGAGCTCAAGTACAGTCGTTTGTTCTCCTTCAATAGCAGTCACAACAACTTCTTCCGGACTGTCAACCAGAGCTTTCGCGATTTGCTCGATGAGCTCCTTCATAGCTGCCTCCATATCCACACCAACAACTTCAGCGGTTGTGAGCCTGAACAAGTATGAGTCCAGAACAGAGGGAGCGAAGAGCCTATCCGTAGACGTTACGTTACTTAACAATCTCCTTTTGCCGGAGAATGCTGCGTACGGTCTCCGAAGGCTCGGCGCCCTTCGACAGCCAGTACTGTGCCCGTTCCGGGTTGATTACGATTTGCGTGGGATTAGCAATCGGGTTGTACTGCCCGAGAATCTCGAGGAAGCGCCCATTGCGCGCCCGCCGCTTCTCGATAACCACAATCCGGTAAAAGGGACGTTTCTTAGACCCGATTCGGGCCAGACGCATAGTGACCAAACAGTTTGCCTCCTTACTCTTAGAGAAACCTGTAGATTATAGTCGGAATCCCGCCGGGGAAGCCAACACTCAAAACGGCATCTTGAGCCCTTTCATCCGTTTCCCGAAAAAGCTGCTCTTCATGGTCTTCATCATTTTTTGGGCCTGGACGTATTGCTTGAGAAGCTGATTCACTTCCTGAACGCTCGTGCCGCTGCCCTTGGCGATCCGTTTGCGCCGGCTCCCATTGATGATCTGGTGGTTCCGGCGTTCTTTGGGCGTCATGGAATCGATGATGGCCTCGGTTCTTACCAGTTCCTTTTCATCGACTTTGGCCTTCTGCATCTCCTTGAAAGGGCCGACGCTGGGAAGCATGCTCAGAATCTGTTCCATACTGCCCAGCTTTTTGATTTGGCGGAGCTGGTCGCGGAAGTCCTCCAGCGTAAAGTTGTCTTTCTTGAGGGTTTCCAGCGCTTGCTTCTGGTCTACGACCTCCTGTGCCTTTTCGATCAGAGAGAGGACGTCGCCCATACCAATGATCCGGGAAGCGAGCCGATCGGGGTGGAAGACTTCCAGTGCATCGTACTTTTCCCCGATACCTACGAACTTTACCGGCTGGCCAGTCACCTGTTTGATCGAAAGAGCCGCGCCGCCCCGGGCGTCCCCGTCCATCTTGGTCAGGATGAACCCGTTGAAACCGAGCTTTTCGTGAAACTGCTGGGCGCTTTTGACCGCGTCCTGGCCGAGCATAGCGTCTGCGACGAAGAGGATTTCGTGCGGTCGGATTTTGTCTTTGATTTCGGTGAGCTCTTTCATGAGCTCTTCATCGATGTGCAACCTTCCTGCAGTATCGATTAGCAGAACGTCGTGGCCGGTGTTTCTCGCTTCCCGCAAGGCGCCCTCGCATAGAGCAAGGGGCTTATCGCCCGCAGCTCCGTCCCAGATCTTGACCTCGATTTCTTTGGCGATGACTTTTAGCTGCTCTCGCGCGGCCGGCCGGTAAACGTCCACAGAGACGAGCATAGGACGGTGGTTGTTTTTCGTTAGCCACTTGGCGAGCTTCCCGGTCGAGGTCGTTTTGCCGGAGCCCTGAAGCCCGACCATCATGACGACTGTGGGTGGCTGCGATGTGAAGTTCAGGCGAACGTTCTCGCCGCCCAGGATCTCAATCAGCTCCGCATGGACGATCTTGACGATCTGCTGCCCCGGGCTCAGGCTCTGCATCACTTCCTGTCCAAGGGACTTCTGTTTCACAGCATCCGTGAACTGCTTCACGACTTTGAAGTTCACGTCGGCTTCGAGCAGGGCGATACGGATTTCCTTCAGGGTTACGTCAAGGTGCTCTTCAGTAATGCGGCCTTCGCCTTTGAGGTTTTTGAAAATGCGCTGCAGTTTCTCGGATAACGTATCGAACATCGTGGCTCCTACTTCCGTTGAATCCTTAGAATACTTCGTGCCTTGCCTGTTTCGCCATCGATGTCGATCACAACCGCATTCAATCGAACATCCTGTGAGGCTGGTTCGAACCGAACAGGCATTTGAGTAAGGAAGCGGTTGATCGCCGCCTCCTTCATCACGCCGATGACAGAATGAAATGGCCCGGTCATCCCCGCGTCTGTTTGGTAGGCGGTACCTCCAGGCAGGATCGTTTCGTCGGCTGTCGGAATGTGCGTGTGGCTGCCGACGACCGCGGACACTCGCCCGTCTAGATACCAGCCCATGGCTACCTTTTCTGACGTGGCCTCGGCATGCATATCCACAAAGATCGCCTTAACCTCCTTCGGTAAGGCCGCCAGCTCGGCATCTGCGACGCGGAAAGGGTCGTCAATCGGCGGCATATAAACACGTCCCTGCAGATTAAGTACTGCCAGCGGTTCCCCTTCTTTCGTCTTCACTACCACAAGACCGTGGCCGGGGTTTCCGGGAGGATAGTTTGCAGGGCGGAGTAATCGTGCCTGTTTGTTGAGGTAAGGCAGAATCTCTTTCTTGTTCCAGATGTGGTTGCCCGACGTCAGCACGTCCACGCCCCAATCGAAGAAGTCGTCGGCCATCTGTGGTGTAACACCATTACCCGGCGCAGCGTTCTCGCAGTTCAGGATTGTCAGGTCAATGGAGTATTGCTGCTGCAGTTCCTTCAGGAGCGTCCTGACAAGAGTACGCCCCGCGGTGGCGACGGTGTCGCCGATATAGAGGATTTTCAAAACTCGACAGACTTTCTAAGCGCGCCGGAAGCGCCGCCGGGATGTTGTGCCCCGCGAAGGCCGTGTGGCCCTCCTATTTGAACCTGCAAAACAGGTGGGCGCCCAGAGAACGCTTTAGGGGATCTTGTTCCCTCGAGAGGGCCAGACCCACGCACCACGTCCGTAAAAGGGCTCCCTATCAAATAAGCATTGGTTCAAAATGTTTGGAACCAACACTAACCTCGCAGGGTTGACATATTCTAAGGAAGCGACGGGCTGCGGTCAACGGCGATAGCCTTCTGCACTTCTTTGTTTTCTCTCTCTGTGTCCTCTGTGTCTCTGTGTTAATCGGTTAACCCGTCAAAAACTCTGGCAAGGCGCCGCCGTTCGGCGCATCATTAAAAGCGGCAAGCCTGACGATCGACCTATCAATCCTGAATAACTCTCACGGAGTGCGTCCTATGAAGATGGAAGTGAATCCCTATCTTAGCTTTAATGGTCAGTGCGAAGCGGCATTCAAGTTTTACCAGGAATGCTTTGGGGCCGCGAGTCCGAGTTTTCACAAATATGGTGGTTCGCCGATGGCGGATCAGGTGCCTGCCGAATGGCACGACAAGGTGATGCACGCGACGTTGATCATCGCCAACACGGCACTTATGGGAGCAGACGCCCCGCCGACGCATTTCACACAACCCGCTGGTTTCGCAGTGTCCCTCTCCATGGATAAACCTGAAGCTGCGGAGCGCATATTCCAGGCGCTGGCGAAGGGCGGAAAGGTTCAGATGCCGATCCAGAAGACATTCTGGGCGGCTCGCTTCGGCATGCTGATCGATCAGTTCGGAATACCCTGGATGGTGAACTGCGGGGAGCCGCAGACGTAGTGTCCTGAGCTAGAATCCAATGATCAGTCGGGGTCAGGAAAACGGGGCCCACTCAATAATCATTAATCACTAATCAATTTTCATTTCTCAACGTGGTTGACCGCTTGTTGAGAAATGAAAATTGATTAGTGATTAATGATTATTGAGTGGGCCCCGTTTTCCTGCGTCAGGAGATCTCTTTCATGCGGTCCAGGACATGGTCCTTGATCCATTTTTCATCCCACCACTCACGGGGATCCACCGGCACTCCCTGCAGGAACATTCCAAAGTGGAGATGATCTCCGCCAGCAAGGCCAGTCTCACCGCTTTTGCCGAGAGCTTCCTTTTTCTTCACGGCTTGTCCGGGTTTCACATCGATCGAACTCATGTGTCCGTATAGAGAAATCAGTCCGGCGCCGTGATCGACGAGTACCGTATTCCCGTAGATACCAAAATACTCGGCGAGAATAACCTTGCCGTCGTTCGACGCTTCAATCGGATAGTGCTTCACTACGGAGAGGTCAAAGCCGACATGGTCTTGCTCGTCGATCTTCTTCCCTTCGTAGATGTAGCTGCGCCGGTCCGCGAAAAATGATTCCACCTGGGAGTTGCTGAGCTGCTGGAACCCGCCCTTCCAGAGAAATTCTCCGGGCGATTTCTTCGATAGCTCTGCAATAGTCGCGTGGTTTTGACGGCGCAGGTTGCTGTTGATGTCCACGAAGACCTTCACGAGTTCACCCGAGTCCTTTATCGAGTTCGTATGAGAAAGAATCTCGGGGATAACTTTGTGAAGGAAGTTGTCATCAATGGCGATGTCACGGCTGCGAAATTTGTGGGGAAAGACTTTCTGCCAGAACCCTGCTTTGGTCTCGTTCCCAGCCTCGTCGCGCGCAATAACCTGAATCGGAGTGTTCTCGGGCAGGTCATACGACAGTGCGTAGACGGCAAAGCGGACCTTTGGGTCGGATTTATTGACGGGAAATCCCGGGAAAAAGTGCGGACCCGCCTGAACTCCTGAGACAGTCGCGTCCTCGGAAACGCGGTATACGACACAGTCTGAACCACCCTGGTTGATGTAATGCTGGTCGGAAAACACCTCCAGGGTGGGGGGCGTCCTGTCGAACTGAAAATTTTGGGCTATCTCCGCGTGATTGCCGCGGAAGAAACGAAGGAGAGCATGATCCACAGCCGTGACGGTCAGCGTTGCGGGACCGTCTTCGACTTTCACCTTCTCTGCCATGAGCTTGCCCAGGTCGTAAGACCGTGATGGCTCCTTGATCAACGTCTCGTCCACCAGGACAACTTCGCCTGCTTTCTGTTTCAGGCGAACCGTGACCTTATCGAGCCCTGATCCGGCATCTGCAACCGTGAGATTCAACGCCGGGTCCTTACCCATGCTTTTGAGTTCGCGGTCAAATTTGACTTCAGGCGGCTGAGCCTCCCAGCGACTGAAAGTCAGCGATACAGCCGCGATGATCGCGATGATCACCACGATCGACAGGAAGCCCAGGCCTGAAATGCGTCGAGACGGCTTCAGGTGGTCATGTCTTCTATAAGATGCCATGGTTATTCCTCGAAATGGCCGAAGCCGATCGAACGGCTCAAGTGCGACGGCTGAGACTGAGGGTCGCTATCGGCTTAGAAGTTGCTCGAGAGCGTGGGTCCATTCGTCGCTTTTTTTGCGAATGATAATGTCGTTTTGCTCCGAATTTCGGCGGGCCTCACGGAGTTCCTGAGCGAGATGCAGGGCAGTGAGGACCGCGATCTTCAACGAGTCCGGCGTGTTGGCCACGGTCGAAATCTCACGCATGCGCTCATCGACGTCGTCCGCGATTCGCCGAATCTCGGCCTCCTGAATCTCGGACTTGAGGACGATCGAGTACTTCTGATCGAAGATCTCAACGTCAATCGTGCGTGGCTTCGGTTTAGCCAATAGGTCCCTCTGTCAACTCGCTCAAATTCTCCAGCAGAATTTCGACCCTATTCTTGACCAACTCGCGCTCCTGCTTCAATCCTTCAATTTCTGCCTCCAGCCTGGAGATCTCTTTCTGGGCGAAAGTAAGCTCTCGCTCGGCGGACTCTTTTTGCTTACGTGTGGTCTTGACAAGGTCGATGGTCCGGATGATGCGGTCTTCCAGTTCAGCGAATTTGTCAGCTGCAGTTACGAGCATCGTTCTACTTCCCTCTACTTCCTCAATTGCGCCCCAAGGCGCTCTTCCAGATTCTTTAAAATTCTAGTATCGAAGCCCTCGACCTCGACGTCGGTTAATGTACGGTCGGCGGACTGATAGACCACCGAAATGGACAGGCTGTACTTCGTCGCCGGGAACGGACCCGATTCCATCCGATCGAACGGTTCGATTCGCACCAACTCGGAAATGCCTGCATCAACAATTGTGCGATGGATAGTGGCATATTGGGTCCCCTTGTCGAAGAGCAGCGAAAAGTCGCGCTTGACCCCTGGATATTTTGGAATCTGCTCGACTCGGCGGTTCTCCGGAGCACCCAGCAGTAACTCGAAATCGATCTCCGCCAGATAAACGCGTTGCCGGAACTTGAAAGGCTCGGCGTACGAAGGATGGAGTTCACCGAACATCGCCAGATGGCCGACGCGAGCGAAACGTCCCGGATGGTAATACTTCGGAATGTTGTCCGTCGTCAGCCTCATGGGAGTATTGAATTCCTTCAGAAGTTCTTCTACATCCCCTTTCAGCGCAAAAAAATCGAACTCCCGGGTAGTCTGATGGACGTTTGCGGGCGTGATGTTGCCGCAAGCGCCCATAAGCAGCGAACGGCGCTCGCCTCCGTTCCAGTAAACCTTGCTCAATTCGTACAGTTGGAGATTCCGTGTGCCGCGATTGATGTTCCACTGCAATGCCGACAGCATTCCAGGTATGAGCGAAGTACGAAGTATCGTGGCCTCTTCGCTCAGGGGATTGCGCAGCCGGACAGGTTCAATGTCAGGATAGAACCGGCGCTCCATCTCCTCATTGCTGAAAGAATAGGTGTAAACCTCGCTGTAGCCGGAGGCGGAAAGGACTTTGCGTACCTGTCGTACCTTCTTTTCCCCCGGCAGCAAAGCTCCGAAATTCCGGGACGCGGGAAGCGTTCCCGGGAACTTATCGAAGCCATAGTGCCGTGCGATTTCCTCCAACAAGTCTTCTTCGCCGGATAGATCCGCGCGAAAAGTCGGAACCTCGACGGTCCACCCCTGGGCTGTTTGTGCGGGCTTGAGTTCCAAACGTTCAAAAATCTGATGGACGATCACGTCTTCGAC
>Ga0207428_10002590_pt1 | contig 18057 bp, 13 predicted proteins | sample RhiMethybrSRZTD1_FD_187600 | JGI IMG/M metagenome (GOLD analysis project Ga0207428, IMG submission 187600) | Populus rhizosphere microbial communities from Tennessee, USA - Rhizosphere MetaG P. TD hybrid SRZTD1 (SPAdes) (version 3) | ecosystem: Host-associated > Plants > Roots > Rhizosphere >...
TAATACGACGTCACATCCTGCGACGTGAACGCGTTGTCCTGGCCGCCGTTCTCCTCGACGAGCCGCGCGAATTGCCTCGCGCCGTGAGTGGGCGTGCCCTTGAACATCAGGTGCTCGAGAAAGTGGGCGATGCCGGTCGCGCCCCGGTGCTCGTCGCGCGAGCCGACGCGATACCAGGTCTGAAACGACACGATCGGACTGCGCGCGTCCTCGAGCAGCAGCACGCGCAGCCCGTTGTCGAGCGTCGCGGCGACGACGCGGTTCTCGGCGGGCGCGCCGGACGGGATGAGCAGCGAGAACAGCAACAGGGCGGGAATCGCAACACGCATCGCCTGATTATACCGCCCAGGCCCAAGCCGGCCGGTGTATGATCCTGCGTGATGCGCGTGCTCGTGCTCATCTTGCTGCTCGCGGTCCCGCACACGGCCGCCGCGCAGCAGGCATGCACCGAGCCGCTGGTGTCGCTGTTCGAGCGCGTCTCGCCGAGCGTCGTGTCGATCCAGGCCACCAAGATCAACAAGGCCAAGCCCCAGCGCAGGTTCGAGACCGTGGTCGGCTCCGGTGTCGTCATCGAGCGCGACGGCCAGGTGCTGACCAACGCGCACGTGATCGACGGCGCCGCCACGCTCGTCGTCATACTCGACTCGGGCGCGCGCACGCCAGCCCGGGTCCTTGGCATGGACACGGTGACCGATCTCGCCCTGCTCCGGATCGAGGCGCCCGCGCCCCTTCCCGTCGCGCGGCTGGGAGATTCCTCCGCGCTCCGCGTGGGCGAGGAAGTCGTCGCGATCGGTAATCCGATGGGCCTCGAGCAGACGATGACTCGCGGCATCGTGAGCGGCCTCAACCGTATCCTGCCGGGCCTGGCCGAGCAGCCGATGATCCAGACCGACGCGCCGATCAACCCCGGGAACTCGGGCGGCCCGCTCGTCGACCGCTGCGGCGCCGTCGTCGGGATCAACACGTTCATCTCCGAAGAGGCCAACTCGATCGGCTTCGCGCTGCCGATCAACGCGGGCAAGGCGATCTTGCGCGATCTGCGAGACAGCGGGCGTGTGATCCGCCCGTGGCTCGGGCTGCAGGGGCGCGAGATCGACTCGCAGATCACCTCACTGCTCCGGATGCCGTTGTCGCCGGGCTACCTGATCGAGGTCGTGTACGACGGCAGTCCGGCGGAGCGCGCGGGTGTCCGCGGCGGCAACCTCTCGGTCGTCGTGCAGGGCGAGGAGTATCTGATCGGCGGCGATGTCCTGACGTCGATCGACAACACGTCGATCAAGACCCATCAGGACTATCTGGCGAAGGTAAAGACTCTCAAGCCGGGTCAGCGCGCTCGGATCACGATCGTCCGCGACGGGCAGCGTCGCGAGCTCTCGCTCACGGTCGCCGAGCGGCCTCGCCTGCCCGCCGACCTCGCCGACTAGGCGGGCGCCTCGGCCGCGTCGCGCTCCAGGAGACGACGCGCGGTCTCGAAGATTCCCCGGAGCATCGGCCGCGTCAGCTTGCCGGTGAACGTGTTCTGCTGGCTCGGGTGGTAGGTCGCGATCAAGGTCACGCCGTCATCGAACCGGGTGATCGCGCCGTGTCCGAACTTCGGGACGGGACGTGCACGGGGCACGCCGAGTGTCAGCCGCCCTCTCAAGTACGCCTGCCAGCCGATTCGACCGAGCCCCACGACCACACGCACCCGGGTCAGCATCCTGAGCTCCGTGACCAGGTATGGCGCGCACCGGGCGAACTCGTCGAGCGTCGGCTTGTTGTCGGGCGGCGCGCACCGCACCGCCGCCGTGATGTACGCGTCGAGGAGCTCGAGACCGTCGCCCCGGCGCTCCGACGTCGGCTGGCTCGCGAAGCCCGCGTGATGGAGGGCGTCGAAGAGCCAGTCGCCGCTCCGGTCGCCGGTGAACATCCGGCCCGTCCGATTGCCCCCGTTCGCCGCGGGTGCCAGCCCCACGAGCAGGAGCCGTGCGCGCGGATCGCCGAAACCGGGCAGCGGCTTGGCCCAGTAGCGCTCGCCCTGATATCGGCGCGGTGGAGCTGCCGCGACCGCCTCGCGGTGCTTCACGAGCCGGGAACAGAGGCGGCAGGCGACGATCCGAGCGTTGAGACTGCTGATCGACCGGGGATTTTGCAAACCGCCCGGATTGTGACACGGTGAAGGCGATGCCGCCATCCGCCGACCGCGCCCAGGCGCCCCGCGTGCCCACGATCATCGTCCACGGCGGCGCCGGCGCCAACCCGGCCGACGCCGGCGAATTCCGACAGGGCGTGCGCGCTGCTGTCCTGGCGGGCTGGCGCCTGCTGGCGGCCGGCGGCTCGGCGCTCGACGCGGTCGAGGCCGCCGTGCGCGCGCTCGAGGACGATCCGCAGTTCAACGCCGGCCGGGGCTCCGTCCTCAACCGTGACGGCGCGATCGAGATGGACGCCTCGATCATGGAGGGCGACCGGCTTCAGTGCGGCGCGGTCGCCGCCCTCGCGGGTGTCGCGAACCCCATCACGGCCGCGCGGCGGGTTCTGGAATCGCGCCGCCACGTCCTGCTAGTCGGCGACGGCGCGCTCGCGTTCGCGCGCGCGGCCGGCATCCCCGAGTGCGACCCCGCGTCGCTCGTCACCGACCGTCAGCGCAAGCGCCACGCCGAGCTCGCGCGTCAGCCGGTGAGCCGCAGCGGTGGCACGGTCGGCGCCGTTGCGCTCGACCGCGCCGGGACCATCGCGGCCGCGACATCGACCGGCGGAACGCCGGGGAAGCTTCCCGGCCGTGTCGGCGACAGCGCGCTGATCGGCGCCGGGACCTACGCCGACAGCTCGCTCGGCGGCGTGTCGTGCACGGGCGACGGCGAGGCGATCGTGCGCGTCGTGCTGGCTCACCGGGCGCTCGCCTATCTCAAAGACGCCGACGATCCCGACTACGCGGCGAAAGTCGCGGTCGATCTGCTGGTCGACGAGGGCGGCGGCCAGGGCGGTCTGATCCTGGTCGACTGGCGCGGGCGCGCGGGCTTCGCGACGTCGACTCGTCTGATGCCGGTCGCCATCATGTCGCCGACGCTCGACGAGCCTCGGGTACCGTTCTGAGCCGTATGCTCGAGCTGGCCGACATCCTCGCCGCGCGCAAGCGGCTCGAAGGCGCGATCTACGCGACGCCCTGCGCGTACTCGAAGACCCTCTCCGAGCTCGCCGGCGTGAGCGTCTACGTGAAGCTCGAGAACCTCCAGATGACCGGCTCGTTCAAGGAGCGCGGCGCCGCCAACCTGCTCCTGCAGCTCGACGCGCGGGAGCGCGCGCGTGGCGTCGCGGCGGCGAGCGCCGGCAATCACGGCCTGGCCGTCGCGTATCACGCCGAGCGCCTGGGCATCGCGGCCGTCATCGTGATGCCGGAGTGGGCGCCCCTGATCAAGGTCACCTCCGCGCGTCGCCACGGCGCCGAGGTGATCCTGGCCGGCGCCAACTACGACGAGGCGTACGGGCGTGCCTGCCAGATCGCGGCCGAGCGCGGCCTCGTGTTCGTGCATCCCTTCGACGACGATCGCGTCGTCGCCGGTCAGGGCACGCTCGGGCTCGAGCTCCTCGAGCAGCGCCCGGAGGTGGAAGCGGTGGTGGTCCCGGTCGGCGGCGGCGGACTCGCCGGCGGCGTCGGGATGGCGATCAAGGCAAGCCGCCCCGACGTGCGCGTGATCGGCGTCCAGGCCGAGGCGCTGGCGGCCATGAAGCAGGCGCTCGCGGCCGGAGCGCGCACGACCCTGCCGCCGGCTTCCACGATCGCCGACGGTATCGCGGTCCGCCAGGTCGGCGAGATCACCTTGGCGCTGGCCGCGCGCTACCTGGACGACGTCGTGACCGTCACCGAAGAAGAGCTCGCCAACGCGATCCTGCTCCTGCTCGAGATCGAGAAGACGGTGGTCGAAGGCGCGGGCGCCGCTCCCCTCGCCGCGCTACTGAATCGCAAGCTCGGCCTCGATGGACGCAACGTCCTCCTCGTGCTCTCCGGCGGCAACATCGACGTCACGATGATCTCGCGGATCATCGACCGCGGGCTCGTCAAGGACGCGCGGCTCGTGCGCTTGAGCGTGATCCTGCGCGACCAGCCCGGGGCGCTGGCGAGACTGGCCGCGCTGGTGGGCGAGGCGCGCGCCAACATCCTGCACATCGAGCACGAGCGGGCATTCTCTCGCGCCGCGATCGGCGAGAGCCGGGTCGAGCTGACTCTCGAGACGTCCGGGCGCGAGCAGATCGAGACCGTGAAGCAGCACCTGCTCGAGGCCGGCTACCGGGTCGAAGAGCGCCGCGGCTGATTCAGACGCGCGCGGCAGTCGAGCCTTCGCCCAATGCCCCGGCGATGACCGCGCGCACTTGCTGAGCGAGCGCGCTGGCGGCTTGCCGCGGCTCCAAGGTGGGATCGGGCTCGAGCGGCGGATGATAGGTGATCGAGATCCGGCCCCGCCGCGGGAAGATTTGCCCGGGTGGCCACGACTCGTGACCGCCGGCGATCGTGACCGGCAGCACCGGCACCTTGAGCGCGGCGGCCAGGCGGAAGGCGCCGAGCTTGAACCGCTCGACCCGGCCGTTGACCGTGCGCTCGCCCTCCGGAAAGATCATCAGCACGTGGCCCGAGCTCAGTAGGCGCATCGCCTCGCGCATCGACGTCGGGTCGGCCGAGTCGATGCTGACGGGAAACGCCCTGAGTCGACGAATCATCCAGCTGAAGACTGGAATGTCGAAGAGACGGTTCCACGCCATGTAGTAGACGCGCCGCCGGACTGGAATCGTGACGAGCGCGGGGTCGGCGTAGGTTTGATGGTTCGGCGTGATGATCAGCGGGCCGCTGGTGGGGATGTTGGCGACGCCCGACAGCTCGAGTCCGAAATACGCGCGGCAGACGCGGCTGAATCCAGGCCGCACGAGGTTGAGCAGCGGGGTCCGCACGGCCCCTAGACTACACAAAAACGGCGGGGCCGGATTCCTCCGGCCCCGCCGGCTGAGGGTGGAACGACGTCAGCTAGTCTTCGTCGGCCGTCTCGAGCTCGTCTTCGCTCGGGACGAACTGGCGCCCGAGGCGCTCGAGCCTGTCCTGGCATCGAACGCACGTCGTGACTTCAGGCAGCGCCTGGAGCCTCGCGGGCGAGATAGGTTCGTCGCACTCGACACACGTTCCGTAATCGCCGTTCTTGAGCCGGTCCAGGGCCGCCGTGAGCCGATTGACCCGAGCCACCAGAAGCTCTCGGGTGGAAAACCCGATCTCGCGGCGCTCGTTCTCCTGGATCGCGTCGACCTCGTCCGCGTACGGCGAGTTGTCGCCGATGGCTCCAGCTAACTGCTCGACCGCCACCGCCCCGCCCATCATGCGGAGTCGGCCCACGGCCGTTCTCAGGTTCTCTTCCAGTCGCTCTCGAATCGTCTCCATGGTCTAGGCCTCCCTGGCACCCTACCCTCTAACTGGGCCAGACACGGGTGCAACCGCTATGCCTGGGATGAGACGAGAAGCGAAAGGGATTGATTCACTAATCATCGCGGGGCTTTGGGGGCCTCGACGGGAGGTCGGTCAGGGCGAGTTGCCCTTTTGGCCTGTCATTTTTGGCGGCAAGATGGGCACATTTTGCCCAGTACCTCGGGCGGGACTCCCGACCTTCCGGAAATTACTGATATGGCGGGAAAATCAGGGCCCCGCACAGGTCTGAAATCACCCTGGGCGGGGCCCCCGGTCGACGAACCGGCTGGCGCTGCCAGCCGGTTAGCTTCTCACGCGCGAGAGCGGCTCGCCTCGATTGCGCCTTCCTCCCAGATGCTGTGCTTGCGCGTCTCCGGCATCACGAAGATGGCGATGAGGAACATCACCGCAGGCACCACGATGGGATAGGCCAGCGCCCAGCCCAGGCTGCCCGTGTTGAGGTATGCCGCGGTCGTGACGATCGGGACGAGGCCGCCGCCCCAGCCGTTACCGATGTGGTACGGCACCGACACGGAGGTATATCGGATGCGGCTCGGGAAGAACTCGGCCAGGAACGCGCCGATCGGCCCGTACGTCATGCCCACATAGTTGACCAGGATCACGACGATCAGAATCGACATGGTGTAGTTGACGTTCGCCGGGTCGGCGTACGTGCCGAGCGCCGTGTACAGCGGATAGTAGGTCAGCGACGCCAGGGCCATACCGCCGAGGATGATCGGCTTGCGACCGACCTTGTCCGAGAGCCAGCCCCAGAAGATCAACGTGGGCGTGGCAATCAACAGCGCGATGCCGACGATATAGCTCGAACTCAGCACGTCGAGCTTCTTGACTGTCTGTAGGAAGTAGAGCGCCCAGAACTGCCCGCTGTACCAGACGCAGCCCTGTCCCAGGACGACCACGCTGGCGATGGCCACGTACTTGAAGTTGCTGCTCAGAAACGCCTCGCGCCAAGGATTGGTGGTAGTGCGGCCCCGCGCCTTCATGTCCTGGAAGATCGGCGTCTCACCAAGCGAGAGCCGGATCCAGATCGCGATCGCGACCAGGAGGAGCGAGATGATGAACGGAAGTCGCCAGCCCCAGTCGTTGAACGCCTCGACGCCGAGATAGGTCCGGATTCCGATGATGGTCGCGAGCGAGACGACGATGCCGAGCGTCGGCGAGGTCTGTAGCCAGCCGGTGTAGTAGCCACGATGCTCGTCCTCGATGTGCTCGGCGACGTAGGTGATGGCGCCGCCGTACTCCCCGCCCAGGCACAGGCCCTGGATGAGTCGCAGCAGGAAGAGAATGAAGGCCGCGGCGAGACCGATCGCCTGATACGTCGGAACGAAGCCGATGAGGGCGGTCGCGATGCCCATTCCGCTCAAGGTGACGATGAAGGTGTACTTCCGGCCCACCTTGTCACCAAGCCACCCGAACACGAAGGCTCCCAGCGGCCGGATGAGGAAGCCGACCGAGAAGATCGCCACCGTGCTGAGGAACGCGGCGACCGGGTGGCCCTTCTCGAAGAACTTCACCGCCAGGATGGAGGCCAGGCTGCCGAAGATGTAGAAGTCGTACCACTCGATGATGTTGCCGACGGATGCGGCGACGACGACTCGCCGCAGCTCGCTGAGGGGAACTTTAGCCGCCCGCATAGGCCTCCTTTATTGTCAACGGTTCGGGTCGTTCATTGGCGCCTATCATACCGAAAGTGCCCGCCATTCAAGCAATTTGCTCGGCATCCGGGCGTCTAACCCTCCTGCTCCTCGTACTTGGTCTTGAGCTGCGCCACCACCGTCGGGTCCGCCAGGGTCGTGGTGTCACCGAGCGCTCGGCCTTCGGCGATATCCCGGAGCAGGCGGCGCATGATCTTGCCGCTCCGGGTCTTCGGCAGCTCAGCCGAGAAGATGATGTCGTCCGGACGCGCGAGCGCCCCGATCTTCTTCGCGACGTGGGCCTTGAGCTCGTCCATCAGCTGCGGCGAGCCGTCGATGCCGCCCTTCACGGTCACGAACGCCGCGATCGCCTGGCCCTTGATGTCGTGCATCTTGCCGATCACCGCCGCCTCGGCGACGGACTTGTGGTCGACCAGCGCCGACTCGACTTCCATCGTCGAGACGCGGTGGCCCGAGACGTTCATGACGTCGTCGACCCGCCCGAGGAGCCAGAAGTAGCCGTCCTCGTCGCGCTTGGCGCCGTCGCCGGTGAAGTAGATGTTGTCGTACTTCGACCAGTACTGCTTCACGAACCGGTCGGGATCGCCCCAGATCCCGCGAAGCATCCCGGGCCACGGCTTGCGCAACACGAGATAGCCCGCCTTCGCGGGCCTGCCCTTCTCGTCGAGCACCTCGGCGTCGATACCGGGGAACGGCTGGGTCGCCGAGCCCGGCTTGAGCACCGTGAGCGCCGGGAGCGGTGTGATCAGGATGTGGCCCGTTTCGGTCTGCCACCACGTGTCGACGACCGGGCAGCGGCCGCCGCCGATGACCTTCCAGTACCAGACCCAGGCCTCCGGGTTGATCGGCTCGCCTACTGAGCCGAGCAGCCTGAGGGTCGAAAGATCGCAGCGCTTCGGGTATTCCTCTCCCCACTTCATGAAGGTCCGGATCGCCGTCGGCGCCGTGTAGCAGATCGTCACGCCGTACTTCTCGACGATGCGCCAGAACCGGTCCTTGTCGGGATGATCCGGCGTGCCCTCGTACATGACGGTCGTCGCGCCATTCGCCAGCGGGCCGTAGACGATGTAGGAGTGGCCGGTAACCCAGCCGATGTCCGCGGTGCACCAGTACACGTCCTCGTCGTGCAGATCGAAAATCCACTTGTGCGTCGCCGCCACGCCGGTGAGATAGCCGCCGGTCGTGTGGATGATGCCCTTGGGCTTACCGGTCGACCCCGACGTGTAGAGCAGGTACAGGAGATCCTCGGAATCCATCGGCTCGGCGTCGCAGTGGGCGGGCGCGCCCTTCACGAACTCGTCCCACCAGATGTCACGGCCGCTCTGCATGTCGATCGGCTGGCCGGTGCGCTTGAGCACGATGACGGTCTTGACGCCCGGCGCGCCGCGGAGCGCCTCGTCGGTGTTCTTCTTGAGCGGCACGATCGAGCCGCGCCGCCAGCCGCCGTCGGCCGTGATCACCAGGGTGCTCTCGGCGTCGTGGATACGCTCGCGCACCGCTTCCGGCGAGAAGCCGCCGAAGATCACGCTGTGGGCGGCACCGATCCGCGCGCAGGCCAGCATCGCGATCGGTAGCTCGGGCACCATCGGCATGTAGATCGTGATGCGATCGCCCTTGCGGACGCCGTGGCGCTTGAGCGCCGAGGCGAACTGGTTGACCTCGCGGTAGAGATCCCAGTACGTGAGGACCCGCGAATCGCCGGGCTCGCCCTCCCAGATCAGCGCGGCCTTCGTCTTGCGCGGCCCCGCCACGTGGCGGTCGACGCAGTTGTATGCGACGTTGAGCTTGCCGCCGATGAACCATTTGGCGTACGGCGGCTTCCACTCGAGCGCCTTCTTCCACGGCTTGAACCAGTGGAGCTCGCGCGCGCGCTGCTCCCAGAACTTCACGGGATTCCGCTGGGCCTCGGCGTAGATCGCCTTCTTGTTCATGACGGCGTTCTTCACGAACGCCTTGGGCGGCGGAAACTTGCGCTTCTCCTGGAGAAGCGCCTGGATCGGAAGATCTGCGTTCACCTTGGGTTGAGCCATAGCTCCCCTCGTGTGGTGGTGTGCGCTATCGCGCGGCTCCGACGGCCACCGCGCGCGACTTGCGGCGCGCGACGCCGGTCTTGATCGCCGCCTCCGAGACCGCCGCTGCGACGGCCGGTACCACGCGGCTGTCGAACATCGACGGGGTGATGTACTCCTCGCCGAGCTCTTCCTTGGTGACGATCTCGGCCAGCGCCTGCGCGGCGGCCAGCTTCATCTCGTCGTTCACGCGCCGGGCGCGCACGTCGAGCATGCCGCGGAAGAATCCGGGGAAGCAGCACGAGTTGTTGATCTGGTTCGGATAGTCCGAGCGGCCGGTGGCCATGACCCGCACGAACGGGCCGGCCTCCTCCGGCAGGATCTCCGGGACCGGATTGGCCATCGCGAACACGATCGGGTCGCGATTCATGGCCTTGATGTCCTTGAGCGAGACCACGCCCGGCCCCGACAGCCCGATGAAGACGTCCGCGCCCTTGAGCGCGTCGGCGGCGGTGCCCTTCAGCTTCTTTTCGTTGGTGTGCTTGGCGAACCACTCCTTCATCGAGTTCATGTTGTCCGTGCGGCCGCGATAGAGCGTGCCGGCGCGGTCGCAGGCGATGATGTTCTTGGCGCCCGCCTTCATGAGCAGCTTGGCCGTCGCGATCCCGGAGGCTCCGGCGCCGATGAAGACGATGCGCGCGTCGGCGAGCCGCTTCTTGACGATCTTCAAGGCGTTGATCATCGCCGCCAGGACGACGACGGCGGTGCCGTGCTGATCGTCGTGGAACACCGGGATCTCGAGGTCCTTCTGCAGCCGCGTCTCGATGTCGAAGCAGCGCGGCGCCGAGATGTCCTCGAGGTTGATGCCGCCGAAGATCGGCGAGATCGCCTTCACGATCGAGACGATCTCGTCGACGTCCTTGGTCGCCAGACAGATCGGGAACGCGTCGACGCCGGCGAACTCCTTGAAGATGAGCGCCTTGCCTTCCATGACCGGTGCTGCGCCCGCGGGGCCGATGTCGCCCAGGCCGAGGACGGCGGTGCCGTCGGTCACGACGGCCACGCAGTTCTGCTTGATCGTGAGCGAGTAGGCTTTCTGCGGATCGTGGTGGATGGCCATGCACACGCGTGCAACGCCCGGCGTGTACGCCATCGACAGGTCGTCGCGGGTCTTCACCGACATCTTCCCCTTCACCTCGATCTTGCCCCCGAGGTGCATGAGGAAGGTCCGGTCCGAGACGTTCACGACCTTCACGGCGCGAACCCCGCGGATCCGTTCGACGATCTGCTGGCCGTGCGGCTCATCGCGCGCCTTGAACGTCAGGTCGCGCGTGATGGTCGACTTGCCGACCTGGACCAGGTCGATCGCGCCGATATCGCCGCCAGCCTTGCCGATGGCCGAGGTGACCTGCCCGAGCATGCCGGGCTTGTTCGTGATCTCCAGCCGGACGGTGAGGCTGTAACTGGCACTAGGCGACTGCATGTGGACCCTCCCTATTATTGGTCGGCGGCGGATACTTCCCCGCTGGAGCGCGCGTATTCTACCTCTGTTGTCGCGAATTTCGCGAGTCGGCCCCCGGGCGGGCGACGGGCCAGGGCTGGCGCCCCACCGGCCGGGCTGCGCTGACAAAATGTAGTACGCTGCAGCGGGAGGCGGCGCTCATGATCGACGTCAAGACAGCTGACCGGGAGCTTCAGTACTACATCCGCCCGCAGACGTTCCCGGTGGCGATCCGCATGCTCCGGCCCGGCGAGGAGATCCCCGAGAAGGCCCGGCGGCCGGCGCGCGACTTCAAGAAGCTCAGCATGAACTGCCAGGTCATCGACATGGCCCGGCGCTACGGGTGGATGATCGCGCTCACGCGCGAGGACCACATCTGCTCGCTCGGCATCGCCGCGCTCGGCTTCGAGAAGCCGACCCACCTGCACAACTCGGGCACCTTGTGCGAGGGCATGTACACCGAGACGAAATCGGCCGGCCAGCGCTCCGAGGCGGCGGTCGACAAGTTCGCGCCGGGCGAGTACTCGACCTTGCTGGTCGCGCCGCTCGACCGCACTCAATTCGAGCCGCACCTGGTGTGCATCTACGCCAACCCCGCCCAGGTCATGCGCCTGACCCAGGCGGCGCTCTGGAAGCGGGGCGGCAAGATCACCTCGTCGTTCGGGGGGCGCATCGACTGTTCCGAGATCATCGTGACGACGATGCGGACGGACCAGCCGCAGGTCATCCTGCCATGCTCGGGCGATCGGATCTTCGGTCAGACCCAGGATCACGAGATGGCCTTCACGATCCCCTGGAGTCAAATGGAAGAGGTCGTCGAGGGCCTCAAGGGCACCCACAACGGCGGCATCCGCTACCCGATCACGCAGTTCATGGAGTACGAGGCCAAGCTCCCGCCCAAGTACATGGAGGCGAGCCGGATCTGGGAGGTCGAGCACGGCCGGGCGCACTTCACGAACCGCGACCGCGTGGTCGCCGCCTATCGGCGCTCGTTCGCCGATCGCGTGCCCGTCTATCCGATCGTCGCCTCGTTCGCCGGCACGCTCGACGGCCTGTCGATCGAGGAGTACTGCACGAACGTGCCCAAGGCCATCAAGGCGATGATGAACTACTACGAGCGGTACCAGCCCGACGTCGTGCTCGCCTACAACGATCTCGCCAAGGAGGCCGAGGCCTTCGGCTGCCGCGTGAAATACTCGGACTACGTCGTGCCGTCGATCGACCAGCACGTGCTGCATGAGGACAAGTCGAAGCTCGCGAAGCTGGTGATGCCCGATCCGTACAAGACCGCGCGGCTCCCGGGCTTCCTCGAGCAGTGCGAGGCCCTGGTGAAAGCCAAGCCGCCGACGGCGATCGGTGCGGTCGCGGTCGGGCCGTGGACGATTGCGATGCTCCTGCGGAATCCGGAGACGATGCTGCTCGACACGTTCGAGGATCCGCAGTTCATTCACGACCTCATGCGGGTCGCGACGGATTTCTGCAAGCTCTGGGGCGACGCGATCGCGAAGACGGGGATCGGGCTCTCGTTCTCCGAGCCCACCGCCTCGATCAGTCTGATCTCACCCGACAACTACCGGGATTTCGTCGCGCCCTATCACAAGGAGCTGGTCGACTACTTCAAGGCCAAGAAGGTCGGCGTGACCACGCACATCTGCGGCACGACCTACCCGATCTACGAGGATCTGCTCCGCTGCGGCTTCACGACGGTCTCGTTCGATCTCGATCAGCAGGCGGATCCGGCGCTCTACGTCGACCAGCTCGCCCGGTTCATGGAGGTGTCCAAGGGGCGCGCCGTCGCGATCGGCAACGTGGACGCGACGAAATTCGAGCGCTCGACGAAGGAGGCGATGGTGGCCGACGTCCGCCGGTGCATCGACGCCGCTGCCAGGCACTCGGCCTTCATCCTGTCGACCTCGTGCGAGATCCCGCCGCGCTCCGACGCGGAGATCGTGAAGTGGTTCATGGACGCCGCACGGGAGTACGGCCGTTACGAGCGCATCTTCGACGGCGCCGAGCCCGCGGTGCCCACCGCGTGAGCTAGCCGCCGCGCCCGAGCACAAACGACACGGGGGTCAACCGGTTGGTTGACCCCCGTGCCTGGAAGTTCGGTAGTCTGGTTACTGCGCGGTCTTCGGGTCGCTCTCCGTTACCACTTCACCGGCTTGGACGGCCGGTGTGCGTAGCCGCTGTCCCGCCCGCCACCGCCACCCGGCCGACCGCCGCCGCCCGGCCGCCCACCGCCACCCGGCCGACCACCGCCGCCGCCACCCGTGCGCGCAGCCTGGGGGTTCGAGATCTCAACTGTGATCCGGCGACCATCGAGCTCCCGCCCGTTGAGCTGAGTAATCGAGGCCTGAGCCTCCTCGGCCGTGTTCATCTCGACGAAACCGAATCCTCGGGACTGCCCGGAGAAGCGGTCAGTGATCACCGTTGCGGATAGCACGTTGCCGCACTGTGCGAAGAACTCCCGAAGCCCTTCGCTCGTCGTGGAGTACGCCAGACCGCCTATGTAGAGTTTCGATGCCATGGGAACCCCCTCGGACTGTCTTCCGCTCTCTTGCACGCCCCGCGAACGCGGAAGCTCACTTTCATCGGAGGCGAGGTCCGCCCAAACCGGCAGACGGTTTCAGTTTACACAGGCTGAGGCGAGGCGCAACCTAGACTAGGGGCCTGGCGCTCCGCGTCACGCGTCGGAGGTCAGCGGAACTCCGACGGCACGATGCCGTATGCGTTGATCTTCCGATACAAGGTCTTGGGATCGATCGCGAGCAGGGCGGCCGCCTTGCCGCGGTGGCCGTTCACCTGCCTGAGAACCGCGACGATGTGCTGACGCTCCATCGTCTCCAGGCTGCCGGAGGAGGACGCCGCGGGCGGCGGGCTCGAACCGAGGATTTCCGGGGGCAGATCGGAGGGAAAGATCTCGTCGCCCTTGCTCAGGATCACGGCGCGCTCGACGGCGTGGAGCAGCTCGCGCACGTTGCCCGGCCACGGATACGCCTCGAGCGCGGTCATCGTGGCCGCGGTCAGCCGCTTGACCCCGTATTTCGCGTTCGCCTCGACGAAGTGCCTGGCGAGCAGCGCCACATCGTCCGGCCGCTCGCGCAGCGGCGGCAGGCTCACGGTGATCGTGTTGATGCGGTAGTAGAGATCCTGGCGGAACTCCCCGCGCTTCATTGCCTCGGCCAGGTCGCGATTGGTGGCGGCGACCAGCCGCACGTCGACCCGGCGCGGCCGCGTCGCGCCCACGCGGAAGAAGGTGCCCGTCTCGATCGCCCGCAGGAGCTTCACCTGGCTGTCCGGCTCCATCTCGCCGATCTCGTCCAGGAACAGCGTGCCGCCGTCCGCGAGCTCCACGAGCCCCGGCTTGGTACCGACCGCACCGGTGAACGCGCCCTTCTCGTGACCGAACAGCTCGGACTCGAACACTTCGCGCGGCAAGGCGCCGCAGTGAATGGGCACGAAGGCTCGCGGTCCGCGCGGCGAGTTCTCGTGGATCGCGCGCGCCACGAGCTCCTTGCCGGTCCCGCTCTCGCCCAGGATCAGCACGGCCGAGTCCGTCGGAGCGACCCGGTCGATGATCCGGAGGATCTCGTGCATCCTGGCGCTCTGGGTCAGGAGACCTCCGAAGGGCGCGGCGCCCGGCGCGTGGGCGCGCAGCGCCACGTTCTCGCGCACGAGCTGCCCCTTCTCGGCCGCCTTGCGCACGACGACGTCGAGCTCTTCGATCTTGGTCGGCTTGGTCAGATAGTCGTAGGCGCCGAGCTTCATCGCCTCGACGGCGGTCGAGACCTCCTGGAAACCCGTCAGCATGATCACTTGAGGCGCCTCGGGAAACGTCGCCACCTCGCGCAGGACGTCGATGCCCTCTTTGTGCGGCATCCGCATGTCCAGCACGACGACGTCGTACGAGCCCTCGCGAATCCGCTCGAGCGCGGCCGCGCCGTCGCCGACGCCGTCGACCTCGTGGCCCCGCCGGGCGAGCTCCCGCACGATCAGCTCGCGCAGGTTCCGCTCGTCGTCGGCAATCAGCACGCGAATAGCCCGGCTCACAGGGGTAGCACCACCCGAAAGATACTCCCCTTGCCGATCACGGAGCTCACTTCTATTCGCCCGCCGTGGTCGTTCACGATGCCCTGGGCAAGGAAGAGCCCCAGACCCGTCCCCTGCCCGGGCGGCTTGGTCGTGAAGAACGGGTCGAAGATCCGCGTCAGGTTCTGCTCCGGGATCCCCGGGCCCTCGTCCTCCACCTCGATCTCGACCTCGCCACGGCCGCGGCGCGAGCGGATCGTCAAGGTCCCGCGGCCGTCCATGGCCTCGAGCGCGTTGGAGGCCAGGCCGAGGCACACCTGACGGAGCTGGCCTTCGTTCACGGCAGCCGGCGGCAGACCAGGGTCGAGGTCGGTCACGACGCGGCTGCGTGCGAACCGCGACTGGTGCGACAGAAGCTCCGCCGCCTTGAGCACGACGGCGTTCAGGTCGGTCGACGTGCGCTGGCTGCCCGGATCGCGGACGAAGTGGAGCAGGCTGCTCGTGATGTCCTTGCAGCGGTACGCCTCTTCTTCGATGAGGCGCAGGTAATGGCGGAACTCGGCCGGCTCCGTCACGGTCGCGGGATCGCCGTCTCCCAACCGGCCCTGCAGCGACTCGGCGCAGCCGGCGATCGTTGCCAGTGGGTTGTTGAGCTCGTGCGCGACTCCCGCCGCGAGGTGCCCGGCCGTCGTGAGCCGCTCGGTCAAGAGCATCTGCCGCTCGAGCCGCTTGGCCAGGGTGACGTCCTCGACCAGCAGCACCGCGTGCGTGCCGCGATCGCTCTCCGCCTCGACCGGCGCGGCGGTCAGGCGGAAGATCTTCGCGTCGCCCGCGACGACCATCTCCCTCTCGATCGACGCCACGCGTCGGCTCCCGAACGCCTCGCGAAGCAGCGTCTGCACCGCCTTGGCCTGGTCCGCCGGCAGCAGCCGGCTCACGGGGCCGCGGGCGCTCGGGTCGCACGCCAGCGCGCGGCCGCCGGCCGAGTTCACCCGGACGACGTTGAAGTCGGTATCCAGCACGAATACGCCGAGCGGCAGGGTTTCGAGGACCACCTCGACGAACCGCTTCTCGGTGTCCAGCTCCCGCGTGCGGTCGGCCACCATGGCCTCGAGCTCCGTGTAGAGCCGGGCGTGCTCGAGCGCGATCGCGGCCTGGTCGGCCAACGCCACGAGCAGCTCCTCTTCGTGGGCCGAGAACTCGTGGACGTCGCGACGCAGGACGCTGAGCGCGCCGATCGTGCGCTCGCCAACGCACAGCGGCACCGCGAGCATCGCGCGGAACCCGCCCGAGCGTGCCAGGTGCGGATACCGGCCACGCGAGTCGGACCAGAGATCCGGGCTCTGCATCGGACGCCGCTCCTGCACCGCGCGGCCCGTCACGCCTTCGCCGACCTGGAGGCGAACCGTCGACACCATCTCCTGCGGCACGTCAAGGCTTGCCACCATGACTAGCTCGTTGGTCGGTGGATCGAGCGTCGACACGCTGCACGAGTCGACGCCGAGGACGCCGCGCGCCTCCTCGAGGATCATCCGGATCGTCCGGCCGACGTCGAGGCTTGCGGTGACGGCTCGGCCCGCTTCGAGGAGCGCGCGGGTCTCGCGCGCACCGCGTACGCTCTCGTCGAAGAGGCGCGCGCCGTGGATCGCGATGCCCGCCTGCTCGGCGAAGGCCTCCAGCACGCGCTGGTGGTGGGCCGTGAAGCTGCCCGGCCGCGTCGAGAACGCCGAGACCACGCCGATGACCACGCCCACGACCTTCAGCGGCACGCACAAGAGCGAGCGCATCCCCTCGCGCTCGTCGATCTCGCGGCGCGCGGAGCGAGGATCGGCCTGCACGTCGGCGATCCGGATCGGCGCGCCGTCGGCGGCGACGCGCCCGATGACCCCCTCGCCGACCGGCACCGACAACGTGCGCCACTCCTCGCTCTGAAAACCATACGCCGCCGCCTGGACGACGTGCGTGCGCTCGCTGTTGAACAGCGCGATCCCGCAGCCGCTGGCGCCGATCAGCGCCGGCATCGAGAGGCTGATCCGGTCGAGGACCGACGCCACGTCGAGCCTCGCCGTGATGAGCTGGCTGGTGGCGTGGAGGGCGGCGAGCTCGTCGGCCCGGCGCCGGCTCTCGTCGACCAGGCGCCGTTGCTCGATTCCGAGGGCCAGCGGCCGCGCCAGCTCGCCGATCGTTTCGAGATCTTCGTCGCCGAAGGCACGCGGCCGGACGGCGGCCAGCACGACACCGCCGAAGATCTGGCCGCTCGACACCAGCGGTACGAAGGCCGCCGCGCGAAATCCCGCGGCCGCCAGGGTCCGGCGGCTCACGTCGGGGATCTCGTCGCGCTCGGCGTCGTCGACCCGTACCGGCGCCCCGGTCGCCACGACCCGACCGAGCAGGGAGCCCTCGAGCGGCACCCAGCGCTCGCGCGGCCCCCGTGAGGTGTAGCCGCGGGCGGTGACGTCGATCAGCTCGAACTCACGGCGCTCGGGGTCGAGCAGCGAGACGGTCAGCGAGTCGAACCGCACGAGCTTCGACGCGGACTCGGCGAACGCCGCGTAGAGCTCCTCGAGCGTGTGCCGCGTCGTCAGGACCCGCGTGAGCTCGGCGAGCGCGTTCGCGCGGTGCACCTTCTGCTCGCGCTCTCCGCGCGCCTCGAGTGCGGCGCCGATCTCCTGCGGGAGATCCGCGGGCAGCGTAGACGCGGTGAGCTTGCCGACCCGGCCGAGGAGGACGAGCTCGCCCACGCGCCGATTTGCCGTGCCGAGCGGCGTCCTGAGGAGTGCGCCCGGCGTGGCGGCCCCCGGCGGCATGACACGGGTGAGCTCGGGACGCGGCGCGAGGGTGGCACTGAGCGTCGTGAGCCACTCCCGCAGCGCGGCCGGAGCGCGCCGCGCGCTGGCCGTGACGACGATCGGCTCCTGACCGCGCGGCCGCAGCGCGAGCGCGCCGGCCGTGGCGCCCGTAAGCTCGATCACTCGCCGCAGGGTCGAGGCGAGGCCCTCGGCCACCGAGGGCGCGGCGAGGATCGGCGTCACGAGGTCGTGGGGCTCGCGGCCGGTCCTCACGGCGTCACGGCGGCGTCAGCAGTCGGCCGGGAAGGCTCCCGGTATGCTGGCCGTCCTTGATCACGAAACTACCGTTCACCAGCACGTGCTCGATGCCCTCGGGATACTGGTGCGGATCCTGGTAGGTCGCGCGGTCCGACACACGGCGGGCGTCGAACACGACCAGATCGGCGCGGGCGCCGACCGCGATCACGCCCCGGTCTTTGAGGCCGAGCCGGCGCGCGGGGAGCCCGGTCATCTTGTGGATCGCCTGGGGCAAGCTCAGCACGCGCTGCTCGCGCGCGTACTCGCCCAGCACGCGCGGAAACGTGCCGTAGCTTCGAGGATGCGGCTTGCCGACCGCCAGCTCGCCGTACGG